>Ga0335069_10009561_pt1 | contig 13798 bp, 10 predicted proteins | sample Lox_Sample_11_FD_206714 | JGI IMG/M metagenome (GOLD analysis project Ga0335069, IMG submission 206714) | Soil microbial communities from Loxahatchee National Wildlife Refuge, Florida, United States - Lox_Sample_1.1 | ecosystem: Environmental > Terrestrial > Soil > Wetlands | place: USA... | reverse complement strand
TCGGCGCCCCTCGCCGAGAACACGGCGGAGGAGTCGTGCGTGGACGGGCAGGCGAAGGCCGACGCGATCGCGAACACGCCGCACTCGGCGTTCGGCAATTGCCAGGAGTTCGCGCAGGACGAGTGCCCGGGGTGGCCGGGCCCGCCGGCCTCCATCATGGGCTACATGAGCCAGAGCTGCCTCGACCAGATGTGGGCCGAGGGGCCGCCTCCGCAGGGCCAGGACAACCACTGGCTCAACATGGAGAACCCGCAGTACACGAAGGTGGCGTGCGGCTTCTATCAGGACTCGGCAGGAACCTGGTGGGCGACGCAAGACTTCTGGTGAGAGTCGCCCTTCTCGCGGTCGTCCTCGCCGCTTGCGGAAGCAGCGGAAGCGGCACGGGGAGCAGCAGCGGCGGCGGAGGCGGCGGGAGCAGCTCCGGCGGGAGCGATCCGAACGCGGCGGCGCGCCAGCAGTGCGTGCAGATCATCAACATGTACCGCGGGACGGTGAAGTCGGCGCCACTCAGCGAGAACACCGGGCAGGAGTCGTGCGTGGACGGCGAGGCGCAGGGCGACGCGACGTCGGGCACGCCGCACTCGGCGTTCGGCAAGTGCGGCGAGTCTGCGCAGGACGAGTGCCCGATGTGGCCCGGGCCGCCGAGCTCCATCATGACCAATTGTCTCGCGCAGATGTGGGCCGAGGGGCCCCCGCCGCAGGGGCAGGACAACCACTGGCTCAACATGGAGAACCCGCAGTACACGCAGGTCGCCTGCGGCTTCTATCAGGACGCGCAAGGGACCTGGTGGGCGACGCAAGACTTCTGGTGATCGCCCCGTCGCGTTGATTCTCGACGTCACTTTTCAGACGACGAGCGCCGCCGCCGACTGTCCCTCCTTCAGAGGGCAACCATGAAGGCGACGCGCGTCTCGATGAACAGGTCTCTCCTGCAGGGAATGGGTGCGCTGGCCGTGGGAACGGTGCTGGCTGCGTGCTCGGGGTCGAACGACGGGAACGGTGCTGCTGCCGCTTCGTCACCCGAAGGTTCGCTGGACGCCAGCGCAGCTTCGCCGAGCGATCCGAAGGACCCGCGCGTCGAGGCGTGGAGGAGCGTCCTCTTCGACTCGCCGCCTTCCAGGCAGGGGTGCTTCCACACCGATTACCCGAGCACCACGTGGATCGAGGAGCCGTGCGTCCCGGCGCCGGCCCAACCCGTCATGCCGCGTCGCTTGCCGCTCGACGAGGCGCGGGGTGACCAGGCTGCGCCGGGGAGCGTGGGCAACGGCACCGACTTCTTCCTCCAGTCCCCGAGCATCATCGAATCGGCCACGGGGTATTTCCCGAGTGTCACCGGAGCGACGAGCGCGATCTCCACCCAGCCGGACGGCAGCACCATCCCCGGCGGGTATTCGATTCAGATGAACTCGAACGCCTTCACTGTCCCTAGCGGCAACTCCCTCTGCCCCAAGGGAGGGTGCGCTGCATGGCAGCAGGTTCTCTACTCGAACATCGCGGCGCAGACTGGCGTTTACTTTCAGTACTGGTTGTTCGGTTACGGCAGCTGCCCGAATTCGAACTGGACGCAACCACCGGGAACCACGAACTGCTTCACGAACTCCCCGTCCGTACCGAACGTGCCCTTGGTGCCGATAACCAGCCTGTCGCAGATCGAGATGATCGAGCGGGTCGGCGTGGGCGCCGACGGCGGCGGCGCTGGTAGCAACGACGCGATCCTGTTCACGGTCGGGACGCAGGGACACGCGAACGTGTACCCGAGTGTCCTGGGTCTCCAGAGCTCATGGAACCAAGTGGAGTTCGGCGTCTTCGGTGACCTGAACCTCGATCCCGTGAACCTGGGGAGCAACACGACGATCGAAGCAACGGTCGGGGTGTATCCGACGTACCCGCACGTCAACTGCGTCGCCTCTGCCCCCAGCGGGGTCACGGGCGAAACGAACAACCTGAACGAGGTCCCGAATTGCTGCGTGGTCTCCGGCGGCAGCATCACGTTCCTGGAGAGCAACGTCCTCGGGCAGACGTGCACGCTCTGTGGGGCGCAAGGTCAGTCGTGCTGCGCCGTGGGTACCGCGTGCAACAGCAGCTTCGACTACTGCGACACCAACACCAACACGTGCGAGGAGACCTCGCTCTGCAACCCGCCCTGCGAGAACGGCTACGTCTGCTCGGGGGGCGCGTGCGTCGTGAACCACCGTTGCCCGCCCGGCTACAAGTACTGCGCGAGCGAGGCGAAGTGCATCGCGCAAGCCGGATACTGCCCTCCGTGAGCCTGCGCCGTCGTCATGCGCCCATCATGACCAACTGCCTCGCGCAGATGTGGATGGAGGGGCCGCCGCCGCAGGGGCAGGACAATCACTGGCTCAACATGGAGAACCCGCAGTACACGCAGGTCGCGTGCGGCTTCTACGAGGACTCGCAGGGGACCTGGTGGGCGACGCAGGACTTTTGGTGACAGTGGCTGCGGTGAACGCGCTACCAGCAGACGTTTCAGGCTGGTAGTTTGGTCAGTTGGGAGCCGGAGATGCTGGCGCGTCGACGGCCGGAAACCGAGTCCGCGGTTGTCCGTATGCCTGCCAACAAGGGTCCAAGGAGGGTTTCTTGCAAACTTGGGGAACAGTTCGAGGCGTTTGGATTGCCGTGGCGGTGCTGACCGCCGCCGCTTGCGGTAGCTCCTCGGCCGGGGGGGCGGCGGGAACAGAGGGCGCCGCGTGCTACCCGAACGGCACGTGCGACACCGGTCTTTCGTGCTCGAGCAACGTCTGCACCGCGTCGGATTCCGGCGCTGGATCGGAGGGCGGCCTCCAGGATGCCGGTCACGAAACGTCGGACGGGCTGTCGTGCACGTACCCCAACCAGGTCTGCGATCCTACTTGCGAGGCCAATTGCGTCGGGAGCCCCGATCCCGACTGCTCGGCGGGCTGCTGTCAGACGATGCAGGCGCAAGGCGTCACCTGCAAGGGCTCGTGCATGCCGGAAGGGACGATCAATTGCGCGGGCAAGTGCACCAATCCGCAAATGGACGACCAGAACTGCGGCGGATGCGGCAAAGTGTGCGGGGCGAACGACAATTGCAACGCGGGAGACTGCGTTCCCAACGTGATTGATGCAGGGGGACCCAAGGAGGCCGGGGGAACCGGGGAGGCCGGGGGAACTGGGGACGGCGGCGTGGGTCAAGACGCGGGCGGTTCAGCCGTCGACAGCGGCGGCGGCGCTGCGGTGGACGGGCATTGAGGCGACGACGATGAAGACCTTTGCATTCGGCGCAGTCGCCTCGGGCGCGCTCGCTCTCGCCGCTTCGGTCGGTCTGATGGCGTGCAGCGTCGGCTATCACCTGACCCTCTACCGCCCCGTGCCGAACCCGAAGCCGCGCGCCGCGAACGACGTGCAGCTGTGGACCGGGGATCAGAAGCCGACCTGCCCATACGACGAGATCGGGATGATCCAGACCGATGGGCAGTACGGGACCGAGGACAACGACATCCTCGCCGGCATTCGCAAGAAAGTCGGAGAGGCTGGGTGCGATGGCGTCGTCAACCTGAAGAAGGGCGACGTCGGGACGATCGGACAAGGTCTCTGGCAAGGGACCGTCTACGTCTGCAAGTAGCCATGCGGCCCGCTCTCATGTTCGCCTCCGTGCTCGCAGCAAGCGCGCTTGTCTCCGCGTGCGGCGTCGGCTTCACCGAGAGCTACGACTTCGCCCCGCGGCGGCCCGGTCCGCCCCGCGGGCCCAAGGTCGCCGCCAACCTGGAGATCGTTCCGGAAGGAGCGCCCGCGTGCCCGCACGAGTGCATCGGTACGGTCTTCTACTCGGGGCACGCGGCACTCATCGGGAGGGCGGTCACCGGGGGCGGCAACGGCTGGGAGACGAGCCAGCAAGCCGAGTGCGCGAACATGTTGCGCGAGCGCGCGGCGGCAGTCGGAGGAGACGGCATCTACGACTTCGCCACCCAAGGCCCCTCGACGAGCGCCCATTGCGCAGCGCGCGTGTACGTCTGCACGGGGCCCAAGCCGTGAGTCATTCCTCGCGGCTCGCTTGCTGCCTCGCGACCCTCGTGGCTACAGCACCGTTGGCTGGCTGCGGCGCCGCAAAGGTGTCGAAAGAGGTCCCCGTGACTCTCGCGACGCAGGTGGAGCCGCAGCTGACCATCTCGGCCCAGCCCGACTCTGCCGCGGTCGTCTTCGTCTACGACGGCTTTCCGACCCCCTCGTTCCAGGCGATGACCGTCGTGAGCGAGAGTGGTCAGTTCCTCGCCCAAGTTCGACCGCACTCTTACGCTGTGGCGCAGGTGAAGGCTGGCCACGTCGGGTTCTACGCGGGGCGGCCCGAGCTTGGCTACCACGAGTGGTGCCACGGCCTACGCGGCGAAGTTGCCGCGGGCAAGGTGTACGTATTCTCCATCGGCTCGATGTTCGGCACGGGCAGCCTCGCCGCGGAACACGCCCCTCGCTTTCCGGCCGAGAAGATGGGCGCGTATCTTTCACTCTTCTCGCAGCTTGGTCCGGACCCCACGAGAGCTCAGGCCGAGACGGACCGGGTCGCGGCGGACTTCTGGAAACCATGCGTCGAGGCCCAAGCCGACCAGGAAGCGGATCTGGCAAAGAGCGGGCTGGAACACATGGAAAACTTCCAAGGAGCCTTCCGCGTGAAGCCCGAGGACGGCTACGACTCCCCACTGGCCGTCCCTGAGCCGCCTTGAGGCGTCACTCACCGGCTCGCGTCAGCGCGAGCATCCGAGAGAGGTCGTCCGCGCGAGAGCTTTCTCCGCCGTGACCGACCGCGGAGTCGCGTGTCCCCATCGATCGAGGACGACCTGGTACGCCGCGCAGGCTTCGGCGCGCTGGCCTCGCGCTTCACGCGCCATGGCCAGGAAGAAAGCGGCCCAGGTCAAGGGCATCGGGTAGCTCGCAACTCGGCAAGAGCGCACGGCCCGATCCAGCATGGCGATCGCGTCGTCGCTACGCCTCGCGAGGAAGAACACGCGCCCGACATCCGCCAGGTCTGGCGGCCAGGGCTTGTTGAGAGGCAGGGGAACAAACGCGGCCATCGCCTCCTTGGCCTCTGCCTCCGACCACGCGGGGGCCGCGTACGAGCGGATCCACACGCGCCAGTCGGGGACGCCCGCCGCGTGCTGCGCCGCCACGCGCTCCTCTCTCTTCCGTGCGAAATCGGCCGGGCTGAGCAGACCGGCGCGCAGCTCGGTCGCCAGGAGCACGACCGTGATGTCCCTGTCGAGCCGCGCGTCCATGAAGCCATCGCGCCTGGCCAGGTACGAGCGCGCCGCCGCAGCGGCCTTCGCCACATCGCCCATCTCCGTGTACGTCCACACGAGGTCCAGCGTCAGCGGCCAGTGCATCGCGTCGAGCGGACTCGACTCGAACCTCTTTGCCTCCGCCTCGGTCTTCCGAGTCGCCTCCGCGAAGTCCCCACTGAGCTGATCGATGTTGACCGACAGCCCGTCGCCCCATGGAAGGTAGTCTCCGACCCCCGTCTGGGTCGCGGCGTTGGCCTGACGCAGGACTTCGCGCATCGCCTCGGGTGCACGCCCCTGGGCGGCCAGCAGATCGACGAGGGCTTGGTACGGCGCCTCGATGTCGGGCCGCAGCCTCTGCCACTCGCGCGCGTCCTTCTCGGCGGCAGCGCACTCGCCTCGAGAAGACAGGATGTCGATGCGCGCGCTCAAGCAGTCGCCCGCCGACGGGGTCGTCTCTCTGCAGCGATCGAGGTCGCTCAGGGCGTCATCCTCGCGGCCTAGCTCCAGCTCTGCGGTCGACCGGTAGAGGACGGCCAGGGCGAAGGACGGGTCGACGGAGAGCGCGCGATCGACGAGCGCAAGTCGCTCACCGGGATCGGTGGTCATGCTCGCGAGCACAAGCCAGAGCTGAGCGTCGCCGGGCCGGCGGTCCAGCAGGCGCTTCAACCGCTCCACGGTCGCCGGCAGGTCGTCCCGCATGAAGCGAGGCTCCAGGGCTTTCAGTACGTCGAGGTCGCGAGCTCCCAGCTTGTCGGCCAACGCGAAGGCTTTCTCGTAGGCGACGCGCTGTTCGACTCGCGGATCGGCGAGCACGACGTAAAGGTGCGCGGCTGCGAACTCGGGATCGAGCTCCGTCGCTCGCTTGAAGAGCGCTGTCGCTCCGCCGCGCGCGTCGTGGAGCGCGACACGACCCTTCGTGAACAGGTCGAGGGCCTCGCGGTTGGATGTCGTCGGGAGCGGTAGATCGAGCAGAGAAACGTGCGGGACCGGACCGGCAGCTGCCGCGGCCGACGCGGTGGCCGATGTCGTCGCGGTCGAGGACGGGCGAAGGGTACGCAGCAGCGCGAAGCCGGCGATCACGGAGACCGCAATCGCGGCCCAACGCACTCGGTTCGAGCTGAACCAGGATCGCCCGCGCGCGCCGGATGACGCCGGCGCTGACAGCTGGATCACGCGCTCGATCGACGACGTCGGTGCAAAGGGTACGAGGGCCTTCCCCAGCTCCTCGACGGAGGCGAAGCGCTCGCGAGCGTCCTTGGCCAGGCAACGCATGACGATCGCGGTGAGCGCTTCCGGCAGGTCCTCGCGAATCTCGCGCAACGCGGGCGGGGTGCGCTCCAGGATGGAGGCGAACACCTCGGCGACGGTCCTGCCGTCGAACGGTCGCCGCCCAGCAAGCAGCTCGAACAGAATGACGCCGATGGCCCAGATGTCTGTACGGGCATCCACGGTCCGCCCGTCGCGCACTTGCTCGGGTGCCATGTAGAAGGGGGTGCCCAGCACCGAGCCCGTGAGCGTGCTCGGGGACATCCCGGCAACTGGCTCCATGGCTTTGGAGATGCCGAAGTCGAGCACCTTGACGACTTGCGTTGCGTCGCGTCGGCGGGCGAGAAACAGATTTGCCGGTTTCAGGTCGCGATGGACGATGCCCAGAGCATGGGCCTGCGCAAGGGCATGAAGCGCTTGAGCGACGTAATCGACCACCTCGGACACGGGCAGGGATCCCCGCGCAGCCAGCAGCTGGGAAAGGTCGGAGCCCTCCAGGAGCTCCATGGCGATGAACAGTGATCCGTCGGAGGACTCGCCGACGTCGAACACTCTCGCGACGTGTTCGCCCTCGATCTTGGCAGCCGCGCGCGCCTCGTTCAGAAATCGCAAGCGGGACTGGCCCGAGTCGTCGGTGTCGCCCAGCATGACCTTCAACGCGACCGGCTGGTGCAACAGTTCGTGCTTGGCCACGAAAACGGCCCCCATGCCACCTTGGCCCAGGAGCCGCTCGATCCGGTACTTGCCGGCGACGACCTGGCCTGGACTCGGCAGCGCGCGAACGGTCTTCGCGTTACCGACCGCTTGGAGCAGCGCGTCGGCGCTCGGAGAAGGTGGGTCCGACGGGTCCGGGGGCGGCCGCTTCTCCACGCGATATGCATTCAATCACACGCCGCAGTTCACCCGCCACAGACGCTGGTGAGTCGCCCCCTGGGTTTGTTCCTCATGGCAGCGCGTGAGCGGCTCCGGGGAGTCCGTAGTTCGACGAGCGCTGGCTCTCGTCGCCCTTGAGCGCGCGGGCAACCCTCCCGAACACAGGGCCGAGAGCTCGCTCGCGCAGCCGGACCACCTCGGTGTGCCGGCGTTTGAACTCGGACCACAACGCCTTGTGACGGTTCCACCAGCGCTTCGGCTTGCTCGCCGGGTCGCTCTCGAGGGCCTCCGGGCTGAGATACTCGACGATGCGCGCGACCCGGTGCGTCACCTCTTCGACGAGGCGGCGATGGTGGCCGAGCATGAAACGGAGCTCGTCGTGCAGCCGATCGACGTGCTGGCCGTCGTTCGTCCAATCGAGGAGGCACGCGGCGAGGTCCCTGCGGGTCGGCCGGGCAGAGGCCTTCGATCCTGCCTCGCGATCCACGACGTAGCGCATCGCCGCGACGCCCTCGAGGAGCAGCGACAGGACCAGATCGAGGCGCGTCGCGAACTCGGTGACCGCTTCGACGCCCGTCAGCGCCGGTGCATATGGCACGTACGTAGAGGCGAGCTCCTGCAGCACCATGAGGGCCGTCGTGTCCACGCGTGACGGGGCTGGGCGGATGCCGCTCAGGGTCACGAAGTGCCGGATCGCCGCCCGGCCGTCCCACTCGGGGTCGGCTTCGACGACGGCCTGCGCGAAACGCTTCACGTGCTCCGGGGCGCACGCCGAGGCCTGCACGAGGATCGTTGCCAGGTGCTCCGAGGGCTTCCGCGCCTCGGCCAGCGCGTCGAGCAGCGCGCGCTCCACCGCATCTGCGTCGAGGGCCTGGGGATCGACGTTCTGCTGCTCGTAGCAAGTCGTGGGCACGGTTCCGACCGGCGGTGCGTCCTGCCGCTGCACGGTCGGCTCGTCGATCTCGAGCTCGACGCGTATCCGCAGGTCGGGCCCGATGTGAAACTCGTTGCCCAGGGGCTCCAGGTCGACCCTCGCGCCGGACTGGAGGCGGCGCGAGTGATCGGCGACCCACGTGCCCGTGCGGCTCGCCTCGTCTACGAGGAGCAGGCGCCCATCGACGAGATCGATGCGCGCGTGCAGACGCGACACGTACGGGAACTCGAGACGGCACTCGGCTTCTTCGCCGCGGCCGATGCGAACCGGGAACGAGACGAATTGCATGGTGGTCTGCTCGTCACCGCGATCGATGCGCAGATGCAGTGTCATGCCGAGGGTCGATTGCAGCCCTCGTGCCCGCCGTGAACGCGCGGGATCGCGCGGGACGACGGCTTTTCCGGCGGCGGATTTGTAGGCGAAGTGGCGGAAGATCCGCCACCGCCTCCCGGTGCATTCCACGTGTTTTCGCGCGTTTCCCCGCGCCGCTCGTCTGGCTTGGCCGTTGCTCAAGGGGACCGCCGGAGGAAGTCATGCGGTCTTCGAATGGAATGAAGCTCGGGATGCGCGCCGCCGAGATGGTGGCGCTGATGCTCGCGGCTGCGTGCGGCAGCGGCGCGGGGTCCGGTGGCTCCGGCGGCGTGCAGGAGGAAGCAGGGACCACGGCAGTCGACGCGAACACCTCGATCGACGGCGGCAGCACCTGCGCCGTCGGCTGCGACGATCCGGAAGCGGGCACCCAGTCTGAAGGGGGGCACTCGGAGGCAGGCGGCAGCGCGTTCAACGGCGATCCGTCCGCCATCTTCGTGGCGACCACCGGCTCGGACACGGCTCCCGGCACGATGGCCAAGCCGGTCCTCACAATCGGCAAGGGCGTCCAGCTCGCGCAGGCTGCGCACAAGGACCTCTACGTCTGCGATGGCACGTACGCCGAAAACGTCGTCATCGACACGACGCCGGTGAACGTGCACGGCGGCTACGACTGCACGAAGGGATGGGCGCCCGTCGACGACAAGCCGACGATTGCGCCGCAGACGGGTGTAGCGCTCATCGTGCGCAGCGTTTCCAGCGCGATGACCGTGGAGCGGCTCCAGCTGCAGGCCGCCGACGCCTCCGCCGACGGAGCGAGCTCGATCGCCGCAATCGCCTCGTCGTGTCCGGAGCTTGCATTCAAGAACGTCGTCTTCCAGGCGGGCGCCGGCGCGAACGGCGGGCAGGGCGCCTCTCCCCAGCCGCTCACGTCTCCCGCGAACGCTGGGAATCCCGGGGCGTCCATCGGGGGCAAGCTCTGCCCCGGTACCAACGCCTCGGGGGCGTGCGTTGCGATCGCCCAAGGGGGCCACGCGGGCCTTCTCGCGGGCTGGGGCAAGTGCGCGACCGTCGGGGGAGTCGGCGGCAACGGCGCAAACGTCTTGATCAACTACGCCGGCTCGGCTCCCGAAAAGGGAAGCGGCGGTGCAGGGCAGACCATCGACGGCGTCGGCCTGGACGGCGCGCCCGGGGCGGATGGGAAGGACGGAACGACGTCGAAATCGGCGCTCGGCTCGTTCACCGCGACGGGATACGTGGCCAGCAACGCCGGCACCAACGCCGAGCCGGGACAGCCGGGCGGCAGCGGCGCGGGCGGCGCGGGAGGCAGCTCCGCAATCGCGAACCTGCCGGAATTCGTCGGCTGCCACTACGACTACGTCGGCGCGGGGGGCGGCGAAGGCGGCTGGGGCGGCTGTGGTGGTGGCGCGGGTGGTGGTGGCGGAGGAGGCGGAGCGTCCCTTGGCCTCCTGGCGTACGAGAGCTCGGTCACCGTCGCAGGCTGCCAGGTCAATACGTCTGCCGGAGGCAACGGTGGGTCGCCGGGCAAGGGAGCCGAGGGCGAGCTGGGTGGTGCTGGCGGCGCTGGCGGCGTCGGCGAGGCAGGCGGCGGGGACGCCGCGTGCATGACCGCGCAGGTCGGCGACGGACAGCCGGGCGGCGCGGGCGCGCGCGGCGGTCGCGGAGGCAACGGCGGAGCAGGAGGAGGCGGTCCCTCCATCGGCATCGTCGTCGTCAGCGGGCCGCAGCCCGACACCACGACGGTCGACTTCAACGTCGGCACCGGCGGCGAGGGCGGCCAGGCATTCAGCGGGCCGAATGCGCCGGGCGGCATGAGCACGCAGGTGCTCGTTCTCGTCGCCGGTGATGGCGGCGCAGTCGCGGCGGACGCCGCGGCGGACAAGTAGCCGGCACGTCCGGCCTTCCACGGGATTCACACGAAGGAGCTTCGGTCATGCGACGTCACACCATGTTCGGTTCTGTTGCGGTTCTCCTGGCGATCGGCGGGGCGGGGTGCTCCGCGTCTTCAGGATCGAGCACGGGCTCCTCTCCCGCGCCGACCTCCAGTGCGACGGCGAGCACCCCGCCCCCGGCGCCGGACTCGAGCAACCCGGCCTGCGTCATCAGCGCCGACTGCCCCGCGGGCGAGCACTGCGATCTCGAGGAGTGCGTGCAGGACTGCAGCACGGCGAAGCCGTGCACCGGCGGCCTCACGTGCTCGCCGCGTGGCCGATGCCTCTCGCCCGGCACGCCCGACGCCGACCCGACGCCGACGGGCAAGTACCAGGGCACCCTCACGGTCACGCCGGCGAACGTGCTGCTCACGGGCAAGAGCACCAGCTTCAACGTCACGCTGAAATCGGACTCGACGCAGCCCGTGCGCTACCGGCTGCAGCTCGACGGCAGCTACATGAGCGTCGCCAAGACGAGCGGCTCCTTCACGGGGAGCACGACGATCACCGTGAACGTCGACAGCTCGTCGCTCAAGGGCCAGGACGCGACCGGTGATCTGAAGGTGTACACGACGCTCGGTGACGGCTTCGTCGCCGCTCCGATCCACGCGGGCGTCACCGGCAGCTACAAGGGCAAGCTGAGCTACGACCAGGGCCCCATCACGCTGGGCGACACGTCGATCTCGCTCGACGTCCTGGAGTCGAGCGGCGCGGTGCAGGGCCGGATCAATTCGCAGGACTCGCTGCTCTTCCCGGCCACGGCGTCGGGCGACACCACCGGCGTCGGCACGTACAGCGACAGCAACGGACTCGACGTCACGGTCGGGCAGGTCGTGGACACGCAGTTCGGCGGCGCCGCGAATCCCTTCGGGCGACCGGTCGGCCGAACGGTGCGCCTCCGCCTGAAGCCGGACTCGCTGACGGGCCTCGAGGGCACGTTCGACGAGACCATCGTCGGTCTCTTCGCCGAGCCGGTCACCACGTCGGGGCACGTCACGTTGAAGTACACGCCGCAGGCGAATCCCCCGTCCTTCACGCTGACGGGCACGCCGCCGATGCCGTCGTCGCCGAGCGCGACGGCCACGGCGGCCATGTCCGTCCTGGGCATGACCGACAGTTGCTACTGCTACGGGTACGGCTACTCGCAAAGCCAGATCCTGACGGGGATGGGCGAGTTCGAGCAGTCGTTCGCCACGCCGCTGCTCAGCGCGTTCCAGAACCAGACCTCGAACAACCAGCAGCCGTTCTTCGAGAACATCGCGACGGCCTGCGCCGATTCGCTGTCGCTCACCGGCTTCTCCGCGTACCAGTCGGACTCGCTCGCCCAGGCGTGCGGCCTGCCCCAGGGGGTCGCCTGCGCGCAGCAGTGCGGCGCGGCGCACATCTCGCCATCCGACCCGCAAGGAGGGCCGATGGTGGGTCGCCTGACCGCGGAGCTGCTCCAGGCGCCGCTGCTCGTCGCGAAGCAGGAGATCGTCGACGCGCTCGAGCAGTCGTTCACCGGTGGCCTGACGCAGGAGATGGCCCACTACACGAACGCGATGTCGGCGCTCGCGCCGTACTCCGCGTGGGTCGTGCAGCCCGCCGTCCTCGAGTTCCTTCGCGACATGCCGCCGGCGTCGGCGCAGGGGCCGAGCACGGCGAGCAACGAGACGCAGGAGCAGCCGTACCCCTCGGTGCGCGCCCTGTCGGACCTCTTCTACACGCAGGCCATGGTGCGCGGCGAGCAGACGCGCATCGAGGCGGCCAGCACGGGAACCGGCAACACGGACCGCGAGACGGCGCAGGCGCAGGCGCTGCTCAATTACCTCGAGATCGCGGTCGTCCGGGAGCTCCTGACGCAGTGGGGCACGACGCCGCCGACGGTCGCCTCCGACTTCACGGGCGCCCTGACGCCGCTCGACGAGGGATTCAGCGCGCTGCTCGAAGGCGGCAATGTCTTCGGCGTCCCCGACGGCTTCGTGCCGTTCGTCTACCGGCCCGAGGACGTCGGCAAGGGCGCGAGCAACTTCGAGCAGATGCTCGCCATCGCGGCGAACGCGGTCTCGAACGAGAACTCCGTCGAGACGCAGTTCCTCGCGGACGAGCGCGCCTACGACACCGCGGTCTCGCAGCTCCAGCAGGAGCTCGCGAACGTGAAGCTGCAGTACGACGAGCGGATCTCGGACGACTGCGGGACCGCATTCAACCCGGACGCGGTCACGAGCACCGACGACCCGAGCTGGAGCAACTGCGGGGCCGGTAACAGCGGCGCGGTCGGGCAGGCCAATCTCTCGATCCAGGAGGCGGCCGCGCAGCTCGCGTCTGCGCAGCAACGCATCACCGGGCAGAAGCAGAAGATCAAGATCGACGTCGACGCCCTGGCCCAGTCCGAGAGCGTGCAGGAAGCGAGCATCGCGTTCATCTCGAACACGGGGCAGCAGATCGCCGCCGTCGACTTCGCGAGCGGGACGATCGACGCCTGCATGGCCGCGATGCAGGTGGCGGCCCAGGCCGATGTCCTGAACGGCGGCGCTCCGCTCGGCGAGTCGGCCTGCCAGCTGATGCTCGGCGAACAGAAGGCGGCCCTGACCGCGCAGCGCGATCAACTCCAGACGGCCGAGACCATGGAGACCCAGGAGGCGTCGAACAAGCAGGCCGACATCGCCGCGATGGCGAACATCCAGAAGGAGGAGATCGACCTCGCGCAGGCCGGCGTCGACATCAATCAGCAGGTGGTCGCGATGCTCCAGACGAGCATGCAGGCCGCCGACAAGCTGGCCGAGGCGAAGCAGATCTGGAGCGATCGCCAGCGGCAGCTCACCGTCGACCAGCAGGACCCGACGCACGATCCGAGCTACCGCCTGCTGCGCGACTCGCTCGCCGTGCAGGTGCTGAGCGCGCGCGCCTCGGCGCAGCAGCAGCTGTATCTCGCGACGAGCGCCCTCGAGTACGAGATCAACCAGAGCATCTCCGACGCCGTCGGCTCGTCGATGCGGGCGACCAACGCGACGAACCTCGGCGAGCTCCAGAGCTGCCTGCTCGGCATCTACAACAACGCGCGCGTCGCCTACGGATCGCCGCAGGACTACGTGACGACCGTCTCGGTGCGCAAGATGCTCGGCATCGACGGACCGCGGAAGGACTCGGTGACCGGCCAGACGCTCTCCGAGGGAGACCAGTTCCGGCAGCTGCTGCTCGCGAACCAGAACCTCGATGGTCAGGGCGGCGTG
>Ga0335069_10009560_pt1 | contig 13798 bp, 12 predicted proteins | sample Lox_Sample_11_FD_206714 | JGI IMG/M metagenome (GOLD analysis project Ga0335069, IMG submission 206714) | Soil microbial communities from Loxahatchee National Wildlife Refuge, Florida, United States - Lox_Sample_1.1 | ecosystem: Environmental > Terrestrial > Soil > Wetlands | place: USA... | reverse complement strand
CGATCGGGCTGCCGGCCGACCAGATCATCCTCAGCTGCAAGATGTCGGGCGTGCAGGACCTGATCGCCGTCTATCGCGCGCTCTCGCGGCGGTGCGACTATGCGCTGCATCTGGGCCTCACCGAGGCGGGCATGGGCACGAAGGGCACCGTGGCCTCGACCGCTGCGCTGGCCGTGCTGCTCCAGGAAGGGATCGGCGACACTATCCGCGTCTCGCTCACGCCGCAGCCGGGCGAAGCTCGCACGCAGGAAGTGGTGGTCGCGCTCGAGATCCTGCAGTCGCTCGGCCTGCGCGCGTTCAACCCGAGCGTCACCGCATGCCCCGGCTGCGGCCGCACGACCAGCACCACGTTCCAGGACCTCGCGAAGCAGATCGATGATTTCCTGCGTGCGCAGATGCCGGTCTGGAAGGCGCGCTACCCCGGCGTCGAGAACCTGCGGCTCGCGGTGATGGGCTGCATCGTCAACGGCCCGGGCGAGAGCAAGCATGCCGACATCGGCATCAGCCTGCCGGGCACCGGCGAGGCACCCGCCGCACCCGTCTTCATCGACGGCCAGAAGGCCCTGACCCTGCGCGGCGACGGCATCGCGCGCGAGTTCCAGGCGATCGTCGAGAACTACATCGAGAAGCGCTACGGCCGCCACGCGGTCGAAGCCTGAAGCCGCGGCCCTTCGGGAAGAGGCCGCCTGCCACGTCATGAGCGAACCGCTGCGCGCCGTCAAGGGCATGAACGACATCCTGCCGCCGGACTCGGCGCGCTGGGAGTGGTTCGAGCACACGGTGCGCGCGCTCATGCGCCGCTATGGCTACGCGAACGTGCGCACGCCGATCGTCGAGCCGACCGCGCTGTTCGTGCGCGGGCTCGGCGAAGTGACCGACATCGTCGAGAAGGAGATGTATTCCTTCGAGGATTCGATGAACGGCGATCGGCTGACGCTGAGGCCCGAGGCGACGGCGGGCATCGTCCGGGCGATGATCGAGCACAACGCGCTCTATGGCGGTCCGCTGCGAGTGTGGAGCGAGGTCGCCGTCTTCCGCCACGAGCGCCCCCAGAAGGGACGCTATCGCCAGTTCCACCAGATCGACGTCGAGGCGCTCGGCCATGCGGGGCCCGACGTCGACGCCGAGCAGATCCTCATGTGCCGCGCCCTGTGGCGCGATCTCGGCCTCGTCGAGGGCCGCGACGTGCGGCTCGAGCTGAACTCGCTCGGGCAGCCGGCGGAACGGCAGGCGCATCGCGCCGCGCTCGTCGCCCATTTCGAGCGCCATGCCGATGTGCTGGACGAGGACGGCCGCCGGCGCCTGCATGCGAACCCGCTGCGCATCCTCGACAGCAAGAACCCCGCGATGCAGGCGGTCATCGAGGCCGCGCCCAAGCTCATGGAGTTCCTGGGCGAGGACTCGCGGGCGCACTTCGGCGCCGTGTGCGCCGCGCTCGACGCGGTCGGCCTCGACTACCGCGTGAACCCGCGCCTCGTGCGCGGTCTCGACTACTACAACCTGACCGTGTTCGAGTGGATCACGGATCGGCTCGGCGCACAGGGAACCGTTTGCGGCGGAGGCCGCTACGACGGGCTCTTCACGCAGCTCGGCGGCAAGCCCACACCGGCGATCGGCTGGGGCATGGGGATCGAGCGCATGCTGCTGCTGCTCGAGGAAGTCGGCATCTCGGCGCCGGCCGCCGTGCCCGACGCCTATGCGGTCGTTCCCGATGCGCACGCGAGTGCGGCCGCGATCGCGACGTGCGAGCGGCTGCGTACGACGGGTGTCGCGGTGCTCATGCACGCCGCGGGGCCGGGCGGGTGGGGCAGCATGAAGGCGCAGTTCCGGCGCGCCGATGCGAGCGGGGCGCGTCACGCGCTCGTGTTCGGAGCCGACGAGCTGGCCCGCGGCGTCGTCGCCGTCAAGGCGCTGCGCGATCCGGCTGCGGCGCAGCGCGAGCTCGCGCTCGCCGACGTCGAGCGGTGGGCGCCTGAACTCCTCGCATAATCCCGCGTCCATTTCCGGCAGCGCCATGGCCTCCCACCTCGATCTCGAAGAACAAGAACAGCTCGACCAGGTCAAGGCGTTCTGGCGCGAGTACGGCAACCTCGTCACCTGGTTGCTCGTCATCGCGCTCGGCGCGTACGCCGCCTGGAACGGCTGGAACTGGTATCAGCGCGATCAGGCCACCAAGGCCGGTGCCATGTACGACGAGCTCGATGCGGCGGCGCAGGCGGGCGATGCGGATCGGGCCAATCGCGTGTTCACCGACCTGAAGAGCCGTTATCCCGGAACCGCGTTCGCCGAACAGGGCGGGCTCGTCGCCGCCCGCGTGCTGTTCGAGAAGGGGCAGGCCGACGCGGCGCGTGCGGCGCTCGGTTGGGTGGCGGAGAACGCGGCCGAGACGGAGTACCGGACGATCGCGCGTCTGCGCCTGGCGGGCCTTCTGCTCGACGCGAAGAAGGACGCGGAGGCGCTCAAGGAACTCGAGGGTGCCGATGCGAAGCCGTTCGCGGCACTGGTCGACGACCGTCGCGGCGACATCCTGCTCGCGCAAGGCAAGAAGGACGAGGCGCGCGCCGCCTACCTGCGTGCATGGCAGGCCATGGATCCGAAGCTCGACTATCGCCGCCTCGTGGAAGCCAAGCTCAATGTGCTCGGCACCGACCCGGGCGCGAGCCCTGCGAGCGGGGCCGCGCGATGACGACGCGCCGCGCCGCGGCGCTGGCGCTGGCTCTGCTCCTGGGAGGTTGTTCGGTCCTCGACTGGTTCGGCCCCGACAAGCCGAAGCCGAAACCGCTCGAGGCGATCGCTGCACCCCAGACGGTGGCGCGCCTCGCGTGGAGTGCGCGGGTCTCGTCCATTCGCATGCCCCTCACGGTTGCGACCGCGGGCGATGCGTTCACGGTCGCGGCGAGCGACGGGGTCGTGGCGGCGTTCGCGCCCGACAGCGGCCGCGAGCTTTGGCGCGCGCAACTCGGCACGACGCTGTCGGCCGGCGTCGGCAGCGACGGGCGCACGGCGGCGGTCGTCACGCGCGACGGCCAGCTCGTGGCCCTCGAAGCGGGCGTCACGCGCTGGCGCAAGCCCGTCGGCACGCGTGTCGCGACGGCGCCGCTGGTGGCGGGTGCGCGCGTGTTCGTGCTCGGCGTGGATCGGTCCGTGCAGGCCTACGACGCGCAGGACGGATCGAAGCTGTGGCAGGTGCAGCGCTCGGGCGATCCGCTGACCCTGCAGCAGACCGGCGTGATCGGTGCCTTTCGCAACACGCTCGTGGTGGGGCAGGGACCGCGGCTCACCGGCCTCGACCCGTCGAATGGGAGCGTGCGCTGGGAGGTGACGATCGGCACGCCGCGCGGCGCGAACGAGGTCGAGCGTCTTGCCGACCTCGTGGGGCCGATGCTGCGGATCGGCAGCACGCTGTGCGTGCGTTCGTTCCAGGCGGCGGTGGGTTGCGCAAACGGCGAACGCGGTACGCTGCTGTGGACCAAGAACGTGGGCGGCACCGACGCCGTCGGCGGGGATGCCGAGTACGTGTTCGGTGCGGACGGGTCCGATCGCATCACCGCATGGCGGCTCGCCGACGGCACCGTCGCGTGGAGCAACGAGTCACTGCTCAATCATGGGTTGGGCGCACCGGCCGTGTTCGGCGATTCGGTCGTCTGGGGCGCGGCCGACGGGATGCTGCACTTCATGTCGCGCACCAAGGGCGAGGCGCTGCAGCGCCTGCCCACGGACGGCGCCAGTGTCGCCGCGGAGCCCGTCGTGCTGAAGGGCACGCTGCTGGTCGTGACGCGCGGCGGCGGCCTGTACGCGTTCCGCGCGCCCTGACGATCGCGCACGCGTCGAGCGCCGCATGAAACCGGTCCTGGCGATCGTCGGCCGGCCCAACGTCGGCAAATCGACGCTCTTCAATCGTCTGACCCGGAGCCGCGACGCCATCGTCGCCGACTTCGCGGGTCTGACGCGCGACCGCCACTACGGCGACGGGCGCGTCGGCGACCACGCGTTCATCGCGGTCGACACGGGAGGGTTCGAACCCGACAGCGAAAGCGGGATCGTCGCCGAGATGGCGAAGCAGACCCGACAGGCAGTCGCCGAGGCCGATGCGGTCATCTTCGTCGTGGACGTGCGCGCCGGCTTGTCCGCCCAGGACCACGACATCGCGCGCTACCTGCGCACCACGGGGCGGCGGGTGGTGCTGGCCGCGAACAAGGCCGAGGGCATGAGCGAATCGCCGGCCCTCGGCGAGTTCTGGGAGCTCGGCCTCGGCGAGCCCCACGCCGTCTCCGCCGCTCACGGCCAGGGCGTGCGCAGCCTGGTCGAAGCGGCGCTCGAGGGCCGGGGATCCGAGCCGGAGGCAGACGAGGAAGCGTTGACGGGCAAGCCCATCCGGCTCGCCGTCGCCGGACGTCCCAACGTCGGGAAGTCGACGCTCATCAACGCGTGGCTCGGCGAGGAGCGCCTGGTGGCCTTCGACCAGCCCGGCACCACGCGCGACGCGATCCATGTGCCGTTCGAGCGCGGCGGACAGGCGTACGAGCTGATCGACACGGCCGGTCTGCGCCGCAAGGGCCGCGTGTTCGAGGCCATCGAGAAGTTCTCGGTCGTGAAGACGCTGCAGGCGATCGCCGACGCGAACGTCGTGCTGCTGCTGCTCGACGCGACGCAAGGCGTTACCGACCAGGACGCGCACATCGCGGGCTACATCCTCGAGAGTGGCCGGGCGGTGGTGGTCGCCGTCAACAAGTGGGACGCGGTCGACGCCTATCAGCGCGAGATGCTGCAGCGCTCTCTGGAACAGCGTCTCGCTTTCCTGCGGTTCGCCGAGGTGCTGCACATCTCGGCGGCCAAGCGCCAGGGGCTGGGCGCGCTGTGGAAAGCTATCGCCGAGGCGCATGCCTCCGCGACCCGCAAGCTCCCGACGCCGGTGCTCACCCGCGTCGTCCTCGAGGCGGTCGAGCATCAGGCCCCCAAGCGCGCGGGCGCCTTTCGCCCCAAGCTGCGCTACGCGCACCAAGGCGGCTCCAATCCGCCGATCATCGTGGTGCACGGCAACTCGCTCGAGCACGTCACCGACGCGTACAAGCGTTACCTCGAAGGGCGCATCCGCAGCCACTTCAAGCTCGTCGGCACCCCGCTGCGCATCGAGATGCGCGGCTCGAAGAACCCGTATGCCGCCGCCGAGCGGTGAGGACATCACGCCCGAGGGGTGCCGTGGGGTGGGGCGCTGTGATAACGTCCTTCGCGTCCGCTTCCAACAACACGGAGCAATATCGTGAGCAACAAGGGCCAGCTTCTACAAGACCCGTTCCTGAACCTCCTGCGCAAGGAACACGTTCCGGTTTCGATCTACCTCGTCAACGGCATCAAGCTGCAAGGGCACATCGAGTCCTTCGACCAGTACGTCGTGCTCCTGCGCAACACCGTCACGCAGATGGTCTACAAGCACGCGATCTCGACCGTGGTGCCGGGCCGCGCCGTGAATTTCCAGGCCTCCGAGCCCAGCGAGCAGGCGTGAGCACCGCGCCCGACGCGATTTTCCGTTGACTGCATCCACCCCGCACGCAGCCGGCCACGATGCTCCGGCGCGGGCGATCCTCGTCGGCGTCGACCTCGGTGGTCGCGCGCACTTCGACGCCTCGCTCGATGAGCTGGCGCAGCTTGCCGCCTCGGCCGGCGACGTGGCCGTCGCGCGCGTCGTCGTGCGACGCAAGGCACCGGACGCGACGTTCTTCGTCGGTTCCGGCAAGGCCGACGAGCTGAAGGAGATGGTCACGCTGTACGCGGCCGAGGCGGTGCTGTTCGACCAGGCGCTCTCGCCCGCGCAGCAGCGCAACCTCGAGCGTCATCTGGGCGTGGCGGTTGCCGACCGGACGATGCTCATCCTCGAGATCTTCGGAGAGCGCGCCCAGAGCCACGAGGGCAAGCTGCAGGTCGAGCTCGCGCGTCTGCAATACCTGTCGACCCGCCTCGTCCGGCGCTGGAGCCACCTCGAGCGGCAGCGCGGCGGCATCGGCACCCGCGGCGGTCCCGGCGAGGCGCAGATCGAGCTCGACCGGCGCATGATCGGCGAGCGGATCAAGGCGCTGAAGAAGCAGCTCGAGCGCGTCAAACGCCAGCGTTCCACCCAGCGGCGCGCACGCGCGCGCAGCGACACGTTCCGCGTCTCGCTGGTGGGCTACACGAACGCAGGCAAGTCGACGCTCTTCAACGTGCTCGTCGGTGCGCAGGTGCATGCGGCGGATCAGCTTTTCGCGACGCTCGACACGACGACTCGACAGCTCCGTCTGCCCGGCACGACGCGCTCGGTGGCCCTCTCCGATACGGTCGGCTTCATCCGCGACCTCCCGCACAAGCTGGTCGAGGCGTTCGAGGCGACGCTGCAGGAAGCCGAGGACGCGGACCTGCTGCTGCACGTGGTCGACATCGCCGGCGCGCTGGCGCCGGAGCAGATGGCCGAGGTGGAGCGCGTGCTCGACGAGATCGGCGCGGGCGACATCCGGCAGATCCTGGTTGCCAACCAGATCGACCGTCTCGACGACAATCAGCGCCCACGGCGCTTGCGCGACTCGGTCGAGCTGCCCTCGGGGCGGCGTGTCGCGCGCGTGTTCGTCAGCGCGCGCACGGGAGAAGGCCTGGACGTGCTGCGCGGCGCGATCGCCGATGCCGCCGAAGGCGTCTTCGAGGAAGAGGCCTTGAATGCGCCGGGCGAGGCCGCACCTGCCGCCCCGCCGCCAGGCGGTCCGTCCGAAACCGAACAGCTTTTCGAGCCCACCGCCACAGGCACCTATCATCCGCGCGCATGACGACGAGCGAAGACCGACATCACCGAGGCCTTGGCCTTCGCTCGCGCGACCTCGCGATCGCGCTGGCGGCGCTGGTCGGCGGCGCGGCGCGGCGCGCGGTGTGGCCGCGGGCCCGTGCACCGTCGCCCGCGAGCGCCGAAGTTCTCCAGGCCGGCGGCAATCGCGAAGGCCCTCCCGATCTCGATGAGCTTTGGCGCGACTTCAATCGCAAGCTGAGCGGCCTTTTCGGCACGAAGGGTGGGGGATCGCGCCGCACGAACGGATCGGCTGAACCCGGCGGCGGCGGCGGTCCGGGCTTCCAGCCCGACATGCGCAGCGCCGGCATCGGTGCCGGGCTCATCGCCGGCGTCGTCGCCCTGATCTGGCTCGGCAGCGGCTTCTTCATCGTGCAGGAAGGGCAGCAGGCCGTCGTCACGTCGTTCGGCAAGTACAGCCACACCGTCGACGCCGGTTTCCAGTGGCGGCTGCCCTGGCCTTTCCAGGCCCACGAGACCGTCAACGTGACGCAGCTGCGCTCCAAGGAAGTCGGCCGCAACAGCGTGAACCAGGCGACCGGCCTGCGCGACTCGTCGATGCTCACGCAGGACGAGAACATCGTCGACATCCGCTTCACCGTGCAGTATCGGCTGAAGGACGCGAGGGCCTTCCTGTTCGAGAACCGCGATCCGGAGGAAGCGGTCACGCTGGCCGCCGAGTCGGCCGTGCGCGAGATCGTGGGCAAGAGCCGCATCGACTCGGTGCTCTACGAGCAGCGCGACGCGATCGCCGCCGAGCTCGTGAAGTCGATCCAGACCCAGCTCGACCGCCTGAAGACGGGGATCCTCATCGTCAACGTCAACCTTCAGAGCGTGCAGCCGCCCGAGCAGGTGCAGGCCGCCTTCGAGGACACGCTGAAGGCAGGCCAGGACGGCGACCGCGCGAAGAAGGAAGGCCTGGCGTATGCAAGCGACGTGATCCCCAAGGCGCAAGGCTCGGCCGCGCGCCTGCGTGAGGAGGCCGAGGGCTATAAGTCGCGCGTCATCGCGCAGGCCGAGGGCGACGCGCAACGCTTCTCTCGCGTGCTCGTCGAATACCAGAAGGCGCCGCAGGTGACGCGCGACCGTCTCTACATCGACGCGATGCAGCAGGTCTATGCGAACGTGACGAAGGTGATGGTCGACGTCCGCGCCAACTCGAACCTGCTGTTCCTGCCCCTCGATCGCCTGCTGCAGCAGGCGCAGTCGGCGACCGCCGGTGCCGCCGCGCAGCCGGGCGTCGCCGCACCGAGCGACAGCACCCCTGCGGGCGCCCCGGCGGGGGACGCACGGTCACGCGACGGCTTGCGCAGCCGCGACCGCGAAACCCGATGAGGCGCGCATGAACCGGATCGGTCTCATCGTCGGCGCGATCCTGCTCGCGCTCATGCTCGTGTCGTCGATGCTCTTCATCGTCGACCAGCGCCAGGTCGCCGTGGTCTACGCGCTCGGCGAGATCAAGGAAGTCATTCAGGAGCCCGGCCTCAAGTTCAAGCTGCCGCCGCCTCTGCAGAACGTCGTCTTCCTCGACCGGCGCATCCAGACGCTCGACAGCCCCGAGAACCGCCCGATCTTCACGGCCGAGAAGAAGAGCCTGGTCATCGACTGGCTCGTGAAGTGGCGCATCAGCGATCCGCGCCAATTCATCCGCAACAACGGCGTCGACATCCGCAACCTCGAGGCACGGCTGTCGCCGGTGGTGCACGCCGCGTTCAACGACGAGGTCACCAAGCGCACCGTGGGTGGCGTGCTGTCCACCGAGCGCGACAAGGTCGTCCAGGACGTGAAGGCACGGCTGCAGGAAGACGCGAAGTCGTTCGGCATCGACATCCTCGACGTGCGCATCAAGCGCGTGGACTTCGTGGCCAACATCACCGACTCGATCTACAGCCGCATGGCCGCCGAGCGCAAGCAGGTCGCAAACCAGCTGCGCGCCACCGGTGCCGCCGAAGGCGAGAAGATCCGCGCCGATGCAGACCGGCAGCGCGAGGTCATCCTCGCCGAGGCATATCGCGATGCGCAGAAGGTGAAGGGCGAAGGCGATGCACGGGCGTCTGCACTCTTCGCCGAGGCGTTCGGCAAGGATCCGCAGTTCGCCGCGTTCTATCGCAGCCTCGAGGCATACCGCGCGAGCTTTCGCAGCCGGTCCGATGTCATGATCGTCGATCCTTCGACCGATTTCTTCCGCGCGATGCGCGGATCGGGATCCGCCGCGCCCGCCGCGCCGGCCGCCGCGAAGAAGAAGTAGTGCGCCCCGGATTCTGGGATCTCGCGCTCGGCGCCCTGGCCCTGATGCTGGTCTGCGAGGGGCTCGTGCCCTTCCTGAGCCCGGCATCGTGGCGGCAGGTCTTCGAGCGCGCGCTGCGCATGAGCGACGGCCAGTTGCGCTTCCTCGGGCTCGTCGGCCTGACGGCAGGCCTGCTGCTGCTCGGCATCGTGCTGCTCTGAGGGGGTCGTGCGGGGTCGGCGCGACGGGGACGACCCGTACAATCCGCTTTTCACAACCCGCGGTGCGCATGTCCTCTGCCTGGCTGCTGCCTGAGCACGTCGCCGACGTCCTGCCCGCGCAGGCGAGGCATCTCGAGGACTTGCGCCGCCGTCTGCTCGAGGTGGCGGCGGGGTACGGTTTCGAGCTCGTGATGCCACCGTTGCTGGAGCACCTCGAGTCGCTTCTCTCGGGCACTGGCCGCGAACTCGATCTGAAGACGTTCAAGCTGGTCGACCAGCTGTCGGGCCGCACGCTCGGCGTGCGCGCCGACACCACGCCGCAGGTCGCGCGCATCGACGCGCACCTGCTGAACCGCGCGGGTGTGACGCGCCTGTGTTACTGCGGGCCGGTGCTGCACGCGCGTCCCTCGGGGATGCAGGCCACGCGCGAGCCGCTTCAGTTCGGGTGCGAGACCTACGGGCATGCGGGCCTCGAGGCCGATCTCGAGATCCAGGACCTCGCGCTCGACTGCCTGCTCCGCGCGGGGCTTGTCGGCGCGACACTCGACCTCGGCGATGCGCGCATGGTGCGCGCCTTGGTCGGTGGCCGCGTCGGCGGTGCCACGCTCGATGCACTGCACGCCGCGCTCGCGAGCAAGGACGCCACCGCACTCGCTCACGCGGCTGCGGCGCTGCCCGAGCGCCAGCGACGTGCCCTGCACGACCTGCTCGCGCTGTACGGCGGCGCCGAGGTGATCGACGAGGCCCGTCACCTGCTGCCAGGGGAGCCCATGATCGTTGCCGCGCTCGACGATCTCGAGCGTCTCGCGTCGCACGCCCGCGCGGCCCATCCCGGTGTGGCCGTGGGCTTCGATCTCGCCGATGTCGGCGCCTACGCGTACTACACGGGCGCACGGTTCGCGGTCTACGCGGAGGGCTCGAGCGATGCGATCGCGCGCGGCGGTCGCTACGACGAGGTGGGTGCGATCTTCGGACGCAACCGGCCGGCCGTCGGCTTCAGTCTCGACCTCAAGGATCTCGGCGAGCTGCTGCCGCAGGCACCCCGGCGTCCGGCCATCCGCGCACCGTGGTCCGAAGACCCGGCCTTGCGCGTCGCGATCCGCCGGCTGCGGGAGCAGGGGGAGGCGGTGGTCTGCATGCTCCCCGGGCACGAGCACGAGGGCGAGGAGTTCGCCTGCGATCGCAAGCTCGTCGCCGAGCGCGGCGCTTGGACCGTCCGGCCTCTTTGACGCATCACCGCTCTCATCCTTCCACGCACATGGATCCACATCCGGCCGCGGGCCGCAACGTCGTCGTCGTCGGCACCCAGTGGGGGGACGAGGGCAAGGGCAAGGTCGTCGACTGGCTGACGGACCACGCACACGCCGTGGTGCGCTTCCAGGGCGGCCACAACGCGGGGCACACGCTCGTCATCGGTGGCGTGAAGACGGCGCTGCAGCTGGTTCCCTCCGGCATCATGCGGCCGGGCGTGGCCTGCTACATCGGCAACGGGGTGGTCGTCGACCCGATGCACCTCATCGGCGAGATCGAACGGCTGGAGAAGATCGGCGTCGAGGTGCGCTCGCGTCTCTTCATCAGCGAGTCGTGCCCACTCATCCTGCCGTTCCACGTGGAGGTCGACCGCGCGCGCGAGGCGCTGCGCGAGTCGAGCGGCGCCGGCAAGATCGGCACCACGGGCAAGGGCATCGGTCCGGCCTACGAGGACAAGGTCGCGCGCCGCGCGCTGCGCGTGCAGGACCTGAAGCATCCCGAGCGCTTTGCGGCCAAGCTGCGCGAACTGCTCGACTTGCACAACTTCGCGCTCGAGGGCTTCCTGCACGGCCAGCGGCTGGAGTTCGACGCGATTTACACGCTCGCCATGCGCGCCGCCGAGCAGCTGGTGCCGATGGTGGGAGACGTGGGCTACGCTCTGCACAAGGCGAGCCGGGCGGGGCACAACATCCTCTTCGAAGGTGCGCAGGGAACGCTGCTCGACGTCGACCATGGCACCTATCCGTTTGTCACGTCGAGCAACTGCGTGGCGGGCAACGCCGCCGCGGGCGCGGGCGTCGGCCCCGACCTCCTGCACTACATCCTCGGCATCACGAAGGCGTACACGACGCGCGTCGGCAGCGGGCCGTTCCCCACCGAGCTGCCGATCGACGTGCCCGGCACCATCGGCCACCACCTCTCGACCGTCGGCCAGGAGCGCGGGACCGTCACCGGTCGCGCGCGCCGCTGCGGCTGGCTCGACGCCGCGGCGCTGAAACGGTCGGTGATCATCAACGGCCTTTCGGGCCTGTGCATCACCAAGCTCGACGTGCTGGATGGTCTGCCCGAGATCCGCGCATGCGTCGGCTACGAGCTCGGGGACCGGCGGATCGACATCCTGCCCCTCGACGCGGACGACATCGTCGCCTGCCGCCCGATCTACGAGACCTTCGAAGGCTGGACCGAGAGCACGTTCGGCGTGACGCGCTGGAACGCCCTGCCCGCCAACGCGCGCCGCTACCTGGAGCGCATCGAGGCGCACATCGGCGCGCCGATCGACATGGTCTCGACCGGCCCCGACCGCGAGCACACGATTCTTCTGCGCCATCCGTACCAGGGCCCTTCCGTCACGTCCGACCGAAAGGAACGAACCGCATGCTGACCGACGACGGCAAGCATCTCTACGTCTCGTGGGACGAGTACCACATGCTCATCGAACGGCTGGCGCTCAAGGTGCACGCGTCGGGCTGGGAGTTCGATCAGATCCTGTGCCTCGCGCGCGGCGGGATGCGGCCGGGCGACGTGCTGTCGCGCGTCTTCGACAAGCCGCTCGCCATCATGTCGACGAGCTCGTATCGCGCCGAGAGCGGGACCATCCAGGGCCGGCTCGACATGGCGAAGTACATCACCCTGCCCAAGGGCGAGCTCGCCGGACGACTCCTGCTGGTGGACGACCTCGCCGACTCGGGGATCACGCTGCGCGCGGTCGTCGACCGGCTGCGCGGCATGCCCGCGATCAGCGAGCTGCGTTCCGCCGTCATCTGGACGAAGGGGGTCTCGACGTACACGCCCGACTATTTCGTCGAGCTTCTGCCCACGAGCCCCTGGATCCACCAGCCGTTCGAGGAGTACGACAACCTGCGGCCGACCGGCCTGGCGAAGAAGTTCGCGATTTGAATCGCGCCTTTCGGCCCCACCTGGGAATCGCGGCGCAACAAAAAGCCCGCCGGAGGCGGGCTGCGCATTCGCGTGGTGCCCAGGAAGGGACTCGAACCCCCACGGTGTTACCCGCTAGTACCTGAAACTAGTGCGTCTACCAATTCCGCCACCTGGGCATTTCAGGAAGCCCGGAACTCTACCATCAAAAATTCCAACATGACCCCCTCGACCGCCGTCGGCGCCGAGCTGATGAGCGAAGTCGAAGGCACGGTGCAGGGGCACCGCGACGGCCACGGCTTCGTGATCCGCGACGACCGCCAGCCCGACCTCTACCTCGCACCGCAAGAGATGCGCGCCGTGTTGCACGGCGATCGCGTGCGCGCGCGTGTGATCCGATACGACAAGCGAGGCCGTCCTGAAGCACGCGTGCTCGAGATCCTCGAACGCAAGCGTCGTCCCATCATCGGCCGTCTCCTGCACGAAGGCGGCGTCTGGCTCGTCGCGCCCGAGGACAAGCGCTACGGCCAGGACATCCTGATCCCGAAGAACGCCACGGCGAACGCGAATGCCGGCCAGGTCGTCGCCATCGAGCTGACCGAGCCGCCGTCGATGTACTCGCAGCCGGTCGGTCGCGTCACCGAGGTGCTTGGCGAGATCGACGACCCCGGCATGGAGATCGAGATCGCGGTGCGCAAGTACGAGGTGCCGCACGTGTTCTCGGCCGAAGCGCTGGAGCAGGCCGCGGCGCTGCCGGACAGCATCCGACCCGTCGATCGGCGCGGCCGCATCGACCTCACCGACGTGGCGCTCGTGACCATCGACGGCGAGGACGCGCGCGACTTCGACGATGCGGTGTACTGCGAACCGGCCCGCGTCGGCCGGGCCAAGCAACCGAACGGGTGGCGACTCGTCGTCGCGATCGCCGATGTCAGCCACTACGTGCGGCCCGGCGAGGCGCTCGACGCGGATGCGTACGAGCGTGCGACCTCCGTGTATTTCCCCCGCCGCGTCATCCCGATGCTGCCGGAGAAGCTTTCGAACGGGCTCTGCTCGCTCAATCCCGAGGTCGACCGGCTCGCGATGGTCGCGGACATGCTGATCGACGCCGACGGCGAGATCCAGGCGTACCAGTTCTTCCCCGCCATCATCCGTTCGCATGCCCGCTTCACCTACACCGAGGTCGCGGCGATCCTCGGCAACACGCGCGGGCCGGAGGCGGTCCGCCGTGCGGACCTCGTGCCCCATCTGCTGCACCTTCACGAGGTCTATCGCGCGCTCCTGAAGGCACGGGCACGCCGCGGAGCGGTCGACTTCGAGACCACGGAGACGCAGATCGTCTGCGACGAGAACGGCCGCATCGAGAAGATCGTGCCGCGCACGCGCACCGAGGCGCACCGGCTGATCGAGGAGGCGATG
>Ga0335069_10009559_pt1 | contig 13799 bp, 11 predicted proteins | sample Lox_Sample_11_FD_206714 | JGI IMG/M metagenome (GOLD analysis project Ga0335069, IMG submission 206714) | Soil microbial communities from Loxahatchee National Wildlife Refuge, Florida, United States - Lox_Sample_1.1 | ecosystem: Environmental > Terrestrial > Soil > Wetlands | place: USA... | reverse complement strand
TTTCTTACTGTGCAGCGTTTTATTTTTCCTGGCAGGTGGCAAATTCAGCCAAATTGTCCCAAGTACCGCCTTTGCAGTGATTCTCATCCTGTTGATCATTTTGGTTACCGGCTTGGAACGTAGTCGTCTAGATACCTACATCGCCGGACTGCAATCACCGACCAATGCTTCCGACCAAGTCAAGCGCTCGATAGAAGCCATTGTACGTGGCGGCTTTTTTGGTATCGGCATCGGTCAATCCGAGACGAAGTTCACCGGCCTGCCTGTGCCACCTACCGACAGCATTTATGCCGTTATAGTGGAAGAGACCGGGCTGCTGGGCGCTACGGTGGTCGTGGCGCTCTACATGCTTTTCCTTTGGCGCGGGCTAGCCATTGCCAAACGCGCCCCGGATTTGCCCGGCAAATTGATAGCTGCCGGCGTTACATTCTGGGTGGTAACCGAAGCCATCATCAACATGGGCGCCATATCCAACCTGTTGCCATTTGCGGGCAACTCATTGCCTTTTATCAGCTACGGAGGCTCCAGTCTACTAAGCATGATGACAGGGACCGGTATCCTGCTCGGAATTGGAAGGCGCACGGAGCTGGAAAAACAACCTGTGGAAAGGAGACCTACTAGTGCGGTTGTTGATTTGCGCCGGCGGGACGGGCGGCGGGGTGTATCCCGCATTGTCAGTCCTACAGGCCCTCGGCAGTAAAGCGCAACCCGTTTTGTGGGTGGGCGGCAAAGGCGGCATGGAAGCCGACCTGATTCAGCGCGCAGGCATCCCCTTCGCGTCGATCCCGGCCGCCGGCTTGCATGGCATTGGCCTCGGCGCACTGCCGCGCAACCTGGCGCAATTGGCACAAGGCACCCTGGCCTCCCGCAGAATCCTGGCCAAGTTCAAGCCCGACGTGTTGTTTTTCACCGGTGGGTTTATCGCAGCCCCCATGGCCGTGGCCGACCGAGGCATTCCCACCTTGTTGTACGTCCCGGATATCGAACCAGGCTCGGCGCTCAAATTCCTGGCCCGTAATGCCACTAAGATCGCCTTGACCGCACCGGAATCCAAGGCTTATTTCAATGATTCTGCCCGGTTAGTGGTCACCGGCTATCCCACCCGCGCCGAGCTGGCACATTGGGACAAAGCCGAAGGGCGCAAAAAATTGGGATTGCGGGACGATCTGCCCGTTTTATTGGTATTAGGTGGCAGCAAAGGCGCCCGCTCGATCAACCGGGGACTACTACCTGTCCTCCCACAGCTCCTGAAACTGGCACAGGTTGTCCACCTCAGTGGCCAACTGGATTGGGAAGAGGTCCAGGCAGTCCAGGCACAATTACCCACCGATCTGGCAAAAGATTACCACGCTTATCCCTATCTGCACGAGGAGATGGGCGCAGCATTGGCTTCCGCCGACTTGGCCATCTCACGCGCCGGGGCATCCACCATGGGAGAGTATCCGCTCTTTGGCCTACCTGCCATCCTGGTGCCCTATCCACATGCGTGGCGCTATCAGAAAGTGAATGCCGATTACCTCGTCAACCACGACTGCGCCGTGATGGTCAAAGACGAGGAGCTGCCTTTGCAACTCTTGGGAACCGTGCAGGGTCTTTTGGGAAACCCGATGCAGCTCGATTCCATGCATAAGGCAATGCGTGCATTGTATCAGCCGGAAGCAGCCAATCGCATCGCCTCTCTTCTGGAGGAGCTCGCTCAAAAGAAAGAGGGAAATTCATGATCAGTATTGTTGCCCTCTTCTGGATCCTGGTAGTGTTGTTCGCCATCATCGGCGCGACCCGTGGCCGCACCAAGGAGTTCCTGGTGTCGCTGAGCGCCTTTGTGGCCCTGTTCTTCAACATCATCCTGGAACAGTACGTGCCGTTTTACGAAGATCTGCTGAACAGCTTCCCCGGTGGTTTGTTCATCGTGCGGGGTGCCTTATTGGTCATTGTAGTCATTCTGGGTTACGTCACCCCCAACATGCCCATCTTTCGTGGCCGTGAACCAGTGATTACCAAGATTAAGGATGCAATCTGGGGACTGGCCTTTGGAGCATTGAACGGATATTTGATCGTTGGCTCGTTGTGGTGGTATCTGAACGATGCCAATTACCCCTTCAGCGTAGTGACGGCCCCCGATGCCTCCACCGCCATGGGCAAGGCAGCCCTCGATTTGATCCCGAGGTTGCCTCCTGCACTGCTGACTCCTCCGGGAATTTATTTTGCAATTGCGATCGCATTCGTGATCGTTTTGGCGGCGTTCGTATGACGAAACATTATCATCTCATCGGAATTGGTGGAACCGGGCTGGCACCCATTGCCCGCATTCTGCTGGAACGGGGAAATCGCGTCAGCGGCTCTGACCGGATTCTCTCTCCGCAGGCGCGCGAATTGATGGCATTGGGTGCGGCAGTCAGTGAAGGGCATGACGTTCGCAACGTGGCCGGCGCCGATGTGGTGATCCGCTCTTCCGCCATCCCCGATAGCAATCCCGAAGTGCAGGCGGCATTGACCGCCGGCATCCCGGTGCTGCATCGCCGCGAATTCCTCAAGGAATTGACTGCCGGTAAAGAGACGATTGCCATCGCCGGCACGCATGGCAAGACCACCACCACCGCCATGATCGCCTGGATTCTGGCCAGCTTAGGCCAAGACCCATCCTACGTGATCGGGAGTGTCTCCAAGAATTTGAAAACCAGTTCGCATGCCGGGCAGGGAAGCCATTTCGTGATCGAAGCCGACGAATATGACTACATGTTCCTGGGCTTGACCCCCAAGATAGCCGTCATCACCTTCGTGGAACATGACCATCCGGATTGCTACCCCACCCTGGCCAGTTATGAGAAGGCCTTCGTCGATTTTGCCGGCCGGGTGCTGCCCGGCGGCGTGTTGCTGGCTTGTGCAGACAATGAAGGTGCCTGCAACGTATTGGGACAGGCACCCTTGAGCATCAACAGTTTCACCTACGGAGTGGATCCTCGCGCCGCTTATGAAGCCCAGGAAGTTATACCCAATGAGCGCGGCGGATTCAGTTTCAAGGCTGTTTTCCACTCGGGTGGCCCGCGCCTGCAGCAACTAGGCGAGGTGGCATTGCAAGTGCCGGGTGAGCACAACGTCTTCAATGCCTTGGCGGCGATGGCAGTCATCCATCAGCTCAACCTTTCGATGGCTGCAGCCGCCGAGGCGCTTGAAAATTTCGTTGGCACCAGCCGCCGTTTCGATCTGCGCGGCGAAGCCAAGGGAATTATGATATATGATGACTATGCGCATCATCCTACCGAGATCCGCACCACGCTGGCAGCCGCCCGCGCCCGTTTCCCCAAACGGCGCATCTGGGCCGTCTGGCAACCACACACCTATTCACGCACAGAAGCATTATTCGATGAGTTCGTACAATCCTTCAAGGACGCCGATCAGGTCATCATTACTGAGGTTTATGCCGCTCGGGAGCAAAGTGACGGCTTTTCTGCCCGGAAACTGGCAGAAAAAATGCAACACTCCTCTGTACACTTTTCTCCCGACCTGGGAGAAGCGACCGGTTACTTGTTGGATCATTTACAGACCGGTGATGTCGTCCTAGTCCTTTCTGCCGGCGACGCGGATCAGATCAGCACACGCGTTCTGGCAGGCCTGAATGAATGAGAGGTAATGATGACCACAAATGACAAGTTCACCTACAAGCCGGAAACTTTCGTCCTGCCGCCCCTCAAGCTGGTGCCTGAGAGCAGCAAAGACTTGTCCGGCAAGGGTAACGTCAAGAACGCTGAGCAGGCCAAACTCAAGCGTAAAGACTTGATTACCCGTCTCATCAACCACGTTGAAACGCTCTGAGTCAGGAGTAGCATGACCGTTTCATCCGCCAGGAACATAATCAAAGAGCTGCGCACCCTTTTCGGCGAACGCTTGCAGGAAACCGTGCACATGTCCAACTACACCACCGCCCAGGTCGGCGGTCCGGCGGATGCAGTGCTGGTTGCCCAATCCGGCGCCGAGCTCGAAGACTTCGTGCGCAAGGTGTGGGCATTGAACCTGCCGATCTATATCATGGGCAGTGGATCCAACTTGCTGGTCAGCGATTTGGGCATCCGCGGCGTCGTTATCATCAACCGGGCGCACACCATCAAAGTCAATATGCACGTCGATCCGCCCATGGTGTGGGCCGAATCCGGTGCCATCCTCGGCACGGTAGCCCGTCAGGTAGCGCTGCGCGGTCTTTCCGGCATGGAATGGGCTGCTGCTATCCCCGGCACAGTCGGCGGGGCGGTTTACGGAAACGCCGGCTCACAAGGCAATGACACAAAATCGTCCCTTGAGCTGGCAGAGATCTTGCACCGTGCCAAAGACAAAGTGTCTTTGACCAGCGACCAGATGGGGTATGCCTATCGCAGCAGTATCTTGAAGCGCGACCCGGGCAATGCAGTCATCCTGGCAGCGCAGTTCAGGCTTTCCACAAGCACGGTGGAGGCCGTTCAGGAGAAAATGTCGGAATTTTCTTCCAAACGACGCGCCACTCAACCTCCAGGGGCCAGCATGGGATCGATGTTCAAGAACCCATCCGGCGATTACGCCGGCCGGCTGATCGAAGCCGCCGGCTTGAAAGGCACGCGCATTGGCGGAGCAGTGATCAGCACCCTCCATGCCAATTTCTTTGTCAATGATCAAGGTGCCACGGCTAGTGACGTCTTTGCGCTTATCCAGCTCGCCCGCCAGACCGTTTTGGAGAAAACCGGCGTGGCGTTGGAGCTGGAAATCGAGTTAGTCGGTGATTGGAAAGACAGCCAGCCCTCATCGAAGGCGGCAAAGCGGACAAAAAAGGCAGGCGAATAAGGTTATGACGGATAAGATCAAAATCGGCGTGCTGTTTGGAGGTCGTTCGGGCGAACATGAGGTCTCGCTCCTTTCAGCGCGTTCGGTATTATCAGTATTGGATCCAGAAAAGTATCGGGTGACCCAGATCGGCATCACCCATGATGGACGCTGGTTCTCCGGCCAGAATGTGCTGGAAGCTTTCGAACACAATAACCTGGAAGGCCTGTTCCCCGTCACGTTGCGCCCGGAGCCCGGCCACAAGACATTGTATGCCATTCGTTCATCGGCAGCCGGCGAGCAGATCGAGCCGCATGCCGAGATCGATGTCTATTTCCCCGTCTTACATGGCACCTTCGGCGAGGATGGCACGCTGCAAGGGTTGTTCGAGATGGCCGATGTAGCCTACGTTGGCGCCGGCGTGCTGGGATCATCGGTCGGCATGGACAAAGCACTGTTCAAAGACGTTATGCGTGCTCACCAGATTCCGGTAGTGGATTCCATCATCCTCAACCGCTCGCAGCTCGAAAAAGGAAGCGACGCCATCCTCCAGCAGATTGAGCAGATGAGTGCCTATCCGATCTTCGTCAAACCCGCCAACCTGGGCTCCTCGGTGGGCATCAGCAAATGTCGCAATCGCTCGGACCTTTTCGAAGGGTTGATGGACGCCGCCCGCTTCGACCGGCGCATTTTGGTGGAGCACGGCGTCAATGCCCGCGAGATCGAGATCAGCGTGCTCGGCAATGATGATCCCATCGTCTCCGTCCCGGGCGAGATTCTGCCCTCACGGGAGTTCTACAGCTACGAAGCGAAATATATCGACGACAATTCCGGCCTGCTCATCCCTGCCCCACTGAGCCAGGAACAGGTGGCGCATGTTCAGCAGATCGCTCTGGAAGCTTACAAAGCCGCAGATTGTTCCGGCATGGCACGCGTGGATTTCCTGCTGGACAAAGATACGAACGAGTTTTATCTGAACGAGATCAATACCATCCCGGGCTTCACCAAGATCAGCATGTACCCCAAGCTGTGGGAAGCCAGCGGGATGCCTTATCCGAAATTGGTTGACCGGTTGGTGGAACTGGCCTTCGAGCGCAAGGCGGATCGCGACCGCATCGAGCGGACTTACCGGAGGGCGGCATGAACCCCTTTGAGAAGAAGCCCACTTTGTCGCGTGCCGACCAGGTGCGTCAGCGGCGCTTGCGCGAAGCCCGGAAGCATCAACCGCAGAGCAAACCCATGGCAGAGAAGATTGTGCGCAAGGCTTCGCCTTTTACGATGCCAGCAAAATCTGCACCGAAGACCGAATTGCCGAAAGTTTCGCCGTTCACCGTCCCGCTGAAACCCGGTCAGGATGAAGAGCTGCCCAAAGCTTCTCCGTTCACCGCGCCGGTGCAGCCACAACCTGTCAATCAGCCCTCACGCCCTTCACCGTTCACCGTGCCGATCAAACCACTGGCTGCCAAACGACAGGAGCAGGCGTCATCGGCCAACGCGCCGCGCACTCCCCTGGTGCGTTCTACAAAGCAGCAGTCTTCTTCTCAGTCTCAACCAGTGTATGGACAAGTACGCACCCGGCCGGTGGTCATTCGCAACCACGCCATGGGTGTTCCTGTTCAGGAACGGGCACACAACGGCAACCGCCGTCGCTATTATTTGAATCTCAACGACAATGGCGCAGAGCTTCAGCTCCCCGCCCTGCCGTTCATCAAACCCACCTGGCGCTGGGTTTCCGGCGGCATGTCGATTGCCATTCTTGCACTCATTGTTTTTCTATTGTTATCGCCGAAGTTCAAGGTCAACACCATCGACATTACCGGCTTGCAGCGTCTGAGCACCTCTGACGTGGCAGCCGCTTTGAACCTTCAAAATTCGACCATTTTCGCCGTCGATACTACAAAACTCATGTCCATCCTGGCTAATTCTTTTCCCGAATTGGCCGATGTGAAGATCAGTATTGCGATGCCCGGAACAGTGAGCATCTCCGCCCGCGAGCGCATCCCTATGATGGCCTGGAAGTACAACAACAAGACTCAGTGGATCGATGCAGATGGCTATATTTTCCCGGCGCGTGGCTCAGCCACGCCGGCGTTGGCGGTGGAAGCCGATTGTACACCGCCTTTGATGATGGAAGGTGAATCAACCGATAGCACCTTGGGATTGGACGAAGTTACGCCAACCCCCGGCACGGTCGAGCCGGTCAGCCCGCCTCGCCTGGACCCGACCGTGATGGCATCCATTCTCAAGCTAAACCAGCGCATTCCGCAACAGACGACGCTGGCCTATTCGGCCAGCCAGGGAATGGGCTGGTATGACTCAAATGGTTGGTCGGTATACATCGGTCTCAGTTTGGATAATTTGGACACCCAAATCACCATGTACAATGCCATTGCCAACCGATTGCAGCAGCAAGGCATTCATCCGGCGTTGGTCAGCCTGGTAGATGTAGATGCACCGTATTATCGCTTGGAGCGCTAATCATATGGACGAAGCGATTGTCGTAGGGATTGATATAGGAACAACCAAAGTCTGCACCCTGGTCGGACGGGTGGAAGGCGAAAGCAGCCTGCGCATTTTGGGCGTCGGCATTGAGCCTTCGCAAGGGATCAAAAAAGGCTCGGTGGTCGATCTGTCTGCAGCATCGCAATCCATCTCACGATCCATTGAAAAAGCGCAGCGTTCTTCCGGCATGGAGATCACCTCGGCGCTGGTCAGCCTGGCGGGCTCGCACATCGCGGCCTTCAACAGTCGCGGCGTGGCTGCCATTGCCACCGGCGTCGTCAGCGAGGATGATATCTCGCGCGCCCTGGATGCTGCCCAGGCCATTGCCATTCCGCACAACCGCGAAGTCATTCACGTCATTCAGCGCGGTTTCACCGTGGACGAGCAAGAGGGCGTGCGCCTGCCCATCGGCATGCACGGCTATCGTCTGGAAGTGGAAGCCCACATTATCACCGCCTCATCCTCCCTGGTCGAAAATCTGCGTCAGTGCGTGGAAAATGCCGGCGTGGAAGCCACCAGCTTCGTGCTCAATCCTTTGGCCTCCGGCGAAGTGGTATTGACCGAGACCGAACGCCAAATGGGTGTAGCCGTCTGCGATATCGGTGGAGGCACAACCGACCTGGCCGTTTATATCGATGGGGATGTCTATCACACCATGGTGCTAGAAGTGGGCGGAAACCACATCACCAACGATATTGCCCATGGTCTGAGCCTGCCGTTTTCGCAGGCTGAAGAGGTCAAGAAACAGCGTGGCCACGCTGTGGAAGCCGAAGTTCAAAACGAAGATGTGTTCTCGGTACGTGGCTTTGGCGCCGATCAACCCGCCCAGGTAAGCCGCAAGGATCTGGCGCACATCATCGAAGCCCGCGTGGAAGAAATTTTCATGCTGGTCGGCCAGGAGATCAAACGCTCTGGCTATGATGGACTTTTACCGGCCGGCATGGTGCTCACCGGAGGCAGCAGTCTGCTGCCCGGAATCAAGACCCTGGGTAGCCAGGTTCTAGGTATGCCGGTGCGCATCGCCCGGCCCGAAGCCATGGTCGGCCTGGTGGATCAACTCCATTCGCCCGCCTATTCCACAAGTGTCGGGCTGCTTTATTGGGCCATGTTGATGAACGAGTTGATGGAGCCGGCCAGGCCTCGCCGGCAGAGAGGAGATACGTCTTCATGGTTGGATATGCTCAAATCGATTGGAAAACGCATGCTCCCATAATTTGCAACCAGCCGGAAACGCCACCCTGTTGCTGCAGGCACTGGAAAACCGGTGTATCGGAGATTAAAGAATCGGAACAGAAAATATCAAGTAACATATAGCTGGAGGAGAAAATGGAAACAAACAAGACACCCCTAAACGAAACGTTTGCCCGTATCAAAGTGATCGGCGTGGGCGGAGGCGGCTGCAACGCAGTCAACCGTATGATTGATGAGGGCCTGCAGGGTATCGAGTTCATTGCCATCAACACCGATGCCCAGGCGCTGCTGCTCTCCAAGGCACAGACCCGTGTGCGCATTGGCGACAAGTCAACGCGCGGGCTGGGCGCCGGCGGCAATCCCGAATTCGGTCGCAAGGCAGCCGAAGAATCCGCCGATGAACTCTATGAGGTTATCAAAGGCGCCGATATGGTCTTTGTCACCGCCGGCATGGGTGGTGGCACGGGCACCGGCGCAGCCCCCATCGTTGCCCAAATCTCCAAGGAAGTCGGCGCATTGACCATCGGCGTGGTCACCCGCCCCTTCACTTTCGAGGGTTCCAAGCGCATGCAGTCTGCCGAGCAAGGTATTGCCAAGCTCAAAGAACATGCTGATACGCTGATCTGCATCCCCAATGATCGCTTGCTCCAGATCGTGGACAAACGCGCCGGGCTGCAGGAAGCCTTTCAAAAAGCTGATGACGTACTGCGCCAGGGCATCCAGGGTATTTCCGAGCTGATCACCGTCCCCGGGCTGATCAACCTGGACTTCGCCGATGTCAAGACGATCATGTCCGAAGGTGGAGCAGCTTTGATGGCTGTAGGACGCGCTTCCGGCGAGGACCGCGCTCGTGTGGCCGCCGAGCAGGCCATTTCCAGCCAGTTGCTCGACGTGACCATTGACGGCGCCCGTGGCATCCTCTTCAACGTCACCGGCGGCAACAGCCTGACCCTCTTCGAGGTCACCCAGGCTGCAGCCATCATCAAGGAAACGGCGCATCCCGATGTGAACCTGATCTTCGGTGCTGTAATCGATCCATCCATGGGTGACGATATCCGCATCACGGTAATTGCAACGGGTTTTGATTCGGCGGGTGTGCACGGCCGCGTACAGCGCATTCCGCACTCCGAACCGGCGGCGCAAACCTTCCAACGGCCTGCCCACCAGCTCGAACCGGCGGAAAAGGTCATGGCCAATGTCTCGGCCGGCAGCACCGTAGCGCCATCCCAGGCATCAGTTCCCGCCCCCGTGGAGTTTACACCGCGCACGGTTAATACCGACGACCTGGACATCCCAACCTTTCTGCGCAAGCATCTGCAAAAGGATGAGAAAGGTTTTTAAAGGTATGACCTGCGATATTCCAACCGATATCGCCTTTGCCTAGCTTCCGTTTCTCCCTCCTGTTTCCAAAACCAGTAGGGGCGGCTTCTCCCCGCCCCTACTTATGTTTAAAGGCATCCAACCAGATTTTGTAGAATGTTGCACACCACTCGCTTGCCAAGCGATTACCCTCCACACTTCATCGGTTTATCGCTTGCAGCGTGGATACTTCTTCTATATTAACCTCCCTACACCCTGACTTACCTCATCTTGGATGTTATCCACAATATTTTAAGCTATCTAATGTGAAATTCTATTGCACCACTCGTTCATTTGTGCTAGAATGATGGGCGTAGATATACTGGTCGTCCAAGCGTATACCCCCATATATGGGGGTATTCTATCGATACCAAGTCCCTCCCCCTAGCAGTAACTCCAGGGGGATTGCTTACCAGCGAATGGAGGAGCCTTGCGCTGCCCGTATTGTCAGTATGATCAATCCAAAGTCCTCGACACAACTCATGATAACCGCGGCGGCGTCCGGCGCCGCCGTGAGTGCGAGCGTTGCGGCCAGCGGTTCAGCACCTACGAGCGCCCCATCCTCGCCACGCCACTGATTATCAAGCGTGACGGCACCCGCGAGGAGTTCAGCCGCGAAAAATTGGCCGCAGGTATTCGCATTTCCTGCGCCAAGCGCCCCGTGTCGGCAGCCCAGATCGAGCAGCTTATTGGAAAGATCGAGTCGTCGCTGGAAGCCATGGGGCGCGCCGAAGTTTCTTCACGTGTGGTCGGTGATATGGTCATCGCCGGGCTCAAAGAGTTGGATCACATCGCTTACATTCGCTATGCCATCGTTTATTTGCATCTGGATGACTTGCAAGCCATACGGAATGAGATCGATCGTTTATTGGAAGGTTGAGGAACATTATTATGGCTATTAAATTAAACACCAAGAATCACGGCCTATCACCTACTCCACCCCTGCCCGAAAAGCTGAAGACCGTCAACCTGACGGAGAATTCTCGACAGGTGTTACTGAAACGCTACGTGCGCCACGGCGACAACGGCAAGCCGGTCGAGACGCCGGAAGAAATGTTCTGGCGTGTGGCTTACCATGTGGCCGCCGTAGAAACCCAGTGGGCCGACGACGTTGCCCACTGGAGCGAGGAATATTTCGACTTGCTGACCAGCAAACGCTTCTTCCCCAACTCTCCCACCTTCACAGGCGCCGGCACACCCTTGGGGCAACTAGCCGCTTGTTTTGTGTTGCCCATTACCGACGACATGGGGCGCAAATCGTCCGGCATTTTCCAGACCCTGCGCGACGCTGCCCTCATCCAACAGACCGGCGGCGGCAACGGCTTCTCTTTTTCGCGCCTGCGGCCCAAGGGCGCCCTGGTCAAATCCTCTTCCGGCCAGGCAACCGGGCCTGTAGGGTTCTTGCGCGTCTACGATAACGCCTTCGGTGAAGTGGCACAGGGCGGCACACGTCGCGGTGCCAACATGGCCGTATTGCGCGTGGATCATCCGGATATCGAAGAATTCATCACCTGCAAGACTGATGAGAACCAGATCACCAACTTCAACATTTCCGTCGGCATCACCGATGCCTTCATGCGCGCCGTCGAATCGGACGGCGGCTGGGACCTCAAGTTCCCGGACGTGAGCGACTCCCAGTATAAAGAATTCGACGGCACCATCGAACAAGCCAGGGCCGCCAACATGCCGCTGAAAGTCTATAAACGCGTGCGCGCCCGCGACCTGTTCGAGAAGATTGTGCGCCAGGCACACCATAACGGCGAACCGGGCGTGCTCTTCCTGGACGCCGCCAACCGCGCCAACCCCGTCCCGCACCTCTATCAATTGGAGGCTACCAATCCCTGCGGCGAACAATTCCTGGGGCCCTATGAGAATTGCTGCCTGGGCTCGGTCAACCTTGCCGAACATTTCGGCCCCGACCACACGGTGGATTGGGAAAAACTGCGCCGCTCCGTGGCAATCGCCACCCGCTTCCTGGATGACGTGGTGGACGCCAATAAATATGTGCCTGCCGTGCCGCAGCTCGAAGAAGCTGCCCATCGCGCCCGCCGCATCGGTCTGGGCATCATGGGCCTCAGCGATCTGATGTACCACGTCGGCATCCGCTACGGTTCTCAGGAAGGCCAGGTGTTTGGCAGCCAGGTGATGGAATTCGTGCGCTACCACGCCATGCTCACCAGCATCGAGTTGGCTGAGAAACGTGGCGCTTTCCCAGCCATCAAAGGTTCCATCTACGACCCAGAAAACCTCACTTGGGAGCCGCCTACTCCCATCGTATCCTATGACAACATGGATTGGGGCCGTCCCGCCATCGATTGGAAGACAGTCGTGGAAGGCATCAAGCAGCACGGCATCCGCAACGCCGCTCAGACCACGGTCGCCCCCACCGGCACCATTGCCACCGTCGCCGGCTGTGAAGGTTACGGCTGCGAGCCGGTCTTCGCCCTGGCCTATATCCGCCACGTCAATGACCATGGCAAAGATTTGCAGCTCTCTTATGCCAGTCCGCTCTTCGAGCAGGCGCTGGTGAAAGCCGGTCTGGACGAAGAGACGCGTGCCGCCGTCATCGCCCGCGTGATGCAGGACGGCACCTGCCAAAACATCGACGAGCTGCCCCAGGAAGTCAAAGACGTATTCGTCGTGTCGCAGGACATTACTGCCGAAGAACACGTGCGCATGCAAGCCAGCTTGCAAGCTTTCGTGGATAACAGTCTCTCAAAGACCATCAATTTCCCCGCCGATGCCACCGTGGAAGACGTGGCTACCGCCTACATGCTGGCCTGGGAGCTGGGCTGCAAGGGCATTACGGTCTACGTGACCGGCAGCCGCGAGAAAGTGGTTTTGGAGACCAAGGCAACAGCAGAAAAGAAGCAAGCGACCGAACATCTGCCCGAAGCGGAATATTCACCCGCCTGGTTGCAGGAAGAACGTGATCAACCCGGCTTGTGGCCGAACGCCAAAAAGCCCCGCCCGCGCTTCCTGGTGGGGTACACCTTCTCGGTCGAGACGCCACTGGGCAAGGCTTTCATCACCATCAACGAGAACGGCGGCAACCAGCCCTTCGAGGTCTTCATCAACACCGCCAAGGCCGGATCCGACACCGCTGCCGTGTCCGAAGCCATCGGCCGCATGGTGTCTTACGTCCTGCGCATTGCCTCGCCCGTCGAGCCGGTCGAACGCCTGCAGGAGGTCATCCGCCAGTTCGTGGGCATTGGCGGCGGGCGCTCACTGGGGTTTGGCGCCAAGCGCGTGCGCTCCCTGCCAGATGGCGTGGCACAAGTGCTCACCGAATACCTGCAGCAGCGCACCGAGCGCTTGACTGCCCCCGTCGTACCACCGGAAACACCCGCATCCGATCCGGCGGTTGTCATGAGCGATGACCACAAGGAACATGTCCATCAACCGGCAACGCCGGAACCTGCACCAAAAGATCAACCACTATTGAAGATCGGCGACCTGTGTCCCGAATGCGGGCAGGCAGCGCTGATCAACGAAGAAGGCTGCCGCAAGTGTTATGCCTGCGGGTACAGCGAGTGCTGATAGTTTCAAGACCCATATCGGATCGAATAAATGGGGCGGACGTTGATTTTTTCAGCGTCCGCCTTTTTTAGCGGATCAAATCCTGTAGCGCATTTTCGATTTTGGGGTAAGCAAATGAAAAGCCCAAGTTTTGTAATTTTCTCGAAGAAACCCGTTGCCCATCCAGGATCACGGTACTCATTTCACCCAATAGCATTTTGATCGTAAACGCCGGCACATTGAAAAACGACGGTCGGCGCAGCACCTTCCCGGCAATATTGGCAAACTCCCGGTTGGTCACCGGTTCGGCCGAAATATTGAAAGCGCCCGTCGCCGACGACCGCTCGATCAGAAAACGGATGGCGTGTACCACATCTTGCAAATGTACCCAGGAAAGCCATTGCCTACCGCTTCCCAGTGCACCCCCGGCGAAGAGTTTG
>Ga0335069_10009558_pt1 | contig 13799 bp, 15 predicted proteins | sample Lox_Sample_11_FD_206714 | JGI IMG/M metagenome (GOLD analysis project Ga0335069, IMG submission 206714) | Soil microbial communities from Loxahatchee National Wildlife Refuge, Florida, United States - Lox_Sample_1.1 | ecosystem: Environmental > Terrestrial > Soil > Wetlands | place: USA... | reverse complement strand
GACTCGACGAGCCCGCCCATCTGCAGCGTGCGCGAGCGGATCGCCTCCAGGTCCTGGTCGAACTGCTTTGAAATATGCTCTGTCATGGCGGGTTCCCGCTTAGCATACGGGCCGAGTATGACACTTCTGTTACCGGCCCGGAGCGCGGCTTCGGAGCGTGTCGAGGGTGGTTTCGGGCGTGATCGCCTGGGGGTCGATGCGCACGTCGATGACCGCCGGCTTGCCGCTCGCGAGGCAGCGTTCCAGGGCGGGCGCGAACTGCGCGGTCTCGTCCACCGTCTCGCCCACCGCCCCGAAGGAGCGGGCGAACGCCGCGAAGTCCGGGTTCACGAGGTCGGTGCCCATCACGCGGCCCGGGTAGCGCTTCTCCTGGTGCATGCGGATGGTGCCGTAGAGGCCGTTGTTCACGACCACGATCACCACGGGCGCGCCGTACTGCATTGCGGTGGCGAGCTCCTGGCCGGTCATGAGGAAATCGCCGTCGCCCGCGAAGCAGATCACGTTGCGCCGGGGCTCGGCCAACTTCGCCGCGATCGCCGCGGGCACGCCGTAGCCCATCGCGCCCGAGGTGGGCGCGAGTTGCGTGCGCCAGCCCGTATAGCGGTGGAAGCGGTGCAGCCACGTCGCGAAGTTGCCCGCGCCGTTGGTGAAGATCGTGTCCACCGGCATGCGCTTGTTGAGGTGGTCCACGATATCCCACATCTGCACGCGTCCCGGGATCGCGCGCCGCGTGGACCACGCGAGGGATTCGGCGTGCGCGGCCTCGGCGCTGCCCTTCCACGCGCCGGCATCGACGGGCGGAAGCGCCGCGCAGGCCGCCGCGAAATGCGCCGGCGAGGAGACGATGCCCAGTTCCGGCTGGAACACGCGCGCGATCTCCTCGGCGCCGGGATGCACGTGCACGAGCTTCTGCTTCGGCACCGGCGAATCGAGCAGCGTGTAGCCGCCGGTGGTCATCTCGCCCAGCCGCGCGCCCACCACGAGGAGCAGGTCCGCCTCGCGCACGCGCCTGGCGAGCGCCGGGTTGATGCCGATGCCCACGTCGCCCGCGTACTGGGGGTGGCGATTGTCGAAGAGGTCCTGGAAACGGAAGGCGCACGCGCAGGGCAGCGCGTTGGCCTCCACGAAGCGTTGCATGTCGGCGCACGACTCGCGTGACCATGGCACGCCGCCCAGGATCACGAGCGGACGCCTGGCCGCCGCGAGCAGCGAGCGCAGGCGCTCCATGTCCTCGCGGCCCGGATGCGGTTCGGCCGGCGCGTAGGGCTTCGCATCGGCGACCTGGGCCGATTGCGTGAGCATGTCCTCCGGGAGCGCCAGCACCACGGGGCCGCGGCGCCCGGACGTGGCGACCTGGAAGGCCCGCGCCACGTATTCGGGAATGCGCTCCACGTGGTCGATGCGCGCGGCCCACTTGGCGAGCGGGCCGAACATCGCGCGGAAATCCACTTCCTGGAAGGCTTCGCGATCGCGGAAACGCTCGCCCACGTCGCCCACGAAAAGGATCATCGGCGTGGAGTCCTGGAACGCGGTGTGCACGCCGACGCTCGCCTGGGTCGCGCCGGGGCCGCGCGTGACGAAGCACAGGCCCGGCCGGTTGGTGAGCTTGCCGTACGCTTCGGCCATGTTCGCCGCGCCCGACTCATGGCGGCAGACCACGAGCTTCATCGCATCGCGCGCCTCGTAGAAGCCGTCGAGGACCGCGAGGAAGCTTTCGCCGGGCACTGCGAACGCGAGGTCCGCGCCGTGCACGCGCAGCTGGTCCACCAGGAGCTGGCCACCGTGGCGTGCCTTCACAGCTGCTTCACCACGTAGCCCTTGCGGCGCAGCAGCTCCACGAGGCCCCTGGGGCCCGCGAGGTGCAGCGCGCCCACCGCGATGAAGTGGCGCTCGCGGGTCTTCTCGAGCATGTCCGAGATCTTCGCGACCATGGCGGGGTGGCGCGACCAGATGAACTTCTCCTCGAAGGCCGCGGCGCCGGGCACCTTGTCGTTGTAGCGGCGCGCCACGTCGAGGAGCGCGTTGGGGTCGCCGTCCTGCCACGCGTGGACGAGGCCGTTCACCTGCTCGGCGGTGAGCCCGCTTTCGAGCGCGTCCAGCGTGCCGCGGAAGAGCGAGAGCGTCTCGTCGTTGTCGAGGGAGTCCATCAGCGCGATCTGGGTGTCCACGCCCTCCAGCTCCTCGATGCGCTTGCCCTTCTCCCTGGCCTTCTGCAGCAGGTAGCCGTCCACGCCCATCGCGGGCGAATAGCCCAGCCGCGACCACTCGCCGAACACGAGCAGCGACGAGGCCATGAAGGGCTTCATGTTCACCACCGCCTCCTCGGGGATCCTGTACTTGTCGAGCAGGCGGCGAAAGCGGGCGTAGTCCTCCGCGGGAATGTGGGTCCTCAGGTTGGCGGGCGGGGTGTAGGTCATCGCCCGCGTCGACTTCTCGATCGCGTCGGCGTTCGTGATGTCCGCCTCGACCACCAGCACCGGCGAGTTGTCGAACGCGTGCTCGATCTCGTGATCGAGCGGATACCACGACGACATGCCCGCGTGCACGGTGCCGAAGAGGTACACCTTGTTGGTGAGCGAGCTCACCTCCCACAGGTAGGAGACGGCGGCGGCGGGCAGCGCGGCGGCGAGGAGCAGCCCGAAGACGGTGGCGTGGAGGAGGCGTTTCATCGCGCGTTGGGGCTCCATTGGCTCTGGATGGGCACGAAGGGATCCATGGGGATCTCCACGTAGCGCACCTCGAGGATTTCGATCAATTCTTCGCCGGCGGGCGTGCGCAGGCTGACGCTCTCGCCCTCGCGCGCCTTGATGAGCGCGCGGGCGATGGGCGAGATCCAGCTCACGTAGTGCTGGGCGGGGTCCGTCTCGTCGATGCCGACGATGCGGATGGTGAGCTCGTCGCCGGCGCTGTTGGCATAGGTGACCGTCGCGCCGAAGAACACCTGGTCGGTCTCCTCCCGCGTGGCGGGATCCACCACCTCCGCGGCCTCGAGCCGCTTGGTGAGGTAGCGGATGCGCCGGTCGATCTCGCGCAGGCGCTTCTTGCCGTACTGGTAGTCGGCGTTCTCGGAGCGATCGCCCAGCTTCGCGGCCCAGGAGACGACGGACGTCACGTTCGGGCGCTCGGTCTTCACGAGCCAGGAGAGCTCGTCGCGCATGCGCTTCCAGCCCGCGGGCGTGAGGTAGTTCTTGGAGCCCGGCGGGATCGGGTTAGGCTCGTCGTCGTCGCGATCGTCGTCGGGCGCGGCGGAGTCCTCGCGCGTGAAGGCCTTGCTCATCGCAGTCCCTCGACGAATGCGCGGATGCCGCCCAACAGCATCTCCACGGCGATGGCGGTGAGGATCAGGCCCATCAGCCGCTCCATCGCCTGCATGCCGCGCTCGCCCAGGGCGCGCTGCAGCCTTTCGCCGGAAAGCAGCACGATCGTGGCGATGGACATGGTCACCGCGAGCGCGCCGCCCCACATCACCATCTTCTGCGGCTCGCGCGAGGCCATGAGCATGATGGTGGCGAGCGCCGAAGGGCCGGCGATGAGCGGGATGGCGAGCGGGACGATGAGCGGCTCGCCCTGCGGGGCGTGCCCGAAGGCGCCCTCGGAATCGCCGAATACCATGCGGATCGCGATCATGAAGAGGATGACGCCACCTGCGATGGACAGCGACGTCTCGGAAAGGTGCATCAGGACCAGCAGCCCGTGGCCGAAGACCATGAAGACCGCGAGGATGCCCGTCGCGATGGCGCATTCGCGCGCGATCACGTGCCGCCGGCGCGTGGACGGCACCTGCGCGAGCATCGAGTTCACCAGCGGCACGTTGCCGAAGGGATCGACGACCAGCGTGAGGAGGACCACCGCCGAGAAGAATTCGCCCGTCATGACGTTATGATATCCGCCTCCATGGACCGGCTCGCTTTCCTGTGCCTCCTCGCCGGAGGCTGCGCGATCGCCTTTGCGCCGATTTTCGTCCGCCTGGCCGATACGGGCCCCGTCGCGAGCGCCTTCTGGCGCTGCGCGCTGGCCGTGCCGCTGCTGTGGATCTGGCTTTTCGCTCGCGCACGACCTGACACCCCCGTGGAGACGGGGGTCCAGCCAGAGCGCGAAAGCGCATCGAAGCAAACCACGTGGCTCCTCGTCCTCGCCGGCCTCTTCTTCGCGGGCGACCTGGGCGTGTGGCACTGGTCGATCGTCTGGACTTCGGTCGCCAACTCGACGCTGCTCGCCAACCTGGCGCCCATCTTCGTCACGCTCGCGGGCTGGATCCTGTGGCGGCAGAAGGTGACGCGCCTCTTCCTCCTGGGCATGTTCCTCGCCATCGCGGGGATGTTCGTGCTGGTCGGCCCCAACTTCGCGGCCGGCGGCACGAAGCTCGCGGGCGATGCGCTGGGCGCGCTCACCGCGGTGTTCTACGCGGGCTACTTCCTCACCATCAAGGCGGCGCGCGACGCGGGCGCCTCGACCGCGCGGCTCATGGCGTGGAGCACCACGATCACCGCGATCGCGCTGCTGCCCGTGGCGCTCGCCTCGCCGCAGGCCTTCCTGCCCTCGAGCCCGCGCGGCTGGGCCGTGCTCGTGGGCCTCGCGCTTGTGACGCAGATCCTCGGCCAGGGCCTCATCGCCTACGCGTTCGCGCACCTGCCGGCGTCACTCTCCTCGGTGTCGTTGCTCATCCAGCCGGTGATGGCCGCGCTCTTCGCGTGGTGGCTCTTCAACGAGCCCGTGGGCCCGCTGCAGTTCGTGGGCGGGGCGATCGTGCTCGCCGGAATCTGGATCTCGAAGCGCGCGAGCGGGTAGCCGCGCGCCTTCAGGCGGGAAGCGCCGCCAGCGCCGCCGCGACCTTCCTGGAGAACGCAGCCAGCTCCTCGTGCTGCGCGGGGCCAAGCCCCGGCCGCCGGTCCCACGCCGAGGCGAGCGCCTGGATGCGTTCGAGCGCCGTGCGGTACTGCATCGGCTGCGCAAGGTAGCCCGCGTCGCGCGCGGAGCGCGCGAGGTCGAGCCGCTCGGTGATGAAGTCGAGGCCCATGTCGCCCCCGCGTTGCGCCTGGCCCGGATGGACGCGGTATTCGCTCAGGACGTTCGCGCAGTAGTGCGCGCGCCCGCGCGCCATGAGCCGCAGCCACAGCGACAGATCGGCCAGGCAATGGTACGAGCGGCCATTCCACGTGAAGAGGCCGCCCGCCTCGACCTGGACGTCGCGCTTGCGGAACATCGCGGTGGTGGGCTCGCCGATGAGGTTGAGGCCATTCACCAGCGCGAGGTTGCCCATCTCGAAGCCGTCGATCGTGCAGGTGGCGTACGAGACGGGCATCGTGGCGGGAAGGTCGGTCTTCATGAGGCCGCCCGAATCGATCACCGCGCGCCGGCTCGTGGCGAGCGTGACGCGGGGATCGTCGTCGAAGGCGGCGGCGAGGTGCGCCACGCAGGCCGGGCGCAGGCGATCGTCGTCGTTCAGGAACTTGACGAGCTCGCCGCGCGCCTCGGACAGGGCGAAGGTGAAGTTGCCTTCGAAGCCGCGGCGCGGGTTGTTGCGCAGGTAGCGCACGCGCGGGTCGCGAGCGGCGGCGACGCGATCCTCGATGGCACGGTCGGGCGAATCGTCGCAGACCAGGATCTCGATCGAGGCGTCCGTCTGCGCACGCGCGCTCTCGAAGGCCTCGCCGAAAAATCGTTCGTGGTACGCGGGGATGAGGATCGAGACCCGCGCCACAGCCCTAGCGGCGCGCGGGCGCCGGCACCACCTGGTAGAACACCTCGTCGCGCCGGATCATGCCGAGCTGCATGCGCGCGCGCTCCTCGATCGCCTCCAGGCCTTCCTTGAGGTCGCGCACCTCCGCATCGAGCGAGTCGTTGCGCGCCTGCAGGCGCGCGTTGGTGGCGCGCTGCTGCTCGAGCGAGCGCTCGAGCTCCCACACCTTCGTCCACCCGCCCTTGCCCACCCACAGGGGATACTGCAGGGCGAGGATCAGGGCGATGAGGACGCCGGCGAGGGGCTTCATGCTATTCGCGCAGCTGGTGGAAGGCGCCGCGGCCCGCATAGACCGCGCCCTCGCCCAGCTCCTCCTCGATGCGCAGGAGCTGGTTGTACTTGGCCGTGCGGTCCGAGCGCGACAGCGACCCCGTCTTGATCTGCATCGCGTTGGAGCCGACGGCGATGTCGGCGATGGTGGAGTCCTCGGTCTCGCCCGAGCGGTGCGAGATCACCGTGGTGTAGCCGGAGCGCCGGGCCATGTCGATCGCCTCGAAGGTTTCCGAGAGCGTGCCGATCTGGTTGATCTTGATGAGGATGGAGTTGGCAACGCCGCGCTGGATGCCTTCGGCGAGGATGCGCGTGTTGGTGACGAAGATATCGTCGCCCACGAGCTGGATCTTGTCGCCCAGGCGCCGGGTGAGGATCTCCCAGCCTTCCCAGTCCTGCTCGGCCATGCCGTCCTCGATGGAGACGATGGGGTACTTGTCGCACCACGTGGCGAGGAGATCCGTGAACTGCTGCGAGGTGTACGAGAGCTTCTCGGCCTCGAAGCGGTACTTGCCTTCCTTGAAGAACTCGCTCGCGGCGCAGTCCATGCCGAGGAGCACCTGCTCGCCCGCGTGGTAGCCCGCCGCCTCGATGGCGCGCAGCAGCCACTGCAGCGCCGCCTCGTTGGTGGGCAGGTTCGGCGCGAAGCCGCCCTCGTCGCCCACCGTGGTGGACATGCCCTCCTTGTCGAGCATCTTCTTGAGCGTATGGAAGATCTCGCTGCCGCAGCGCAGCGCGTCGCGGAAGCTGTCGAAGCCCGCCGGGATCACCATGAACTCCTGCATGTCCAGCGAGTTGTTGGCGTGGGCGCCGCCGTTGATCACGTTCATCTGCGGGACCGGCATGCGGCGCGGCGCGCTGCCGCCCAGGTAGCGGTAGAGCGACAGGCCCGACTCTTCCGCCGCCGCTTTCGCGCACGCCACGGAGACCGCGAGGATCGCGTTGGCGCCCAGGCGCGACTTGTTCTCGGTGCCGTCCAGCTCGTTCAGCACGTGGTCGATGTGCGCCTGCTCGGAGACGTCAAGGCCCAGCACCGCCTCGCAGATCTCGGTGTTCACGTGGTCGACCGCCTTCTGCACGCCCTTGCCGAAGAAACGCTGCGGGTCGCCGTCGCGAAGCTCGATCGCCTCGCGCGAGCCGGTGGAGGCGCCGGAGGGGACCGCGGCGCGGCCCATGGCGCCCGATTCGACGAGCACGTCGGCTTCCACGGTGGGGTTGCCGCGCGAATCGAGGATCTCGCGGGCGACGACTTCGACGATGGCGGTCATGCTTCCTTTCGCTAGAGCTTCTGGACGAGGATTTCCGCGAGCTTCTTCGCCGCGTCGATGTCGCGCTCGGAGATCTTGTCGGGGCCCACCGCGAGCGTGATCCACGTGCGGCCCTTGCGCACGTTCATCTGGCCCGTCTTCCCGCTCCAGAAGGCGTCGGAGCCGGAGATGAGCAGGGGCTTGGTCTGGAACTGCAGGCGCGCCTCGTCGAAGGCCTGCTGGGCCTCGGCATCGGTCCTGCCCCACTTGAACTGCACGGTGGCCGAGACGGGCTTGCTGTCCTTGAAGCCCTTGTACGTGCAGGTGGGAATGACCTTCGGGCGCTTCACCTTCGGGTTCACCGGCTCGGGGGCGGCGGTGGTGCCCAGCGCCTTCTCCGCGTCGGCCGCGGTGAAGACGTCACAGGCGTCGAAAGCTTCCTCGGCGGCGCGCACCGGCAGCGCCAGCGCGCAGGCGGCCAGGACGGCCGCCACTCCCACGGCGTTCACCATTCGCATCGTTCACCTCGGCGGGTCGGGTGCGCCCGAGCGTTCTTGTGAGCGCCATGATAGCAGCGGCGCGCCGCCGCCGGGGTGCCGACGCGGGGGCCGGCCCCTTACTGGACGTCGCGCACGCCCCCGAAGAAGCCGCTGTACGAGCAGAACTGGTCCGCGCCGCTGAAGGTCCCGCTGAAGCCGCTCTGGGTGATGTGGATCGCGTCGATGCTATAGGAGCCGGCGTTGCTGGTGGTGCAGCTCCAGTTGCCGCCGCTCACCTGCCCGAGGACGCCCTGGCCGGCGAGCGCGCCGGTGAAGGTGCAACGCTGCGAGCCGCTCCCGGTGGTGAAGTCCACCGTCATGCTGAGCGAGGCCCCGCTCTGGGCGACGGTGAGGCTGTCGAAGATGAAGATCGGGCCGTTGGTCACGCCATGGCAGTTGGTGCCGTTGGCGGTGAGGCCGCCCACGTAGTGGCCGGAGAGGTCGTTGGGCGCGAAGGTCTCGCGCACGATGCCCTTCGTGACCGAAACGCCGTTCACCGTGTACTGGACGGTGCCCGAGTAGGGCGAGTTGAAGTTCACGGTCATGGTGCCGACCTGCGTGGCCACGGTGTTGTCGCCGCTGAAGCCGCCGCCGAAGTAGTTGCCGGTGGTGGAGTACATCGGCCCGCTGAACGCGCCGCCCGAGCCCTGCATCGTCGCGGCGTACCAGCGCGGCGTTTGGTCCTGCGCATAGACGTAGAGCGTGGCGAAGATGACGCTGCCCTGCTGGGTCATGTTGACGCCCCAGCCATGCTCCTGCTGGCCGGCCCACCACATGTCGGTGTAGTCCACGCCGTTGCTGGCGGCAGCGGCGGGGAGCGAGACGGCGAGGCAGGCGGCGGCCAGGTGGCGTTTCAGGATCGGGAACATGCGTAGTCCTTTGTTAGTGGAGCAGTCCTTTGAGCGCATCCATGGCCCCTTCGACGCCTCCCCTGCGTAACAATTCGAAGTTCGTGAGGACCTTTTGCGCGATCGCGGACACCAGCGCGTCGGCCACCACGCCCGCGGCCTGGCTCGCGGTGGCCCCGTCGCCGCGCTTGCCGATGTCGCGCACCACCACCTCGGGCAGGTCGAACGTGATGCCGCCGCCCTTCAGGCCCGCGCTCGTCATGGTGACCCGGCCTGCGCGAATGGCGACCGCATCGATGCGGAACCGGTGCCGAACGTCCTTGCCGGAAGGCGTCTTGTCGCCGCCGCCCGACGCGGCGTCGGCTTCCTTCACGTAGGCGGCGATGTTGCTCCGGATGGCCTCGAGGTTGGTCTGCCTCGCGCCGCGCTCGTACGTGATGGCCGGCTGCTCGATGGAAATCTCGAGGATGTGCACGAGCGGCGCGCGCAGCGTCGCGGGATCGACCGACACCGCGATGCGCTGCACCTTCAACGCGTCCGGCGCCGAGAAGCCCGGCGGGTTGCCGATCTCGACGTGCCCGAGGTTGCCGCGGCCATCGGCGGGAGAGAGGTGCACTTCGCCCACCTTCACCTCGACGCCGGCGACCTGCGGGCCGTAGTGCTCGAGGGCCACCTTCACGAGGAAGTCGATCGATTCGTAGGCCCAGAAGGCGGCCGCCGCGAGCACCGCCACCAGCACGAGCAGGATGGCGGCGGCTTTCTTCACAGGGAACTCACTCCAGCGCGGCGAGCACCGCGCGCAGCCCTTGCGCCTCGCCGCCTGCGGGGCGGCCCGGGCGGCTCACGTCGTTCCACGCGAACGTGTCGAAGTGGGCCCACGAAGTGCCCTCGGGGATGAAGTGCTCGAGGAACAGCGCCGCGACGATGGCGCCGGCGTAGCCGGAGCGGCCCGAGTTGTTGAAGTCCGCGACGTCGCTGTCGAAGAGGCGCCGGTAGCCGCGCCACAATGGCAGGCGCCAGATGGGATCCTGCACCTGCTGCGCGGACGCCGCGAGCTTCGCGGCGAGCTTCTCGTCGTTGCAGAAGAGCACCGGCAGCTCCGGGCCGAGCGCCACGCGAGCGGCGCCCGTGAGCGTGGCGAAGTCGATGATCGTGCGCGGCCTGGCTTCCGCGGCGTAGGCAAGCGCGTCGCAGAGGATCACGCGGCCCTCGGCGTCCGTGTTGCCGACCTCCACGTTGAGCCCCTTGCGCGTGCGCACCACGTCGCCCGGCCGGTAGGCATTGCCGCTGATCGCGTTCTCCACGGTGGGGATCACGAGGTGCAGCCGCACGGGCAGCTCGCGCTGCATGATGAGCCGGGCGAGCGCCAGCGCGTGCGCGGCGCCGCCCATGTCCTTCTTCATGAGCCGCATGCCCTCGGCCGTCTTGATGTCGAGGCCGCCCGAGTCGAAGCACACGCCCTTGCCGACGATCGCGACGCGCGGATGGCGCGGATTGCCCCAGTGCACGTCGAGGAGGCGCGGCGCGCGCGCGGCAGCGCGGCCCACGGCATGGATCGCCGGAAAGTTGTGGTGCAGCAGCTCCTCGCCCACCCACTCGTCGAAGGTGGCGCCGAAGAGCTCGGCCTGCTCGTGCACGCGGTCCGAGAGCTGGTCGGGGCCCATGTCCTCCGCGGGCGTGTTGACCAGGTCGCGCACGAGGCGCACCGCCTGCGCCATGCCGAGGGCCTGCCTCACGCGCACGCCCGGCTCGACCTGCAGCTGCGCGGGCTTGCGCTTCGCCTTGCGATAGCGCGCGAACTGGTAAGAGCCCAGGTCCCAGGCGAACGCCGCGTCCGCGGGCGTGATCGGCGTCGGTCCCTTGCCGAGCGCGTAGCGGCCCGGCGGAAGCTTCAGGGGCAACGCGGCGAGCCCCCACGGATCGGCGCCGTCGCGAACGCCGGCGAGCACGCGCGCGACGGCGCCCTGGGCGTCGGGCACCAGCGTGAACGAGCCGGGCGCCGCATCGAAACCCGCGGCCTGCGCCCAGCGCCGCTCGACGGGCTTGAGCGAGGCGAGAAGTTTCCCGAGGCGCTTCGCATCGCTACAGAGGATCGGGATGGCAGGGGTGAAGAGCTTGCGGTCGGTGATGACGTTCATGCCGACATTATGCCTTCGACGTCGCGCGCCTCCCGGCCACGGCGTGCCGGCGAGCGCGCACGCGACGAGCGTCCAGACGATCACGGCCCCGCTGGGCAGCGCGAGCGGGTCCCTTCGGGCGCCGGCCCGCCGCGGGACCCCTGCGCACGCGCGGTCAGTGCAGGAAGTAAACCACGGCGAACGCGAAGGCGGCGCCCGCGCACGTGAGCGCGATGAGCGCAAGCGACTCCGAAGGCCCCGCGCCCGAATGCGCCTCGGGCAACACGTCCGCGGCGCCGATGTAAAGCAGGAAACCTGCGAAGAATCCGAGGTAGAGCATCAGCCACGCGGGCGGCAAGTGGAAGAGGAGCGAGGCCGCCGCGCCCGCCACCGGCGCCGCTGCGTCCAGCGCCAGCATGGCGAACGCGCGCGGGCGCGTATTCCGGTGCACGAGCATGAGGCTCACGGTGTTCAAGCCATCGCAGAAGTCGTGCGCGATGACCGCCACCGCCACCGCGACGCCCACCGCCGGCGAGGCCTGGAAGCCCAACCCGATGCCGATGCCATCCATGAAGCTGTGCCCGATGAGCGCGGCGGCCGCGAGTAAGCCGCGCTGGGGATGGCGGTGCTGCGCGTAGTGTCCCTCGTGCCCGTGGTGGACGAGGAGGAACTTCTCGAGCGCATGGAAGACGACGAACCCCGCGACGAGCGCGGCCATGGCCGCGCGGGCCTCGAGGCCGTGATGCGCCGCGAGATCGAAGATCTCCGGAAGCAGGTCGAAGCTCACCACGCCGAGCAGCACGCCGGCGGTGAACCCGAGGATGAGCTGCAGGCGCGAGGCGTGGCGCAGCGCGAAGAGCCCGCCGGCGAATGTCGAGGCGAGCGCCGCGAGCGACAGCCCGACCGCCGTCAAGCCGCGCTCATTTCTGCTTGTACGGCTCGATCGACTGGGCCTCGAGGCGATAGCCGGCCGACGCCATCCCCATGCCGGCACGCGTCTGCGACCGGATCGTGCGCAGCGTCCCGTTCACCCACACGGCGTCCATCATGTGGTGCCCGGCGACCGGCTTGTCCGGCACGACATGGATGATCTGGTTGGCCGGCGGAGGCGGGACATGGATGCATGCCCCGAAGTATGGAACGAGCAGGAATTCGCTCACCTTTCCCTTGGCCTCGTCGAGCGGCACCATGAAGCCCGGGATGCGGATGCGCTTGCCGTCGAGCGACGCCTCCACCGGCGCCTTCTCCCACAGCTCCTGCATCTTGAGGAGTAGCGCGTTCGCGCGCGGATCGCCGTCGCGCATCATGCCGAGGTCGGTCGCCTTCAGCTCCTTGATCGGGTCCCAGTCCTTCGGCATGAGCGCGTCCCAATCGATCTCCTGGTAGGCGCCGTGCGCGGAGGGCTTCGCGGGCTTGGCGAGATGGTCGCCGACCTGGTAGTCCGCGCGCGCGAATCCCGCGCAGCACGCGAGCAGGGCGGCAATGAAGACGAGGGCTTTCATGGAATTCTCCTAGAGCCGCGGCGTGAGGCCATCGGCGAGGGCAAGGCGGCAGGCGCGATAAGCCGGCAGCACGCCGGCCGCGAAGCCCGCGGCCACGACCGCCGCGAGCAACAGCGATTCGTCGACGGACCATCCCAGGGCGTTTATGGGCAGGCCATAGTTCGATTCGAGCCACGGGCCGGTCAATGCCGACAGCGCGACCAGCAGCGCCACGCCCAGTGCGGCGCCCGACCCCGTGACGAGGAGCGCCTCGATCCCGAGGAGCGCCACGATGTGCCGCGGGCCCGCGCCCACCGAACGAAGGATGGACAGCTCGCGGCGCCGCTCGTTCAGGCTCGCGAGCACCGCCGCCGCCATTCCCGCGATGCCCACCACGACCACCAGCGCGGAAACCGCGAGCAGGCTCTTCTCGACCACGCCGACCACCTGCCAGAGCTGGTCGAGCGCCACGCCGGGCAGCACGGCCATCAGCGGCTCGCCGGCGAATTCGTTGATCGCGCGCTGCACGTGGAAGACGGCCGCGCGGTTCCTGAGCCCCACCAGCATCGCCGTGATGGTCTTCGGCGTGAGGTCGAACTTGCGCACGAACTGCTCGGGAATCGAGAACCCTCCGGGCGGCGGCGCGCCGCCCTGCCAACCGAGGTGGATCGCCTCGATCGCTTCCAGGCTCACGAACACCGAGCGATCCACGGGCGTGCCGGTGCGCGCGAGGATGCCCACCACGGTGAAGGGCTTGTCCGCGTGCTCGACCGATCCGATGCCGCCGCTGCCGTGCGTGAGCGTGATGGCGTCGCCCAGGCGATAGCCGAGATGGCTCGCGACGTCCGCGCCGAGGACCGTGTCGAACAAGCCCGAGAACGGGCGGCCGGCGCTGAACGCGAGCGGGGCGCCCAGGCTGTACTTGAAGTGCTCGAAAAAGGCCGGGGTCGTCCCCACCGTGGGGAAGCCGCGGTGCGAATCCCCGAGCGAGATCGGGATTGCCCAGGCGACCGCGGGGTCGCCGGCGATCTGCTGCTCGCTCTTCCAGAGCATGTTGTTGGTGGCTTCGCCCAGGTGGAACACCGCGTAGAGCACGAGCTGGATCGGGCTGGTGCGCGCGCCCACCACGAGGTCGGTGCCCGAGACCGCCTGCGAGAAACCCTCGCGCGCGGCAATGCGGGCACGCTCGACGCCCAACAGCATGGTGACGCTGAGCGCGATGGCGCACACGATGAGCGCCAGCGTGACGCGCCGGTTCCAAGCGCTGCGCAGCGCGAGCCGCAGCAGGTTCATGCGGCCTCGCCAAGCGCGGGCGCCGCGCGGCTCACCTCGTCCATCGCGACCTGGCGCGTGAAATGGGCGGCGAGGCGCCGGTCGTGGCTCACGAAGAGGAGCGCCGCGCCCGACGAGGCGCACTCGGCGAGCAGCAGCTCGAGGAACCCCTGCTGGCGCCCGGCGTCCAGCGACGACGTGGGCTCGTCGGCGATGATGAGCTCCGGCCGTCCGATCAGCGCGCGCGCGGCCGCCACGCGCTGCTGCTGCCCGACGGAGAGCTGC
>Ga0335069_10009556_pt1 | contig 13800 bp, 6 predicted proteins | sample Lox_Sample_11_FD_206714 | JGI IMG/M metagenome (GOLD analysis project Ga0335069, IMG submission 206714) | Soil microbial communities from Loxahatchee National Wildlife Refuge, Florida, United States - Lox_Sample_1.1 | ecosystem: Environmental > Terrestrial > Soil > Wetlands | place: USA: Florida... | reverse complement strand
TAGAAGGCTCCGGGCTGCCGGTCAGCATCGTTACCGGCGGCGGAACGGGAACCTACACTATCAACGGGGATTGCGAAGGAGTTGACGAAGTGCAGGCGGGGTCCTACGCGGCGATGGACTGGTGGTATAAGGACATCCGCCCGGAGTTCCAGCAGGCCATGAGCATCCTCACGACGGTCGTCAGCCGTCCGACTCCGGCAACCGCCGTCATTGATGTGGGCCGCAAAGGCGTGGGGGCGGAGTGGGGCCCGCCTCGTATCAAGAACTTGCCGGGGGCTGACGTGGCCAGCTTCGGGTCGGAGGAGCATACGAAGCTCTCCGTGCCGCCGGGTTCACCGCTCCGGGTGGGGGACCGCGTCGAGATCATCCCCTCGCATGGCTGCACCACCAGCAACCTGTATTCCGAGTTCATCGTACATCGCGCAGGCAAGCCGCTCGAAGTCTGGCCCATCGAGGGCCGTGGCAAAATGCAGTGACTGGCAGGGTCAATTCATGAAGGGTGGTAGGGACGCGTTCCACCGCGTCCCCATCTTCGCGAGATAGCAGGGACGCGGTGGAACGCGTCCCTACCACCCTTTATGAATTGGCCATGCGTAACTGGCAGCGCCACCCGTTGATGATTGCCTTCCGGCATCCTCGGGCCGAATATGGGTCAAATGATTTGGCGCAAAGCCTTTTGGGTTGCGCTGGTTGCCGGCGCTCTCGCGGCATCCGGCCTGCGGGGGCTGGCGGTTGAGGCCCTGACCTTCCCCGACGGCCCGGCGAGCGGCGTCTCCGGCGGGCTCAACGGCGGCCCGGGATGGTCCTTCGTCCCAACTACCAATATCACCGTGACGAGCGTCGGCTACCTGGACCTGGCCACGGCGGGCGGCGACCCCAATGCCGTGGTCACAATCTGGGACAGCACCAACACCGTGCTCGCGGCCTATACCGGCATTACCGATCCCTCGGCGCAACAGGGCGACCTCGTGTATGGGACCGTTGCGCCGCTCGGGCTCTCGGCCGGGCACACCTACACGATCACCGCCAACACTGCCCCGCTGTCTGAGTCATCCTGGTTGGGTGCCCTCCATGACAATTCGGGCGCGGTGGACGACGACACTTTCCAGCTCGCCGCTCAACTGACGCAGTTCCAGGCCTGGCAGTTCAACCCGGACGGCACCTTCTCGCCGCTGACGCCGGACCCGACCGAAAACCAGCAACTGCTGTGGTTGGGACCGACCTTCACTTACCAGCTCGGCTTGCCCCCCCCGACGCTGACCATAGCTCTGACCAACAGCGAAAGCGTCGTCCTGAGCTGGCCCACGAACGCCGTGGGCTATGTGCTCCAGACCAGCCTGGCGGTAACGGGGTCGTATGCAAACGTCACCAACTCGCCCGCGGTTTCCGGTGTGCGCTACGTCGTCACCCTCCCGAGTACCAACCCGGCGGCCTTCTTCCGGCTGAAGATGTAGCAACCCGGCCCACGCCCAAAGCGCGTTATCCCCCTGCCGCGCATGGGGTTGCCCTGTTTTTCACCCCCGCGCCATCCCGCCGTTTCAGTGGCGTCTATGCGGACAGACCCCGGTGTATCTCCCATGTGGATCGCTCCCCATGGGAGACACACCGTCGTCTCGCCCTATGCGCGCCACGCCTGCGCGCCGGCATCGGCCGGCGGGGTCAAGAGGAGATTAGGCCCGGCCGAGCCAGCTACAAGGCTGATTGAAGGTAAGAAGCTGATTAGAAAGCGCTTACAACAGCGCCATCCCTGAGGGGAGTGCGGCGCGTAGCCGAGCGCGACGCTGCCCTGGCTCGAATCAGCGTAAGAGGCTAGGCCAGCGCTGAATACCACCAGCCAAAGCAGCCTCCGACTCCGGTTGCCGCTGCAGTCCAGACAGCCTTGCCAACTGCCAGGGCCTGCCGGAAAAAATAGAAAAAGGGGTGTTGACAGGGCGGGGCCGGAAGCTATAATTCGTAACCGAAATAAAGTAAGCGGTGGCACACGTCGCCACTGCCACTGCCCAAGCCACAAAACCGTCGTTGCCCTATGAAAAAGTTTAGCCTTGCGTTCGCCTTCGCTTCGATGTTCGTCCTGTCCGCCCGAGCGGACATCACCACCGGCCTGGTAGGCTATTGGAGCCTGAGCGATGGGCCCGGTTCTTCCACCGTGGCCGATTCCTCCGGCAATGGAAATACCGGCACACTGGTGAATTTCAGCGACAGCACTTACAACAACATGTGGGCCGCGCCAGGGGATCCGAACGATGGCTGGCCTTTTGCGCTGCTGTTCAACCAAGCGGGCGAGGGCACGGATACTTACGTCAGTATCCCCGACTCCGCCAAAATTGATACCATGTCCGCAAACAAGCAATGGACCTTGTCGGCTTGGGTCAAATGCAGTGTGGCCGGGGGGTCCGAACCCGCCAACGCGGGCATCATCGCCAAAGGTGTCAGTGGCGCTGAGGCCTTCGCGCTCTACATGAGCGGTGGACACTTTACGACGGTCTTCCGCAACGCCGCCAACAACGGGAACGAGACGGTTTCAGGCAACACAACCCCGAATGCCGGCACTTGGTACCATGTGGCCGCTACCGTCCTGGAACCCAAGGGCAGCGCCAACGCCGAAGCAATTATCTATGTCAATGGCGTGCTGGATAGCGGCGCCAATGCCAATACCTACACCACCGTCTATAGCACGAACCTGCCGGTGCTCATTGGAGCCCGTGCCGCTGCCAATGGAGGCGTCACTCTCGCGTTCCAGGGCGCCATAGATGAAGTGCGCCTCTATAACCGCGCCTTGACGGCCAGCGACATCGTCCAGCTCTACAACAACACAGCCTTCGCGGTGCTCAACAATGGCATTGGCGCGTGGAATGGGCTTGCCGGCAGCGGCGGCAATGCTACGTTGGACACCACTTCACTCAATTTCAACACCAATATCTATACCGCGCCGGTGGGCACCGCCGGCAGCCTGGCTAGCGTTCTGGCTGTCGAACAGGCCGCTGCGATAGCGCCTGAGTGCACCTTTGGCGATTTCTATTACAACAGCCAGACCAGGGTTCCTGTCGCCTCAACCAACCTCACGATCGCCGCCGGCGGGCTCGCGCTGGGAACCGCCAGCGCCGCGGGAACAGTCACCTTCCTGAATGGATCGGTCACTTACACCCTGACCAGTCCGGACGGCATTGGCCTGAAGGATGGGGCGAACCCGACCTACCTGGTGCAATCGTCCAGCGGTACCGTCGTGCTGGTCGGGAACAACACCTTCAGCAGCCCCGTGACCAACAACTCCGGCACCATGCAGGTTGGCAACGGTGGCAGCATCACCGGACAGGAACTTGGCACCGCCGGCACGGTGTCGGTCACCGGAACTCTCGCTTTCGATGGCAACAACAGCCTGAACTTCACCAAGACCGTCTCCGGCACGGGCTCCGTGCTCCAGGAAGGCTCCGGCACGCTGACGCTCAGCACGGCCAACTCGTATTCGGGCGGCACGACGATCACCAACGGCGCCGTGTCCGCGGCTTCCCTCAACAACTCCGGCACGTCGCTGGGCACAGGGCCGGTCAATCTGGCCGGCGGCACGTTGATCTATACCGGCACGGGCGACAGCACAGCCCAGCAGTTTAATGGCGGAGCGGGCACCACGAACACGATTGACGTGCCTAACGGGGTCAATCTGGAGCTGTCGGGTCGTGTCACCGGCACCGCCGCCTGGGTCCTGAACAAGGTGGATACCGGCACGCTGACGTTGAGCGGCAGCGGCGATAACTCATTCCTCGGGATGAACGTCAACGCCGGCACGGTCATTTTGAACAAGACCGGCGGCCATGCCATCGGCAACCCCTTGAACGTGGCCAGCGGCGCTATGGTGCAGTTGCAAGGAAGCAGCTACAGCGCTGAGATTACCAACAGCAGCGTGGCTCCCGTCACCATCCGGAGCGGCGGCGCGCTGGATACCTACGGCCAGAGCGATACGTTCAACAGCCTGAGCCTGGCGGGCTCCGGCATCGGCGGCACCGGGGCGCTGACCAACTCGGCGTCGGGCGCCACCACGATCCTTACGGTGCCCATCACGCTGGCTGCCGATGCCACCGTCGGCGGCGTGGGCGGCATCACGCTACCCAGCCCCATCGGCGGCGCTGGCGGACTCACCTACAATGGCTCGGCCATCCTTACGCTGCAGGCGACCAACACTTACAGCGGGGGGACCTTTGTGACCTCGGGCACGCTAGACGCCAACGTGTCCAGCTCGATCCCGGGCAACGTCACCCTCAGCGGCACGGGAGTGCTGCAGCTCGATGACCCCAACGCCATGTCTTCGGTGGCCACCCTCAGCCTGCCCCCCTCGCCTCCTGCCAGCTCGGTGAACCTCACCTTCTCGGGCACGCAGACCATCGCCGCCCTGGTGATCGGCTCGACGCCGCAGGCTCCGGGCACCTATGGCGCCAGCGCCACGAACCCGAATAACGCCTTCACGGGCGGCGGCGTGCTGCTCGTGACTGGCCAGCCGTACTGGGACCCGGGGTTTACCCATACCAGCCCCGGCAGCGGCGGCACCGGAACCTGGGACCCCACTACCCCGAATTGGTTCCTTGGCAGCGCGGATGCGGCCTGGCCCAATGACGGACTGGCGGTCTTTGCCGGCTCGGCGGGCACCGTCACGCTGGGAGCCGGCATGAATGCCAACGGACTAACCTTCGCCACGGCGAATTACAACGTGGCCAGCAGCGGCGCTTCGCTTACCCTGGACGGCTACAATCCCACCATCAACCTTCCCGGCGGCAACACCACCATCGCCTGCCCCATCGCCGAGTCGGGCGCCAACCCGGTGGTCATCAACGGCCCCGGCACGCTGACCTTGAGCGGCGCGAATTCCTACGCCGGCGGCACGACCGCGAACGGCGCCACGCTCAGCGTCAATACCATCGCGGACGCCAACTGCTCGATCGGCCCATCCGGCACCCTCACGCTGCTGGGCGGAGGCGGCATCTCTTACACGGGCGGAGGTTCGGCCTCGACCACCCGCAACGTCAACGCCAGCGGCGCTGCCACCACCTACCTTGACGTACCCTCCGGCACCCTGGCCCTCAACGGTCCGGTGAGAAATGCCGGCGGCAATTCGACCCAGGTCTGCACCAAGACCGGCGCAGGCACCCTGGTTCTCGGCGGCACGAATGACAATCCCAGCCTGACGATGGCCATCAACCAGGGCACGGTGATCATTACCAAGTCCAGCGCCACCAACGTGCATGGGCTGGGCGGCGGCACGAGCACCGTGGCGAGCGGCGCCACGCTGCAATTGGCCGGCACCGGAAGTTACGACCTCTATAGCGGCTGCGTGCTGACCGTGAGCAGCGGCGGCGTGCTGGACCTGAACGGCCAGAGCGATACGGCGAGCACGCTGACGATCTCGGGCACCGGCATCGGCGGCACCGGCGCTATCATCAACAGCGCCTCCGGCACTCCCTCCGTGCTCACCAACAATGGCAGCGGCGTCGTGCTCGCCGGCCCCATCACCATCGGCGGTCCCGGCAGCATCACCCTGGCCGGCAAAGTCAGCGGCAGCGGCCCAATCACCTACGCGAGCACCGGCACCTTGACCCTGACGAACGCCAACACTTACACCGACGGCACGATCATCAACTCGGGGGGCACGGTGACCTTTGGCGGCGCCGCCAGCTCCGCGGGCACGGGGACGATCACCGACAACGGCACGCTCAACGTGGCGCTGGTGGGCAACAACGCCGCCCTGCCCAACGCGATTAGCGGGCCGGGCATTGTCAATATGGTAGAAAGCTCGGGCAACAACTTGGGGCTCAGCGGCTCGATGTCCGCGTTCACCGGCACCCTGAACTGCCCCACCAGCCCCGGTACCACCGCCAAGGCGCAGATCCTTACGACGGCGGTCAACATCAGCAGCGCCGCCACCATCAACGTCGCGGCCGGCGGCACGTTCTACGTGTCCGGCAATGGCGTCATCATCCCCTGCCCCATTAACATCTACGGCCTCGGCAATTCGGAGGTTTATGGCGCGCTGCGCCTCGAGAACGGGGCCCTGGTCAGCGGCCCGGTGACCCTGTATGGCAGCACCACCATGGGCAACGGAAATGCCGGCGCGAGCAAGCTGGCCACCATCAGCGGCCCGATCTCCCAGTCCGGCGGCAGTTACGGCATCACCTTCACCGCGGTGCCGGGCACGCTCGTGCTTTCCGGCACCAACACCTACACCGGCCCAACGACGATCTCGATGACGACGAACATCGCCCAGCTCGTAATCGCCGGCTCAGGCACCTTGGGCGGCGGCAATTACGCGGCCCCGATCACGAATAGCGCCAACCTCAACTACTCCAGCTCCGCCGCGCAGACCCTCTCGGGCGGCATGACCGGGACCGGCAGCCTGATCCAGAGCGGCCCGGGCATCCTCACCTTGAGCGGCACCAACAGCTATACGGGCACCACGCTCATCACCAACGGCAGCACGCTCACGGTCACCGGTTCAGGCTGCCTGGGAGCGACGCCCACAACGAACAACTACAGCGGGAGCATCAGCAATTACGGCACCTTCGTTTACGGCAGCTCGGCGGCGCAGACGTTGTCGGGGGTCCTCTCCGGGACGGGCGCGCTCGTCCAAAGCGGTCCCGGCACGCTCACGTTGAGCGCGGCCAATACCTATACCGGGAGCACTACGATCTCCAATGCCAGCACGCTGGTCCTGGCCAGCGGAGGTTCAATCAACACCACGCCCTCGATCAGCATTCCTGCCGGGGCCACCCTCGACGTGTCTGCTTACACCACCTATTCGATGCTCGGCAGCATCACTCTGAATGCGAGTGGCACCGGCACCACCGTTGGGTCCACGGCAGCCACGATCAAAGGTTCCTCCGCCGTGGCTGCGGGCGTGACCCTCAACGGCCCGATGCAGTTGACCTTCACACCCCAAGCCTTCAACGGCGACACTACGCACCCGGCCCTTTACATCTCCGGAATCTCCCAAGGCCAGTTGACCCTGGACAACAATGCCATCACGGTCAACAACGCCGGCGCTTCGCCACTGGCTGCGGGCACCTATACCCTCATCCAGGTCGTCTCCGGCGGGAGCATCAGTGCGGGCACGCCCACCGTCACGGTGACCGGCAAAGGCCTTGCGACGGGCGCCACGGCCGCGATTGCCGTGAGCGGGACCAGCGTGAACCTCGTGGTGACCGGAGGCGTCTCCCAGCCGGGCATCAGCAGCGTCTCGCTCTCGGGCACGACCCTCACCCTCAGCGGCACCAACGGCGGCAGCGGCAACTACTACGTCCTGAGCTCCACCAACGTGGCGCTGCCGCTGGGCGAGTGGAGCAGCATCGCCACCAATCCCGTTGGGCCGGGTGGCACCTTCAGCTTCTCCACCGATGTCGGCTCCAGCCCGCGGCTGTTCTATCGCATCGTGATCCCTTGAGCCGCGGCAAGTCCGTCTTGTCAGCGGGAAAATGCTGAGCAAGTCCAGGGCAACAGACCACAAGCCGTAGACGGCGCGTGGTCCGGCGGCCCAGCAAAATTCCTTCATTTTCCGTTTGACGTCGAGATGTTGTGGTCCTAAAGTCATCCATACAGGACCAACTGAACCAGCAGACAAGCCATATCTACGAAAAAACTATGAGAGCCTTAATCAAATCTACTATCGTCCTTGGCCTCGCGTTTATTAGCGGGGCCTATGCACAACCATTCAACTCCGGGTCGGCGGTATTCCAGAATATCACTATAACCGGAGACCCCGCGGTCAATTCGGACATTGTCCACCCACGCGTGTTCAACGATTACCCCTGGGCCACGCTAAACACCGTCAACAACTATCCCTCTCTCGTCTCATTTAGTGAATCGGGCGTGGTCGGACCCTCCGGCTTCGCGAACCGTGACGACTGGAACTTCTCGAGCGACGGGGGACTAACTGACCACCTGTTCAATAATAATGAATACTGGAGCATCTCCGCGTTGGTAACGCTGACCGGCAATCCGACTACCCCCCGCAAGGAAGCCGGCCTTAGGCTCGACAGCTCGGTGGGCGGGGATGGGCTGTTCATTTTGGACACCGATGCCCATGAGATCGTCGCGTTTGGTGGTCCCTTCCCCTTCTACTCGTTTGGGAACACTTTCAATTCGGGCGATAGCGTCCTCATGGGTATCACCTACGAGAACATTGGCGGCACGAATGGGATCGTTTACTCGGCGAACGGCGTGGACAGCCCGTTCCTGCCGATGAGCAACCTCGAACAAGGCGTCATTGACGGCAGCACGCTCGGTGGGTATTTCCAGATTGCTGGGCTGGTCCCGGAGCCCTCTGCCTTCGCTCTCCTCGGGCTGGGCAGCGTCGCGCTCTTGCTGCGCCGCCGCGGTTAGGCTGCAGTTCCTTAGGTTTTACAGGCGCTGGCTTCGGTCAGCGCCTTTTGCCTTTTCGCATCCCCGATCTTGCGAGCGAACAGAGGCTCAGACCTCCTAAGCCGCCCACTTGGAATCCAACGGGCTGAGGAACTGGCGTGAGCCCCCTCACCCGTTCCCTCTCCCGCTCGGAGGGAGAGAGGGTGCCCTTCAGGGCGGGTGAGTGGGGCGGCGGGGTCAGGCATCTTCCACATATCAGGAGGTTTGAGGCTTGGCGGCTCATCTGGTTAGCCCGGAAGGCAGACTTTCCAGTCCGCGGCAGGGTCCGCTTCGCGCCTGGCGGCCGGTACCAGGGCTGGCCGGCCCCGGGACCTTGCTGCGGACTGGCAAGTCCGCGCTCCGCCAGCCAGATACCGCCGTCTTACGGCGCGGTGACTTTGTAGAACTTGCTGGCCGGCCCGGACGAGTCACTAACCGTCTGCGTCGCCCCACTGGCGAGCACGTTCGTCAACAGAGCCCAGTTCCCAACCGTCAGATTCGTGCGGTAGAACACGCGGTAGCTGACCCCGGCCTGGCTGGGGAACGAGAGCAAGGTGTTGGCTCCGGAGAGCGCCGCCCGCACCCGGATGCCCGACGTCGGGACGAACATGATGTAGTTGGGGTTGCAGTCACCGCCCGTCGTGAGGCGCAAGGTCTCCTGCCCATTCAACGTGACCACCGCTGGCGCGACGAGCCCGTCATCCGTCAAAGGCACCCACTGGTAGGTGATGTAGTCCTTGCCGACCCCGCCGAAGTGCCCGATGCGCCTGGTGGTTTGGTTTACGGTGCCGGCGCCGCTCACGACCTGGTCCAGGTAGAGCGAGAACGGCCCATCGCCCGAGGTGCGGATATACGCGTAGTAAGTGCCCGCCGGGAAGACACGGGTGTAATTGGCCCAGTCGTTGGCGGCGAAGAAGGTCAGCACGTAATCAGGGCTGCCATAATAGACATAGTTCGAGCGCAGATAATCATTGCCGTTGAGCCCATCTTCCGGAATGCCCGCCGTGCGGTACGCGTAGCCTTCACCCTGCAGGCTCGTATGCTGGTAATCAATGTTCGTCGTGGCGCCGAAGCCGAAGTAGGCGTCGGGTTGCGAGGGATTATCTATGAACTGACCGCCGCCGTAATCAAAGTCCTCGCATTCGAACATGTAATTCTCCTCGCTGAAGGTGTCGAAGTCGTTGGTGACGGCGATGCCATGCCCGAGCACGTTCGTGGCGGTGATGATGGCCACATGCGTGGCATTGGGCAGGATCGAGGGGAGCAGCACGTTCTTGGAGGAGGAGGTCCCGGTGATCTGCAGGTTGGGCGTGACGTCAAACCCGTCGAAATTGACGTGGATGCCGCTCGCCGGGAAGCTGCTCCCCGGTGTGGTGACGGTGAAGCTGAACGTGTTGGTGGGCTCGAAGGGATGCGAGCCGGTCGGGTAAACGTTGCTGAGGATGGGCAAGTCCGCCTGGGCGGCCACGAGCATATAGAAGTTCGGCAGGGCCGCGCCGCCGCTGGTGATGCGCAACGTCTTCTTGCCGTTGAGGACGACGACGGCGTTGTTGCCGTTGGTGTCCTTGAGGTACACATTCTCAAACGCGCTGTAGCCCTGGCCGGTAAAGGAGAACTTGCCCAGGTCGGTCGTGCTGGAATCGCCATTCACCACGCTGAGCGTCAGGATGCCCGGTTGACTGACATTGGCGCACATGCGGCCAATCACCCAGTTGGTGCTATTCGGCCAGTCGCGGGTGTAGTTGACCCATTCCGCACCGTCGAACGGATCTATGCGGTAATCCGTCCGGTTCGCGGCCGCCAGTGTCGGGCGCAACACATCCCCGGCGGCTGCGGTTCCCATGGGGTCCTCGGGGCGGTAAGGGCCGGAAGCCCCAGTCACGTTGTTTTCATCCACCCCCTGGACGCCCACCTTCCCAAAATAACAGTTTGGGTCGCCGCTCGCATTGCACAAATCCGGGAAGTCAATATACATCCCATTGGTGAAGTCCCAATCTTCGGCTTCCCACAGGTACGTGACCGGCTGCAGCCCATACCACATCGTTTGGAACCCTATGGTCGCATTGACGGTCAGGTTGGAAACATCGGTGACGCTGATGGCCGCGGTATAGGCGGAGTTGGTCTGCAGCCCATGGTAGGCGACGTTCTTGCTGGACGCCGACCCGCTGATTACGAGACTGCCGGACACGTTGGTGCCGTTCAGGATGACCTGGATGCCGCTGTTGTTGATCGTGAAACCGCTGGGTGACGTGGCGGTAAAGCTGATCCCGCTAGTCGGGTTGACGAAAATCATTGTGTCCTGCGGGAAGAGGCTGCTGATCACCGGCGGCGCGGGGCCACTGACCTGGTTTAGAACAGGGGTATCCATGAAAGCGGACCCCGCCGTATTACCCGCCACCGTCAGATAGCAGAACCGGTAACGGACCGATGCCGTTCCAAGGGGCGCCACCAACTGGCTGGCTGAGCCTGTCACGGCGTAAGTGGTGAAATACGGATCGCCGACCGACACCGGCTGCGACACATCGCAGACGTTGGTCACGGGGAACTGCACCCAGGCGTCCACCGCCACGCTGGAGGAGAAGATAGCGGACTTGTAAAGGCCAACCAGGTTCGTGTTGGCATCGAGGAACTCCACCTGGACCCAGGTGGAACAACTCGATCCGAGCTGGTCGCAGCTCGACGTTGCCAGCCAGGCGCTGGCGGTATAGATCGAGCCCGGGGCGCTGCTGAAGGTCTGATACAGGCCCGCCACGTTGTTTGTGCCGTTATTGATGAACCACTCCTTCCAGTAATACTGTGCCGACTGAGCGGGCATTTTACTGCAGCCCACGCTGTTTGAGTTCACTATCCAGTAGTCATGGACAAAGGTGTTTGGCGGCGCAAAAAACATCCAGTCTGTCGGGACGGCGTTGCCGTTATTAAGCCCGAAGTCGGAATTCAGCAGGAGATTGGCAGCCACGCCGCCTTTAGGGCTGAGAAACAGGACCGCAGCGGACGCCAGGCTGACCAGCACCGCGTGCCAAGAGGGGCTGCACCGGAACCAAGCCCCGCCCGGCGGCAGCGCTGGGCAGGCGCCTGGACTCCGCGGGTGGCGGCGCTTAGGGCCGCACCCATCCGGCAAACCAGCGATTTTGAAGGTCGCCTGAGGCGGGGCATTCTGAGACGAGAAATGAGCATGAAGTAAAGCGTTCATCGGTAATCTTCGGGGGGGTGGTAGCTCGGCCGCTAAGAGATCACATAGTTGGTTTCACTGCACGTAACGATTGCACTGGAAGGCGTTTTGTCAATGGACTTAGTAGTTGAATTCTTACCCCCACGCAGTATCCTGTCACCGTGTTCAGCCCTGCCCTGAAGTCAAAACGAATTGCAGTTGTCTGCCTGCTTTCCCTCCTTCTGACTGCCTCCTACTCCGCGCGCGCCATTCAAACCCCTTCCGGGATTGTCTGCCTTACCGGCGACCAGAGCGTCGTGCTGCATTGGGACCAGGTCATCGGCGGGAACCTGGCGAGCTACCGTGTGTACCGCTCGACGACGGGCGCCGGAGGCCCATTCACGCTGCAGAACAGCACCAACCTGACCATCGCCGGCTTTTACGACGTCGGCAGCCTGGTGATGAACGGCAAGACCAACTTCTACTACGTGACGGCGGTGGATAACAGCAACAACGAGAGCCTGCCTTCGGTGACGGTTGCCGCCCTGCCTGAGCCGTTTGCCAGCACCAATGCCTTCCTGGACTATGTCCAGCAGACCAGCTTCGATTACTTCTGGTATTCGGCCAACCCGCTCAACGGGCTGATCCCCGACCGCAGCCCCAGCCCATCAGCCTGCAGCATCGCCTCGGTAGGGTTCGGCCTGACCGCCATCGGCATCGGGGCTGACCACGGCTGGATCACGCGCAGCCAGGCCGTGGCGCGGGTAGAGACCACCCTGAGCACGTTCCTCAATGGGCCCCAGGGGGCTAGTACCACAGGCGTGATCGGCTACCAGGGCTGGTTCTACCACTTCCTGGACATGAACACCGCCTTGCGCTCCAGCTCGGAGCTGTCGTCCATTGACACCGTCCTGCTGCTGGGCGGCATCCTTTATGCCAAGCAATACTTCAATGGGACCAACGCGGACGAGACCTCCATCCGGACGATGGCCGATGCCATCTTCAACCGGGTGAACTGGACGTTCTTCGCCCAGGGCACCGACCAGGTCGCCATGGGCTGGGTGCCCGGTAGCGGCTTTTCCGGATATGGCAACTGGGTCGGCTACAACGAGGCGATGCTCCTCTACATCCTGGGATTGGGCACGACCACCAACCCGCTGCCCGCCACGGCCTGGAGCCACTGGACGAACACTTACATCTGGACCCCGACCTGGGGCCAGACCAACGTGCTGTTTCCTTCCATGTATGGCCACCAGTATTCGCATTGCTGGATAGACTTCCGCCATATCGCCGACGGCTTCATGAACGCCCACAACTGCACCTACTTCGAGAACGCCCGCCGGGCCGCCCTGTCCCAGGTGGCCTACTGCAGCACCGCCCCGCATACCGCCTACAGCAGCACCGTCTGGGGGCTCACCGCCTGCGACGGCCCCGGCGAAGGCCAATACGCCGGCTACGCCTTCCGCGGCATCCCCAACACCCTCATCAGCGCAACGGACGACGGCACGATCGCCCCCACCGCGGCCGGGGCTTCCATGGCCTTTGCGCCCGAATACTCCGTGCCCACCCTGCAAGCGTTCTACACCCGTTTCCGGTTGCATATCTGGACCTCTTACGGCTTCCGCGACGCTTTTAACATTAGCGCCGGCTGGTACGACGGGGATGACCTGGGAATAGACGAAGGCCCAATCGTGATCATGATCGAGAACTATCGCACGCAGAAGGTCTGGCAGCTTTTCATGCAGAACGTCGAAGTGCAGCAAGGGCTGCTGCGGGCCGGCTTCGTGCCGCTGCCGTTCCTAACGGTCCAACCGCAGGCCCTGCCCGCCCAGGGCGCCTTCGAATTGGCCTGGAATGCCTCCTCCAACCGCCTCTACCAGGTCGAGTACTCCCCCGACACCTTCACCTGGGGTGCGACCCCCGGCTTCGTGCAGGCCACCAACGCCGGCCCGTATGACTGGCTGGACACCGGCCCGCCGCTCACCAGTTCCGCGCCGAGCGTGACTCCCCAGCGGTTCTATCGCGTGTTCCAGATCGGCACTCCTTGAGCAAGCCCTACACGAACCGACAAGTATCTCTGCCACAGACTCTTACGCGTATAAACAGAGATTCCTCAAAGGCTGCGATAGCCAATCGGAACCCCATTGCTGCCAGCCTGTGGATCAGTTTGGTAAGTAACTGGGAAACAGGCAGTTGGGCACTCCATCCTGCCGACATGCCGCCGCTACCCATCCGGGACCCCTCCCTATGCACGCCGGTACCTCACCGTA
>Ga0335069_10009555_pt1 | contig 13801 bp, 7 predicted proteins | sample Lox_Sample_11_FD_206714 | JGI IMG/M metagenome (GOLD analysis project Ga0335069, IMG submission 206714) | Soil microbial communities from Loxahatchee National Wildlife Refuge, Florida, United States - Lox_Sample_1.1 | ecosystem: Environmental > Terrestrial > Soil > Wetlands | place: USA: Florida... | reverse complement strand
ACCGGGGGCGACATTATTCCTCCTGTCGTGGAAAGCCTGCATGACGCCGAACACGTGAAACGCGTCATCACTGCGGAAAACGTACTCGATTCCTTCGACGCTGGATTGCATCCCGAAGCGCAGCACACGGGCTACTTCAACGACCTCGACATGATGGTCATGGGCATGCGCGGTATGACAGACGCTCTCGATAGGACCCACATGGGGCTATGGGCAATTTCGAGCGCACCGCTCATGGTCGGCTCCGACTTGACACGGCTCTCAGCAGCTAGCTTGTCGCTATTGACAAATAAGGAAGCGCTGGCTATTCATAACGACCCCTTCGGATTGCAACCCATCATAATTGACGAACCTGCTCCAGGGGTTCAGATCTGGGCAAAGCCTATGGCGATCGCCGGACGCCGCGCGGTTGCCATATTGAATCGCACCGATGCCCCAGCACAAGTCAAAGTCAATTGGAAGAAACTAGGGTTTAAAGGCCTTCCAGGGGCGTTTCACGATGTCTGGAATAAACGAGATCTCGTTTCAGCTGACGCGACTGTCTTAGTTCCTGCGCATGACCTTGCGCTGTTGGCCGTCGACGGCGAAGACCAAGCGCCAGCGGAGTACACGGCGAGTCAAACAAGTATCAGTGGGATTCAGGCGTCTCCTGGGCCGAGCTTCGCGCGACTTCACTACGCAAACACCACGGGTCATGTTATCGTCTCCCGCATGAAGAGCACGTCTGGTCTTTCCACAGCGATCGTTCTTCCACCGACGATCGGATCAGAGGTTGGCACGGTGGGCCTCATCTTACCCAGGGGAACCGCTGACCTATCGTTTGATGGGCAGCCGGGAGCGATCCGCAAGCTTGACGTCTATACCTGGTGATGCGCGATCGGGGCGAAGTTGGCACCTGCTGGGAGGCCCCGAACTCGGAACTTCGATCAAACGCGCGCGGCTTTTCTAGCGCAGGGAACTATCCATCAAATATCAGATGCACACTCAGTGATGGGACCGAGTCTCAATTCTTGCAATCAGGCCTTCATTCGTTGGGTCGATCAAGGGAAGTTTGAAAGCGTCGATGAAGTGGATTTGAGATGAGCCTAATCGGTTTCTGAAGAATTTCCTTGCAGATGCAAGTAGAGCGCATAAACACAATTTCTGAGTTGCGGCATAACTCAAGCCCGTGAGCGCGCTTCGACGCGAGAGTCTCAGGGAGCAGACCGACGGAAGCGATGTTCGGCTTCAAAACGACGGGCAACCCCGGAGGAATGGCCGAGTGAGGCTCCTTCGAAAATCCCCTATTCTGGGATGATCTCGATGGCATTCACACAGGGATAGTTCCTGATTGGCTGGAAAGTGAAAACAAGCTTGCCCAATGCATTTGGCTTCAATCCGTGAAACTCTTTCCGCAAGCCGCGATTCGATCCCCTGACGATTTTGAGAGGTCAACTGATGTGGACGAGGCAAACCGCTGATCGACAGGGCGCCGCTGCTGCCTAAGGCTCTCCTTTGGCTCATTCTTGCCAACTTGTCACCACCCTAATCCGCGAGAAGTGTAAACTAAGCCCTACTATCCTGCGTGACGCTTTTCGCTTATGCATATGCGAAACGGTGCTTATCGTTGGCAGCTTCTGCCTCGTTTCAAGTCGCCCCGTATCGTGGTAGCTGCCAGTTTCGGCGTTTTTCTCGCCGCATTGTTAGATCCGAGCGCGGCTTACGGCTTGGACCCGAACAAGCGTCTGACCCAATATATACATAATTCTTGGCGGACTAGAGATGGCTCGGCTCCCGCCGGGATGTATTCGATCGCCCAGACATCCGATGGGTTCTTGTGGTTCTCTTCCGAGTCGCAAGGCATGTATCGATTCGATGGGGTGAGATTTCTTCCTTGGACTGTATCCATCGACGGTAGAGCGATCGGCAGCATCGTTGCTCTTCATGCCGACCATATGGGTGGGCTTTGGGTAGTGGGCAACCGCGCGGCTTATTTAAAGCATGGCGTCGTCGCATCGCACTTCGAACTGGAGGGAATTCAATCGCTGGAAAAAGTCAGCGAAGAAGCTGATGGCTCGTTCTGGGTAGTGCGGAGCTCGAATAGTGTTTTAGACGCTCCCCTATGTCATATCACGGAGCGCGGGGCCAAGTGCTTCGGCAAATCCGAGGGAGTACCGATCTCCCCCGCCGATTCTGTTTTGTCGGATGGGGTAGGCGGATTTTGGATCGGAGGTCAGACCGAACTTGTCCACTGGCATTCCGGCCACTCCGAGACCTATCCCATCCCGGCGCTGAAATCCAATACGGGACAGAACGGGATCATGAGCCTGGCGCGTGGTCCCGATGGAAACCTCTGGGTCGGGATCCTTGCGGAAGGAGCAGGTCTGGGACTGGGACAATGGAAAGGGGGCGCCCTCAGGCCGTTTATCACCTCGACCTTCGACGGCAGCAAAATCACAGTCTATGACATGATCTTTGATCGCGATGGCAATCTCTGGGTTGCCACAACGGGCAAGGGAGTGTTCCGTATCCACGGAGCCACAGTCGACCACTTTGGCCGCGCGGACGGCCTGTCAGACGATACGGTGTACAACCTATTTGAAGATCGGGAGGGGATCGTCTGGGCTGTGACTACGGGTGGCATCGACAGCTTCCGCGATCCACGCGTTACTACATTCTCGACATCAGAAGGATTGGCGAAGAACAACGCGACCGGCGTTCTGGCTGCTAAAGATGGCACCGTTTGGGTGGCAAATTCGGAATCCCTCGATCACATCAGCGAAGGGACCGTTTCATCCATTCGCACCGGAAGTGGTCTTCCAGGTCATCAAGTCTCCTCCTTGTTGGAGGACCATGCCGGCAACCTTTGGGTGGGGGTGGATGATGGACTTTATCTGTTCAAAGGGGGCATTTTTCGGCGTCTGCCTGAACCAGATCACAAGCCGCTGGGACTAGTCGTTGGAATCGCCGAGGACATTGAGGGCAATATTTGGGCGGAGTGCGGCAGTCCGCGAAAGCTTGTGCGAATCCGCAATTTCAAAGTCAGTGAACAATTCTCTGGTTCGCAAGTTCCGCCAGGGCATACTCTAGCGGCCAATCCACAGGGAGGAATCTGGATAGGAACTCTAAAGGGCGACCTTGTACTATTTCGAAACGGCATTGTGGAAAAGTACTCGCTCCATCCGAAAGGTAATCCAGTCAGTCGCCAGATCATTGCCGAAGAAGACGGCTCAGTTCTTGCCGCCACAGCAGACGGGCTGATCGGATTGCGTCAAGGTAAGCTGCAACGAATGACGGAAGAGAACGGACTGCCCTGTACCTGGGTGATCTCTTTCACAGAGGATCCAGAGAAACGCTGGTGGCTTTATACGGGATGCGGCGTTGTCGAACTGCCGGACTCTGAGCTTCAGAGATGGTGGGCCAATCCGAACGCTGTGGTTCAGAGCCGCGTTTTTGATCGCTTAGACGGAGCTCAGCCGGCGTCCCCATCCTTCAACTCAGCGGCGTATTCACCGGACGGACGAGTGTGGTTTGCCACCGGTGTTGTGGTTCAGATGGTGGACCCGTCGAAGCTCGGGCAACAAGCCGTGCCAGCGCTGACCTACATCGAGTCTGTCACAGTCGACCGGAAGGAATTTCCGGCTATTTCCGGTCTTGAGCTCTCGCCACACCCGCGCGACCTGCAGATTGACTATACATCGCCGACGTTTCTGACTCCACAGCGGGTTAGATTTCGGTATCGTCTCGACAACTACGATCGTGACTGGCACGATGCGGGTGTCCGGCGGCAGGCGTTTTATACGGATTTGCCTCCCCGAAAGTATTCCTTTCGGGTGGTCGCGTGCAACGGCGACGGCGTTTGGAATGAAAGCGGGGCCGAACTGGTTTTTTCCATTACGCCAGCATATTACCAGACGAATTGGTTCCTCGCCCTGTGTGTGGCGGCGTTCCTGGCACTACTGTGGGCGGCGTACCAGTTCCGAGTCCGGCAACTGGCGTACCAGTTCAATCTGCGTCTGGAAGAGCGAGTTGGGGAGCGAACTCGGATTGCCCGCGACCTGCACGATACGCTCCTGCAGAGCTTCCAGGGACTTCTGCCGCTCTTTCAGGTTGCGTTGCACAAGTTGCCGGAGGCCGCAGTCGATGCTCGCAAGACCTTGCAATCAGCGATTGATCGCGCGGCGAATGCGATTACGGAGGGAAGAGACGCCGTGCAAGGGTTGCGTACCTCGACCGTTGAGAAGAATGATCTTGCGATGGCTATTGAAACGGTCGGGGAAGAACTCGCTTCAACTGATGCCAATCGGCCCTGCCCCAGGTTCTCGGTGGTTGTGCAGGGGCAATCGCGGGATTTGCAACCGATTCTGCGCGACGAAATCTACCGTGTTGCCACAGAGGCTCTCCGCAATGCCTTCCGGCATGCGGAAGCGCAAACCATAGAAGTCGAAATTCGCTATGACCCAGTGTATTTCTGCCTCCGCGTTCGCGACAATGGAATGGGTATGGCAGAAGAGGTCCTTCGCGGAGAAGGACGCGAGGGGCACTATGGCTTGCCCGGCATGCGGGAACGCGCCAAGCTTATGGGGGGCAAACTCACGATCTGGACTGAATTGAACGGCGGCACGGAAATCGAGCTGCTCATTCCTGCGTCGAAGGTGTACGCAAGATCTCCTCGGCGCTTCTGGCGTGTTGGCAGACGCTCCCATCACATACCTAACTAAAAGAGACGCGCCAATAGCCTGCTCCTTGTCGCAATCAATCGGAACTCGCACTCGCACCGAGCTAGTCGAATACCCTTGCGACGGTGTTTTGTTCTACGGCAGTGCGCCTGCCGATCAATGAGAGGGAACTTTCAGATGTGGTTCAGAGACCGAACGAAACACTGCTGATCGCTCCTCAAGTGGACGAGAAAGAGACTCAGCAGACAGGCATCCAAGACGATGCCCAGCAGGTTCGCTCCAACGGCGCGACTGAGGTCGGCCACATCTCGGAATAAACCGCGCAAGGAATTGCCTCCTGAGAATTGCCAAGGGCGCCTGGCCCGGCGGACGGTATGCACGATTGTTGTCTTTCGGATCGCCTATGCCCGGGCCGCCGCCGTTCCAACCCATCGAGGTTATCGTTCATGCCAGAAGACCGCCGCAGGAACTCTCGGACTCTGTTCGAGAACCAGCGAACGTCTCGGTCGGGACGTCGCGCCATGTGCTCTCGAATTCGGCGATGAAGGCCAACCCTCGCGTCCGCGCCTCCTGGACTTCCTCGCAGGATCGGCGCAGCAACAAGGCACAATGCCGGCACGTGTGATGCTCGACAACGCAAAGCACATAGACCAGCCGATCGAAACCGCTGAGTCCGAAGATCCCTGCCGAGCAGTCTGTTGTGCCGGCTGAGACCTGCGAGGGCTCAGGTGTAAGGGGAAACGAATCGGTCCCTGTATCGCGGGACGGATCCCCCTCGAATTCCGCCGCAATCGCGATTCCATGCCGGATGACGCTGTTTCGCACCCAAATCAGCAAGTTCTCTCTGAGGACGCGCGTACTCCTCATGCATTCGCGAATCGAACGGACGAGGCAATCCTCGGCCCTTTCCGCATGTGCGGTCAGAAGAAATGCGAGGCAGAAGAGATCGTTCATGGCAGCTACGAAGAGCCTTTGCACATCGTCTGCCGTCGCGTATTCGACTTTTGTTTGTTTGGTCAACCGAGGCGCCGTCCGCATATCATCCATCTCACAATCTGTAGCCCTATCCAATTGCCTTGCCAAAGCCGCGTGTGTTTCCTTCGCTTCCCTTGGGAGCCACCTCGAGAGCTTGCATGGGGATTGCCAATCAGAGATGCAAACATTTCCTTCAAGTTAGGTGCCTCGCTTTGGACGCTCTTGCCGCAATTGCGTCATTTGCTGCCATTGCGGCGTCCGAAGCCGCAGCCCATCCCGGATGTCGCAGAGTTCCGATGCATGTCATGACAGGTCGCTTCTTGGAGGATGCGAGTCGATTGAAGACTCTCGTCCGGTCGGTCGGCTCACCCCTCGCCACTCCTAGATCTGGCAAGAGACTCTCCGTAGGCTCGGGTACGAGGTCGTAATCTCCCCGATGAACCCAGCCATTCAAAATGGAATGCAAGTTCTGGGGAAGTTGATTTTCGACGGAGTCCATCCAGAGAACTTCTCGGCGTGAGCCGGCAAAGCACACCAGGAGAAGAAATCGGATGGACGAGTGTGAGAGCTTAAGCCACTCCCGTTGGGAGTGCAAGTACCACGACACTTGAGGATGAAAACCACGTCACAAGGTGGGGTACGGGCAGTTAATCAACCGGGACCGCGCGAGGACCCCGCTCAAGCCGCTTTGATCGGCACACAACAAAGAGGCCACCGATCTGCCGGGGGTATATCACTTGGAGATCACCTCGAAGAGGCGACACAACCTTCAGCACTTGATTGTGTGATTGACGAAGCAGCGGTCGAGGCATCGACTGGAGGTGGTATGGGCAAAGTAAAATGGAAAACCGCGCCCGGCCCATCGTTGCTTGTCGCCCAGATTCGGCCCCCATGCGACTCCACGATGGATCGCGTGATGGACAGTCCCATGCCGCTGCCTTGAGCCTTGGTGGTAAAGAATGCATTGAAGATCTGCTCGACGTTGCCGGGAGGAAGGCCGACTCCGGTATCGGACACGGAAATCTCTAATCCGCTGTCCTGAGCCAATTCCGATTTGATTGTCAGCACTCCGCCCGGTCCATGCATTGCCTCGATTCCATTCAGCATCAGGTTCATGAGCACCTGTTGCACTTGCACACGGTCCGCCGTGATTTGGGGCAACGTCCGCGCGAGATCTGTCACTATCGAGACCGCATGGCGGCCGGCTTCTCCCAACATGAGTTCGATGATCTGGTAGATCGTCTGGTTGATGTCAACCAGTTCACGCTTTGGCAGAGATCTCTTGTACAGAGAGCGCAATCGGTCAATAATCTCGTCCGCGAACCTGACGTCGTCCAGGATTCTCGCTGCCAACTCGCCGGCCTTACGAACCTCGGGCTGATCACGTCGAAGCCACTGCAGACAAACCTCAGCGTGAAGACCTGCCGCTGCAATCGGCTGCTTCAATTCGTGGGCCACCGAGGCTGTCAGTTCGCCCAGTATAGATACGCGATCGATGTGTGCGAGATTCGCCTCGAGCTGCCGGAGCCTCGCGCGTTGCTCCTCCGCCTGAACCCGGTCGGTGATGTCGCGGGCAATGTTCAGGAGGAAACGCCGGCCATGGTAGGAAATGACCCTCGAGTGCACTTCGACGGGGAATACTGTTCCATCTTTTCGCCGATGCGAGTGGGTTTTGACGAGGCTCCCGTCGCGTCCGATCGATTCCCAACAGAGCTCATCCGACTTCAAGTGAAAAGCATCCGGTGAATTCCCGATTAGCTCGTCCTGCGTATAGCCCAGGCTCACACAGGCCGCCCGGTTCACATCAACGATGACTCCATGCTCGAGATCCTGAATGAACAATGCATCGCCCGCTTGATCAACCAGCGTTCGGAAGCGGGTCTCACTCTCGCGCAGCAACTCCTCCGCCTGCCTGCGTTCCGTCAGATCTACCACTGTGCCGATGACCTCGACCAAATCGCCCTCGGGATTCACGACTGGGTGGCCGGTACCTCGCACGTGCTTGAGCGTTCCATCGGGCAACAAGATCCTATAATCGACCTCCACGTTTGCATTTTCATGGATGGATCGACGGTAGACTTCAAGGAAATGGTCCCGGTCGTCGGGGTGGATTCGCTCGAGCCGTTGATCGAAGCTGGGCAGGCCCTGCCGTCGATCGAACCCGAAGATGCGGTACATTTCTTCGGACCAAAACAGGGGCGTGGTGGTGGGATCTCCGGCATAGCTGCCCGTATGGGTGAGCCGTTGGGCCTCTGACAGGTAGGCTTCGCTCCGTCGCAGATCCTGCTCCGCTTTGGCGCGCGCGGCGCTGGAGCGAAGGGTTACGATGCCGAAGGCCAGGTCGCCAGCCAGTTCCTCAAGAAGCCGGACCTCCTCCTGCGGGAAGCTGTTGGGCTCCGTCGCATAAATCGAAAGGCTGCCGAACGCACTGCCGTGTTCATCGTTCAGGGGCAGCGCAATGCCGGAACGGAAATCGCGCAGCAAATCGTGCTCACGCCAGGTCGCCAGTCTAGGATCTGTAATGAAGTCCTGCATACAGCAGGTCTTCCCGGTCCGGATCGCTGTTCCCGTAGGGCCCGCGCCGCCGCTGGTGCCGGCCCAGGTAATGCCGAGGTTCAGCAGATATTCCCCGTCGCTGCCTGTCCACGCAACAGGGCGCACGCTTTTGAACTCGTCGTTTTCAGCATAGCCCACCCATGCCAAATGGTAGCCGGCTTCCTCGCACACGATGCGGCAGATGTCCTCCAGCAGTTTCTGCTCGTCTGTGGCGCGCAGGAGACTTTGGTTGCAGTTGCTTATGGCCCGCAACTCGCGATTGACACGGCGCAAAGCATCCTCCGCGCGCTTGCGCTCGGTAATATCGCGGTTGGTTTCGAGGATGGCGATCGGTGCTTCGTGGGCATCCCGTTTCAAGGCCCACCTGCTCGCCACTACGATTTGAGTACCATCCCTCCTGGTGTGCAGAAGTTCACCTTCCCAGCGGCCGGTACGCGTCACTTCCGCCTTGATCTCCTCAAGCGGTGCGGGGAACACGGTATTGAGCAGATCGTGAACCACAACGCCCGCAATCTCTTCCGCGTTCCACCCGTATTGCTCCTCAGCGCCGCGGTTCCAGTACCTAATCATTCCCGCCATGTCCATGACGAAAGCAGTGTCGCGGGTGAGATTGAGCAGATCCGCTTTCTCGCGCAGGGTCTCTTCGGCCAGTCTTCGCTCCGTGATGTCCTGCACGATGCCGATTCCCTCGGTGGCTCTCCCCTCCGCATCGAACCGAAGCTGTGCCCTCTCGCGGACCCAGCGCACCTCCTTGCCCACAACGATGCGGTGCTCGACCTCGTACACCGCGCCCCGCAGAGCCTCCTTCCATGCCTCATCCACGAAGAGACGGTCATCCGGATGAACCGCCGCCAGGAAAGACTCGCAGGTCAGCAGCGTCCCAGGCGGAATGCCAAAAATGCGGAAGACCTCGCTGGACCCCAAAAGCTGGTTGTGAACCAGGTTCAGATACCAACTCCCGACGTGGCTCACAACCTGCGCTTCCGTGAGAAGATCTCCGCTGCGCTCCAGGGCGGCGTGAGACGCGCGGATAGTGAAATAGAGCAACGAGGCGGTCACCAGGACGAAGGCCATCCCTTTGATCGTCATCACAATCGGCGGCATTCTGAGACGGGTCACAAGGGCGTCGCTGAAGGCGATCCACAAAGTGGCGATGATGCCGTAACCCAGAGCAATGCGGCCCGCGCCCAACTTCGAATTTCCAGCGTCCAGCATGAATCCAGATCGCAGGAACCCTCGCGATACATGCCTCTTCACCTCGCTCGGTTTTGGAAGGGATACCAAGACACACCTCCGCGCTGGCAAACGAAAACGTTCTCCTCGGAGATGCCGTTAACCGTAGGTTCGATCTGACTTCTCGGCAGTGATGACAATCACAACCTCTCCGCGGCTTCGTCAGAGCGACGAGCCATCCAGATCGAGCCCAGCGGTGAGGGCCTTTCAAGCTTCTCTCGAGCTGCCAATGTCGACCGATATAGCCGTCGCACGCGGGTTAACCGAAGCACTGCGCAGCGTTCCCAACAACATTTACAAACCACCAGTGGACTGATTCATTCGGTCTGCCTCGAGGCAAGCTCGCATCGCACTGCGTGGTTCTCGCACCGCTTGGAGCCACCTCAATAACTTGCGTTGCAATTGCCAATCAGAACAAACCAAGCTCCTTCTGTTTACAGTAGTGCGCTCTGTGTTCACCCGCCACAATCGGGGAGCTTGCTGCCGCAGCGGCTTCAGAACCGCACCCGTCACAGATATGCCGGAGTTTGATGCGCGGGACAGGAGCTTCCTGGATATGAATCGGTGAGGGTTCCCTGTGGCTGGTCTGCCAGCCCGCAGAGTAGCTGCGCTCTTCATGGATCTGCCCTCAACTCACTCCAGCAACTTTGAGAAGCGTGCAGGGCACTTGCCGCTTTCGCGGCAAGTGCCGCAACCGCGGCAGGTTGTCCAGCGAACGCGGATTTGCATCTGCTTTGGATTCAACTCGTCGCTGGCCTTCCAGTGATTGGTCGACCGCTTGCAGGTACACCGGCATGTTGCGAATCACTCTGCCAACCGCAAACGGTTCTGGAAACTTCGTTCTCGAAGGAAGATTGGCCGGCCTGTGGGCACAAGAACTCTTGCGGGTCGTTCGAGAGACGAATCTACGGCATCGATGCATCTTCGATATGCAGGAAGTTTTTTACGTCGATTCGAACGGCGAGCAGGCGCTGCGAATGTTGAGCCGCTACGGAGCGATCTTTGTTACGGACTCGGCATACGGAAAGGATCTCTGCAAACGCCTGAAGCTGCGAAGGATTGAGGCTTCGGACGTGCGTGAGCTTCAACCGCGACAGGAAGGTGATGGCCAACCAGTTGGGCACATTCCAGAAGTTGCGGAATCCGATCGTTCAAGAGGCGAGATTCCCGGCCAGCAGCGCTCCGGGTGCAGAGGGTGAGGGATCGAATGCTCGTTGAAGACTTGCGCGCACTCCCGGTCGGTACACCGGTTGTCGGAGAGTTAAAGGTCACCAAGACGATTCCCGGTGTCGTGGAATGCATGCAATATGGACCACACTTCATTCGGTGGGCTGATGGCTGTGTCACATTTCCATTCGGTTGGATACAAGACTACGACGAATACGTTGCGGCTCGGACAGAGATCCAGCCCAGCCGCTGCGCCCATATTCATTTCGAAACCGACCAGGAGAACGAGACGGGCGAATCAACCCTGAATCGGAAGGCAGAGCAGGCGGTATTGAAATGATGCAAATGCAAACACAAGCCGGAGAGAGCCAGAGGCCTCGGCCCCTGTCTGCACTGTCTCTGATCGCGATACTGGGCGCAGGCATTCTCCTGCATCCGGCTTGGCTGACCGCGCAGAGCAACATCCGAAGCGGGGCCATCAAGGGTCAGGTTCTGGTTGTCGATTCGGCTGGTACTTCTTACGTTCCTGGCACCACACTCGTGCTGAACGGTCCCCAGACCCTCCAAGCTGAATCGGACGCAAACGGCACCTTCAGCTTTCCGTCAGTTGTGCCGGGAACATACGTGATCCAAGCAAATGCTCCTGGTCTTCAAGGCGAGATGTCGGTCAGTGTCGACGCCGGCCAGGCCCGAGAAGTATCGCTGAAGCTCCAATTGGCGAAGGCCACCACGTCGGTGGTTGTCGCCGCGACCTCCTCCACTGCGGATTTGACTTCGAGCACCCAGACGGTGGAGGAGAAGACGATTGACGATGCTCCCAATGCAGATCAGAAGTTCGAAACCTTGCTGCCTTTGGTCCCTGGTGTAGTTCGGGGTCCGGACGGGCGAATCAATATGAAGGGCGCCCGCAGTACCCAAAGCGGTGCCCTTGTGAACAGCTCGAACGTGACGGATCCGGCGTTGGGCGGTCCCGCCATCAACTTGCCCATCGACGTTGTCGCCTCCGTACAGGTAGTTTCGGACCCGTTTGATCCGCAATACGGCAGGTTCACCGGCGCACTATCGAGCGTGGAAACGAAGACCGGGGACTACGAGAAGCGGCATTTCTCGATTCAGAATGTAGTCCCTCGATGGCGTGACCGAGCCGGCACCATCGCAGGGTTGGGCGCGGCCACCCCGCGTATGACCTACACTGGCCCGCTCGTACGGAATAGGGCTGCGATTACCCAGTCGTTTGAATACCGGTTCATAAGAACGCCTGTGAACAGCCTGCCACCGCTCGAGAGAGATACGAAGCTTGAAGGGTTCAATTCTTATACGCAAGCGGACATCATGGCAGGCTCAAAGCAGACGGCTACGGTCTCCCTGGCGGTTTATCCGCAAAAGCTGGATTACATGGGGCTAAACACGTTCACGCCCCAACCGTCCACGACGGACTTCAAGCAGCGGGGTTATCAGGTCTACGCGCAACATCGGTATCTGCCGACTGCAGCCACTGCTTTGATCTCGCAGTTTAGCTACAAGACGTATGACGTCGACGTCAACGCCCAAAGCGACGATCCTTACCGGCTGCTGATTGACACGACTGAAGGCGGATTCTTCAACAGGCAAAATCGGAGAACGTCCCGCTACGAGTCAGTCGAGAGTTATCAATTCGCTCCGCAGAATCTCCTCGGATCGCATCAATTCAAGACAGGAGTGGATTACGCTCACTCTGATCTCGAGGGGCAGGACAGATCGCTGCCTGCCGAGCTTGTCGGCAGCTCGGGCAATGTTATTGAGCAGATCAGTTTCAGCAACTCGTCTTGGTTTGATCTGAATGAGAACGAGACAGCGCTTTATCTCGCCGACGAATGGACTGTCTCTTCCAGGCTCACGTTTAATTGGGGCGCTCGCCTTGACAACGACACGATCACCAGTACGACGCATGTTGCACCACGGGGCGGTGTCTTGCTTTCGCTGACCGCTGATGGTAAGACGCTGCTCAAGGGCGGAGCCGGAATCTTCTACGATCGGGTGCCGCTCCTCCTGCCGGCTTTCCCCGATTTTCCAAATCGAACCGTAACGGTGTTCGGCAGTACCGGCGACCCACTCAGTGCGATCTTCTACGAGAACAAGATCGTTGGCTCTCTGGAGAATCCACGGAGCACAGCGTGGAATGTCGAGCTTGAACGCCAAGTCACGACACAGCTTGTTGTCCGAGCAGCGTATGAAAACCGCAACACGGCGCGGGACCTCATCGTGTCGCCGGTCAGTTCCGAATCCAGCGTAATGGCCCTATCGAACTCTGGCAGCGACTCGTACCGCGAATTCGAGGTAACCGGCAGATATCAACTCTCGCGCATGACCCTCAACGGGTCCTACGTTCGCTCCCGGAGCCAAGGGGATCTCAACGATCCATTCCTGTTTTTGGGCAATTACCCTCAGGCGGTTATCCAGCCCGATCAAAAGGGACGTTCGTTGTTTGACGCTCCAAATCGAGAACTCTTTTGGGCGGACGTAAGGGGCCCGTGGAAGCTCAACTTCGTTCCCGTATATGACATCCACTCCGGATTCCCTTACTCGGTGGAGAACGAATATCGCGAGTATGTCGGGCCACGCAGTTCGGAACGTTTTCCGAGGTTCTCATCTGCGGACCTCCAGATCACAAGGCCGTTCACCATGCACATTGGAGATCGGGACCTGAAATTGCGTGCAGGGGGCTCAGTCTTCAACGTGTTCAATCACGATAATCCGCGCGACGTCCAGAACGACCGCGACAGCGCAACGTTCGGCAGCTTCTACAACGATGCGTGGAGAGAATTTCGCGGGAAATTGGTGTTCGAGTTCTGATCATGAGAGTCTATCGGATCGTGTTCTCAATCCTGGTCTGCACGGCTACCGGCGTGCCACCGCTCCACGGCCAGCAGGCCAAATCCGCTGAAGATGTTGTTGCCGCAATGCTGGAGCACGACGCGATGCGGGAAAGGGCGAGCGGCGGGTATACCGGCGATCGGAAGTACGTGCTTGAAAACCACGGACTCCGCAAGAGTGCCGAAATGCTCGTCCAAGTGGATTGCAAGCGGGACGGAACCAAGCATTTCGCAGTGCTCTCAGAGGGCGGATGGGAAGCAGCCAACCGACATGTTCTGAGAGAGATGCTTGCGGCGGAATCGGAGGATTCGCATCCGGACATGCGACCCAAATCGCGCATTACATCGAATAACTACACG
>Ga0335069_10009554_pt1 | contig 13801 bp, 10 predicted proteins | sample Lox_Sample_11_FD_206714 | JGI IMG/M metagenome (GOLD analysis project Ga0335069, IMG submission 206714) | Soil microbial communities from Loxahatchee National Wildlife Refuge, Florida, United States - Lox_Sample_1.1 | ecosystem: Environmental > Terrestrial > Soil > Wetlands | place: USA... | reverse complement strand
GGGGAACTGTGGATTCTACACGCTGAATTGAATTCACGGTTGTGATAATTGAACAAAAAAAGTTACAAATTCCGGCAATTTCGTCTCAGGCGTTAACCTGACTCCCAAATTGATACAAGCTGCATGAGACAGGCCAAACCAGATGTGCTAAACTACTTGATATGTCAATTACTAGGAAACAATTATCCACGGCTGCGATGGCGCTCGAATTCAGTCTCCTCGTTTCCCGGACCAACGCCGAACTCACCCGCCGTCTCGATCGGCGGCTCGGCGCCTTCCACGGACTGAGCTTCGTGGATTACATCGTCCTGAATGAGCTGGCACGTGAGTCCAATGGTCGGCTGCGTCGGGTCGATCTGGCGGAAAAGCTCGGCCTCACCCAGTCGGCGGTCACCCGAATCCTGCTGCCACTGGAGAAGATCGGTCTGGTTTCCCGACACCCCGATCCGAACGACGCTCGCGTGGGCTACGCGGCGCTTACCAAGACCGGCCGCGTCATGCATGAGAACGCCACCGCCACGGCAGAAGAAGCCTGTGGCGACCTGCTTTCCGGTATCTCCGACGAGGCATTCGAGGCCGCCAGTACCGTTTTTCAGCGGATCTCGCGATAGGGACTTCGCACGGCCACAGCTATCAGTGTTAGCAGTCCGATGACGCAAAGCCATGCGAACCAGTCTCCCCAGCGCGAATACAGGGTCCTCTGGCCGCGGACGGGAACGTAGGCTACCAGGGCAAGGTCCTTCGACTGGTAGTCGTGCATCGCGGCCAGCAGGTGCCCTTGGTAGTCGTACGCCGCCGAAAAGCCCAGGTTCGCCTGCCGGACCAGGTTGAAGCCTTCTTCGATGGCCCGAAAGCTCGCCATCTCGGTGTGGCGCGGGTCAATTGCCCGCCAGTCCCCCGCCGGACTGATGACGACATCCGCCGGCAATTCGCCGGCCTGCCGGAACAGGGTGGCGAAGTCCATGTCGTAACAGATGGCCGTGCTGATTCGACCATAGGGAGTTGAGAGCCCCAGCAACTTGCCGGCCGGCTTGACCGCCATCGCCGCCTCCGGACCCGGGGTGGGATGAGCCTTCAGGAACCGCCAGGCAATCTGCCCGTCGGGCTGAAACAGCACCACCTTGTTCTCCAGCGGATGTGGCGCACCTGGCGTCCAGGTGCCAATCGCCAGCCCAAGGTAAATCTTGTATTTCGTGGCCAAATCGCGGGCGTTCGCGAAGAGCTCGGGCTCGTCAGCTTTCAGAACATACGCCGCCGTCTCCGACCAGAAGATGATCTTTGCTCCGGCCTGCGCCTCCCGCTCGCTCCTCGCCAGCAATTCGCTCTGGGTTGCAGTCGTGATGTCATGAAAGTTCTTTAACTCGGGTTCGCTCGCCTTTCCCGATGCCACCTGGTGTAACAATTCGTCCGGAATCGGCGGACCATCCTTCAGCGGCGACAACGACGCCACGCGCACGAGCGTCGAGCTGGGTGGAAAAAGCGCCAGCCGCAGTCCCCCCAGGGTCACGACCGCCATCAATGTTGCCGCAAATACGACCAACGGCATAGCAGCTTGCCGCGACTGAATCCCCTCTTCGAGGACTTCATTTATGACCGCGGCAAACCATCCCATCAGGAACGTAATGCCCCACAGCCCCGTGACTGACAGCAGTTGCAGGAGCCGAAGATTGCCCGCCTGCGTGTACGGCCATGCTCCCCAGGTCCCGAAGGGACCATGTGACCCGAAGAACTGCAGCGTCACCAGCGCCGTCGGAAAGACCAGCGTTCTCGCGAAACCGCTCAGCCTGCCATGAAGGAACCGGTCGGCCATAAAAGGCAGCAGGCTCGTGAAACCAGAAATCAGGAGAAAGATGAAGTAGAAGATGCCCGGGATGGGAATCATCCCGGCGTAGGTGACTCCTCGAGTGACACACAGAACGCCGTAAGCGATGAGCAGTCCGCGCCAGCGCGTCTGCAAGCGCACAAAGCGCATTAGGCAGAGCGGAGCCAGCCACGCGGCAAACGCGATCGTCACTCGCCCGTCCGCAATCAACAGGGACCCGACTGCACCTGCGAGCCACCACCCCACAGTGGCGCCCCGGAGCGAAATCCTCTCTGTGGTCCGAACCGGATGCTCCGCTACAGGTAAAACCGTCGTCATCACTTCACCCCACTTACTTCGCTCGAAAGCCATCCACTGCGTTGTCGATCACGCGCCCAATCAGCCGCCGCTTCTGTACCCACGGAAATCCGGGACGCTGAATCAGCAGAGACGTCACCCCATGCGCCGCAGCCCACAACGTCTGCGCCACCAGTTCCGGATCCTCCTCGGCGAATTTCCCCGTCTCAATGCAAACACCGATCCGTTTCTTCAAGCCTTCATACGACGCCGCCGGCTTCTGCCCGCGCGTCGCCGAGTTCGCCTGCAACAGAAACGCGAAGCGATAGTGATCTGGATTCTTCAACCCGAACTCCACGTAGGCCCACATTCCCCGCTTCAGGCGAACCACCGGATCCTCGCCTTCAATCTCCTTAACCGCTTCTGACGCACGCAGCAGCAGCGAGAAGCTCTCCTCGACCAGACAGCCGAATATCTCCGCTTTGCTGGTGAAGTGCTTGTAGATGGCAGCTGGGGAATAGCCGATTTTGGCCGCGAGCTTGCGGATCGAGAAGGCCTCATAGCTCTCGTGAACAAAGATCTCGCGCGCCGCGTTGAGAATCGTGGCGCGAATCTGCGTTTTGTACTGAGCGCGAACGACAAGCGTTTGCATAGTAAACATTGTTCACGTTAGTGAACGTCGTTCACCTTGTCAAGAGAGAAACGGACTTATCTCCGGAACAGGTAGCTGACCTTCACAAAGAACTGTCTGCCGTCGTTAATGAACCCGTTTGGGGTGCGAATCAGTCCACCTCCGTTCGGGTCGCACTCTCCGCCGATCCGCACGCACAGGTCCGGGGCAACGTTCTCCAGGTTGGAGTTGTATCCCACGTACACCGCCGTCCCCGGATGCGGCAGGTAGGTGAACAGGACGTCGAAGTTCATGTTCTTCGTGGTCGGCAATGACGAATACAAAGGATTCGTCAGAGCCCCGTTGTACTGCGCAATGAACCGAAGCGAGAAATCCTTATTGAATTGGTAGTTCCATTTTGTCCGGGCGATGTTGCTGTTCACCACCGCATGATCAACACCGCCGTTCAACACCCGCTCCAGGATGTAGGTGTTGTCGATCTGCAGCCGGTTGATAGGCTTGATGCCCAACGTCGCGTTGATCGCACTTTCATCACCGGTGTAAGGCAGTTGCCCCGCCGCCGGCACCACCACAACGGTCCCATCGCGAACGTATCGGAAACTCCAGTTCAGCAAATGCGACGGAGCCCCACGGAAAACCAGCCCGCCCCCATCCTGGGAATATTTCTGGTTCGCCGGCAGTCCGACAAAATCCTGCGGACGCAGCACGTCCGACTCATAGGAAACGATCGGCGCAATCACAATACTGCCCTTCAGGTAGAACACGTAATCGAAACTGGCGATTTGCTGCACAGTCGTGTTGGTGTGGTCCCACATTTGGGTCAGGTTCTCTTCGGGACCGTGGAACACGAGATGCTGTCCCTCGGTGCGCCAGTAGAAGTGCCCATACTGGTTGATCGCTCGCTGATCCACGCGCGGAATGAAGCCGGCTTCTTCGATGAACTGTGGCGTGATGTCCAGATATTGCAGCGACCACGTAAACCGCAGCCCGCTTCCTATCAGCACCGCCTCATTGAACAGGCCGAAGTGATTGCCGCTGGTGTTCTGCGTCGAACTCATGTAGCCGCGATAGGTGGCGCTCCAATTTTTGTTGATGTACCAGTCGCCATCGAACCCGCCCACGCGATTCGTGTCGTTCACGAATTCGCGGTCGGTAAACATCACGCCAATACTCGAATGCTCTCCGATGTCGTGCGTCACCCGCCCGATCCCAAAGTACGCTCGCTTTCCATACAGTGGGTCTGTTGGCGGGACCAATTCCCCCGGCGACCTATCGTCAGCCACAAAGAAGCCCAGATTCCAAGGACCTTGTTTGCCCGTCAGTCTCACGCCGAAGCTGGGATTCACGATGTTCCGCGTGAAGACCATGCGATCCTGCAACCCGACGGCGATCAGCGGCGCCTCGAAGAAGTTGGAATTCTCGAGGAAGAACGGGCGCTTTTCCGGGAAGTACACCTCGAAGCGCTGATTGATGGTGTTCTGCGGTTGGTCGGATTCGATCTGCGAGAAATCCGGATTGATAGTCGTGTCCAGCACCAGGCTGTCGTGGAAGACAAACTTCGAATCCAGTCCTGCCTTGCCTTGAAACTCGGCTGTGCTGAAGAACGGCTGCGTCGGATCCCGAACGTCGTTAAGCTCGCGAAACCCGAGCGCCTCCCCATAGGGAATAAACTGCATGTTCCGTCCCGGCGACACATTTTCGAAACCGGTCCACGTCGCTTCCTGGTTCAACCGTCCCGAGACCTTCGCCGAAACCCACGGCCAGTAGTCGGTTTCGTCCTTGCGCTGGATGTAACGCGAGAGTGTCACTCCCCACTGGTTCAGGTTCGTCGGATGAAACCGCAGACTCCGGAAGGGGATCGCCGTCCAGATGATGTATCCCTTGTCGGTAATCCGCGATCGCGAATACCAGAGCGTGTCCCACGAGTAATCCGTTCCCTGCCCCTCGGTCCACAAACCATCGGCCTGGATCCCCGTTGGATTCACGTCGAATACAAACCCGTGCCGTTGGTCGCGAAACGTGTCGAGCGTGATCTCAATGTAGTCGTCGTTGTCGAATGGAGTCGAGGGCTCTCGCCGGGTCAGGTGTCCGCGAATTCCCTTGGGATCGTCATCCCAGCAGACGAAGATCAGGTAGAGATTCTGAGCGTCGTAGCCACCGTAAACGTCGGTACGCTCGGTGGGAGGCTTGCCGTCGGAGGGCGAGTTTTGCGTGAAGTCAGAAATCTGCTTCAGTTGCGTGGCCGCTCCATGCGGGGCCATATCCTCGAAATCTTCGAGTTTGGGAGCGACGCTGACGCGAGGAATCTTTGCGTTGCGGGTATCAGCCAACCCGGGCAGCGCTAACGCCGCGACATAGACAAAAAACACGGCGATTGTCGCCGCGCCCCTCCGCACCAGACGAACCTCACGTTTGAGGCTTAGACGAGCAAGCAGATGAAACGTTAGCCTGCTGCACGCACATTGGGGTTACGACGGCAATACAGCCGACGACCTGTACAATGTTCCGTCCCGATGAAACGCGTCCTCACCGCTATCGTCCTTATCCCTCTGGTTCTGCTTGCTGTCTTTCGCGCACCTGCGCCGTTGTTCGCGGCGATTGTCGCCGTCGTAGCCGTGCTCGCCGCCCGTGAGTTTGTCGATCTGGTGAAGCACTACAACGTCACGCCGTTTCGCCTTCCGACCTATGTCGGCGTGGTGCTTTTGTTCGCAGGCTTGATCTTCTATCCGGTCGCGGCCCAGGTACCGGCGCTGGCGCTCGAAGCTCTCTTCGTAATCGTCTTCTTTGCCGCTGTCTTCGGAACCTTCGCTTACCTCGTCGTCGGCATGCTGCGCCGCGATCTCGCGACTTCTTATCCGGCCGCAGCCGCCTCCTTCTTCGCCATCGGATACACCGCCCTTCCCTTGTTGCTGCTCGCCAATCTTCGCCAGCAATGGGCCGGCGCGTTTCTCATCCTCTATTTGTTCCTTGTCGTCTGGAGCGGCGACACCTTCGCCTATTACATTGGCCGCGCCATCGGCCGGCACAAAATGGCCCCTCGTGTCTCTCCCGGCAAGAGCTGGGAGGGTGGCGTTGCTTCTTTTCTCGGATCCATTGGAATCGGCGTCCTCGTCTTCAACTACGCCCAGCCAATCTCGCAAGCCCTGCTCACCGCACATCTGATCGACCGCTCCCAAGGCTTTCTGGCGCCTACCCCACCCCTCGCGCAAGTCGTCGTTCTTTCCGCTCTCATCAACGTTGCCGCTCAGCTCGGCGATCTCGTCGAGTCCCTCCTCAAACGTGGCGCCGGGGTCAAAGACTCAGGTGCTCTGCTTCCCGGCCATGGAGGCATGCTTGACCGCATCGACGCCTTGCTGTTCGCGGTTCCGGTTCTCTGGTTCTATGCTGCTCTTCGCGTACTTGCCTGATATACTTGGGTTTTCCAGCCGTCAATGAAGAAGATAGCCATTCTGGGCTCAACCGGTTCCATCGGTAACAGCACCCTGAGCATCGTGGAGTCCTACCCGGACCGGTTTCAGGTAGTAGCCCTAGCCGCCGGAAGCAATATCGACAAAGCCTTCGAGCAGGCACTCCGCTGGAAGCCCAAAGTTCTCTCCGTCGCTCGCGAAAGCGACGCTGCCGCCCTGAGGCAGCAACTCCAATCATCCGGACTAAGCGGAATTGAAGTCCTGCACGGCACTCCCGGCACGGTTCGCGTTGCCACGCACTCTGAGGTCGATTTCGTTGTCTCCGCCATAGTCGGAGTTGCCGGCCTCAAAGCCACTTACGAAGCGGTAAAAGCCGGCAAAGCGGTTGGATTGGCCAACAAGGAATCGCTGGTTGTGGCCGGGGAACTCGTTACCTCCGAAGCTCGTCGCCGCAACGTCCCGCTGCTCCCGATTGATTCCGAACACAATGCCGTCCACCAGTGCATGCGTGGAGGCACCCTCTCCGAGGTCGAACGGGTCTGGCTTACGGCCTCTGGCGGCCCATTTCTGCATACTCCCGCTAACGAAATGGCCTCTATCACCGTCCAACAGGCATTGAACCATCCCACGTGGAAGATGGGGCGGCGGATCACCATCGATTCCGCCACATTGATGAACAAGGGATTTGAAGTTATCGAGGCCTGCCGACTGTTCAATTTGCCCGCAAGTCAAGTGGATGTGATCGTTCATCCACAGAGCACAATCCATTCCATGGTGGAATATCGCGACGGCAGCATTCTGGCGCAGCTCTCGGTCACCGACATGCGGCTGCCCATCCTGTACGCCTTAACATTCCCAGATCGGATCGAATCTGACCTGAAATTCCGGGTTAGTGACCTTCGGAAGCTCGACTTTTACCCCCCCGACCTGCAAAAATTCCCTTGCCTGAAGCTCGCTTACGAGGCGGCCGAGGCCGGAGGGTCGCAAACCATCGCGCTGAACGCCGCCGACGAAATCGCGGTCGCGGCTTTCCTCGATGGAAAAATCCCTTTCCTGGGCATTGCTCAGGTGATTAAGCAAACGTTGGATGAAACTACCGTGTCCCATCCTGAATCTATTGAACGAGTATTAACAATCGATGCCGAGGCTCGGCAGGCCGCTCGGGAGATTGTGGGGCACCTAAGCAGTACTCCTCACCAACCGGTGAAGGTAGGTTAGAGAGCAGTCTTTTTTCTTATGCAAGATTTACTCATCACGCTTGTGTCCGTCGCGTTCGTGCTCGGAATCATGATCATCGTGCACGAATTTGGACATTTTGCCGCCGCCAAGCTGTTTGGCGTGCGGGTTGAAACTTTCTCCGTCGGCTTCGGCAAACGGCTGCTCGGCTTCCGCCGCGGCGATACTGATTATCGCCTCAGCCTGATTCCGCTCGGCGGCTACGTGAAGATGTCGGGCGAGAACATCCTCGAACAACGCACCGGTGCCGATTACGAGTTCATGTCTCATCCGCGCTGGCAGCGCTTCGTGATCGCCGCCGCCGGACCGTTCATGAACATCATGCTGGCCGTGGTACTGCTCACCTCGGTGTACATGATCCGCTACGAGCACCCGCTTTACCTCGACAAACCCGCCGTGATTGGCTGGGTACTTCCTGGATCTCCCGCTGACAAAGCAGGCATTCAACCCGGCGATCGGATCGTCCACATCGCAGGCTTAACGAATCCCGTTTGGGAAGACGTCGAGATCAAGACCGACTTCAACGTCAACCAACCGATGCACATCATTGTCGATCGCAACGGTCAGTTGCTGCAGAAGACAGTGACTCCTGCCGCCTCCGGACCAGAACAGATCGGCGATCCCGGATGGGTTCCTGACCAACCGAATACCGTCACCGAGATCGAGCCCGATATGCCGGCCGCGAAGTCTGGCCTGAAGGTTGGCGATAACATCACCGCCGTTAATGGCCAGCCAACACGCTCGACTGCGGTTATGATCCGCATTTTGCAGGAGAACAAGGACAAGCCAGCAACCCTCACGGTTCTCCGCGACGGCCAAACGCTCGATCTTACCGTAACGCCAAAGTTAATGAAGGGCGATGCCGGTCAACCTGATGCCTATCGCATCGGCATTCACAGCAATCCGGTCAAGATCGACAAGCTGCCATTCCCCAAGGCACTCCAGCGTTCGATCGAGCAGAACAAGAAATACTCGCTGCTGGTGTTCGACCTCGTCGGCAAGATGTTCAAGAACCACGCGTTGATTAAGCAAGTCTCGGGACCCATCGAAATCGCGCGTGCTTCCGGGGCTGCCGCGCAGCAACCCGGCTGGACTCCACTGCTCGCGCTGATGGCAGCAATCAGTCTGAATCTCGGTATCTTCAACCTGTTCCCGTTCCCGATCCTCGACGGCGGCATGATCCTGATGCTCGCCATCGAAGGTCTGCGCCGTCGCGATATCAGCCTGGCGGTGAAGGAACGCGTCTATCAGGTGGCATTCGTGCTGCTGGTTGTATTCGCCGTGCTGGTGATCTTCAACGACATCAGCAAGCTCCCTGCCTTCAACCACCTGCCGTAGTTATCACCAGATTCGTGGGTGCCCCATTCAAGCCGTCCTTTGGCTTGAGTGGGGTAGTCACCGTGACTTATCAAAGCGCCCTGTTTCCTTCCCAGAGTCCCATCCCTCTCGCTATCTGGACTCCCCTTCCACAAAAGTCCTACAGTAGCGCCAAATATGCCCACCGCCGTGTTCATTGCGCCTCCGGTTTTACTGGCGATCTACTACATCATCCTGATCGCCTCCAAGCCACGCGCCCCGAAACCCGGCCCAGTTGTCGTCCGTTACGATCCTCCCCGAGATCTCACTCCCGCGGCCGCACGTTACATCTGGAAGGGCTCCGTTGATCAGCGCAGTGTGGCTTGCGTTTTCGCCGGACTCGCCTCCAAGGGCCGCATCGCACTCGAGAAGAACCACGCCGGGTACAAGGTCATCAAGACCTCGCCGCCGCACGCTGCCGCCGCACTCAATCGCGACGAGCAGGGCCTGATGGACTGGCTGTTTTCCAACTTCCTCACTGAAGCCCACTTCAACCCGCAGCAGGACGTCAACGGCTGCATTTCGTCGATGCGTGGCTCGCTCGATCGCGATCTGAACGGCAAATATCAATCCGCCCGCAGCGGATGGGCTGTCTTAGGGATGCTGGGGTCGCTTGCCGTCACCATGCTCCTTGCCTGGCGAATCGGCGGAGAGAACGCTGCCGAGATCCTGAAATTCGCCGGATCCTTCTTTATGGTCTGCTTCATGGCCGGCGTCGTCATCGGCGCGTTGCTCCTCAGTGCCATCACCGACCTCGTCCGCGGACTCGGCGACTTCGGCCGGCTGCTAGGCGCACTCGCGATCTCCGGATTCGCAGTGGCTGCCGCTGTCGGACTGTGGCTGAAACTCATCCCGCTCGTCCCCACCGCCATGCCCATCATGATCGTCGTCCTTGTCGCGATGAACCTCGCCGCGGTGCCGCTACTTCGCACTGTAACTCCCGCGGGAATCGAGGCCACCCGCGAGATCGAAGGCTTCCGCGAATACCTGCTGAAAGTGGAACAAGATCGCCTCGACCGCATGGTGAAGGCCAACACGCCTCCGCCGAACGACGCAGCTTATCTCAGCTACGCCATCGCTCTCGAAGTAAAGGAAGCCTGGGGAGACGAGTTGGCCAACGCCTGCTACGTCGGAGCCTAGAAACCGGAAGCAAAACGAAAGAAACGTAAAGGTGCCCCACATCTGCCCTCTTTCGGCAGATGTGGGAAACGAGTGCGCCTAGAAACCCATCCTGTCATCCGCTGACGGACCATAAGTCGCGGGCAGCGGCACATCGTTCAGCCGCAGATACACTCCCAACTGCGCCCGATGATGCACCAGGTGGTTCAAGAACATCTCGCGATAGGCCAGGAACCGCTCGCCTTCGAAAATGCTTTTGCCACCGAACGCCAGCTTCCAGTTCTCTTTCCATGCCGAATCTGGCGTCTTCTCCAGGGCGGCACGCAGCGCCTGCGCTCCTTTATCCAACTCCTTAGCCAATTGTTCGCCCGACTCAAACTGCAGCGGCGTGAAGCTTCGGTTCGCAAAATCCAGCTCGGGTGTGGTCAACACGGTCACCCCAAATTCAGTCAACTGGGCGACGTGCGCCGCGAGTTTGCCCAGCGGCATCGACTTCGCATGCGGCGTGTAGTCTGCTTTTTTCGGCACGCGCTCCAGCATCACGCGCGTGACTTTCATCTCCTGGTTGAATTCGGGTAATAAGAGTGCGCTTATCGACATTCCAATCTCCTCCATCAGGCAATATCGCGGGGAACCATACTACTTCATCACCTGCTTTCCTTCTATTGACCGCTTCGTCCATCATCCATAACATCGCCGAGGGGACCTTTTCCAGCCGTGATCGGACTGACCATCTCGCATTATCACGTCGTCGCCAAGCTGGGCAGCGGCGGCATGGGCGTTGTCTACGAAGCCGAGGACCTCACTCTCGGCCGCCACGTCGCTCTTAAGTTCCTTCCGCGCGAGTTAAGCTCGCACCCACAGGCACTCGAGCGCTTTCGCATGGAAGCCCGCTCCGCCTCGTCGCTCAATCACCCCAACATCTGCACCATCTACGAGATCAGCGAATTTGAAGGCGAGAACTTCATCGCCATGGAACTGCTCGAAGGCAAATCGCTCGAGCAATATCAGAACGGACGCCCGCTCGAACTCCAGGAATTGCTCGACCTCGCCATCCAGATCGCCGACGGCCTCGACGCCGCTCACTCGCGTGGTATCGTCCATCGCGACATCAAGCCGGCCAACATTTTCGTTACAAATCGCGGCCAGGCCAAGCTGCTTGACTTCGGCCTCGCCAAGCTTGCCGTCGAACGGAAAGCCGTGGTACAAACCGCCGGAGACGTAACTTCTGCCGCCACCGGTTCCAATCTCACCAGCCCCGGAACCGCCGTCGGAACCATCGCCTACATGTCGCCCGAGCAGGCCCGCGGCAAGGAACTCGACGCGCGTACCGATCTCTTCTCCTTCGGAGCCGTGCTCTACCAGATGGCCACCGCCAAGCTTCCCTTTGAAGGCGAAACTTCTGCCGTCATCTTCGATGCCATCCTTAATCGCGATCCCGTTTCGCCGAGCGAACTGAACTCCCAGCTTCCTCCCAAGCTCCAGGAGATCATCTGCACCGCGCTCGAAAAGGATCGGGATCTTCGCTACCAGAGCGCCGCCGACATGCGCGCCGAGCTCAAGCGCCTGAAACGCGACACCAGTTCCGGACGCGTCGTTCTCCCCACCACCTCCACCGGCTCTGTGCACACACAGGCCGTTCCCGCTCCGGCGCGCAAGTCGACCAACATCGGCGCCATCGCCGCTGCGGCGGTTCTCTTTCTCGTGCTCGCGGGTGTCGCCTACAAGCTGCTCGCTCCTGGCCACCAACTGCACCTTCAGAACATGCAGTTCGAAAAGCTCACTGACTCCGGCAAAGTGGTCACGGTGGGCATCTCACCCGATGGCCGCTATCTCGCCTACATCCGGCGCGACGGCGAGCAACAGAGCCTGTGGGTACGGCAGATCGCCACCCGAACCGATGTCCAAGTGCTCACGCCTGAGAACGTTGTCTATGTCGGCGTGACCTTCTCGCCCGACGGCAATTTCATCTATGCCGTCCGTTCCGACAAAGCCACCACCAACTACCGTTATCTTTTTGTTATGCCCGTTCTCGGCGGCAGCGCGCGTCAGATCGTCCGCGATGTCGATACCGCGCCTGTCTTCTCGCCCGACGGCAAACAGCTTGCCTTCGCGCGCGGCGTTCCCCCGGAAGGCAAGACCAACATCCTCGGTATCAATCCCGACGGCTCTAACGAACACGTGATCGGTTCCGTCAAGTCGCTGAACATCACGCAGAATCTGAGCTGGTCCGCCGATGGCAAGCACATCATATTCGTGCTGAACGAGCCGAACAGCCAAACCCCGTTCATGCTCGACGACCTCGACCCTGCGACCGGCACGACGCGAACGCTCTATTCCACCACGAACAACATTGGCGCTGTCGCGTGGCTGCGCGACGGAAACGGCATCGTCTTGCAGATGACCGATCAATCCGCGAATAGCCAGCTTTACTTTCTCTCCTATCCTGACGCCAAGTTGCAGCGCTTCACCAACGACCTGAGCTTCTACAGTTCCTGTTGCCTCAGTCTCACGGCCGATAACAAAGACCTGGTTGCCCTTCAGGTCGATCAACTCAGCGACGTGTACGCCATTCCCGACGGCGACTCCACCAAGGCGCGCCAGATCACCTCCGGCGAGCCGATGTACATGCTTACCATCTCGGGTTCGAAGCTGCTGGTCATCCATCCGCCGAACCAGCTCTTCTCCATGAATACCGATGGCAGCCAGCAAAACCAACTGGTCACTGGCTTTCACACCATCACCAATGTCGCCGCTTGTCCCGATGGCACGCACATCTTATTTGTCGGATTCAAGGACAAGATCGACCTCTGGAGCGTGGATCTCGACGGATCCAATCTGAAGCAACTCACCAATGCCGCGCCCCCGAACAACGTCAATTGCTCGCCCGACAGCAAAACGGCGTACTTCTCGACCAATGGTGCGCCCAACATGTTTTCGGTGCCCGTCGACGGAGGCACGGTAACCGAGATTAAGGACTACCCCAACGCCGGCTATATCTTCTTTTCCCATAGCCAGAAGTTCCTCGGCTACGTTTACGGATCAGCCGCCGACCAGTATCGTCCGCACATCGCGCTCGTCGATGCCGCGACGAAAAAGGTCATTCGCCAGTTCGACTATCCGTTCGGCGCGGGCGCGATCACTTTTGCTCCGGACGACCGCAGCATCCAAATGCAGCTAACGCGCAATGGCGCGTCTAACGTCTGGGCTCAGCCACTCGACGGCGGTCCGCTACGGCCGGTGACCAACTTCCCTTCCGGCGAAAGCAATGGCGCGTTCGCCTGGTCGGCCGACGGCAAAGAGTTGTACATGTCCCGCGGCATCACCAAACGTGACGTGGTGATGATCACCAACTTCCAGTAACCATGGTGTGGGACCGGGCGCCCTCGCCCGGTCAAGCGGAGCGCAGCTCCGCCATTCGCCACTCGGGTGCCCCATTCAACCTTCCTTTGGTTGAGTGGGGTAGTTCCTCTCTGCGACCTCGCGGGAAAACAGGTCCAAGGGCGGCGCGCAGCACCGTTGGACAACTAACACCGCTGCACCGCCGCCTTTCCCATTTCGGGAAAAACTTTGTCAAGAGCCACAATTTGTCATTTTCCGTCTAACTCGCTCGTTATAAAGGAAATAGAGTTCCGCTCGATTTGGCACTAAATTCCGCCGGGTGCCCCATTCAGGCATCTGTTGGCTCGAGTGGGGTTGTTGTCGGGTGCCCCATTCAAGCCATCCGTTGGCTTGAGTGGGGTAGTTGCCGGGTGCCCCGTTCAAGCCGTCCGTTGGCTTGAGTGGGGTAGTTGCCGGGTGCCCCATTCAAGCCATCTGTTGGCTTGAGTGGGGTAGTTGTCGGGTGCCCCATTCAAGCCATCTGTGGGCTTGAGTGGGGTTGTTGTCGGGTGCCCCATTCAAGCCATCTGTGGGCTTGAGTGGGGTTGTTGTCGGGTGCCCCATTCAAGCCAT
>Ga0335069_10009553_pt1 | contig 13801 bp, 8 predicted proteins | sample Lox_Sample_11_FD_206714 | JGI IMG/M metagenome (GOLD analysis project Ga0335069, IMG submission 206714) | Soil microbial communities from Loxahatchee National Wildlife Refuge, Florida, United States - Lox_Sample_1.1 | ecosystem: Environmental > Terrestrial > Soil > Wetlands | place: USA: Florida... | reverse complement strand
ATCTGGGGTTGCGTGAAATGATTGAGCGATGGCAGCACATTGCCGAAGGGCTCAAAGAAGCACGACGAAAGCGCAAAACCCAAGCGGAGGCTTTCCTTTCAGAAACAAGTTAGCGCTTATGGGGCGTTGCCCTGGGCTGGTTTATTAGCGCCCTTCAGGCGCGGCCGAGCACGGCCACACGTCTGCACGGCAAGATCCCGCAGACCAGTACCCCTGCGCCGGCATATGCGGCCTGGCTACCCGCTCAGGGGGGAGGCCGTTGTACCCATTACGGGTCTTTGCGCGCTTACTGCGTGACAAAGGCCCTGAGATGCTGGATCAGGGCCGCCGCCTTGTCCGGTGAATCGGCTTCCGCGAACAGGCGCAGCACCGGCTCGGTGCCCGAGAAACGCACCAGCGCCCAGTTGTCATTGCCCAGGTAGAACTTCGTCCCGTCGGTGTTCGTGGCCTTGACCACCGGGTAAGGGCCAATCTGATCGAGGGGCTTCTGGGCCAGGCGCCGCGGCACGGCTACCCGCATCTCCGGCGTGCACGGGATGCTTTCGTCGAGGCCATAGAGCCGGCCTGTGATGTCGTACACGCGGCGACGCAACTGCGAGATTTTCTCCTTCGTGCGGGCGAGCATCTCGACGACCAGGGCCGAGGCGAAGATGCCGTCCTTGCCCAGGATGTGGCCGCGGATGGTCAGGCCGCCGCTGGACTCGCCGCCCAGAAGCGCCTTGTCGGCCACCATGGCGCTGGCGATGTGCTTGAAGCCTACCGGCACCTCGGTGCACTTCTCGCCGAAGTGCGCCGCTAGCCGGTCCAGCAAATGCGTCGTGGCCAGGTTGCGCACCACGCCGCCCTTCTCGCCGCGGACCTCGTGCATATACCAGTACACGAGCAGGAGAATGTCGTTGATCGTGATGTATTCTCCGCGCTCATCCACGATGGCGATGCGGTCGGCGTCACCGTCGGTCGCCAGGCCGAGATCGTAGTGGTCCTCGACCACGTGCGTGGCGAGCAGCCGGAGGGCCTCGAGGTTGGGCGCGGGGGAGCGCCCGCCGAACAGGGGATTGTGGCGCTCGTGGATGAACGTCACGCGGCACCGCGCCTCAGTCAGAATCGTGCCCATCGTGAGTTGGCCGACGCCATACATCGGGTCAACGATCACCTTCAGCCCGGCGCGCCGAATGGCCTCCAGATCAATCAATGCCTCCACGGCATCCACGTATTCGTTCGTGAAGTCGCGGCGCCGCACCAAACCGCCCTCCAACGCAATATCCAGATCAATCTTGATGACCTCCTCGAACGCGAGGGCATTGGTCTCCGCCTGGATCTGCTGCGTCTCGTCGTCCAGCAGCAACGCGCCGTCGCCGTGGAAGACTTTAAGGCCGTTCCATTCCGGCGGGTTATGGCTGGCGGTAAAGGCCAGGCCGTAGGCGGCGTTCTGCGTGGCCGTGGCATACGTGATGAGGGGCGTCGGCGCGTCCTCGCTGAGCAGCGTTACGGGAATGTTGTTGCCCGCGAACACCTCGGCCGCCGCTTCTGCCGCGCGGTTGGACAGGAACCGGCGGTCGTAGCCGATCAACACGCCGCGCTTTTCCTGCCCACGGCGGGTAACCTCGTTGGCCAATGCCTGCGAGAGGCGGCGCACGTTGTGCAGCGTGAAGCCCTCGCCAATGATCGCCCGCCAACCGCCGGTGCCAAAGGCCACCTGGTGCTGCTCCTCCTCGCGCCGCGGACGGAACAGCCGCTTCTGCAGGATGAACTCCGCCTGCTCCAGGTCCTGGGGCGTGTTGATGCCCTGGATCTCGTCCGGGTCGCAAATCTGGTAGCTCTCGACCCGCAGCCCCGAGCGAATGAGTTCGTGCACGCAATCAGTCAACTGGTATTGGCCCTCGGCCGCCGGCGCCAGCTTCTCGAGCGCCGCAAAGATCGCGGGCGCCGACACGATATACGCGCCTACATTCAGCTCGTGGATTTGGCGCACCGCCGGCGAGGCCTCGGTCTCCTCGATGATGTCCATGATGCGCCCGGCGGTGTCGCGGATGATGCGCCCGTAAGGCAGGGGACGGGAGGAGTTGGCAGTGAGCAGGGTCAAGTGGGCCTGGCGCAGCCGGTGCCGGTTCAGAAGGCCACGAATAGAGGCGGGCCGAAAGAGCGGCGTATCGCCGTAAAGGATCAGCAGGTTGCCGCGATAGTCCTTGAGCAGGGGAGCAAGCTGTTGCACCGCGTGTCCCGTGCCGCGCGGCTCAGGCTGAACCACGTAACGGCACTGGTCGCCCAACTGGGCTCGAATCTCGCCCTGCCGTTCCGGGACGACCACATACAGGTCATCGGCGGAGACAACCTGGCGGGCGTTAGCCAGGACGTAATCGAGGATGGTGCGGCCACCAAGCCTTTGCAGCACCATAGGCCGGTCGCCTGGCGCGCTTTTGCTGCCGCCGGCAAGGATGACGGCTTTCAGTTCCGATTCGTGGTCTCTCATGAATGCAGACGGGAGCATAAGCAGGAGGCCTATGGTTAGGCAAATGCTCGCGGTAACGCCCGGGCTCCCGGCGTGATGCGCAACGCCGTGCAACGCGGCGCTAGCCGTCAGTTCCCCGGCCCGAGTTCCTTCTTCAGCTCCTGCGCCATCTGCTCCACCCGGCGCCCATAATCGACGTAGTTCTTGCGCATGGCGTCGCCGTTCGTGGCTTTTGAGGTCGCATCGTGGAAGACCACCACCATGTGCGGCTCGATGGACAGGGCAGCGTCGTAGCCGCGAGCAAGGGCGTCCTTCATGATGTCACGGACGCGGCCCTGGCCTTCACCGGGCCAATTGTAATCGGCATCATTTTTGGCCGGGCTCCACGTGGCATCCTTGATGTGGATATGGACGGAGTGGTCGCGGACGTGGGTCCAGAATTCCCAGGGGTCCTGCCGCGGCCAAGGCTTGGTCTTGGAGCGGTCGGGATTGAAGATGGGGTTCGCGGTGTCGAAAACCCACTTAAGGCCAGGGCACTTGTCCAGCAGTTCGAGGGCATGTTGCCAGCTCATGCCGCCGTAGTTCATGCAATTCTCGTGCACGGGCTGAATGCCGGCGTCCAGGAAGCGATTGGTGACCTCCTTCACACGGCGGAAGACCTCCGTCGGGATGCGGTATTCGTCATCGCCCGGCTTGAAGCTCATGATGCGGATGTATTTCGTGCCGAGCCGCTGCATGCGCGGGATGGCGCGCCTGACCTCCGCGAGCGTCAGCTCGAACGGGTCGCCGATCTTCTTCGACCAGTTCATGATGGTCGAGCCGAAGCAATAGACGCCGATGCCGGCGGCTTCCAGCTTCCTGACGGCTAGGTCGAAGGCTGGGTCGGGGATGTCGTGGAAGTTGGCCTTGGGCCAGCCGGGCACTTCCACGCCGCGCGGTTCGAGGTGTTTCCAGCCCAGTTCCTGCGTGGCCTGGATCTGGCCGTCAATCGTGTTGGCGCCTTCGTCGCCGATGCCGGTGAAGATCATGGTTTACCTCCTAAATGACTTCGTGAAGTCTTCCCCGACTACCTCGACCACTTTCTTCTGGGTCCGGGAAGCGGCGATAAGCTCGTTGAGCTTCTGTTCATAGGCGGAGCTATCCATCGGCAGCTCGACCGTCTGGCCGATCAGGGAGGAATACAGGATCACGTTGGCCAGCTCGACCGAGTGAATGCCCTCCTCGCCCGGGGCGATCAGGGGTTCGCCGTCCAGGATGGCGTTGACGAAGTTCTGCATCAGGATGGCATGAGTGTTCGGGACATGCTCGAAGGGGATGTGCACCTGCCACACCTCCGGCTTGGCGAAGCCGAGCCTGGCCGTGCGGCTGAACTCGATCATGTCCGCGTCATTGCGGGTGAACGAGATCTGGTCCGCCTCCAGCAGCAGCTTGCCGCGGGTGCCGACGATCTCGAAGCGGTTGGTGCCCGGGGCCTCGCCGGTGGAGGACACAAACGTGCCCGTCGCCCTGTTGGGATACTCCAGGTAGGCGGAGACGTTGTCCTCGACCTCGATGTTGTGGAAGCGCCCGAGCTGGCAGAAGCCGCGCACGCGGGCGGGCATGCCCAGCAGCCATTGCATGGCATCGAGGTTGTGCAGGCATTGGTTGAGCAGCACGCCGCCGCCCTCGCCCTTCCAGGTGGCGCGCCAGCCGCCGCTGGCGTAATAGGCCTCGGTGCGGAACCAATCGGTCATGATCCAGCTCATACGCACAACCTCGCCCAGCTCGCCGCTTTGGATAAGCTTCCGGATTCTGACGTAGCGCTGCTCGGTGCGCAGTTGGAACATGCCGGCAAAGACGACCTTCGGGTTCTTTTTATGGGCTGCGATCAGGCGCTCCGCGTCGGCTTTGTGGGCCGAGATGGGTTTCTCCACCATCACGTGCAGTCCGTGCTGGAGAGCCGTGATGCCCAGCGAGGTGTGCTGGTAATGCGGCGTGGCGATGATCACCGCGTCCACGAGCCCGGAGCGGATGAGTTCCTCGGCGTCCGTGAAGGTCTTCAGCGGCTTATACCGTTCGAGCTTTGAGGCCACGGCATCGGATACGGCAACCAACTCGGCGCGGCTGACCTTGCCGGCGGTGAGATAGCCGAAATGGTGCTGGCCGATGTTGCCCAGCCCGATGAGGCCCAAGCGAACTTTGTTCATGGCCCCGAGTCTAGGGGCGGTGGGGCAAACTGCCAGCGTTTTGCGGGGACAACGCGGCTGGGGGGAACGGACGCCTCGGCGAGGCGTCCCTGCCAAAGAGGCGCACCAGCTCCGGGAGCCAGCTTGAACCGGGCGTTCCCCCGCTCTAGGTTTGCCCGTAATGCTGAAAGCGTCTGCGCGGGCAGCCATCCGCCTCCGGGGTGTCCGCCACAACAACTTAAAGAACTTCGACCTGGACTTGCCGCTCAACCAGCTTGTGGTCATCACGGGCCTGAGCGGGTCGGGGAAGAGTTCATTGGCCTTCGACACGCTGTTTGCCGAAGGCCAGCGCCGCTACATCGAGACTTTCTCCCCGTATGCGCGGCAGTTCTTTGACCGCATGGATAAGCCCCAGGTGGACAGCATCGAGGGCATCCCGCCGGCCATCGCCATCGAGCAGCGCAATTCCGTGCGCACCACGCGCTCGACCGTGGGCACCATGACCGAGATCTGCGATTACATGAAGACGCTCTGGCCGCATGTGGCGCAGTTGCACTGCCGGCAGTGCGGCCGGCCGGTGCGCAAGGACTCACCCGCCGCCATCTGGGCAGCCCTCGAAAGCGGGAGCGAGGCTGGCGAAGGGAAGTCCGAACGCCGAAGTCCGAACTCCGAAGTGCTGGTCACGTTCGATCTGCCGCTTTCGGAGAAGCTCTCGCTGAAGGAGTCGCTGGCGCTCGTGGCCAGGCAAGGTTACCAGCGACTGCTGTGCGGCAAGCGGGTTGTCGCGCTGGAGGATGCCGCGTCGCATCTCACGGAACACGCAACACGCAGCACGTCCCTCACGGTCATCCAGGACCGGCTTTCGCTCACCAGCACCAACCGGGCTCGGTTCGTAGAGGCCTGCGAACAGGCGTATCACTTCGGCAAGGGCCGGCTGGCGGTGCATACCGTCATTCCTGGGCCGGACGCGGCGCTCACGGTGGTGAAGCGGGAGCTGTTCTCGAATCGGCGGCATTGCGCGGCGTGCGACCTCGACTATCGCGAGCCGACACCCGCGCTGTTCAGCTTCAATCACCCGGTTGGGGCGTGCCCCGCCTGCCGGGGTTTCGGGCGCATCATCAGCATTGATTACGACCTGGCGCTGCCGGACCGCTCGCGCACGCTGGCCCAAGGCGTCGTGAAGCCGTGGCAAAGCGGGATGAGCGCCGAGTGCCAGGATGACCTGTTGCGCGCCTGCCGGGAGTTCGGCGTTCCGACCAACGTGCCCTTTCGCGACCTGCCCCGGAAATGGCAGAAGCTGGTGATCGAGGGCGAGCCGGATTACGGCAAGGACGCGGCGCACGAATGGCCGCGCGCCTGGTACGGTGTAAAGGGCTACTTCCGCTGGCTGGAGTCCAAGTCCTACAAGATGCACGTGCGGGTGCTGCTGTCGCGTTACCGCGCCTACACGCCGTGCCCGGAGTGCGGCGGAAGGCGTTTGCAGCCTGAGGCGCTGCTCTACCGGGCCGAAGTCCGAAGTCCGAAGTCCGAAGTCCGAACCAAGAACGAAGGACGAGGTCCGACAGCCGAAGTGCGAGACCGAGGCGCGGCAGGGACGAGCAAGCAGGGGAATGGCTCGCTGACGCTGGCTGGTTTCTACCAATTACCTATTCGGGATGCGTTGCCTTTCATCGAGGGACTGGCCGATCGGCAACGAAACCAGCGGAGCGACCCGTTGCGTCTGGTGCTGAACGAGGTGCGCGCGCGTTTGCGTTATCTCAATGATGTGGGGCTGGGCTACCTGACCCTGGACCGGCCCACGCGCACGCTCTCGGGCGGCGAAACCGAGCGGGTGAACCTGACCACGTGCCTGGGCACCCGGCTGGTGAACACGCTGTTCGTGCTGGACGAGCCGAGCGTGGGCCTGCACCCGCGCGATACCGAGCGGCTGGTGCGGCTGCTCGAACAGCTTCGTACGGCGGGCAACACGGTGGTCGTGGTGGAGCACGAGGCCAGTGTGATTCGCGCCGCGGATCAGGTCATTGACCTAGGCCCGGGCCACGGGGCCACCGGCGGCGAGGTGGTGTTCCAGGGCACCTATCCGCAACTTGTGCGCTCGGAGGCATCGCTGACCGGACAGTACCTTAGCGGGCGGAAGCGGATTGAGGTGCCACGACGGAGGAAAGTAGGACAGGCGTCTCGCCTCTTCCCGCTGGACAGGCGAGACGCCTGTCCTACTCTGCGCCTCGCCCACGCTACGCGGAATAACCTCAAAGACCTCAGCGTGGACATCCCCCTCGGGCGGTTCGTGTGCGTCACAGGGGTCAGCGGGTCCGGCAAGACGACGCTGGTGCGTGAGGTGTTGCTGCCGGCGTTGACGGCGCAACTTCACGCCGACGCGCCGCAAACAAAGGCTTCGGACCGCCTTTCCGCAGATCAGGAGGGGGACGGGGATGAGGGGGATTCCGCACTCCCCACTCCGCACTTCGCAATGATGCGGGGCGCGGAGCACCTTACCCGCGTCGTATTGGTGGACCAATCCATCCTGGGCAAGACGCCGCGGTCCAACCCGGCGGTTTACATCGGCGCCTTTGATGATATCCGGGCTTTCTTCGCCCAGTCCGAGCCCGCCCGGCGACGCGGGCTCAATGACAGCGCGTTCAGCTTCAACTCCACCCAGGGCCAGTGCGAGCGCTGCCGCGGCGCCGGCTTCGAGAAGATCGAAATGCAATTCCTGAGCGATGTCTTCATCCGATGCCCGGATTGCAACGGCCGCCGATACCGTGCCCATATTCTGGAGGTGAAGGTGGGGGCTGGCCACGAGGGCCGAAGGGCGAAGGGCGAAGGGCGAGTGGGCGTGCGGGCAAACGGGGATTCGGGCGCGATGTCCATCGCCGACATGCTGGATGCGACGGTGGAGGAGGCGGTCGCCTTCCTGGCCATGTTCCCCGAGTCGCGTCCCGCCCAGCGCGCCGTCGAAAGCCTCAAGCTGTTGGAGGAAGTCGGGCTGGGCTACCTCCGGCTCGGCCAGCCGATCAATACCTTGTCGGGCGGGGAAAGCCAGCGCCTGAAGCTGGTCCGGCACCTGGCGGAGGCCGCTATCGCAAGCCAGGCACAACCTGCGGGGCCCGGCGCGGCGGCGCCCGGGAACGGCGCGGCGCAAGCAGCCGCCCCAGGCGCGGCGGCGGGCACCCTTTTCCTGTTTGACGAGCCCACCACCGGGCTGCACTTCGACGATGTCCGGGTGCTGCTGAAGGTGTTCCAGCGCCTGGTTGATGCAGGCCATTCAGTGCTCGTGATTGAGCACAACCTGGAGGTTATCAAGTCGGCGGACTGGATCATCGACCTGGGGCCGGATGCGGGCGATGAGGGCGGACAGGTCGTTGCCGCCGGCACACCGGAGCAGGTGGCGGGCTGTGCCCGGAGCTACACCGGCCAGGCCTTGCGCACGGTCTTGAGCACCGTGCCGGGGGTGTGATTATATGTGGGTGAAGATACCACCGAGTCAGCGGGGGGAGGTAGGGCGCGCACTCCGCTGCGCGCCGTCTTTGGGCCTCGGCGGCGCGCAGCGGAGTGCGCGCCCTACCATGGGCTCACCCAGATCTAATCACACCCCCGTGCCGGATGGGCGGCGTTGACGATTGCCCGCGGCCATGTCACACTGAGACACATGAGGAAGGTTACGATCCGGGAGTTGCACAGCCGGACGGGAGAGGTGGTTCGGCAAGCTCGCCGGCATGGGGAGATTCGAGTCACGGATCACGGCCAGGTGGTCGCGAAGATCCTGCCGGAAAGCGAACCGAGCTTCGTTCCCTACTTTGCGCGGCGCCAGTATCTCAATCCCGAAACCAAGCGCCTCATCGAGAGCGGCTGCTCGGGCGCGCGCGGCACTGACAGCACGGTGGCCATTTCCGAGGACCGCGAAGACCGGGCCTGATGCTCTAACCGGTATGAAGGGAAGGCGAGCGTCCTCGTGAGCCCAAACTCCTCGGGAATCCAGCAAGCCAGGACTCGCCAGGACGCTCGCCCTCCCAAGGACTCACGGCGCTCGTGTAAGCGGCCCTTTTCTGTGCTAAGCAATAGGGGTGTTTGATGATCGAGAACTGAGCTTGGGGCCCGAGCAGGCCATCGCGATCCACGGCGCGCGGGAGCACAACCTGAAGAACATCACGCTCACGGTGCCCCGCGGGAAGTTCGTGGTGGTCACCGGCGTGAGCGGCTCCGGCAAGAGCACGCTGGCCTTCGACCTGCTCTTTGCCGAAGGGCAGCGGCGCTTCCTGGACTCAATGAGCGTGTACGCGCGGCAGTTCGTGGAGCAGTTGTCCCGGCCCGACGTGGACCTGATCGCCGGCATCCCGCCGACCGTCAGCATCGAGCAGCGCACCAGCCGCGGCGGCGGCAAGAGCACGGTGGCCACGGTCACCGAGGTGCACCATTTCATTCGACTGCTTTTCGCGAGGCTGGGCACGCAGTTTTGCCCTCACTGCCATGTGCCCGTGAAAGCCCAGACCCGCGATGAGGTGGGCCGCCGGCTGAAGGCGGAGGGGGAGTTGCGGGGAGAGTTGAGGCTACTGGCGCCGGTGGTGAGGAACCGCAAAGGCTTTCACACGGATGTAGGTGAATGGGCGGCAGGCCACGGATATGCGGAAATCCGCGCCGACGGCAGGTTCTATCCCACGAGCGAGCGCCTTCGCCTGGATCGGTTTCGCGAGCACGATGTGGAGATCGTGGTGGGGGTACTGGGGAGGGCGGGCGGGAGCGCAAAACGGCCGGAATTCCAGCAACGTGTGGACGAGGCGCTCAAGCTCGGCTACGGCACGCTGTTCGCCCTAGACAATCGCAAACACCTGACGGTGCACTCGACAGAGCGGGCCTGCCCGCAATGTGGCCGGTCGTTCGAGGCGCTGGACCCCAAGAACTTCAGCTACAACTCGCCGCAGGGCTGGTGCCCCCGCTGCCGGGGGTTCGGCGAGCTGTTCTACCTGCCTGACGTGGATCGCGGCGCGCGGGCGGACGCGATCGAGGAGTCGTGGTACGGCTGGCAGGAAGGCGAGCGGGAGATTTGCCCCGACTGCGGCGGGGCACGGCTCAACCCGGTAGCGCGGGCCGTGCGGCTGGAGATCGCCGATGGCCGATTCCCCGCCGGCAAGCGCAGCGAGGCGCCTACCATAGACACCTTCGGGCAGATGCCGGTGGCGGCGGCGGACGAGTTCTTTCGCGCCGTGCGGTTCGAAGGGCGCGCGGGCCTGATCGCGCGTGACATACTGCCCGAAATCCGCGAGCGGCTGAAGTTCCTGCGGGAAGTCGGCCTGGGTTACATACAGCTCGGGCGGGGCGTCCCCACACTCTCCGGCGGGGAGTCGCAGCGCATTCGGCTGGCGGCCCAACTCGGGTCGAACCTGAGCGGTGTGCTCTACATCCTGGACGAGCCGACGATTGGCCTGCACGCGCGGGACAACGAGCAGTTGCTCGCTGCGCTGGAGAAGCTCAAGGCGCGGGGCAATTCGGTGCTGGTGGTCGAGCATGACGAGGCGACCATGCGCCGGGCGGATTACGTCATAGACCTGGGGCCGGGGCCGGGCGTGCACGGAGGGGAGGTCGTGGCGGCCGGGACGCTCGCGGAGCTGATGCGGCATCCGGAGTCGGTCACCGGCAAGTGCTTGCGAGCGCACAAGAAGTATCCGACGAGAGGGAAACGGAGACCGGTAAAGGCGAAGTCCGAAGTCCGAAATCCGAAGGCCGAAGAAGGCCAGGGCCCCTCTGCGTCGGCGGCAACTGTCGAGGACCGAGGTGGATGGTTGACCCTGGCAGGCGCCAGCCGGAACAACCTGCGAGGCCTCACGGTGCGCTTCCCGCTGGGACGGTTGGTGGTGGTGACCGGCGTAAGTGGCTCGGGCAAGAGCACGCTGGTCCGCGAATGCCTGCTCCCGGCGCTGCACTCGCGCCTTGCGCACCACGCAACACGCAACACGCACCACGTTTCGCGATCGCCTCGGGACGCCTCTCCCAACGGCACGGTTACCGGCTGGGAATCCCTGCACGCCGTTTACGAGGTGGACCAGTCGCCCATCGGGCGCACGCCCCGGTCCATTCCGGCCACTTACGTGGGCTTCTTTGATGACATTCGGCAGTTGTTTGCGCAGATGCCGGAGGCGCGGCTGCGCGGCTATTCGCCCAGCCGGTTCTCCTTCAACAGCGCGCAGGGGCGCTGCCCGGAGTGCGAAGGGGCGGGCACGATCAAGCTGGAGATGAACTTCCTGCCGCCGGCCTTCGTGCGCTGCGAGGTCTGCGGCGGCACCCGCTTCAACCGCGAGACGCTGGATATCGAGTGCCGCGGCAAGAACATCGCCGCCGTGCTGGAGATGTCGGTGGAGGAGGCGCGGGAGTTCTTCGGCAGCCTGCCGAGGATCAGGCGGCCGTTGCAAGTGCTGTGCGACACGGGGTTGGGCTACCTCAAGCTGGGCCAAACCAGCCCCACGCTCAGCGGCGGGGAGGCCCAACGCGTGAAGCTGGTGAGCCATTTGCTGGCCGGGCTGCAGGAACCGGGAGCGCCGGGCCACCGCGCCAGGCGCAACCTGTTCATCCTGGAGGAGCCCACTATTGGCCTGCACATGGCCGACGTGCAGCGGTTGGTGGACGTGCTGCAACGCCTGGTGGACAGCGGCCACTCGGTCGTGGTGATCGAGCACAACCTGGATTTCATCGCCGAGGCGGACTGGGTCATTGACCTCGGCCCCGAAGGCGGCGACGGCGGCGGGCGACTGGTGGCCGCGGGCACGCCGGAGCAGGTGGCCCGCAACAAACGCTCGCACACGGGCGGGTTCCTGCGTAGCGTTCTGGCTGACGCATGAGTACGGCCTATGCGGAGATACTCAACGGCTCGGCGCTGGCACGACGCCCGCCCGGCCCGCGCCATGAGTTGATCTGCGGACGGTTGCACCAGTGGGTCAGGGCCAGCGTGGCGAATTTCCCGGGCATACGCCTCCTGCCGCCGCGCTCCGAGGTGCGTCTTTCACCGAAGCACACGGTCTGCCCCGACCTGGCGCTCCTGGCCACCGCCACCGGCAAGCTCTGGCTCGCCGCCGAGGTCGTCAGCTCGGACGACCACCGCCCCGACACGGTCACCAAGAAGCAGGTCTATGAAGAAGTCCGCCTCGCGCGGCTGTGGATGGTGGACCCGCGCTACGACAATGTGGAGGTCTATCACAGCAGTGAGTACGGGCTGATCCTCAAGGGCATCCTCGCCGGGCATGAATTGCTGACCGAGCGGCTGCTGCCGGAGTTCCAACTCACGATTACTGAGCTGTTCGCTGCGGAGCCGCAGAAGCCTGCGCATTCCTGAAAGCGCCCATGCACCGCCGGCCAGCATTGTTTTGTGCCGGCGCGCTCCTCCTGGCCTCAGCCGCGCGCGCCGACAGCATTGCTGGGACCGTACAGGAGTGGATTAGAGTTTCCAAAGATCACCGGGGCTTCACGTGCGCCCACTCCGGGCGTGCCTTCATCCCCTGGGGCTTTAACTACGACCGCGACTACAAGTCTCGCCTGCTGGAGGATTACTGGGTGGACGAGTGGCCCACCGTAGCCAAGGACTTCCGCGAGATGAAGCGCCTCGGCGCCAACGTCGTGCGCGTCCACCTCCAGTTCGCGCGTTTCATGGACGCCCCGGGCCGGCCGAACGAGCAATCGCTCGAGCGCCTGGCCCAGTTGGTGAAACTGGGCGAGGAGAACGGCCTCTACCTCGACCTGACCGGCTTGGCCTGCTACCGCAAGAAGGACGTTCCCGGTTGGTACAGCGCCCTGAACGAACGCGAGCGCTGGGCGGCCCAGGCGCGGTTCTGGGGCGCGGTCGCCAAATGCTGCGCCCGCAGCCCGGCCATCTTCTGCTACGACCTGATGAACGAGCCGATTGTGCCCGGCGGCAAGCGCGATGCCGGGGATTGGCTGGCGGGCGAGCTGGGCGGCTTCGTCTATTGCCAGTTCATATCGCTGGACCGGGCGGGCCGCCCACGGCCAGAGATTGCGCGGCGTTGGATCGCGCAGCTTGTCGGCGCCATCCGCAAGCAGGACAAGCGCCACCTGGTCACCGTCGGCCTGCTGCCCAACAGCCTGGAAGAATCGCCGTGGCCCTCCGGCTTTGTGCCGCAGAAGGTCGCGGGCAAGCTCGACTTCGTTTGCGTGCACCTCTACCCCAAGAGCGGCCAGTTGCAGGACGACCTCAAGCTGTTGCGCGGCTTCCAGGTGGGCAAACCCGTTGTGATTGAGGAGACCTTCCCATTGAGCTGCAGCGTGGCCGAGTTGCGCCAATTCCTGGAGGCGTCTCGGAAGGACGCTGCCGGCTGGATCGGCTTCTACTGGGGCCAAACCCCGGCCGAGTTGGCCCAATCCGGCAAAATCGGCGATGCAATGATGGCAGCTTGGCTCAAGCTCTTTCAGGATTTGCGTCCCTCGCAACCGTAGCCCTGACTCGAATGGCGCTGAGATCAGAGCCAATTGCATAAGCCGGGGATAACCGCAAAGAGCGCAAAGGTGAGCAGAGGCGCTGAAAGCAAAGAGTTCTTCTCCTCTGCGTTCCTCTGCGCGCTCTGCGTCTCTGCGTTAATAAAGATGCCAGCCGGCGGGTTCGCATTTCGGATTTCGGCCTTCTTTCGGCCTGCGGCCTTCGGGCGTCGGATGTCAGCCGCTGGGCGCCTGCCCATTGAAGACGTCGAGGAGCCCGAGCAGGGCCCAGCGGCCCAGGGTCACATATTTGTGTCTGACAGGCGGTTTGCAAGCCCGTGAGTCGCCTCTCAAATTAGCAGTAGTGACCTACTCTATCCCGCCAGTCAGGCGAGCCGACCCGCGACGCACCCGCGCGTTCACGCTCATCGAACTGCTCGTCGTGATTGCCATCATCGCGATCCTGGCGGCGCTGTTGCTGCCGGCGCTGGCCCGGGCGCAGCAGAAGGCCTATCAAGCCAATTGCACCAGCAACCTCAAGCAGACAGGGTTGGCGTGCTTCTTATACACCCAGGACTACAGCGACTACCTGCCGGGGCCTTGCTGGTCCGGCATGTTCTGCATCTACAAGGACAACGACCCCACCCAGAACATCGTGCAGGACCCCAACAAGTACTACGGAGCACTGGCCGCTTACATTACCACCTACCTGGCCTGTCCGCCGCCTTCGGCGACGCTCGCGCTCACCTCGCGCTGCATGATCTGCCCGGCC
>Ga0335069_10009552_pt1 | contig 13801 bp, 15 predicted proteins | sample Lox_Sample_11_FD_206714 | JGI IMG/M metagenome (GOLD analysis project Ga0335069, IMG submission 206714) | Soil microbial communities from Loxahatchee National Wildlife Refuge, Florida, United States - Lox_Sample_1.1 | ecosystem: Environmental > Terrestrial > Soil > Wetlands | place: USA... | reverse complement strand
AAGGATTTCCGTCCTGCCTTTGAAGTGATCGTCCAAGAATGGGCCAAAGGAAATATCGCCAAATTTAGAGATTCGGTTGGAATGGAAAGCTCTGGCGCGGCAATTGATCCAAACGTATTTTGGTCTGGATTGGCGGAATCGACTATGCGCGCCAAGCGTCGTCACGGATATCCCAATCAAATTATGGTCGCATCGGGGGCCCTGATGGAAGCTCTGACAGATTCAAACAATTTTTGGTCTGCGATGACATCGACGATGGTTGAGTTTGGAACGCCGGGATCGTTGGAAGATGAACTCAAGGTTCGCTATAACTGGAACACTCGCCAGACGATATTTTTAGGATTGGATGATCAGTCGATGATCGACGAGAAAATTCACAGCTATTTGAGCCTTGGGCCAGAGTTCGAGAGAAAAAGGTTTGAGGCCGGATTGGCCAGCGTGTACGAGCGGGAAATGGATGCCGCTCAGGAACTAGACTTCGGGAGCGAAGCATGAGCGAAATAATCGAATCCAATCTCACCGTCACAAATTATTTCGATGTGAAGGGGCAAGCTATCGTTGATTTGATTAAGACGTATATCCCTGGAATTTCAGGGGTGTATTACGGCTTCAGGAACCTTGGATCGAACGATTTGGATTATCCATGCCTTCACGTGGAGCCAATGAACCAAAAACAAGATATGCTGACGCTTGGAAAGTATCATTTGTTTTTGGAGTATGGACTCTTTTTCTTTGTGCGCGATAACGATCCGGAAAGCATCGTGACATTGGTGACGAGCTTGGCCGAATCGCTTAAAAAACTTTTTTCCAATAACGCCTTGGGTGATCTTTCGACGACGAGATCCAATCGGTTTAAGGCTTACTCGGGATATTGGATTAACAGCGAAATGGGTCTGCTCGAGATATCGAGATCGTATGTCAATGCCACAGCCGACAATCAGAATCGATACATGCGGGCGGGGCTTCTTCGCCTCAAAGTCGAAGACGTTGTTTTAATGTAAAAAGGAGGACACTAATATGCCATACGTTGGACAATTAATGGCGGCAGGATTGGCTAAGGAATCTTCGCTTGGGGTTTTGCAGACTCCGCCGACAGAATTTTTGCCTATCTATCCGCCGGATTCGCTCATGCCGACGATCACGCTCTTGGAATCGACGGCCATCAGGGCTTTGCCGGATAAGATTTACAAGGCCATGCAGGGCCCCGGGGAAGTGAAGGGGATGAAAACCAAATGGGAAGCGGAACCGGAGAACATCGGCAATCTTCTCATGGCCTGCTTCGGAACCGATACGCTTACGGGAAGTGCCCCAAATGGATATCAGCACAAATTCACGCGTGCCGTTGTCGCACAGCTTCCCACCTACTCTTGGTGGATCGACAAGGGAGCCAAGAAACTTCAGTTCCTTGGTTGCATGTTGAGCAAGCTAGATATCACAGCAAAAGCCAAAGAATTCGTATTGGTTGAGTCGGAATGGGTTGGTCTTTCCTATGACGACACCGGAACTACACAGACCCCGGTCTATTCTGCCGTCGAGCCGTGGAAGTTCGACATGGTTGACGTAAAGATAGACGCCGGATCAATCGCCAATTACGACAACGTGAAGATCACTTTTGACAATATGGTGAAGGCTGATCACGCACTGTCGGGATCGATTTACCCGGCCAAGATTTACAGTGAGGGTTTCGAGGTCACTGTGACGATGGATTTGTTCGTCGAGGACTCCACGGAGTACGCGAAGTTCCTTGCCGGAAACGTCACCGCGTTGCAATTCATCATGACCCATAGCGATGACATCACTGGAGCGACCGCAGGAACGAAATACAAATTGACCATAGACATCCCGACGGCCAAATACTCAGTGGCGAGCTATCCGCTCCCGACTGGCGTTATCAAGATCAATTTCACGGCGCGCGGGATATATACAGTGGCCAGCACAAAGACAGCGTCCGTTGAATTGCTGAATTCTGTCAGCGCGGCCTACTAAAGGAGAATGACATGGAACTGCTGAAACTTGGAGAGAGACCGGCAGAATATAAATGGCAGGACGTGACCTTCTATTTTCGGACAAAGGTCACCGTTGGGGACAAATACGAAATCGACACAGCGGGAACGGTGGTCAATGGAGACAAAATATCATTCACTCCATGGAATTTTTATTCGACGCTGATTCGATTATTCGTCAATGCGTGGGATGGCGTGACAGAAGATGGGAAAACGGTTCCCTATTCGTATGAGACGCTCATGCAGAGGCTTCCGGCCCAACAGTCAGAGGACGTGGTGATGAAGCTCGGAGTTTTTATAGCCAAGACAAATGGTCTTGTTCCGTCCAAAGATGATCAGGCTGGCCAATTAAAAAACGATTAAGGCGGGCGATTGAATGGCTGGAAACAGCCGGGACTTTTAAGTGCGAAAGATTCGATTGCCCGCAGGTAAAAGGGAAGGAGTGCCCGAAATGCGGAATGCCGGAAGTGACGAAGGATGTCGGGTTCTACTTGAATCTGTACCGTCAATGTTCCACGTGGAACAAATTACCGGAAGCGGGTGGTCTTTTTGACCAGCGGTGGGAGATCATGGACATCCTGAATGCGATCTCCGCCGAGGTTTCAAAATGGCGCGATAAAAAAATGAGCGAAGAAAAAGAGCAGATGGAAAAAGAGGAAATGCTGAGGGGATTGAATGGCAGACGTAAGTGAGAGCATAACCATAGCGGCCACGGGGGCTGACGAGGCATCGGCGGCCATTAACCAGGTTTCTCAAGGATTTGAGAATCTTGGTGCTGAACACAACAAATTATCGGGTTTGTTTGGTCAAAAAATCCAGCACATTGGGCTTATGCTTTTTGCGCGAGACGCATTGACCGCGAATGGGCTTGGAGCCGAATCGCGGATGATGATCAATCTTCTCAATTCTGCTTTGATGGCCGGAGCTTCTGTATTTGGCGTGGCTGGCCAAGCGATCCTTCCTTTGGTGATAGGAATGGGGGCCTTGGCCGCCGTCATTTCTTTGGTCATGAGCAAACACCAGGAATCCCTACCGGATTTAGAGAAGCAGATTGCCGCCAACGACGCTCTTGACCAATCCTACCGTACCAACATCTCGACCATTGACAATTATGTGGCCGCTGGTGGAAAGATGACAACCTTCCTCCAAGAATATCGAGACGCGCAGGTTGCCGCTCAAAAGGCAACAAATGACGCCACCATCGCCATTGAGAAACAAGCCATAGAGGCGATCCAGGCGAACATCGACAAGATAAACGATCAAATACGCGCACAACAAAATCTTAATGATTCCGCACAAAGAACCATTCAAACGGGTGGGAACGTTATGGCTGGGACATATGCTTTAGCGGATGCCTATTCTCAACTCGGTAAAGACGAGATACCAAAACTCAAATCGCAAGTCGATACGTTAAATGCCACGCTTGAACAACACCGGGCCAAGATTCAAGCCATCAAAGATGGGTATCCGGACATGAACAAAGAACTTGAGGCCGCCACCGACGAATTGAACAAACAAAACCAAGCCAATCTCGCTTTGGTCAGTTCTTATGGAGACACTTATGCCCAAATGAAAAAAGAATTGGACGATTGGAATGCCGCGAATACAAAGGCTTGGAATGAATCAACGAAGGTGGTTAAGCAATCTGTTGGTACGATGGAAAATTCATTCGCCAGTAATTTTCAACAAATGATCCGTGGGACTGAATCATGGCGTGACGCTTTAAAAAATATATTCAATGACATCCTGAATGATTTCATCCGCATGGTTGGAAAGATGATCGCCGAATGGCTTATGTTTGAAGCATTAACTGGAATGGGGATGAGTATAACGCATGCTTCTGGTTTGACTGGATTTATACCATTCGGCGGAGGGCAGGCGGAAGGCGGAGATTACATGGTTGATTCGCCAACACTCTTTATGGCCGGTGAAGCGGGGCCCGAAATGGCGTCCTTCACTCCGTTATCCAAAATGCAATCGAGCGGCGGAACATCTCAAAGCGGCGGAAAAACTGTGGCTATTGGCACAATCCAGACAAACATTTACGGGATAACCGATCCGTCAGAGATCGCCGATCAGGTCGGACTTCAAATCGTTCAGCGGATTCGCGGCATGGGCGAAATTGACTTTGTGAGGACAAGCTAATGGGATGGCAAACATTTAAACTCGGACGCCCCGGATATGAATTTGATTTTGATGTGAACCCCGCCGCGATGGCGATTGATGACGGCCCTATCGCTGTGCTTCAAAGGAACCTTGCGGGAGATCTTAAAAAGTCTGTACTTAAAACGTCGGTTCCGATCATAAAAATAAACTCGAATTATCTCATGATGGCCCAACGGAACCAGTTTGCGAGTTTGGCCGGTATAGCCGATACGTTTCTTTCTTTTATAACGCGGGACGATTGGCAGGTGATCGCCGAAAAGAACATGCCGACATCTTTGACCCAGGTGAAACTTCAAAACAACTCGGCGACGAAATTGTCCGCCGCGCTGGTGGCCGCCGGGTTTCCAGGTATCATCACGGTGACATCTGTGGCTCAGGTTCCAAACGTGACGGCGGGCCCAACATTCGGTGGCGGAGGATTCGGCGAAGGCGGGTTTTCCGGGCCCGATTTCTTTACTGGCGGTTCATATGACGATCTCACCAGAACGGTCACGCTTGGGACGACACTCAATTCTTTGGAAGCCGTATATATAACCTACACGTATCAGGGATGGCTTGTGAACATGGAAAAGATGTCCCATTCAATTCAAGGAGGGTGGGTCGATAAATTTTTATATGACTTCGTTCTCACCGGTGTTTAGATATGAGTCCAATACTTTTTATTAATAATATCACCAATTGTATGTCGATCTACACCATAGATTTCACCCAACATTTTATGGGTGATAATTCCTCTCACGTATTCAGATCTAATTTTCTTAACCTGTTCTGTGGTAAGTTTATGAAGGCCGTGGCGTTCTCCAAGGGCACATCTTTTTTTCTGTTTCATGTCGCGCATGTTATCGTTATGAGTACCAAGAAAAAGATGGGCAGGGTTAACACAAGGTGGGTTATCACATTTATGGCACACCTCAAATCCTTTTGGAATTTCCCCTTTATGAAGTATCCAAGACAGCCGATGGGCCCTAAAATCATTCCCAAGATAGGTGACATATCCATATCCACCACTTTGGAGAATGCCACCAGTCCAAATCCAACAGGAATCAGTTTTTCTGATATTCGGCCAAAAGTTATTTTCGAGTGTCTTTATTCTTTTTTTAGAAGCGCACTTTCGACAATTTTTTGTTTCTTTGCGCCAAATAACTTTTCCGCAAGCAGAACATTTGCCATACTTTTTTCGCATTGGGAACCTCCAATTCCTGATGTCATGCCTCGGACGATTAATCTCGTGCCGAGGCTTTATTATACAGATTTGAAAATATGTTAAGGAGGATTATCGACATGAAAAAATCATTGTTACTGGCAGTAATTTTAACTTTATTTATTATGGGGCCACGGTGGGCATTTGCAGATACGACCACATCCAGGTTCGGAATGACAAAGCCGGACGTGGGTTCAACCAATTGGGGCCCCAAGATCAACTCCAACTATGACATCATCGACAACGCCGCCGGAGTAGGGATATCCAATACGTTCACGCAAACCAATTACTTTACCGGTGTTGTGGTGGTGGGCGGAACTACCTATACCGGAACCGGCCAGTTTGAAGTGAGAAAAGATCAAGCCTCTGACACAATTTTGGGAATTACCAATGGAACAAACAGTTCTGGTGCGGCGGCAAGATTAATTTTGACGACCGCTGGCAGTTCAGCCGGGAATCCATATGCGACGTTTAATGACGGGACGCAAAATTGGTCGATTGGTATTGATAATGCAAATTCACACAAATTTAAAATTTCGAACAGCACTTCCATTGGAACCTCTGATCGGTTCGTGATTGATTCTTCTTCTGTATCCATAGCGAGCGGCAATTTTAATGTGGTCAGCGGGACGATTACCGCTCCGGTTTTGGCTCTCAGTTCCGAATTTAAACCGGGCTTATTAAGTTCGACATCTGGCCAAATTCTTGTGTCCCAAGGCGCGAATGCCGCTCCGAAATTTCAATGGTCGGGTGAGGTTGTCCAGATTTCGACTTTCAGCATGAATGCGACCACGGCAACGACAGTCGCGGTATTTGTTCCTACAACAATAACGAAAAGTATCACGCCTAAAAATGCGGCGGATTTTATTCGGATATCCGTTTGTTTTTCTGCAAATCTTTCCAACGTCACATATACCGCTTCCTACACGATATATCGTAATTCAAGCATCAACCTTGGTGATTCTATTTACGGATTGGCGAGCTATGGATCTGCTGGGTCGGACACAAGTTCTCTCGCAATTCCTATTTGCCTGCAATACGTCGATGCGCCAAATACGACTTCCGCCACAACCTACACAGTTTATTTTAGAAATCAAAGCGGAGGAGTGAATGTCGTCATTGGATATGGCGGGAGTCCAAATTACACTACTAGCTCAATGATATTGGAAGAAATACCCCCATCAGGGAATTAAGATAAAATTAAATGCTGAGCGTATCGAGCGCGTTTAAACAAGCCGAGCAAGCTGATGTAAATCAGGTTGCCGCAAAGCTCTTTCTCGTCCTTGGTAATTATGCGAGTTCGTCGGCCTACGGATCATCCGCATCGGCATCATCTTCGGCGTCCAATTATCCCGCCGCTGGTGCCATCGACGGAGACAGAACGGAAATTAATATCGGCCCATCATCCGGTGCGGACAATGACATCGGTCTTTCGTCTTGGCAATCGTCTGTCGCACCCGATACAACGCCCCAAACGTTGACAGTTGATTTCGGTGTCGCGCGAACCATTACACGTCTCAAGCTCTATCATCGGGACAGCCATGCGCTTAAATCATTCAAGTTCTCTTATTCTTCGAACAATATCACCTATACTGATTTTGCCGCCACAACGGATGTTGGCGGGGCCCCGACGCTATTTACAACCACCAAGAAGGTCGACACGATTGACTTCCCGGCCATCACCGCGCGCTATATTAAGCTCACTATATCACACACCGATGTCGCCCTTGATGCGGCCAATGTGATCGAACTTGAGGCGTACCGTGTTGTGGAAATATCGGACAGGGTTTTGTCGGCGGCGGTGGATCGTTCGCGGGATTATAAGCTGGCCAATCCTCTCGCCTCAACTCTCAAACTGGTATGCGACAATTCGGATCGTTTCTTTTCTTTTGATCACGTTCAAACAACGGCGGAAGCGGCCCTTGGTTTCGTTAATTCGGAACTCAAACCAAACATCGGTGTGATTGCTGAATATGGATTCGCCTATGGTGGCGGAACTCCGGAACTTGCCACAATTTTTGTTGGATATCTGGATCGTCTCACTCTTGATCCAGCCAATCGTCAAGCCACGCTTGAGTTCCGTGACGCCATGAAGGTTCTCTTGAATCAGACCGTTTCGTCAAAGCTGAAAACGAGCGTCGATATCTCCACAGCCATGCAATACGCCCTGAACCTTGCCAATATATCCAACTGGGAAATGTCGTTGGATTCGACCGGACTGACATTGGATTATTTTTTCATTTCAAACCAATCCATTGCGTCCACCATTCGAGATTTAACCCAGGGCGCGGGGGACGCTATTTTCTATTTCGATGAGAACGGGATCGCCACATTCAAAACGTTCCTCGGTTCAACTCCGCAACAACAAACGATCACATCTGAGTCCGATTTCGAGGCCGGAACCATACTGACGAACATCGACACCAAATCAACTCCGGGTCAAATAAATCGAAAATGGTTTCTCGTCGACGATTTCGCCGACAATAATTTTAATCTTAATCCGGCATGGACAAATCGGATCGCACCTCAATATCACACAGACGATCTTGAGGCCGATTTTGAAGCAGGAACCGTATTAACCAACATTGATTCGACATCGAATCCCGGAACCATCGGAAGGGAGTGGTTTCTCATAGATGATTTCTCTGATGGAGATTTTACGAATAATCCCGCGTGGACACCAACTCCGCCTGGAACGGACGGATATGGAGGATCTTGGTTTGTTTCATCCGGTCAATTGATTGCGAAGGTATATGCGACAAATGACAAAACCATAAGGACGCCTTTCGGCAATGCGGTGGGAACATGGGAAACGAAATTTAAAGTAACGGAATCGAGCGCGTTATATAAAAACAAATTCCAGTTTTTTTTCATTGCGAACGCATATAGACCAGCTGGATATTATTCGGGAATTTATGTATCTGATACTTTTTACAATGGATATTATGTCGAAGTCATTCAATTAGGTAGTTCTGGTGCCACATTCAATTTGTATCGATCAGACGGAATTGCAATAAGCAATCAGGTTCAATTGGCGACAGCTAATCCATCGTGTGTCGAATCGAACCAAAACACGATTAGAATAACAGTGGCCGCGAACGGAGACATAAAAGTTTATTTAAATGGCACTTTGATCTTAACAGCAAATGACGCAACCTACACAACAAACAAATATCTTGGATATTCTGTCTCAACAAATTATGTCGGTTTTTCTTATGCGCAATTTTACTTTGACGACATTTATTTCTCCTATGGAGTAAATCCAACAGGATCATCGAATTCGACTCAATCCATTTTTGAATCTCAGGTTATTGACCAATCAGCCCAGGTGTTGTCCGAGGGAGTTTTTTCCGCAGACGTAACGACCCCGGCGGGGACAAGCATTTCTTTCTTTACGGCGACATCAAGCGATGGATCATCATGGGACTCATGGGTTCCAATTGTGCCAGGGAATCTGATCGGATCGGCGACGAAGCGATATGTAAAATATCGGGCACTTTTCGTTTGTCCGATTGATTTCGGCGCGAATAACGCCAACACGACAACGCCCACAATCAACTCGGTAACGATAAATTACACCATCGTCGGATGGCAGGCCATATCTCAATCTCTTAATTATCTTCCCGGAACATCTGGAGTAAAAGCCGGGATCGATATCCCCTTCAACAAACCGACTGGAACGTGGCGCGCGGTGTTCACATGCACGCCCGGGGCCGGAGGCGGATCGTTGGTTCGCATGTACATTGTGACAACCGGATTCGACGTTCCGTCTGGAACCTACACTGACGGATATTATGTGCAACTCGATCAAAAAAATGGCCGTGTCGGAATCTACAAGATCAATTCGTCCGGTTCGAGAACTCTTTTGGCCGATGTGGCGCAGACGATTAATACATCCGCTCATTCAGTGAGAATGACACGTGACACCACCGGGCAACTCACTGTCTATTTCGATGAAGTTCAAATCGTTCAAGTGACCGACACAACCTATACGCAGGTTGCCGTTTTCTCTCTTGAGGTCGATCCAACCGGCGACAATAATTCCGCCACGAAAATTGATGATATTTATTTCTCAAATCAGCTTGATGGGACAGGGGCCATAGTCAATGTTCAGCCCGTGTACGAGTCTCAAATTATCGACATGACCGCCGCTGTGGCTATCCTTGGTTTATTCGATGCCAATACCGTAACACCAACAGGAACGAGTCTCGCTTTTTATACGGCCACGTCGAGCGACGGAATCACCTTTGATCCTTATGTTTCAGTGGTTCCTGGAAGCCAAATTACGTCGACAGTTAAGCGTTATCTTAAGTTCAAGGTGGTTATGACAGAACCACAGGATAGCGGCGTCAATGCCGATCTGACGACCCCTGTCGTAACGGATGTCACGATTCATTGGAATACGGCAGGTGGTTCTCAAAAATATCCACAGACTGTCTCGTTCACGTTCAGATACGACGACGTTCTTCTGGACGTGGAACAGCAACTCACCGATAATCTTGGCGGAGATACGTCGATTGCAAACGATGTTACAGTTCAGGCAAAGCCACTTCTTCTCACGGGTAATTCAACGGATACGCGATGGCAGGGAACCGTCGGAACTCCCCCGGTGAATATATCCGCTGGTAGCCCTTTGAGCGTAACCAACGGTCAAGTTTTGACCTATGATGTTGTTATTTCTGGCGGAATGGACACATCGCTTATGTCCGGGGCCAGTCCTTCCGCAGGGGCAATTGTGTTCGCGGGCGGAGCTAGTGGAACGTGGGTATTCGCACGAATATCGCCAACGCGGCCCAAGCTGGTCATCACCATAACGGCGTCCGGCCAGATCAATGATCTTCGGATTGTTGGAAAGGCATTCTCGAATTCCAACTATATACAGGCGCAGAGCGCACAAGACGCCCAATCGATTCGATTATACGGAGATCGCCCAATCCAAATTTCAAATCAATATATTTTAAACTCCGGCGTTGCATCGACGATAGCGACGAGGCTTTTGGCGAATTATAAAAACCCGACATCATTTGTTTCGTCATGTGAGGTTCGCCCGACATTTTCTCTCGCTCTTGGTGATAGAATCAGGATTATCGACGACAACACCGACATGAATGCCGATTTCATTGCCGTTGGAGTAACGCAGACGATTGACGCCTCCATGACGGGAGGCGACGCCACAACAGACTTAACACTTCTGAGGGTATTATCATGATTGATTTCTTAATGAAAGTGAGAAGAAGATGGCTTAATGAAAAAGCGACTATCGGAGAACTTTACATCGGCGAGAATCCGCAACGCCAATGCTATACGCTCGAAGATAAAGTGAGACCGGAGGGGATAAAGATTCCGGGCGAGACAGCGATTCCGCCTGGTCGATACGAAGTTATCGTGACATATTCGGAACGGTTCAAGAGAGAAATGCCGCTTCTTTTGGATGTTCCCAATTTTGAGGGAGTACGAATCCATTCTGGAAACACAGACGCAGACACGGAAGGGTGCATTCTCGTTGGCCGGATTCCAGTCAACAATGATTGCATAGGGGAAAGCAGATTGGCCTTTGGTGAATTGTTTCCCCTCATCGACAATGCCAGGAAAAATGGCAAAGTTTATATTGAGATCACAAACGAGCCTTACAAAAAAGAGGGGGAATGATGTCAGATGAACAAAATTCTATCGAGCTTTTTAAGCACGCTGACGACAAAATTGAGCGCATTAAAAATGAGGTTGGTGTCCTTCTTCAAAAAGATCTGGAACTCACCCTCAAAATAGATCGGCTCCAAGATCGGATCGATAACGGCGTTTCGATAACCGGACAAAAGACTCTTGACATGGTTAAAAATATCGGAACTCAGATTGCCACATTCGCCACGAGCCTTGAGAAGCAGGAAATCATCGTTAAGAATCATGACGAAGCGATAAAATCCATAAATAACAGTTTCCGTTGGGTGGCCGTCTGCGGGGTTATCGGCGGACTCATCTCTCTTTTCTATTTGATAATGGCCGGGATCAAAGGATTACACTCTTGAATAAAAAAAATGATCGTGCTAGCACATATAGAGAATGCCAGAAGATATTGTCCAAGCACAACATCAAAACCGAATCCAAACGCGTTGTCGTTGCCTTCGTCGACATCATCGGATTTGGGCCTTGGATTAAGCGCGCGCACGCTCTCTCCGATTTCCATTTTCTCATTACTCAGCTCTATCGAAAATTGGTTCATTTCCACAACGATCTTGGGTATCACGTCAAATTTTTGGGCGACGGAGCCATGATCGTCAAAGAGATGAACCCGGGGCACAATTGCGGGATGGCGATTAAATTTTTACGGGATATGGATTGTCTGGCCGGATTCATGACCGAGGTTATTAAAAAAACAGCTTGGCCTCGCCCAGAAGGATTCCGCGTGCGATTGGCGGCGGGCCATGTATCCAAATTGTCGATCAATGTGTGTGAACGGGAATGTGCGCTTCAAAAAGACTATATCGGGTATCCCGTTAACTTGGCGGCGCGAATGCTGGACGTATTAAAAGATACGACGCCGCTTCTTTGTCACGAAAGCGTCAAGGATATCGTGGGCCCCAAAAAATCCAAGGTGGTGAATCTTGTTTTCACCAAACAACTTAAGCCGCACAAATTTTTCGATGGTGTCGACGTTGAAGACTTGGATCATTTGTGGGAATTCAAGTTTAATGGGAAACCGTAATGCCGGAATATATTTCTCTGGAGTTTCAAGGAGGAGATCCAGGACTCGTGATTGATTGGCACAAACAAAGGGCAATGATAAAAACAGATTCCGCGATTATCGAAGGCGCGGTTCATTTAGAGACGCTTCCCGACGGAAAAAACGGAAGGGCCCCGGCCATGCTATTGACGAAAAGAGGATGGGGCGATATCTATTTGGTTAATTTTAGAAGCGGATGGGATGAAGATGACTACTTTGATCTGGCCGAATCGATCATGAAAAAAGTAGGAATTAAAAACCCGTAAGGAGGACATTCAAATGGAAAAAGTGCAATTCGTAGAAAAGAGAAAGGATTATTTTTGGCCGCACGTGATGGATGTTTTTATCGGGCGTCAATCTCGGAAGGTGGCTTTTGGCGTGTGGGGATTTGTGGCCGCCAACTCTCTCATCGCCAGCGGAAAAATCGACATGGTGGTTTATTGGAAAATGTTTCTGACGTGCGCCGCGCTCATCGGGTTTGGAACCATTCTCGATTCGATCTTGGAGAAGATGGGCGATCAGCTCGCGGCCAAATTAGTCTCCAAACTTAAAACGGAGGTGCCCAATGCAGATACTAACACTCCTCAAGTCACTGGCCAGTAAAAACACGGTCATCGGAATCTTGGTTGTCATCGTCGTGCTGGCGGTGACCGATTCCTATAACGCTCATCAGCGATTGAAAGAAGTTCAGGCGGTCTATCAAAATCCAAAGGTGGTTCAGACGGTCAAGATCGTTCATGAAAAGGGCCCTGTGCAGATAAAAACCGTGATTGTCGAAAGGCCCGGGGCGACGCCAGCCCAGGCCGAGAAGGTCACCACTATCACTGAGGAGCGCGGTGCAACCTTGGATCAATTGGTGGCCGGAAATAATTCATCGCCGGTTTCGGAAAAAGTGATCATGCCGACTCCGCGAACGGATCGATATTTGGTTTCATTCGGACTTAATCGTCTCACGCCATCATTCGATGGCAAAGCTCTTTTCGTTGGGTACGGAATAAATAACCGTTTTGATTTTCAGGTTGGCGGTATCATCAAAGACGGATTTTCGCCGTGGCTTATGGCAACAGCAAGATTCTAAAAATAGGAGGACATCATGAAAGTTTTAAACTTTGCGAATGCAACCGATTACGTAGAATGGTCTTTGCGGGATTTGAGTTCAGATCTCATCAGCGGATTCACGATTTCTTTTTGGATGAATCCGCATGCTTCCGGTCTTGGCGGAGGAATTTTATCTGAGCAGTATGGTGGACTTCCAAATCTGACCGAAATTGCGATGGAGGGTGGAACCAATCGTTTCCTTGTTTTGGATGGTTCATCGCAAATACTTTTCTGGGACGGACAATCCGATCTTGATCAGTGGCATCACTATGCCCTTGTTTTTAAAGTGGACAACGTTGATCTCTATGTCGATGGGGTATTCATTACTACCGGAGCCGGGCCGCTTACCGTTGGATTTAAAAAAGGCGGAATCATGCGTCTTGGCCAATCGTATCTCGGCGATCTTAATGCGTTCGTCGGGAAACTTTCCAACCTCCACATCTACCTTGAGGAACTTACCATCGAGAAAATAAACAAAATCTTCCAATATCAGGCTTACTACGTCACGAACCTTGAGACGTATTTTAAGCTCGACGGCCTGTCCGGAAAATATGTGAACCTCCAAAACGGACACGCCTATCCGTATATTTCAAGCGGTGTTACCGTCGAGGAAAC
>Ga0335069_10009551_pt1 | contig 13803 bp, 10 predicted proteins | sample Lox_Sample_11_FD_206714 | JGI IMG/M metagenome (GOLD analysis project Ga0335069, IMG submission 206714) | Soil microbial communities from Loxahatchee National Wildlife Refuge, Florida, United States - Lox_Sample_1.1 | ecosystem: Environmental > Terrestrial > Soil > Wetlands | place: USA... | reverse complement strand
CTGGATGCAGACCGTCGGCGCTCAGTGGTTCCTCATTAACACTGCCCATGCCGCGATCCTCGTCTCGCTCGTCCAGACCGCAGACATGCTCCCGGACGCGTTGTTCGCCATCGCCGGCGGCGTACTGGCAGACACCCTTGACCGGCGCCGGTTGCTGATGGCAGTCCAAGGCGGTCTGGTCGTCGCGACGTCGGCGCTGGCGGCACTCACGATCGCCGGCCGGATGTCGCCAGCGCTCCTGCTCATGTTCACGTTCGTGATCGGCACTGGTTCGGTCCTGACTACCCCCGCCTACCAGTCGCTGGTGCCCGAACTCGTCCCGCGCGACCAGATCCCTGCGGCCGCACAGCTCAGCTCCGTCAACGTCAATATCGCCCGGGTGATCGGTCCGTCGCTGGCCGGGGTCCTGATCGCGTACATCGGGGTCGGGGCGGTCTTTGCCGTCGACGCCGCGACGTTCCTCCTGTACGGGCTCGTCGTCGCTCTGTGGCGGCCGAGCCCGGACATCACGCCGCAGATCCCCGAGCGGTTCGGGTCGGCGCTTCGGGCCGGCGGCCGATACGTCCGTTATGCGCCGGTCGTCCGCCGGATCTTGTTCCGGGCGGCGCTGTTCCTCGTACCGGCGAGCGCGCTTTGGGCGCTCCTTCCCCTGGTGGCGAGCCGCCGCCTCGGGCTCGGCTCGAGCGGGTACGGGCTGCTCCTGGGTGCCCTCGGCGCCGGTGCCATCGCGGGGGTCTTCGTCCTTTCGAAGGTGCGCGCACGGTTGCCGGCGACCGGCATCATCGGATTGGCCGGCGCGGTGTTCAGCGCCGCCCTTGCGACGATGATCCTCGTGCGGTCGACCGTCGTGGTCGTCATTGTCCTGATCCCCGCCGGGATGGCGTGGGTCAGCATGCTCGCGACGGTGAACACGCTGTTGCAGCTCTTCCTGCCGCGCTGGGTCCGGGCGCGAGGGCTGTCCGTGTACCAGATGGTGCTGTTCGGCGCGCAAGGCCTCGGGGCAGTCGCGTGGGGGCTGGTCGCCGACTCCTTCGGCCTCACCCTCACCTTCCTGGTTGCCGCCGGGCTGATGGCTGCCGGGACGGCTTCGATCCGCATCTGGCCGCTCGTCGACACGTCCCGCATGGACCGCAGCACGGTGGTTCGGCCCGACCCGCCTGTCGCGCTCACGCCGGAGGCGGACACCGGACCGGTCGTGGTGCGCACGACCTATTCGATCCCGGTCGAGCGCGATCTTGAGTTCATCCGTGCGATGGGCCGAGTCCGCATGTCACGATTGCGAACCGGCGCCACCCAGTGGGGGCTGTTCCGCGACGGCGAGCAGCCCCGCGTCTTCGAGGAGATCTTCGTGGTCGCTTCGTGGGAGGAGCACCTGCGCCAGCACCGGGAGCGGATGACCGCCACCGACCGAGGGTACGAGGAGCAAGCGAAAGCGCTATCTGACACGCCCCCGCAAACTTGGCACCTCCTGCCTACCGACCCCGACAGGCAGTAAAGACAGGACCAGCCAGACCCTCACCGGTGCGGGCGTCTTGAACGTGCCGAACAGGCCGCCCGGCCGGGCAGACGTGAGCTTGTCGTGCTGGCTACCAAGGGCCGGTTCCCCACCGATGAGAGCCCGAACGGGCACGGGCTGTCCCGCCGGCATCTGTCGCTGGCTCTGGACGCGTCGCTGCGCCGGCTGAACGTGGAGACCATCGACCTGTGCCATCTGGACGCCTGGGACCCGCTGACCCGTCTGGAGGAGACGCCGCGCTTCCTGGACGATGCGGTGCGCGCCGGGAAGATCAACTACGTCGGGCTGTCCAACTTCACCGGCTGGCAGCTGCAGAAGGCAGTGGATATAGCGGAGTTCCGCGGGCTTTCGGTCCCGGTGTCGGTGCAGCCGCAGTGCAACCTGCTGGCTCACGCGGCCGAATGGGAGATCGTGCCTGCCTGCCAGGCCGCCGGGCTCGGCATGCTCGCCTGGTCCTCGCTGGCCAGCGGGTGGCTGACCGGCAAGTACCGGCGGGGCGAGCCGGCCCCGGCCGGCACCCGGGTGGTGGAGAACGCCGATGAGGGGATGCGGATCTGGAACCAGCGCGGCCAGTCCGAGCAGACCTGGCAGGTCCTCGACGTGGTGCGCAAGGCGGCCGACGGGCGCGGCGTGTCCCTGGCTCAGGTAGCCATCGCCTGGCTGATGGTCCGGCCCGCCGTCTCGTCGGTGATCCTCGGCGCCCGGAGCATGGACCAGCTGACCGGCAACCTGGCCGCGGCCGGGCTGAAGCTGACCCCTGAGGAGAACCGGCTGCTGGACGAGGCGAGCGAGCCGCCCGCCCCGGGACTACCCCTCCGGCGTGCCCGGCCAGTCCCAGCGCAACCGCCGCATCCAGGGAGGCAGACTGCACGTGCTCCGCTTCGCCAACGGGTCGTCGGCCGCGTACTGGGACCGCGAGCACGTCGAGTCGGTGCAGATCGACGTGCCCGAGACGCCCCGCGATGGGAACGTGCTGTCCTTCTCGCTGGCCGGCGACGGGGAGATCGACCTGTTCCTGGTGGCCAAGAAGCCCGGGCCCGTGCTGGACCTCGACGTGGCCCACGCGGCGGTCCCGCTGGCCGGCCTGCACGGCGCCGACCCGCTGCCGCCGTACGTGCGGCTGATCCACGACGTCCTGCTCGGCGACCGCTCGCTGTTCACCCGGCCGGACGGGCTGGCCGCGGTGTGGCAGGTGGCCGGGCCGCTGCTGCCCATCCCGCCCCCCGCCCGCGGGTACGCGCCCGGCTCATGGGGGCCGGCCGAAGCCCGCGACCTCATCGCACCCGGGCAATGGCTCCTGGGCCAGTAACCACCCGGCCCCCGGCACCGGCCGGCCCGCTGAGCCGATCCCGGCCCTCTGCACGCGCCAGCGGCCACAGCCGGTACGCGGGCCTGCCGCTGCTGCTGGCAGGCGGCACGCTGGCCGGCGCAGGCGCCGGCGCCGTACTCAAGGGCAGCATCTCCACGGTGCTGGCCATCGCGCCCGGCCACGCCGGGGCGAGGCCCTGGCCGGGCTGTTCCTGGCCGCTGCCCGGGCCTGGCGGTGCCGGTCCCCGGCCTGGGCATCGCGACCCAGGCGTTCAGCACGCCAACCGCGCTGCCCGGTTCTCCGCGGTGCTGGCCGCGGTCATCGGGCTGGTCGCCCGGCGCCTGCCGGCGAACCGCCCGGCCTAGTGCTTGATGAGGTCCGGGCCCCAGCCCGGGCTACCACCGGCAGCCACGCACGGTCAGCTCGTCATCCTGGCCGGCGGGCCGGGCTCGGCGGCGGTGCTCAGTGGCCGGCAGGGTGCGGGCCCGCTGCTCCGCGCCCAGCTCGCCGTAGGGATAGTCCGGAGGGTGCGGGTCGCTGGCGGCGTCGAGCGCCGCGGTCTCGGCCGCGGATAGATGCAGCCGGGCCGCGCGAAGGTTGGTCTCGAGCTGGCTGATCGTGCGGGCGCCCAGGATGGTCGAGCTGACCGCGGGCTGGCCGGTCACCCACGCCAGCGCGACCTCGGCCATGGACACCCCGCGGTCCTCGGCGACCTCCTGCACGGCGTCGATGACATGCCAGGTGCGGTCGGTGCCGCGCCGCTCGTAGGCTTCCATGCCGCGGTCCGGATCCTCGCCGAGGCGGGTCGCGCCCGTGGGGCGCTGGTCGCGCCGGTACTTGCCGGACAGCCAGCCGCCGCCGAGCGGGCTCCACGGCAACAGGCCCAGGCCCGCGTCGATAACGGCCGGCGCGATCTCCCACTCGATCTCCCGGGCCAGCAGGCTGTACTGCGGCTGAAGCGTTACCGGGCCGGCGACATTCAGGGCGCGGGCGAGGCACACGGCCTTGGTTAGCTGCCAGCCGGTGAAGTTGGACAGCCCCAGTAGCGGATCTTGCCGGCCCGGATGAAGCCCTCGAGCGTCCGCAGGGTTTCCTCCAGCGGCGTCAGCGGGTCGAAGGCATGAACCTGGTACAGGTCAACCGCCTCGAGCCCCAGCCGGCGCAGCGAAGCATCCAGCGCCCGGGTCAGATGGCGCGCGGACAGCCCGGCGCCGTTCGGCGAGTCATCCACCGGCATGCGGCCCTTGGTGGCCAGCACCACGGGCTCGGTGACATCGGCCGGGCGGCTGGCGAACCAGCCGCCGATGATCTCCTCCGATCTGCCGCCGCCGTACACGTCGGCCGTGTCCACCAGCGTGCCGCCCGCCTCGATGAACCGGTCGAGCTGCTGGTGCGCGCCGGCCTCGTCGGTCTCGGCACCGAACGTCATCGTGCCCAGGCACAGGCTCGACACCGCGCAGCCGCTGCCTCCCAGCAGGCGATAGTCCATAAAGCCAGGCTACCGAGACCCGGAGCGCCACAAAGGATGCGCTGTCCGCTGCGGCGCCGGTGCCTGATCCGGTTCGGGGAAGGCACGCTGCGGCCGCGGCCGTTGTGGATCGGGGACGTTTGCCCCTGGGGGCGGCAGCTCCGCGTCGACTATGGCTACAGTCCCGGACGACAGAACCCGGAGGAAGCCGTGACGGCCGCCATGCTCACTCCCGGCCCGCCCCGGGCCGATGACCTACTCCGGGCATGTGCCGCGAGGCTGTATCGGTCCGCTGTCCGGATGACCGGCACGGCGCCCGACGCGGAGGATTTGGTGCAAGAGACGTTCGCGAAGGCGCTTGCTGCCTCGGCGCAGTTCCAGCCCGGCACGAACCTGAACGCGTGGCTGCACCGCATCATGACCAACATCTACATCAGCGGTTACCGCACCAGGCAGCGCCAGCCGCCGCTGGTTTCCGGGGATGCAGCCCGCTGGCAGCTGAACTTCGCCCGGTCAGGCCACGGACCTGATGCCAGGTCCGCCGAAGACCACGTGATCGCGCACGCGCTCAACGCCGATATCGTGACCGCGATACGGGTCCTTCCGGCCAGGCACCGCCTCACCGTGGACCTCGCCGACATCCGGGGACTGGGCTACCGGCAGATCTCCGACCTGACCGGCATGCCGATCGGGACCGTCAAGTCCTCCCTGCACCGCGGCCGCACCCGCCTCCGCGCCCCGCTGCTGACCACGACCCGGGAAACCAGCCGGGCAGCCTGACGGTACCGCGAATCCGGGTCATCCGCCTGCCGCCCCCGCTGCCCGCAGCTGATCGCCCTGCTCACCGAAGACCCACCAGCGCCACGCCGGGCATCCCGGTCAGCAGCATCGCCCCGAACTGCGGCTACTGCCTGGGCAAGCCGCGCCGCGATCCAACCATCACTGCCCTGACCCACCCGGCACCGCCGCAGCAGGCGAGCTGCCCGGGGCAGGCAGCCGCGCGGTGAAGACGATCAGCCACGACCGCCCTCACAAGTGCCCCCGCACCGTCGGCAATCCCCGGCCGATCAAACACCCGGCCCAGACGGGACACAATCAGAACGGGTAATTATGCGCGCGCCCACCCAGGCATGCCGGATATGCGTCAGCCGCACGGAATCAGCGTTCTGTGCGCGAGACGCCTGGCGGGTGAGCCGATGGGAAAGGGTTCCGGCTGTCAGGGGGCCGACCGCCGTGGCCACGGGCTGAACAGCCAGTCCTGCTCCGGCTCCGCCCAGGCGCGGAAGTGGCGCCGGATCATGTCCGCGGTTGTCACGCAGTTTGTCGCGCAACCGGGCCGCGAGGCGTCAGCTACGCGCTGCCCGGATCCGCGTGGCGCACCGCCTCGACGGCCCGGAGGATGAGCTGGGTTGCGGCCTCGGGCTGCGACACGAAGGACACGTGCGAGGCCCGCACCTCCACGATCGTCGCGTTGGCGCGCTCGGCCATGAAGTGCTGGAGCGCCGGCGGGATCGCCTTGTCCTCGGTGCCGAGCAAGTACCAGCACGGCAGCGTCTTCCACGCCGGCCGGCCAGACGGTGTGCCCGCGAACGCGGCCGCGGCGTACGGCCGCTGCGCCGCGGCCATGACCGCGGCCGTCTGCGGGTCGACATCGGCGGCGAAGGTCTCGCGGAACGCCGTGGGGTCGAGGTAGAGGTCAGCGCCCTCGGTCCCGCCCGGCCCGGTGTATGGCACGGGCCTGATCGAGGGCCCCACGAGGCTGCCTTCGAACCTCTCCAGGAGCTGCTGCTGGCTCTCACCCTCGTCGCACATCCAGCCGTTGAGGTAAACGAGCGCTTTGACCTGGTCGTTGCCTGTCGCGGCCATCGAGATGACGTTGCCGCCATAGGAGTGGCCGACGAGCACGACCGGGCCAGTCAGGGTCCGCAGGAATTCGGCGAGGTACCTCGCGTCGCCAGCAAGATCCCGAAGCGGGTTGGCGAACCCGATCACGGTAAACCCGCGGTCACGCAGAGCGCGAATCTCGGGGTCGAAGCCGGTCGCGTCGGCCCATGCACCGTGGACCAGGACAATCGTCGGGGTCACACTGGCCATTGTCACCACCGCTTCCTCTTGGGACGGTTCCACCGACTTCGCCAGAGTACGCGCCCGCCGGCGCGCGCAGGCGACCCCGGGGGTTAGGAACTCGAACCCCCAGCCTCACAGATCCGCAGGTTCCGCCCGGCATCGCAGGCCTCCTGATGCCCTGCGCCGGCTTCCCGCATGTCGCGTGGTCCGGCTCTCGCCGCCCGGATTTTCCGGGCTTCTCATCGGCAGACCCACTGGCAGCTTGCGGGCTTACCGGGCGACGTGCCAGGGACGAACAGTTTGCTCGGCCGCGTGAACGGGGCAGCGGGTCCGGCCACGCACAGTGACGTACTGTGCCTGGCGTTCCACGCGATATCCGCCCTACCTGGCGCCGGATCCGGTCCATCAGGGCGAGGGGTAACGCTGTTCCGATCTGGCGGTTCTGTGTGAACCCGCGCATCGAGGGAGCGGGCCCAGATGCTGATCACCGAGTCCAGCGTTAGTCCGTTTGTACCACGTTTCGCTGGTAGTTCCGGCACGTGCGCGGTCTATGGCCCCCCGGTCTGCGTTCGAGGGGTCCCAGGACAGGTAGCTCGGGCAGCTATGTGCCTGGCGTCCAGGTGGACTCATCTGCTCGGTCGGCGCGGACCTGCCGCTGACCACCGCCCAGCTTATGGCTGTTGCGGACAGCGCGGCTGGCGGGTAGCGGCCGGGAAAATCGGTCGCGGTAGAGGTCCCCCGTCGGGCACCATGGCCAGGCTGGCTGCTCGGAACGGGGGACAATGACTACGCCTGAACATAGTCGTGGCTCACCGGCCCGGAATGGGGCGGTGCTGCTCGCGCTGCGCTGCTACGGCCGCCAGATGGCCAGGCTGTGGCGCTTCACGGTGCCCGCGATGTTGCTGCCCGCGCTGGGGAACACATGCATCTACTACGTCGCGCCGCTGATCGTCGCTCAGCTGGTCGGCCGCTTTGCCGGCCACTCGCTGGCCGGGATCGGCGCGGCGATGCCGTATGTGCTCGGATTCGCAGGGGTGCTGCTTTTCGCCGAGATCGTGTGGCGGATCGGCCTGTACGGCGTGATCCGCCTCGAAGGTCACGGCATTGAGAACCTCTACGTGATCGGCATGGACGAACTGCTGGCGAAGGACGCAGCGTTCTTCCATGACAACTTCGCTGGTTCGCTGACCAAGCGGGTGCTGAGCTTCGCCTCCCGGTTCGAGGACTTCACCGACAATCTGGTGTTCAACATTGTCGGCAGCCTGGTGCCGCTGGCATTCGCCTCGGTGGTGTTGTGGCGCTACGACCCGTTGCTCGTCGCCGGGCTCATCGGCCTGATCGCGATCACCGGCGCCGGGATCGCACCGCTGATCCGCCGTCGCCAGAAGCTCGTCGACCAGCGTGAGGAAGCGATCGCGCGGGTGTCTGGGCACGTGGCCGACAGCCTGATGAACATGGACACGATACGCGCGTTCGCTGCCGAGGACCGGGAGGCCGCCGAGCACCGGTCGCGAGTCGCCGACCAGCGGCGGAAAACGCTGCGGTCGTGGGACTACGAGAACCTGCGGATCGACACGCTGGTCGCGCCGATGTCCGTGCTGACCAACGCAATCGGCCTGCTGCTCGCGATCTCACTCGGTGCAGGCCAGCACGGAATCGAGGCGATCGTGGTGGCCTTCACCTACTACTCCAACGCGACGCGGATCATGTTCGAGTTCAACCAGATCTACCGGCAGATGGAAAGCTCGCTGACCGAAGCCGCGCAGTTCACCGAGTTGCTGCTGACACCGCCGACCGTCCTCGACCCGATCGCGCCCGAGCCGCTACGGCCGCAGGCGAGCGACGTCCGATTCGAGCGCGTGACGTTCGCGCACGCGGGCGGCCTGCCGTTGTTCACCGGCCTGGACCTCACCGTGCCGAGCGGGACCAGGCTCGGCCTGGTCGGCCGATCAGGCGGGGGCAAGAGCACGCTGACCCGCCTGCTGCTGCGGATGATGGACGTCGACGACGGCCGGATCCTGATCGGCGGGCAGGACATCAGCAAGCTGCGCCAGTCCGATCTGCGCAGCCTGATCGCCTACGTGCCGCAGGACCCGGCGATGTTCCACCGGACGCTGCGCGACAACATCGCGTTCGCGCGTCCGCAGGCGACCGACGCGGAGATCCACCAGGCGGCGCGGGCCGCGCACGTGACAGAGTTCGCCGAGGCCCTGCCGGACGGATTCGACACGATGGTCGGCGAGCGTGGCGTGAAGCTGTCCGGCGGGCAGCGGCAGCGAGTCGCGCTGGCCCGGGCGATCCTGCGTGACGCGCCGATCCTGCTGCTGGACGAGGCGACCAGCGCGCTGGACTCCGAAAGCGAAATCCTTGTCCAGCAGGCGTTGTGGCGGCTCATGGAGGGCCGGACCGCGCTCGTGGTCGCGCACCGGCTGAGCACGGTCGCGCACATGGACCAGCTGGTCGTGCTCGACCACGGCCAGGTCGCCGAGAAGGGCACGCACCAGGAGCTGCTCCGTCTCGACGGAACCTACGCCCGGCTATGGCAACACCAATCCGGCGGCTTCCTGGACGACGACACAACGCCAACGATGCTTGCCGAGGCCCCGCGGCTGAGCGCGTGAGCCCTGTCCGCGGATCCACGCCGCCCACCCGGCACGGCGCGCAAGTATCCGCCTGATGCGCGGCTGAGCGTCGCGCACCGTAGATTGTCTGTAACTCGCCAGAAGTTCATATATGCGCGGTCACTTCAGCTGACTGTATAGCCGAAATGGGCGGTTATAGGGGGCTGGCTTCGGGATCAAGGCAATCGCGTGGACGTTGAGGATTTCGGAGAACACGGTGAGGTGGGGTGCCCGAGCCGCGGGTCATCGATGCTTCCGTCGGCGGCCGGCCGCGGCTAGCGCGATCATGCCGAGTACGGCGGCCCGGGCGGCGGAGCCGAGGGCTCGTCTGCCGCCGGCCCGGCGCGGCCCGCGGTGGCGGCCGGCGGGGCCGCCGACTCGCCTCCGCCGAGCAGGCGGCGGCCTTGCAGGGTGTACAGCAGGGCGAAGGGAGGCCCGATGAGCAGGGCGGCGATGATGAACAAGACGACGATCGCGACCAGGGTGGAGTCGGGGGCACCGGCGTTGCTGAGGGTTACCGTGGTGCTGGGCAGCAGTACCGGGTACTGGGCGACGCCCCAGCCCCAGACGACGGCGGCCACGCCGAGCGCGGCGATGACCCGGATGAGACCGGCCCAGCCGCCGGGCCGGAGCCGGCCGCTCGGGTCGGCGGCCAGCAGGGCCAGCACGGCCAGCCCGCATACCCCGGCGGCGATCACCAGCGGCTGGTCCTGCGCGATCGCCCGCGCCGCGGTGTCGCCGACGAAGATCTGGAACGGGGTCAGCACCGCGGCGGGCACAAACCCGATCGCGAACCCCAGGTAGTGGTAGCGGTCCCGGCGGCCGCGCAGGATGCCCGCCGCGTACACCCCCGCCACCAGGAACCCGGACACCATGTACGCGGCCAGGATCATGTGCGGCATCTCATAGGTCGCGGCATGATTGAAGTACACCCGCCAGACGTTGACCGAGGTGATCCGGTCGCCGGCCTGGGTGAACCGGCCGGGCTGATTCATCCACGAGTTCACCGCGATCACCGACATCGCCCCGAAGATGCCGCTCAGGGCGATCGGCACACCGGACCAGAAGTGCGCCCAGCCCGGCAGCCGCCGCCAGCCCCATAGGTAGATCCCGGCGAAGATCGCCTCCAGGAAGAAAAAGATGCCCTCCACGCCGAACGGGAACCCCAGCACCGCCCCGTAGGCGCGCATCAGCCCCGGCCATAGCAGGCCCATCTCAAACGACAGCACCGTGACGGGCTGACCGCTTTGCGTGCTGTAGTCGGCGATGCCGCACAGGACGTTCAGCTCGGGCATGTACCCGGCCGCGCAGCCGGGCGGGATGTCGTAGCGGACGGCACGGTATCCGTAGACGGCCCGCGTGCTGCCGTCCTTGCTGAAGCTGGTGATGTCGACCAGGCCGAATTCCTCGAGGCCGCGGTCGCGCATGTCGTCGGGGTTCATGAACACGACGGTGCGCAGGCCCTTCAGCCCGCGGTAGCGGTCGTCGTTGGAGTAGATCGTGGTGTTGAACTGGTCGTGCGAGCGGACCGTGGCGCTGGCCTCGTGGCACATGTTCGAGCAGTCGGGCAGGTTATTGGTGCCGAACTCCCGCACCCACAGCTGGTACAGGAACGTCGCCTCGTTGCTCAGCCGCCCGGAGGTGTAGAACGCCGTATGGTGCGGGCTGGCCAGCGCGCGTAGCGTGCTTCCCGCCAGCTCAAACGCGTCCTCCCACGAGATCGGCACGTACCGGTCCGTCGCGGCGTCGTAGCGCATCGGCTCGGAAAGCCGCCCGGCGTTCTCCAGGTCGTAGTCGGTCCAGCCCGCGAGCTCGCTGACCGTATGCGCGGCGAAGAAGTCCCTGCCGGCCTGCTTGCGGGTCAGCTCCCAGGTCACGTGCTTGACGCCGTTCTCGCAGATGTCCAGGTGCAGCCCGCTGGGATCGTCCGGCCACGCACACCCGGGGCAGTCGAAGCCGCCGTCCTCCTGGTTCATCACGAACAGCGCCTGGACGCCCTCGACCGGCGTGCCCCGCTCCTCCAGGACGTGCCCGACGCTTCTGGCCGCGCCCTAGCCTGCGGCCGGATGATGGTACTGGTGGCGCGAAAAACCGCCGTCCGGGACCGGGCCGCGGCCAAGCGCCGGCGCGCCCGGCACCGAGCCAAGCATCCGATCCTGCGCGTTCTCGCTGTTCGTTGCGGACACCATTGCCCCTAGCGCTGAGCCCGGCTTGTCCCTCTACGGTGCCGGAGTTGCCAGACCCAGATCGTGGGCGACGCGGGCGCCGAGGTTGGGGCCGACCTTGGCCCAGTAGTCAGTGACCGCGCGCTCTTGGATGAAGCGCTCCATCGACCGACGTAAGGCCATACACAACTTGCTGTACCGTACGATTCTGCTCCCTTACCGGGCGTCAGCCAAGCCCGCGCCATCGGCCGACGGCGGAAATCTCGTTCTATGCGGCCAGTTCGGTGTAGCGGCCGTGGTCGAGGACGGCGATCTGGCCGACGTTGCGGACGGTGGACAGCCGGTGGGCGATGGTGATGGTGGTTCGGCCCCGGGCCAGGGTGTCGAAGGCCTGCTGGACGGCGCGCTCGGTGTCGGTGTCCAGCGCGCTGGTGGCCTCGTCGAGCACGAGCACGCGCGGGTCGCGCAGCAGCGTGCGGGCGATGGCGATGCGCTGTTTCTCTCCGCCGGAGAACCGGTGGCCGCGGGATCCCACCATGGTGTCGTAACCGTCGGGCAGGCCGGCGATCAGGTCGTGGATCTGCGCCGCGCGCGCGGCGTCCTCGATCTGAGCGTCGCTGGCATCGGGCTTGGCGTGGCGCAGGTTCTCCCGCACGGTGGTGTGCAGGAGGTAGGTCTCCTGGCTGACCACGCCGACGATGCCGGCCAGGTCGGCCAGCCGCATGTCGCGGAGGTCGGTGCCGTCGATGCGGACGGTGCCGCGGCTGGGATCGTACAGCCGGGCGATCAGCGAGCCGAGGGTGGTCTTGCCCGATCCGGTCTCGCCGACCAGGGCGAGGGTGTGGCCGGCCGGGATGTCCAGGTCGATGCCGTCCAGGGCGGGGCGGTCGGCGCCGGGGTAGGTGAAGCTGACATTTTCGAAACGGACGTGCCCGGCGACCCGGGCTGGGTCGATGCGGGCCGGGCGGGCCGGCTCGCCGGCCTCGACCGGCAGGTCGAGGTACTCGAAGAACCGGGCGAACAGGGCCAGCGAGCTGATCACCGAGACGCTGGTGGACAGCAGGCCGGTGATCGGGCGGAACAGGCTGTTCTGCAGGGTGGTGAAGGCGATCAGGGTGCCGATGCTGACGGCCCCCGCGGTGACCGGCAGGCAGCGGCGATGACCTTACGCAGCGGCGGTAGTGGCGAGTGCTTCATCGTCAGTGGCGTAGAGGTGGCCTCGGGCAGGCGACTTGCCCGGCGAGGGCGACGTCGCGCACCCGCCGTTTCGGCCCCGCCTCCTGGCACGTCATCGGGTAGCCGGGTCAGGGCGTTCTGCCCTCCTGCTCGATGATGCGCGTGACCGCGGTCAGGTCCTGCTCGCCGAGCCCTTGGTCAACGGCCTGCTGCCATTCGTCAGCCAGGCAGGCAAGAACGGCGAACCGGGCGTCACCGGCCGCCTGAAGGGCCAGGTGCACGTCCTTGAGCGCGAGCGACAGCGCGAACTGCGCCGAGAACTCGCCGTCGGCGATCCGCTGGAGCTTGGCCGCCTGCCACGGCGACACCAGCGGGCCACCGCCCAGCGCGTCCAGCACCGTAGCGGCCGGCAGACCCAGCCGGCGGGCCAGGGCCGCCGACGCCGCCACCGCTTCGTTCGCGAACGCGAGCCAGGTGTTGTTCACCAGCTTCAGCCGTGTTCCGGCCCCGGCCTGGCCGACCCAGATCGTGCGCTGGCCGAGCGCGCCGAACAGCGCAGCGACCCGCGGGCGCGCCTGGCCGGGCCCGGACGCGAAGATCGTCAGCTGGCCGTGCTCGGCCGGGTCCTTGCTTCCCGACACCGGCGCGTCCAGCAGCATCACGTCGGGGCGCTCAGCACTGGCCATAGCCGCGACGCGGTCGATCCCTGCCACGCCGATGGTGCTCATCTGGGCCCAGATCGCGCCCGGCGCCAGCGCGGCAAGCATGCCCTGGTCCCGGGCGATCGAGATGACAGCATCGGCGTCGGTCACCATCGTGACCACGATCGCGCCGCGCCGCGCCGCGTCGGCCGCGGTCCGGGCGACCTGCGCGCCGCGCTCGGCCAGGTCCCGGGTCGCCTCCACCGCGCGGTTCCACACGATCACCGGGATCCCGGCGCGCAAGGCACTGGCCGCCATCCCATGGCCCATGGCGCCAATGCCGAGCACCGCCACGGGCTCGTGGGTCGTTGCCATCGGTCTCTCCCTTGCCGGTCGCCTGTCAGCTCGCGGACCCTCCCAGCATCCCACCGCCCGCCCGCCGCCTCCGGGCACACGGCCTCTCCGGCCGACTGCATGACGCGTCATCTTATCGGTGAGGCACGCCAGAACCGGTTGTTATGCGCACGTCGGCCGTCGCCAACAAGACGATAATCAGCCCACCGTAATCGGCAGGGATGATTTCCCACCAGAACAGTGGAAAAGGCTGCACACAAGCGCTGATAAGGTCGAGCGAACCGTGAGAAAGTATGCCCGGCTCTGCATAAAACACGCGCATGTCCAACGCTCGCTCATCGGCAGATCCGGATGTCGGGATCGGGCCGGTCGACCCGGATCCCGGAGCAAATACATAGGATCGTTACGGCCCACGGTGCTCGGGGGCGCGTCGCACTGGTCGGCTACCCTACTGGACCGTGCCACCGTGCACATGATCACTGGAGG
>Ga0335069_10009550_pt1 | contig 13805 bp, 14 predicted proteins | sample Lox_Sample_11_FD_206714 | JGI IMG/M metagenome (GOLD analysis project Ga0335069, IMG submission 206714) | Soil microbial communities from Loxahatchee National Wildlife Refuge, Florida, United States - Lox_Sample_1.1 | ecosystem: Environmental > Terrestrial > Soil > Wetlands | place: USA... | reverse complement strand
CGCGGAGGTCCGCGAGGTCTTCCGGGTGCCGCGGGTCGGCAACGTGGCGGGCTGCCTGGTCCGCTCGGGCACGATCAACCGCGGCAGCAAGGCGCGGCTGGTCCGGGACGGCGTGGTGATCTCGGACAACCTGACCGTGGACTCGCTGCGCCGGTTCAAGGACGACGTGACCGAAGTCCGCGAGGGCTACGAGTGCGGTATCGGCGTCGGCTACAACGACATCCGTATCGAGGACGTCATCGAGACGTTCGAGATGCGCGAGAAGCCACGGGAGTAGGCCAGCTAGCACGGCAAACCGGATGTACGTGGGTGCACTGACCCTGGATGTGCTGCTCGGCGACGTACGGTCGCTCAAGCAGAAGAGAACGGCGGTGGCCTCGGTGGTCGCCGAGGTCCGCCGCCGTCATCCGGGCGTCTCGGTGGCCGAGACCGGGTACGCCGACCTGCATCGCCGGGCGGAGATCGGGGTAGCGATAGTGTCCTCGACGGCCGCGCACGCGGTCGAGGTGCTCGAGGCCTGCGAGCGCCTGGTGGCGGCGCGCCCCGATATCGAGTTGCTGTCCGCGCGGCAGCGGCTGCTGACCGAGGAGGAGTGAGCGAGCCATGGTGGATCAAGCCCGGGCACGGAAGCTCGCCGACCGGATCGCCCAGATCGTGGCGGAAATGCTGGAGCGGCGGATCAAGGATCCGCGGCTCGGCTTCGTCACGGTGACCGAGGCCCGGCTCACCGGGGACCTGCGGGAGGCGACCGTCTTCTACACGGTGTACGGGTCAGCCGAGGAGCGCGCGGCCAGCGCGGCCGGGCTGGCCAGCGCGACCGGGGTGATCCGGTCCGAGGTCGGCCGGCAGACCGGGCTCAAGCACACGCCATCCATCACATTCGTGCCGGACACCCTCCCCGAGGGCGCCGCGCGGATGGAGGACCTGGTGGCCCAGGCCCGCGCCGCGGACGCCCGGCTGGCCAGCGTGCGCGAGGGGGCGGTGCCGGCCGGTGACCCGGACCCGTACCGGGAGCCGCCGCAGGCCACTGGCGCCGGCGATGCTGACGACTAGCGATCTTCTCAGCGGAACCCGCGCCGCCCGTGATCGCGGCGCGGGATACTCAGCGACGTGACCGAGCGCGCCAGTTCGCTGGCTAAGACCGTGTCCCTGCTGGCGGGCGCGGACGAGGTCTGCCTGGCCTGTCACGTCCGCCCGGACGCGGACGCGCTCGGCTCCATGCTGGCGCTGGCGCACGCGCTGCGGGCGCCCGGGCGGCGGCCGCAGCGGGTCACCGCGTCCTTCGGTGACCAGCCGTTCGAGGTTCCGGAGATCCTCCGCTTCCTGCCCGGCCTCGGCCTGCTCAGCCCGCCGGAGGCTTACCCGGACCGGCCGGAGCTGATGGTCACCTTCGACGCGGGCAGCATCGACCGGCTCGGCCTGCTGGCCGGGCCGGCCGCCCGGGCTGGCGAGCTGGTCGTCATCGACCACCACGCGTCCAACACCATGTTTGGCACGATTCACCTGGTCGAGCCCGCCGCCGCGGCCACCGCCGTCCTGGTGCTGGACGTGATCGACGCCCTCGATATCGAGTTGACCGGGGACATCGCGCTCGGCCTGTACGCCGGGCTGGTCACCGACACCGGGTCGTTCAAGTTCCCCGCGACCACGCCCGAGGTGCACCAGGTAGCGGCCCGGCTGCTCGCCACCGGGATCGAACCGGGCGCGGTGGCGCGCCAGCTGTGGGACCGGGCCCCGTTCAGCTACCTGGGCCTGCTCGCCGACGTGCTGGCCCGGGCCGTGCTGGAGCCGGACGCGGCGGGCGGGCACGGCCTGGTGTGGACCACGATCAGCTGCGCGGACCGGGCCAGGCACGGGCTGAGCCTGGATGCCGTCGAGCCGGTCATCGACGTCGTGCGGCGCACCGACGAAGCGGACGCCGCGGTCGTCCTCAAGCAGTCCGATGACGGGCTGTGGCAGGTGTCCGCCCGGTCCAAAGGGGCGGTGGACGTGGGCCGGGCGTGCGCCGAGCTGGGCGGCGGCGGGCACCGGAGCGCGGCCGGGTTCACCGCCCCGGCCGGCCCGCAGGACGCACTCGCCCAGCTCCGCGGGCTGCTGGCGGAAGGCTAGCGGTGCCGCCAAGCGGGTTGCTTGTGATCGACAAGCCGGCCGGCCCGACCTCCCACGACGTGGTGGCCCGGGTGCGCCGGCTGGCCGGTACCCGCCGGGTGGGGCACGCCGGGACGCTGGACCCGATGGCCACCGGCGTGCTGGTCATCGGGCTGGAGAAGGCCACCCGGCTGCTCGGCCATCTCACCCTGACCGACAAGGAGTACCAGGCTACGGTGCGGCTGGGGGCCAGCACCGACACCGGCGATGCCGAGGGCACCGTGGTGCCCGGCACCCCGGCGGCCGGCCTGGACATCGCGGCGGTGCGCGCCGCCGCGGCCGCGCTGACCGGGCCGATCCAGCAAGTGCCGCCCGCCGTCAGCGCGATCAAGGTAGGTGGCAGGCGGTCCTACCAGCTGGCCCGGGAGGGCGCGCCCCCGGTGCTGCCGCCGCGCCCGGTCACCGTGTGGTCGTTCACCGTGCAGGCCGTCCGGCCCGCCGGTGACCTGCTGGACGCCGATGTGACCGTGTGCTGCTCCAGCGGCACCTACATCCGGGCGCTGGCCCGGGACATGGGCGAGGCACTCGGCACCGGCGGCTACCTGACCATGCTCCGCCGCACCCGGGTCGGCCCGTACGACCTGAGTGCCGCGCACACCCTGGACGAGCTGGAGAAGGCACAGTCCGGGCTGCCGGTGCTGCCGCTGGCCGAGGCGGCCGCGGCGGCGTTCCCGGCCCGGCGGCTGACCGAGGCTGAGGCGCGCTCGCTGGCGCACGGCGGGCGGCTGCCCGCCGTGGCTGGGCACACCGGCCCGGTCGCGGCGTTCGCCCCGGACGGCAGCCTGATCGCGCTGGTGCAGGAGGACGGCGGCCAGGCCCGCCCGCTCGCGGTGTTCGTGCCGTAGCCCGGCCCGCTGCGCCCTGGGCACCTCGGCGGGTCCGGCAGAATGGGGGCGGACTGCCATGTCACCGCGGCTGCGTGTGGGCCGTTGATCGGCGGGCCGCGTGGACGGCGGGCCCGCCCGGAGGAGGGCGTAATGCCGCACACCAGCGACACCCGGGTGCTCGGCTATGAGCCGTTGCTGTCGCCCGCCGGGCTGCTGGAGGAACTCCCGCTGGGCGGCGCGGCCGAGAGCCTGGTCGAGCAGTCCCGGGCCGAGGTGCGCGCCGTGCTGGACGGGGCGGACGACCGGCTGCTGGTGGTGGCCGGGCCCTGCTCGGTGCACGACCCGCTGGCCGGGCTGGACTACGCCCGCCGCCTGGCCGGCCTGCGCGACGAACTGGCCAGCGACCTGCTCATCGTGATGCGGGTCTACTTCGAGAAGCCACGCACGGTGACCGGCTGGAAGGGCCTGATCAACGACCCGGGCATGGATGGCAGCCACGACGTGCACCGTGGCCTGCGGATCGCCCGGCGTTTCCTGCTTGACGTGACCGGCCTGGGCCTGCCGGTGGGCTGCGAGTGGCTGGACCCGATCACCCCGCAGTACATCGCGGACGCCGTGACCTGGGGGGCGATCGGGGCGCGTACCACGGAGAGCCAGGTGCACCGGCAGCTTGCCTCCGGCCTGTCCATGCCGGTCGGCTTCAAGAATGGGACGGACGGGGACGTCGGCGTCGCGGTGGACGCCTGCCTGGCCGCCGCCACCGGGCACACCTTCTTCGGTGTCACCCGGGCCGGCGCGGCGGCCGTGGTCAAGACCATGGGCAACCCGGACTGCCACGTCATCCTGCGCGGCGGCCGCCCCGGCCCCAACTACCAGGCCGGGCAGGTGGCCGCGGCGCTGGCGCGGATCACCGGGGCCGGGCTGGCCCGGCGGGTGATGGTGGACGCCAGCCACGGCAACAGCGGCAAGGACCACCGCCGCCAGCCCGCCGTGGCCGCCGACCTGGCCGGGCAGATCGGCGACGGCGAGCCGGGCATCATCGGGGTCATGCTGGAGAGCTTCCTGCTGGCTGGGCGGCAGGAGCCCGGCGACCCAGCCACCCTGGCCTACGGGCAGAGCGTCACCGATGCCTGCCTGGACTTCGACACCACCACGGACGTGCTCCGCGGGCTGGCCGCCGCGGCCCGCCGCCGCCGCGACACAACCACCGGCCAGGCCACGGCGGCCGCCGGGGCCACCGCCTAATCTGAGACAACAGCCACCGCACGGATCGAAGGAGCAGCACTGTGCAGCGCTGGCAAGGCCTGGACGAGGTGCCAGGGGACTGGGGGCCTTCCGTGGTCACCGTCGGCGTGTTCGACGGGGTGCACCGCGGCCACCAGCGCATCGTGGCCCGGGCCCGCGAGGTCGCGGCGGCCCGGCAGCTGCCCGTCGTGGTGGTCACCTTCGACCCGCACCCGGACGAGGTGATCCGGCCCGGCTCGCATCCGCCGCTGCTGGTCACCGTCCGGCGCCGGGCCCAGCTGCTGGGCGAGGAGGGCTGCGCGGCGGTCTGCGTGCTGCCGTTCACGCTGGACTTCTCCCGGCTCGGCCCGGACGAGTTCGTCCGGATGGTGCTGGCCGACCGGCTGCACGCCCGCCGGGTCGTGGTCGGGGAGAACTTCCGGTTCGGTCACCGGGCGGCCGGCGACGTGCCGCTGCTCGCTGAGCTGGGCGAGAAGTACGACTTCGGCGCGGAAGGCGTGCCGCTGCTCACCGAGCACGGCGTGACCGTTTCCTCCAGCGAGATCAGAGACCTGCTCAACGCCGGTGATGTGGCCGGTGCCGCCCGCGATCTCGGCCGCCCGCACCGGGTGGAAGGCGTCGTGGTGCGCGGTCACCAGCGCGGCCGGGCGCTCGGCTTCCCCACCGCCAACCTGGAAACCATGCCCTACCCGGCGGTGCCCGCCGACGGCGTGTACGCGGGCTGGCTGGCCAGCCTGGACGGCGACGGGTGGGAAACCGCACGCTGGCCGGCCGCGATCTCGGTCGGCACCAACCCGACCTTCGAGGGCCGGGACCGGACCGTGGAGGCGTACGCGCTGGACCGGGACGATCTCGACCTGTACGGGGTGCACGTCGCGGTGGACTTCGCGCAGCGGCTGCGCGGCATGGTCCGGTTCGGCTCGGCCGCCGAGCTCATCGAGCAGATGTACCTGGACGTGGACCAGGCCCGCGCCCTGGTCAGCGGCGGCTGACCGGCCCGGCCGGGGTCAGCCGCGGCGGCCGTCCGCCGGGTACTTGGCCAGGATCTCCTGAAGGCGGGCGGCGAACCGGAGCGACTCGTCGTGCTCCCGCTGCCAGACGTTCCGGCCGAAGATCAGCCCGGTCGCCCCGGCCGCCATGGACAGCCGGGCCTTGTCCAGCATCGCCTCGTCCCCGGCCCGCTCACCGCCGGACACCAGGACCAGGGTCCGGTTGGCCGACCGGACGACCGCGTCGATGGCCTGCTGCGGCGAGAACTCGGCCCGGTACGGCTCCTTGACACCGGCCTGCTTCTCCGGGCGCGGGAAGTTGACCTTGACGACGTCGGCCCCGGTCTCACTGGCCACCCGGGCCGCGTAGTCCACCGCATAGAAGGAGTCCTTGCCCCCCTTGCCCTCGATGGCTGAGCCCCGTGGGTAGGCCCAGACGATCAGCGGCATGCCGAGCCGGCCCGCCTCCTCGCGGATCTGGTGATACTGCGCGAAGTCCGGCCCGGCCGCCGGGGTGCCGACGTACAGCGTGTACCCGACCGCGTCCGCGCCGAGCCGGACCGCGTCGCTGACCGTGGCGTGCACCGGGGACAGGGCCGCGTCGTCCGGCGGGATGTCGGTCTTCCCGTTCAGCTTGAGCACCAGCGGCACCTCGCCGGCGTAGTCCCAGTAGAACTTCTCGGCCAGGCCGATCTGGATGGCGATGCCGTTGAAGCCACCTTCCACGGCGAGCTTGATGATGTACCGCGGGTCGCTGGCCGCCGGGTTGGCGAAGAAGTCCCGCGGGCCGTGCTCCAGGCCCTGGTCGTAGGGCAGGAACAGGGCGGTTCCGTTGCACAGCCCGTGCTGGAACAGGATCCGGTGCAGGCGCGTCTTCTTGCCCGTGCCGAGGCCCAGTTCACCGAGCGCTGCACGTGTTCTCATCGTGTCCCCTTCCTGGGCCCGGCCGCCGCCACCGCCCGGACCACGAAATGCTTGCCTGCCCCGGCGGGCAGCGAGAAACCTTCGGCGAAGCCGGGCTCGACGTCCAGCACCAGATGTGGCCGGCCCCAGGCCGCGTCCAGCCGGCCGTCGATGTAGTACGGGCAGCCGGCCACGTCGCCGAGCAGCACGTCACCGGGCCCGAGCAGGAACTCGCCCCGGCGGAAGCACATCGGGGCGGTGCCGCCGCAGCACCCCGCCGACTGGATGAACATGACCGGGCCCCCGCTGCCGAGCAGGCCGGCGATGGCCTGCCGCGCGGCGGGGGTAGCGGTGACCCGGCGGGCCGGGTCCGTCCCGGTCATGACCGAAGCCTCAGAACAGGCCCATCGGCTTCGGGTCGTAGCTGACCAGCAGGTTCTTGGTCTGGCTGTAGTGCTCCAGCATCATCTGGTGGGTTTCCCGGCCGATGCCCGAGACCTTGTACCCGCCGAACGCGGCGCCCGCCGGGTACTGGTGGTAGCAGTTGGTCCAGACCCGGCCGGCCTTGATCGCCTTGCCCATCCGGAAGGCACGGCTGCCGTCCCTGGTCCACACGCCGGCGCCGAGCCCGTACAGCGTGTCGTTGGCGATCTCGATGGCCTCCGCCTCGTCCCGGAAGGTGGTCACGGCCAGCACCGGGCCGAAGATCTCCTCCTGGAACACCCGCATCTTGTTGTGCCCCTTGAGCACGGTCGGCTCGTAGAAGTAGCCATCGGCGAACTCGCCGCCCATCGCGGTCCGGTGCCCGCCGATCAGCACCTCGGCGCCCTCGTTCCGGCCGATGTCCACGTAGCCGCTGATCTTCTCCAGTTGCTGCGCGGACACCTGCGGGCCGAGCATCGTCTCGGTGTCCAGCGGGTTGCCCTGCTTGATCCGGCCGATCCGGTCCAGGCAGCGGGACATGAACTCGTGGTAGATGCCCTCCTGGATCAGCGCCCGGGACGGGCAGGTGCACACCTCGCCCTTGTTGAACGCGTACAGCACCAGGCCCTCGACCGCCTTGTCCAGGAACTCGTCCTGCTCGGCCAGCACGTCGGCGAAGAAGATGTTCGGCGACTTGCCGCCGAGTTCCAGGGTGACCGGGATGATGTTCTGCGCCGCGTACTGCATGATCAGCCGGCCGGTCACGGTCTCGCCGGTGAACGCGACCTTGGCGATCCGCGGGCTGGTGGCCAGCGCCTTGCCGATCTCCCCGCCCGGGCCGGTCACGATGTTCAGCACGCCCGGCGGGATGATGTCCCCGATGACCTCGGCCAGCTTCAGGATCGACCACGGGGTGGGCGAGGCGGGCTTGATGACGGTCGCGTTGCCCGCGGCCAGCGCCGGCGCCAGCTTCCACGCCGCCATCAGCAGCGGGAAGTTGAACGGGATGATCTGCCCGACCACGCCCAGCGGCTCGTGGAAGTGGTAGGCGATCGTCTTGCCGTCGATCTCGGTGATCGTGCTCTCCTGGGCCCGGATGGCCGCCGCGAAGTAGCGGAAGTGGTCCGCGGCCAGCGGGATGTCGGCCGCCAGCGTCTCCCGGACAGGCTTGCCGTTCTCCCAGCTCTCGGTCACCGCGAGCATCTCGCGGTGCGCGTCGATGGCATCGGCCACGGCGTTGAGCACCTCGGCGCGCTTGGTGTGCGAGGTCTCCCCCCACGCCGGGGCGGCCGCGTGCGCGGCGTCCAGCGCGTGCTCGATGTCCTCCGGCGTCGAGTCAGCGACCTCGCAGATCGGCCGGGCCGTCGCCGGGCACAGGTTGACCCGGTATTTCCCGCTGACCGGTGGCAGCCACTTGCCGCCGATGAAGTTGTCGTACCGTGACTCGACCGCCACGGGGCTCTCCGTCTGGCCAGGTGCTGCGTACTTCATGGTCCTGCTCCTCTCCCTGCCGCCCGCGCCGTCGCGGGCTGGCTCCCGGGCACGGTGAAACCGTCGTCAGGAAGCACCCTCACTGCCAATGTGCCGCCGGGAGCACAGCGCAGGCAGGGGCGAAGGTAGGGCTGAACGTCCCTTGCTGACCGCGGAGGCGCCGGGGGCCGGCCGGCTGTTCGGTAACCTGCCCATTACGCACTGACCGGGCCGCGGCCCGGCTGGGCCGTTCCGCACCGTCCCACGTGGTACCTTTGATGGCGGTCGGCGAGTTCCGGCCAGGGTCAGCTGCACCCTCAAGCGGCTGGCCGAGGGGGCTGCTGAGCCCCGTCCCATGACATGTCTCGAAGATAGGGATGCCACGTGCCGCTGGACACAACCGTTAAGAAGGAGATCATCGCGTCCAACGCGACCAATGAGGGTGACACCGGCTCGCCGGAGGTCCAGGTCGCACTGCTGACGCGGCGGATCAACGATCTGACCGAGCACCTCAAGGTGCACAAGCACGACCACCACAGCCGTCGCGGGCTGCTGCTGCTGGTCGGGCGCCGTCGGCGCCTGCTGCAGTACCTGGCCCGCACCGACATCGAGCGCTACCGCGCGCTTATCGCAAAGCTGGGCCTGCGCAGGTAGGCCCGGGACAACTAGAGAACGACATCCCGCGGCCCCGTTCCGGAGCGCACGGCGCAAGGACCGGTCCTCGGTAGTGGTTCCCGGGTCGCCATGGGCGGGCCGAGAGCTTCGATCGAAGACCGGGCCGGCTGCCGGCCCCGTCAGGCTGGGATCAAGCCACACGCCACCGGCGGCGGGGGAGCGCGGGACCTCAGTCAAGGAGGTCTCACCCGTGGAGGGTGTGTATACCGCCGAAGCCGTTATCGATAACGGGGCCTTCGGCACCCATACCATCAAGTTCGAGACCGGCAGGCTGGCTAGGCTGGCCGCCGGTTCCGCCGTCGCGTACCTGGACGAAGAGACCGTGGTGCTGTCCGCGACGACGGCGGGCAAGCACCCCAAGGAGGGGCTGGACTTCTTCCCGCTCACCGTGGACGTGGAAGAGCGGATGTACGCGCTGGGCCGGATTCCAGGCTCATTCTTCCGCCGGGAAGGCCGCCCGTCCGAGGACGCCATCCTCACCTGCCGGCTGATCGACCGGCCGCTGCGCCCGTCGTTCGTCAAAGGTCTCCGCAACGAAGTTCAGGTTGTCGAGACGATCCTGGCGCTCAATCCTGAGCACCTGTACGACGTGGTTGCCATCAACGCCGCGTCCCTGTCCACCATGCTCGCCGGGCTGCCGTTCTCGGGCCCGATCGCGGGCGTGCGGGTCGCCCTGATCAAGGGCCAGTGGATCGGGTTCCCCACCCATGAGCAGCTGAACGAGGCCACCTTCGACATGGTGGTCGCGGGCCGGATGCTCCCGGACGGCGACGTGGCCATCATGATGGTCGAGGCCGAGTCCACCACCGGCACGCTGCGCCTGCTGGCCGACTCAGGCAGCGGTGCCGTGGCGCCCACCGAGGACACCGTGCCGGAGGGCCTGGAGGCGGCCAAGCCGTTCCTCAAGCTGCTCTGCGAGGCCCAGCAGCGGGTCGCCGACCAGGCCGCCAAGCCGACCGGTGAGTTCCCCGTGTTCGCGGATTACCAGCCGGACGTCTACGACGCGGTGAGCGCGGAGGTCACCGGCGAGCTGGCCCGGGTGCTGACCATCGCGGGCAAGCAGGAGCGCGAGACCGAGACCGACCGGGTCAAGGCGCTCGCCCAGGAGAAGCTGGCCACCCAGTTCGAGGGCCGGGAGAAGGAGATCAGCGCCGCCTTCCGGGCGCTGACCAAGAAGCTGGTCCGCGAGCGGATCATCCGGGACGGCGTCCGCATCGACGGCCGCGGCCTGACCGACATCCGCCGGCTGTCCGCCGAGGCGCACGTGCTGCCCCGGGTGCACGGGTCCGCGCTGTTCGAGCGGGGTGAGACGCAGATCCTGGGCGTCACCACCCTGAACATGCTGCGCATGGAGCAGATGCTGGACACGCTCAACCCGGAGCGGACCAAGCGCTACATGCACAACTACAACATGCCGCCGTACTCCACCGGGGAGACCGGCCGGGTCGGCTCGCCCAAGCGCCGCGAGGTCGGCCACGGCGCGCTGGCTGAGCGCGCGCTGCTGCCGGTGCTGCCGACGCGGGAGGAGTTCCCGTACGCGATCCGCCAGGTGTCCGAGGCGATCGGGTCCAACGGCTCCACCTCGATGGGCTCGGTGTGCGCCTCCACCATGTCGCTGCTGGACGCGGGCGTCCCGCTCAAGGACATGGTCTCCGGCATCGCCATGGGCCTGATCAGCGAGGGCGGCCAGTACGTCACGCTGACCGACATCCTGGGCGCCGAGGACGCGTTCGGTGACATGGACTTCAAGGTGGCCGGCACCAAGGACGTCATCACCGCGCTCCAGCTGGACACCAAGCTGGACGGGATCCCGGCCGCCGTGCTGGGTGCGGCGCTGAAGCAGGCCCGCGGCGCCCGGCTGACCATCCTGGAGGTCATGCGCGAGGCCATCGACGCCCCGGGCGAGATGAGCCCGCAGGCGCCGCGCATCATCACCATCAAGGTGCCGGTGGACAAGATCGGCGAGGTCATCGGGCCCAAGGGCAAGATGATCAACTCGATCCAGGAGGACACTGGGGCCGAGATCACCATCGAGGACGACGGCACGATCTACATCGGCGCCACCGATGGCCCGTCGGCCGAGGCGGCCCGGACCACGATCAACGCCATCGCCAACCCGCACATGCCGGAGGTCGGCGAGCGGTTCCTGGGCACCGTGGTCAAGACGACCACGTTCGGCGCGTTCATCTCGCTGCTGCCTGGCAAGGACGGCCTGCTGCACATCACCCAGCTGCGCAAGCTGCACGGCGGCGCGCGGATCGACAACGTGGACGACGTGGTCAAGGTCGGCGACAAGATCCAGGTCGAGATCCGCGAGATCGACGACCGGGGCAAGCTGTCCCTGGTCCCGGTCGAGGTGGTCGAGCGCGAGGCGGCGGCCGGCGGCGACGGCGGCAGCCCGAACGGCGATGGCGGCCCGTCCGGCCAGCAGCCCCGTGGTGACCGGGACCGCGGTGACCGGGACTCTCGCCCGGGCGGGGGCCAGGGTGGCGGGGACAGCCACCGGACCCGGCACCGCGAGCGCCGGCACCGCGACTCGTGAGCATGGCGGACCGGGAACTTCTGGCTGATGGCACGGGGTCCGTGCGGCACACTGTGCTGCCGGGCGGGCTCCGGGTCATCACCGAGTCGCTGCCGCACGTGCGGTCGGCGGCGTTCGGCATCTGGGCGGGAGTGGGGTCCCGTGACGAGGGCCCCGCTCACGCCGGTGCCACCCACTACCTGGAGCACCTGCTGTTCAAGGGGACCAGGCAGCGCACCGCGCTGGAGATCTCGGCGGCCATCGACGCCGTCGGCGGCGAGCTGAACGCGTTCACCGGCAAGGAGTACACCTGCTACTACGCGCGGGTGCTGGACGCCGACCTGCCGCTGGCCATCGACGTGCTGTCCGACATGGTGACCGGGTCGCTGATCGCGCCCAAGGACGTGGACGCGGAACGTGGCGTGATCCTCGAGGAGATCGCCATGAACGACGACGATCCCTCGGACACGGTGCACGAGGCGTTCACCGCCCAGCTGTTCGGCGACACGCCGCTCGGCCGGCCGATCCTCGGCACGGTGGACTCGATCAACGCCATCACCCAGCAGCAGATCGCCGAGCACTACCAGGCCCGGTACACCGCGGACACCCTTGTCGTGGCGGCCGCGGGCAACCTGGACCACGATGAGCTGGCCCAGCATGTCCAGCGGGCGTTCGGCCCGGTGCTGGCGGACGGCCGGGAGCCGGCCGCGCCGCGGCTGGCCGGGCCGGGCACCGCGGTGCCGGAGGCGGCGGTCGACGGCACCGGGATCCGCCTGGTGTCCCGCCCGCTGGAGCAGGCCAACCTGGTACTCGGCTGCTCCGGGCTACGCCGGACCGACGACCGCCGGTTCGCGCTCGGCGTGCTCAACGCGGCGCTCGGCGGCGGCATGTCGTCCCGGCTGTTCCAGGAGGTGCGCGAGAAGCGCGGCCTGGCCTACTCGGTGTACAGCTTCACCGTCCAGCACGCGGACAGCGGGATCTGGGGCATCTACGCGGGCTGCCTGCCGTCCAAGGCCGATGAGGTGCTGTCGATCTGCCGGGACGAGGTGGCCAAGGTGGTGGCCAGCGGCCTCACCGACGCCGAGCTGGACCGGGGCAAGGGCCAGCTGCGCGGCTCGATGGTGCTCGGCCTGGAGGACCCGTCCTCGCGGATGAGCCGGCTGGGCAAGGCGGAGCTGGTCTACCCGCGGCTGGAGCCGGTGGACGAGATCCTCGCCGCGATCGAGGCGGTCAGCCACGACGACGTGCGCGCGGTGGCCGCCGAGGTGCTCACCCGGCCCCCGGTGCTGGCCGTGGTCGGGCCCTACGATGACAGTGCGGCATTCGCCGGCGTGCTCGGCTAGGGTTCGCCAGCGGGGAGGCGGGTGCGATGATCAAGGTCGGGGTGCTCGGTGCCCGGGGCCGGATGGGCAGCGCGGTGTGCGAGGCGGTGTCGGCCACCGGCGACCTCGAAGTCGCGGCCGCGGTGGACGCCGGTGACCCGCGGGAGGATCTGGCCGGCTGCGCGGTGGTGATTGACTTCACCCACCCCGGCGCGGTCATGGACAACCTGCACTGGTGCATCGGCCACGGCCTGGACACCGTGGTCGGCACCAGCGGGTTTGACGAGGCGCGGCTGGCTCAGGTGCGGGACTGGCTGGCCGCGGCGCCCTCGGCGCGGGTACTGATCGCGGCCAACTTCTCGGTGGGTGCGGTGCTGATGATGCGGTTCGCCGCGCAGGCCGCCCGCTTCTTCGAGTCGGCCGAGGTCATCGAGCTGCACCACGCGGGCAAGCTGGACGCCCCGTCCGGGACGGCGTCCCGGACCGCGGGCCTGATCGCCGCGGCCCGGGCTGAGGCCGGGCTGGGCGCGCCGCCGGACGCTACCGTCACCGCGGCCGAGGGGGCCAGGGGGACGGTGCTGGACGGGGTGCACGTGCACTCGGTCCGGCTGGCCGGCCTGGTCGCGCACCAGGAGGTGCTGCTCGGCGGGCACGGCGAGACGCTGACCATCCGGCACGACTCGCTGGACCGGGCCTCGTTCATGCCCGGCGTGCTGCTCGCCGTCCGCCAGCTACACTCGCTCCCCCCCGGCCTGACCTTCGGCCTGGAACCCCTGCTCTTTTAGTCCGGGGGGGCGACCCCCCTGGACCCCCCGATCGCCGCTTCGCGCCGAACGCCTCCTCGGCCGGAACACGCCTTCGGCGCGCCCGGCCTCGTCGGCGCCTGCCGGGCACTCGCTACCCCGGGTACTGTCACCTACATGTGCAGGAGCATCAAGACATTGCGCCCGCCGTACGCCGAGCAGGTCACTGACCAGGACGTCGAGGCGGCAGCGCGGCAGTACGTGAAGAAGATCAGCGGGTTCCAGCGCCCCGCCAAGCACAACGCGGAGGCCTTCGAGCAGGCTGTGCAGGACGTGGCCAAAGCTACGGCGGTACTCCTCAGCCGGCTTGAGATACGGTAGCGGGTAGAGCAGGACAGCAATCCGGCGCGGCCCACCGGGGGGTGGACATGCTCAGGTTCATTCTGAACATCATCTGGCTGGTGCTCTGCGGGATCTGGATGGCTATCGCGTACGCGATAGCCGGGACTATCTGCTTCCTGCTCTTCTTCCTGGTGGTG
>Ga0335069_10009548_pt1 | contig 13806 bp, 9 predicted proteins | sample Lox_Sample_11_FD_206714 | JGI IMG/M metagenome (GOLD analysis project Ga0335069, IMG submission 206714) | Soil microbial communities from Loxahatchee National Wildlife Refuge, Florida, United States - Lox_Sample_1.1 | ecosystem: Environmental > Terrestrial > Soil > Wetlands | place: USA: Florida... | reverse complement strand
TGCTGCAGAACGATCCTCAGACCGAAGACTGGGTCGTGCTTCATTCGCTCAACCTGAAACACTCCGGCACTCAACCCTACGGTGAAGTTGACTTCGTCGTCCTTATTCCGGGCGCAGGGGTTTTCTGCCTTGAGGTCAAGGGGGGCAGGGTCGCCTGCAGGGATGGCGCGTGGACAACCACGGACGCGTCGGGAGCGACCTTCCCGCTCAGGCGGAGTCCCTTCAGCCAAGCTCAAGAGGGAATGCACGAGGTGCGGAAGGCCCTGGAGGAAAGACTTGACCGCGTTGCTGAATTCTACAGGGTCCCGTTCGGATATGCCGTGGTCTTCACCGATGTCGAAGCACCGCCGCCCGAAATTGGAACGGAACCCTGGGAAGTCATCGACCAGCATGGTCTGAATACCGGATTAGCGAACAGCCTCCTGAGGGCTGCGAAACACCAGCGCGCAAGGCACCGGATACATTCCACGCCGGCGGAACCGCAGTCAGCGCTGCTGGGAAAGATGAGGGATGCACTCCGCCCTGATTTCGACCGGATCGTCGCACGCGGCACAGTGGTGAGCGATTCGGAACGGCGTCTGTTCCGGCTGACCGAAGAGCAATACCACGTGCTGGATCTCCTGGGCGATAATCCGCGCTGCCTGTTCGAGGGCGCTGCCGGTACCGGCAAGACACTGCTCTCCCTGGAATTCGCAAGACGATGTGCAAGGTCGGGAGACAGGGTCCTGCTGATCTGCTTCAACAGGCTTCTGGGCGACTGGTTTGCAAATGAAGTCCATGTGACCGCAATCGGCCTGAACGTGACGGCGGGACGATTCTATAAGTGCCTGCGTGACGCCATCGTGTCGTCGGTCATTGCGGCTGAATTTCAGACAGCGGAACAGCAGTCGCGTGGCGTCGAGCTGTTTGACAGTGTCTACCCGCTCTATGGACAGCTCGCCCTTGAGGCGAGCAGTGACCGGTTCGACGTTATCGTCATGGATGAAGCCCAGGATCTCGTGCGACCGCCGGTCCTCGCCCTCCTGGACATCTGGCTCAAACGGGGGCTCCGCCACGGAAGGTGGGCTTTCTTCGGTGATTTTCACCGTCAGGCGATCTACGGAAGTGGCCGTCCGGAAGAAATGCACCGGCTGATGAACGAAACGTGTGGTTTCCATGCGCGGGCCAGCCTCAGACAGAACTGCCGCAATACACGCCGCATCGGCGAGGAGACTGCCCTTCTATCGGGATTTGAGGCTCCGCCCTATCGCATGGGGCAGGTTGACGGCACGCCGGTTGACTATCTGGAATACACGGACGCCGAGTCCCAAGGGAATGCCCTGGAACTGGTCCTGTCGCGGCTTGCAAACGAATCCGGCATTGTACCGGATGACGTGATAATTCTGTCGAGGTACCGCCTCGAACAGTCAGCAGCCGGCAGGCTCATGGACTCGACCCTTTTCCGGATTCGTCCGGTTGAACAGCCGGCTCCGAAGGACAGCAAGTTACCGGTGTTTCACTTCGCTACCGCGCAGGCCTTCAAAGGCATGGAGAGCAAGGTCGTTGTGCTGTGCGATGTGGATCGGATTGACGGCGATGACGACCGGTCGCTTCTATACGTTGCGATGTCGCGAGCCCGGAGCCTGTTGACCGTGCTGCTGCATGTACGTACAAAGGCAGCAGTGCGGGAAGCTTTCAGAAAACGAATGTCCGATTTGTGGAGGTGATGTCTTGAGCGGAGGGGTTCGCAGTGAATTAGTCGATTTCCTTCGTCGCGAGCTGATCGGTCCTGATCCGGGTCTGCCCGCTCAGCAGCTCAACAGGGAGGAGATACTGAGACCGCAGGACCCGCCGCGTCTGCGCTACAGCGCCGGAGTCCTCTTTCCGCGGAAGGCATCTGTAGCCGTCGCCGAGACCGCAACAGAGGCGGAAGCCGACATGGACCGAAATGCGGTATCGGAGGCGGACGAGCTCGAAAACGAAGAGACAGGCGTTGGCGATCCGCGCGCCGACGCCCGTGGAGAAGGGGAGGTCCCTACCGATCAGGAAGTGAACCGGGCGAACGAATACCTGCCGAGCGCCATGGGCATCTCGGCGCTGTTGCGCCTGCCGGACGGTCTGAGCGTCCGGGTCACCGCAGCTTCTTATGCCCGCGAAACCGTTCCGGGGCTGGGTCGCCCGGACAAGGACAACAAATGGCAGCCTCACTGGTTCCGTCGTCCGGTTGAGTGCGCCATAGATATCGGATGTGCGGATTTCAGGGCGGAGGGGCCGGTCGTCAGAAAATATCCCATCAGAATCGGCGAAGCCGATACTCCGCTGGTGCTGCATGTGTTCAGCCGCCCGCACGTCCGGGCGCAGAATCCGCAGTCGGATCGGATTGTTACCTTCACGCTGCTGAACAACCGGACCGCTCTGGCTCAGCGCCCGCGCGATGAAGAGTGTTTCTTCCAATGCGGACTTGAGATCACGGCCCGCACGCAAGAGGCCTGCTTTCTTGAATACCCCGATCGTTTCGGAGTCTCACTGGACGAGGAGGAGCAATCCCTGCGACTGCTGTTTTCGCATCTGAAGACATTTGCCGTCGGGCATGGTTGTGCAGCCGACTGGGACGGCGGCACCAGCGACGCAGTCATGCGAATCCGTTCTGAATCGTTGCCCTCCTACGAGATCAAACCTATCGTGCCGGCGCAAATCGACGGACTCGACCTCTCAATGCGCGACCTTGCCACACCCGGTCCCGGATCGGTCGGATTGTGCACTCAGCTTGTCGAGGGTTATCAAAGGTGGATCAGCGAAAGGGAGCAGGAAACCGCAAGCCTCGCGCAGGAGCATCAGGGCGCAGCCGGGAGACATCTGCGCGGCTGTCGCGAGGCGCTGAAGCGAATGCGCGACGGCCTCGCCATCCTGAAAGACGATGCTCTCGCAGTTCAGGCGTTCGCACTGATGAATCGTGCCATGCTTGAACAGCAGGTCCATTACGAACTCGCGTCAAACCCGCAAAAGCAGCGCAGGTGGATACGGAAAGGCGATTCGCTCGTACCTGAACGGCCCTATTCAAAGCCGGATCTCGCGGATCTGCCGTCAGGGCGCGGCCGCTGGCGTCCGTTTCAGCTTGCGTTTATCCTGATGAACATTCGCTCGATGAGCCAGCGCGCGAGCGACGAGCGGCGTACCGTCGATCTCATCTGGTTCCCGACCGGTGGCGGCAAAACGGAAGCCTATCTGGGACTCACTGCTTTCACAGTTTTCTGGCGGCGTCTCGACAACCCGCAAAACGACGGCACAACTGCTCTGATGCGCTATACCCTGCGGCTGCTTACAACGCAGCAATATCAGCGCGCGGCGTCCCTGATATGCGCGTGTGAACTGATCCGCAGCGAACACGAAGATCAGCTTGGCGCGACTCCCATCTCCATCGGCCTGTGGGTGGGGGGTGACGTTACGCCGATCAGACACGACGACGCAGCAAGAAAACTCCAGCAGCTTCTGGACGGCGGTCGTGAAAACCCCTTCATCATGCTGAACTGTCCCTGGTGCGGCGTTCAGATGGGGCCGGTCGAATTCGGCCGCAGCAACCGGGTGAAAGGATACCGGCAACGCTCAAACCCGAAGCGAGTAGAATTCTTCTGCGACGATCCCGATTGCGATTTCCATGACGGATTGCCTCTCCATGTCGTCGATGAAGCCATTTACGAAGCGCGACCCACGCTCCTGATCGGAACGGTCGATAAGTTCGCGCTTCTTCCCTGGTATCCGGAGGCGCGAAACCTCTTCGGGCTTGACACCGGTGGGCAATGCTCGCCGCCCGATCTGGTGATCCAGGATGAACTGCATCTCATTTCGGGACCTCTCGGCTCCATGGTCGGGCACTACGAGACTGCGATTGATGCGTTGTGCACGTATGAAAGGGACGGGCATCGGATTTCAGCGAAGGTCATCGCATCAACGGCGACCATATGCCGCGCCGGTGAGCAGGTCCGCAATCTCTACGGCCGCCCGGTATTTCTTTTTCCGCCGCAGGGACTCAGGGCAGGGGAATCCTTCTTTGCGCACGAGGATGCAACTGCACCGGGCCGACTGTACGTCGGCGTCTTCGCGACCGCACTGTCGTCCCACGTAACAGCGCAGATCAGGGTCATGGCTGCGCTTCTCCAATCGGTCAAGAGCCTGAGGGGCAGGACGCCCGAGGAGCTTGATCCCTATTGGACCCTGATGTCGTATTTCAACAGTCTGCGCGAACTCGGGCACGCAGCCACCCTCATCCGCGCGGATATCACCGACTATCTCAATGCAATGTGGGATCGTCTGGAAATCCGCCCTGACGGAAACAATGACCCGAGGAGGTTTATCAACGCGGACCGCGAGCTGACGAGCCGTGTCCAGAGCAGCGAAATACCGGAGGTGCTTCAGCATCTCTTCGTCCGCTGGGACGGCACCCGCGATTCCCACCCGATTGATGTCTGCCTCGCAACCAACATGATCCAGGTCGGACTGGATGTCCCAAGACTCGGGCTGATGACCGTGGTTGGCCAGCCCAAGACCACATCAGAGTATATCCAGGCGACAAGCCGCGTTGGCCGTTCACATCCCGGTCTTGTAGTCACTGTTTATAATCCCTCCAAACCAAGGGATCGCTCCCACTTTGAGCACTTCCGGTCGTATCACGAGACCCTTTATCGCTGGGTGGAACCGACGAGCGTCACACCTTTTGCCGTCCCGGTAAGAGACCGCGCGCTGCACGCACTCGCTGTTACGCTCGTGCGGTACTTCGGTGGAGATGGCGCCCGGACATGGCCTCAGCCATACAAACCCGTCGGAGACCTCGCGCCCGCGGTCACTGAGATAATCGCCGCGCGTGTCAGGGCGATTGATCCGGACGAAGAAGGCGCGGTTCGGCGGCAGCTGAAGGAAATATTCACCGACTGGCGTCGCAATCCGCCGCCCCGTTACGGTGACTTCAAGCCACCATCGGCCGACACGCCGCTGATGTATCCGGCGGGCACCCAGAAGCTAGCCGAGTGGGGCGAGCCCACATATCAGACGCCGAGTTCGATGCGCAATGTCGATTCGACGTGTGACGCCCGCGTGCTGAACAGATTTCCGCAACCGGAGGACGATTAGATGCCCGCCGACAGACCCATCCGCCGCGGTCAACTCATCTCCCCATTCGGGGTCGGCGCGATGGTTTCCTTCCCGCGCGACGAGGCTCTGATGACCGGAGGGCTTGATGCATGGACCGCGCACGCGAAGAAGCAATGTCCCGCCGACTGGCTTATTCGCGAAGAACGCCTCGAAGCCCGGCTGCGAGTCAGCCATCTTCGTCTGCCGCCGGACCACAGGGATTCCGGCCTGGGCGTCCAGTTCCCGAATCAGGACGTGCCGTTCGTGCGGTTTCCCCGCTGGCAATACTGCCACTACTGCGGGGGCATGGAGGAGCTGTCGCTTTTCGGCAATCGCCAGCGGTGCAGAGCTTTGCCATGGCCCACGCGTAATTGCGTGCAGCGCGCACGAAAACCGTGGCTGATCCCCGTACGTTTTGTGACCGCCTGTCCCCGAGGCCATATACAGGATTTTCCCTTCATGGCGTGGGTACACCGCGGACAGACGGGCGGGGCCGGCTGTCAGCTGCGCCTCCTGGCGGGCCGGTCTTCGGCGGGACTCACCGGCATCAAGATAACCTGCACGTGTGGCCAGAGCCGGAGTCTGGGGGGAATTTTCGATTTCGACGATCAGAACGGCGGTGCGTTGCATCGCATCGGATGCGACTGTCAGGGCTTTCGCCCCTGGCTGGGTGAATGGGAGAACCCGCCGGGTTGCGGGGAATTTCTTCAGGTCGTGCAGCGTGGCGCGTCCAACGTCTATTTTCCGCACGTGGTCAGTTCCATATACCTGCCGCTCTGGGCGGAGGACGCGGCCGGCGGAATCGTCAAAGCACTCGAAGATCCGAGGATATGGGGGCCGCTTTCGTCGGGACTTGTTGACGGTAGGGTCTCGACGGATCGGTGTGAAATGGTTGCGTCGATGCGCAATCTCGATCCCAGGGAACTTTACGCAGCGGCTCAACGCAAGCTTGCAGGCATCCCGGAACCGTCAGCGCTCGTGGCCCAGACGGAAGAAGCCTTCCGACGCAGCGAATATGACGCGCTTAAGGCCGGGCGCGGTGCACCGCAGAGTGACCTTCTGGTGGAAGCCGCGTCGCTGAACCTTTACGGCGCGCCGGTATCCACGTCCCTGTCCCATCTTGCGCTCGTTCATAAGCTTCGTGAAACACGCGCGCTTGCGGGCTTCACCCGTATCCTGCCGCCGGACGGCAGTCTTACCAGTCCACGGCTTCAGAGGCTTGCTCTTGATCAGCGGATTGATTGGCTTCCCGCGATGATTGTGAGGGGTGAAGGCATCTTTCTCGAATTCGATACCGGCCGCCTGGACACCTGGATGCGCGGATCTCGCATCATCGCGGAACGCATTGGCCAATTGAATGCCAGGTACAATCATCGTCGCGCGGACCAGGGTCAACCCCAGCGACCCATATCCCCGCAGTTCGTGCTTCTGCACACATTCGCGCATGTGGTCATCAACCAGCTTGCCTATGAGTGCGGGTACGGGAGCGCTTCCCTGCGCGAGCGTCTTTACTGCGATCTGGACGATCCGGCCAACCCGATGTGCGGAGTTCTCATCTACACGGCCTCGGGAGACTCCGAAGGCTCCATGGGAGGGCTGGTCCGTCAGGCGGGCCAGGGGCTCTTCGAAAACATCGTTATGCGTGCGATACAGAAGGCAGCGTGGTGTTCTTCCGATCCCGTATGCATAGAGAGCAACGGCCAGGGCGCCGAAAACTCCAATCTTGCGGCCTGCCACAGTTGTTGCCTGTTGCCCGAGACATCATGCGAAGAAGGCAACCGTCTGCTGGATCGGGCGCTGCTTGTCGGAAAACCCGGAGAGCCGGATATAGGTTTTTTTTCAACGCTGGTTTGACGGGCGGCCCTCTGACTGTGATTTTCGTAAGGTAATCACAGCGCGCTAAGTGCCCGCCGACGGGCACCAGCGTTTAGACGGGTCCGGGCGAATGTGCTACGGGTCGCTCTAGGGCACAATGTGCCGGACCGCTGGGAGCGCCATTCAATGTGCTTCGCTTTGCCAGCAGAAACCCGGACCCAGACTCATTGTAGATCGGAAATGGTCGGGGCGTTTCCTTTTTTCTTTATCGCTTTTCGTAGCTGGCGTTATGATCTGAAGAGGTAAACCTTCATGCCGTTAACCCTTGTCATCAAAGAACGAGGCCATTCCTGGGCAGGACGACTGCCCGTTCAAAGCAGCCACGCCACCCGCGAGGAAGCGGAAGCGGAATTGGTGCGATATGTCCGAGCGAACTGGGACGCAGAGGTGGGTGCGGAAGTGCCCGACGACCCGGCGGCGATGGTGCGGGAATACTTTGCCGATGTGCTCGAATCGTATAATATCACCGAGTAGGCCTCCGTAAATGTTCGGCGCATTAATCCCGTTTGTGGCGTCCTTAAGATAAGGCGGTTGGTTAACTCGGTTCCTCCTCGTCTTCTTCAAGAGCCTTTGCTATTTCGCTGGCTAGCCCAATCTGTTCGCCGCAGTCGCCAAAACCAGCATGAGGATTAACACGACAAACATCGCAGGCTTCGTTACGAGCGCGTGCCGATGGGACCGCTTTCATGTTGAAGGTGACCAGATTCTCTGCAAGCGTCACAGGCAGCGGGCTCCGCAAGAAAGGCTGGAGGAGGTGCCGAAGCAGCATGACGCCGGCGCTCGACGCCCTCATGTTTAAATCCATTACGGCGGGTTGCTTGATCAGCAGGTCATCAGAGTACCCCAGTGCAATCTTGCGTTTCCGCTCGGCGCCAGTCAGCGACTCAAACGCCAGCCGCCGAGGAGTCACCAGCCCGGTGCACCGCAGGCACCAGCGTCCGGGTGCGACGTAATTGACCCGAGCGTCCGTCGATACGATTCCTTCCTGATCCCCACCGATTTCAGCTCCAACATCGATGTACGGCACGCTGTATTGGTAGGCGTATTTACATAGGAGCATTCGCGGGTAATCTTTGTCTACGCATCCGAACAAGAGGTCGGCTTCGTTTAGCCGCTCCAGCATCGAATTGTCCAGGATGGAGCCCACAACGGGCACTACCTCGCAGCCCAGACCCAGCGCGTCGATCCCGCGCTTGAGAACCTCTACCTTGTGGCGGCGATGTTGTGCGTCGTCCTTCCGCGCATGGAGAATGCGGTTGAGGTTCGCTAGCTTCACAATGTCATGATCAATCAGGAGAATCCTCTTGCATCCGGCCCTCGCCAGCAGTTCACAAACGAGAGACCCCGTGCCGCTCGCCCCAATGACAGCCACTGTCATACCAGAAAGCAGAGCGAGAGCACCGCTCCCTGTCAGCGCGGTGGCGCGGTCGAAGATCTCGGAGGGGTCAGGTAAGGCATTCGGCTCCCGACCATCCAGCGGCAGATAGTCCACACGTTCGCCCACCACGATCAGGCGTGTAGCGGCAAGCTGCTCACCTGGCGACCGCCACAGCCTGCCCTTTTGCGAATTTTCCCCCAACACAATGCTGCTCAGAAGCGTACCGGGCCAGAGTTCTTGTAGATTTTCGACGAGCAGAGGGTCCTGTTCATCGTCATACCAGGAAAAACCCACTTCCGATCCTGCACCAGGGTGGGTGTGAAAGGTTACCAAGCCCGCCAAACCGGCTTTCCGTACCGCAATGTGCGCTCGTCTCAAGTATCGGGAAGTGAACGTCAAGGCACTGTGCGGTTCCGCGAGCACCTCGCCCGGTTCCGGCCAGATCACCCGTGTGACGATCAGCTCCCGCAGTTTGCCACCGACCGACCGCCTTCCCAAAAGACCGATGGCGCCAATTTCCGTGTCCCTTCGCCCACGGAACGATGGCGCGCAAAGCTTTCGGATACGCGCCCAGTCGGGCGCAGAAATGCGGACGTTAATTCTTGGCATTGACGGCCCCGCGCGCCAGGAAGAATCCCCGGCAATGAAACATGTGGCTTTCGATGGTGTCTGTTCCCGCCCGGAATTCCTTGCCATCCGGGTAGTGCCAGGACACCGCCCGCCATTGATGGCCTTCGAAGGTCAGGGATTGTCCGTTTACGCGATTGTGCTCACCATTGTTGAAGGAGTAGGGCAGGCCGATGTAAAAACCGTCGAGTCCCGTGCCGAGGTCATAGGCGAGCGGGATCGCGATGAGAATATCGTACGTGGCGCGGTCCCAGGGCGGGCTCGGGGCTGTGATGCCCCGAACCCAGGCATAAGGCTGCGCGCCGTCCATCACCAGAGCGATGGCGGTCCCGGAACTTGCGAGGCGTTCTATCTCTGACTTAGCAGTCGCGATGTGCACCGCTCGCCTCCGCGCCGTATTTGCCGTCGCGCTGCGCCTCAAAACGTTGGCCGCGGTGCAGCTTTACGGGAGTATCCGGCGGCAGGGGTTCGACGCTGTCGGCGGGGTAGTAGAGGCTGTATTGCTCCCAGGGGAGGCCGGCCAGCGCGAGAATCGCTTTCGGCGTCATTTCCTTCTCCGGTGCGACTCTCCAGCGCGTGTTTATCTCGATTGCCAGCACCAGCTCAATCGCGAGGTGATGGGTCCTTGGCTCCTGTCCGAGAAACTCTTCGACCGTTAAATTCAGGTCTAGCGGCTCTCCGACTCGATGATCGCCATAGACGCCCCGGAGGTGATCAAGCGGCGTGTGAGGGGTCGGCAGAAGCTTGACGTCCAGCTTTCGTGCCGCCTCATCCAACACTTCAAGTAGTGTCGCATCCCGCTTAACCTGTAGCCGCCTAGGCTCGTGATCAGGATGGTGAAGCACTTCCACCAGGAATTCGACTTCATGGCCTCCGACTACGATGCCCTGTGTTTCCAACGCGCCTTCGACGCTCACCGCGTCCTGTTGAACATTAGAGAGTTCTTGCATTGAGGTCTCCTTTTGCGCCCAAGTGCTCAGTCTACAGTTCTCTTGATGGCATCCCAGGAACGCCATGCGGCGGCCGGCAGGGTTGCTCTACCTAACAATCCCACGACCCGCTGCACGTTGTCAAGCACCAATACGTTAAAGAATATTAACGACAGTAATGCTGTCCCACACGCCTGCCAGTAGACCGGAAGGGAGATCTCCCCCGCAACTAGCGCATCCAGTCCATGTCACTCTTTCAAAATCGTTGGCTTCGCTTTCCGGGCAATCGCCAACGACAGCAATACTTGACAACGGTGCTACATTGGCTTTATACGGTTACCATGAGCACACAAATCGAACCTTTCTACCAAACACTCGGTTCGAAGATCCAGCAAACGCGCGAAAAAAGAAAAATGACGCAAGCTCAACTTGGTATGTCGCTGAATCCTCCTTCAACGCGCGCTTCGATAGCGAACATCGAGAACGGAAAGCAGCGAGTTCTTGCGCACACACTTGCCCAGTTGGCGGACGCGCTGGGCGTAAAGATACAAACACTTGTGCCGACGTCCAATCGGCCCGCTCAGGTCGCGAATCCGAAGGACGTGGAACTGGAACTGAAGAGGAAGCTCAACCTGGCCGGCCCGCAACTAGAGAAGCTTGCTGCCAGCCTGTCAGCCACGAATTCAGGACGTCGGTCATGAGCGTCCGCAGCGCACGGTATCATGGTGAGGCCTTGGCCGCCGCCTGCGGGTTCACCAGGCCGCCCGTAGATGTCGAGCGAGTCGCCCGTCACCTTAAGCTGAAGGTTGCGCACGCGGATCTGGGGGAAGACGTGTCCGGCCTGCTGATCAGCAAGGGCGATTCAACCGTCATAGCCGTACAGGCGAGCGATGCCCCCAAGCGGAAGCGCTTTACCATCGCGCATGAGATCGGCCATTTTTTCCTCCGGCACCAGTTTGAGCCCGGAGAACACGTGCACGTTGACCGCGGCCATCTCATTACTCCTCGCAACTCCCGATCAAGCACTGGAGAAGACCTTAAGGAAATCGAAGCCAACCAGTTCGCGGCCTGTCTGCTGATGCCCTCAGAATTGCTCACAACCAGAATAAAGGCCTTCGGTACGCCGTCCCTCAGGGATTATCATGTAACGCTTCTTGCAAACGAGTTTGAGGTCAGTGAGCAGGCCATGACAATTCGGCTTTCCGCATTAGGCCTTCTATAAGATCCAAGAGCATCACTAACGCAAGCCTTCGCTCGATTCGCTCCAACGTAGCCAACCCGTGATCGCTTTCAAATCATCAGCTTGTGGCTGGCGCTTTGCGACGTGCCGCGCCGCCGCTTGTCGTAAATCTGCGTCGTCGTGATGTGGCGGTGGCCGAGCAGATCCTGGACTTCGGCCATGTCGTTATTGCCGTCGAGCAGCAGCGTGGCGGTGGTCGCGCGCAGCGAATGCGGCGTATAGATGCAGCGCGTTTGCGGCTTGCCGTCCTTGCCGGTTACCTCCTTCATCGCGCCAGGCAGGCGCTGCAGGTAGCTTAAGATCACCCGGTACAGCGACACTTCACTCATCGCGCGTCCGGCAAGAGCGTCCGAGCCGGGAGCGCGGCGCGGGCGGAAGAGGGGGCCGGACGTAAATCTTGCGTGCTGAATGTACTCCTCAATGGCCTGGCCGGCGACGGGATTAAGCCCGATGGTGCGCCGCTTATCGCCTTTTTCGTGGAGGCGGATGGTCGCGTTGCCGTCTTCCAGGTGGAAATCCTCGACTTTCAGGCGGCAGCCGGTGCCGAGGCGGATGCCGGAGTAGATGAACAGCTTCAGGATGGCGCGGTCGCGGTAGTCGAGCACCGACTCGCCGGACGGCAGGCTCATCAATTGCCGGGCGCGGATCACGGAGAGCGCCCTGGTTTCGTCGCGGGCGTCGGCGGATTCGCGCGATATAAACTGCGCGTGGGCGGGATTGGGCACCGTGATCGGCAGGCGCAGCTCAGCCGCGGCGCCAGCGAGGTATTTGTAGAACGACGACAGCGACGATATCCGCCGGTTGATTGTCTTCGGCGCGCCGTCGCGATCCGCGATGGCGTCGCGGAATGCCTGCACATCCTTGATCGACACCGCGAGCAGTCGCGCGGATTCCTCGGGCCAGCGGATGCCGGCGAAGTTCACGAACGCCATGATGTCTTCGCGGTACGCGCGCTGGGTGTGGGGCGATTGCCGACGCTTCAACCAGGTGTCGAATATCGCCGCCACGGAAAAATAGAACTGCTCGACGCGCTCTTTGACCTCAGGTGTGATCCGGCCGGCCAGGATCGGCGGCAGCGATGACAGCGACTGCGACCCGACCAGCTCCGCCATACCATCCCCCCGCGCTGTGTTTATAAGAAAGATAACGGATTTTATCTTTCACAAGAACAAACGGCAAGAGCGGAATTGCTGGCGTTGCCCGAGCGCCACAAGCTCGCCGGAAAGACTCCGGCGCGCGGCGAATCCATTTGACATCCGTCGCGGATCGGTTCTCGTACTTCACTCCGTTCACGACCGCCGATCCCCATGTGCGCAGGGTGGCCTCCCGCGAGCTCATCAAGGAGGAGCCGTATTCGGCTGTAGAATGAATAGATGGCCCAAAAAAGCCTGAGGGTGCTGCTTGTCGAGGTTCCGGCGGTGGCACTGGAACTCGATGGAGAGATTCTTGGCGAGGTGACGTTGAACCACGCCAAGTACACCCAGCTTCTGCTCGCCGCAAACCTGTCCAGCGATTCCGAAGGCGGATTGCAGTTCGCTGTGCAAATCGTTGATTTGAAATCCTCACAGCCGGCACAGATGACTTGGTCGCGAATGATTCCATACTGTGGTCGGGAACTCGGCGTCTGGAGAATTGGTGCGCCGAACGAGATTCTGGGGCAGTACTTGGGCAACGCGGATATCGTAGGCATCTCCGCAAACTTCACGTTCGAACGCAACTCGGCGGCCGAGACCATTTCATTCGTGAAGAGTAGATGCTCTGCCATGATCGTCGTGGGTGGCCATGATGCAACGGCTGCTCCGCGATACTACTTGGAAAGAGGGGCGGACGTCTGCGTCCTCGGCGAAGGCGAGAGTGCTATCCTTGAGATCGCCTCGGCCAAGGTCCGAGGAGGACTTGAAAACGTTAGGGGCATCGCGTATCTTGATCGAGGTGAACTCCGGAAGAACGGCAAAAGGAGTCGCCACGATCTGAATTCCATTCGGTATCCAACCGAAGCCCTTCTCCTCTCCCATAGGTTCGACGAATGTCCAGATGGCCGAGTCCCATCTAACGTGTCTGCTACGTTCTCCGTACTTGAGACAAGTCGTGGATGTGACGAAAAGTGCTCTTTTTGCGACAGTAGCTACATCGTAGGATCTTATCGATACGCCCATATCGAAGTACTTCAACGCCAACTGGAAACCCTTAAATGCGCCGGCATACGTACTGTTCTGTTTGCCGACGACAACCTCTTGTATCGAACCCTTCTATCATATGGCGGCAGCTCCGGCAGGCAGGAACTACTTCAGTTGTTTGATCTTCTTTTCGAAATGGGTTTCGCATGGACATTTTACAACGGTATACAGTTTGGTCTGCTTGAGAAGCGCGGGAAGCTGGATGGTGAGCTGATTTCTGCGCTCTTCCGGAGCGCCATTGTAGACGGAACATTGGCAGGCTGCTTTCGTGCGTACATACCGTTGGAGAAGTTCATACAGGATGAAATGCTGCTTCTGCCGAAGCTAAAGCCTCTCGATGTGGAAAAGGAGATTCTGACCGCTATCAGCCGATGCGGGGTTCCCGAACTGAACCTTGGGTTCATTATCGGTACTCCACGGGAAACAGCAGCCTCGCTCGCGGAGACGTTGAAGGGGGCAGAAGAATTCGGCTCGGTC
>Ga0335069_10009547_pt1 | contig 13808 bp, 12 predicted proteins | sample Lox_Sample_11_FD_206714 | JGI IMG/M metagenome (GOLD analysis project Ga0335069, IMG submission 206714) | Soil microbial communities from Loxahatchee National Wildlife Refuge, Florida, United States - Lox_Sample_1.1 | ecosystem: Environmental > Terrestrial > Soil > Wetlands | place: USA... | reverse complement strand
AGCACGGTTTCGAGCTCGGCAATGCTCTTATCTGTATGAAAACGTTCGGATTGAGTGTGCAAGAAGACGAGCTTGTCCTCGATAGCCGCGCGGACAACTTCCCGGAGAGAGAGCAGCACGATCCGCTTGCCTTTCCGGGCGGCAATCCTTTGCGGGAGGTTCGGCCGCAGTTCGGTGAGCAGTTTTTGGAGGGCTTCGTCATTAGAACGTGTGCCCTTGGCGAGCGCCGCCCGAACGCGCTCGACGGCTTGCTGAACCCGCTTCGGCTGGATCGGCTTCAGAATATAGTCGATCGCGTTCGCCTCGAAGGCGCGCACGGCGTATTCGTCATAGGCGGTCACGAAGACGATCAGCGGCGCGCCTTTTAGATTCTGGAGAACCTCAAAACCGTTCAGTCCCGGCATCTCGATATCCAGGAACACGACATCAGGCTCGACTTCGGAGATTCGTTCCAACGCCTCCAATCCATTCGCAGCTTCGCCCGCCAATTCCAAATCGGGCTCGGTTGCGAGCGCAGCAATCAGACTGCGGCGCGCGAGTTCTTCATCGTCCACCAATAAGAATCGGATCATGATGCGGGGATGTGGACCGTAACATCGACCCATTCCTTTTCTACAACGCTGATGCGCAAATCCGCACGGTCGCCGAAAACCAGGCGGAGGCGCTCCCGAATATTGGCCAGAGCGTGCCCGTTGCGAAATATCCGGTTCACGTCCAGATTAGGTGCGCCGAGCGAGGGATCGAACTGGTTGGCGACGCTGATATCGCAATGTCCGTTCCGCCGCTCGATCTGGACCCGCACCGTTCCGCCATCCAACCGCTGAGCGACGCCGTAGCGCACTGCATTTTCGACCAGCGGTTGCAATGTCAGCCCAGGCAAGACGACGCCGGCGGCCTTCTCGGGAAGCTCGACTCTGAGCCGATTTCCGAACCGGAGGCGCTCCAGTTCAAGATAATTGCGGGCAAAGGTCAGCTCGTCCTCGAGCGATACCAACTCCGCGCGTGAACACGAGAGCGTGTATCGGAACATATCCGCCAATTGCCCGATAGCCGCCTGCGCGGCGCCAGGATCAATGGGGATCAGCGCCGAGATCGTATTCAGCGTATTAAAGAAAAAATGTGGGTTGATTTGGGCCTGCAAGGCGAACGTCTGAGCCTTTGCCGCGGCTTCGGACAGAGTTCGCTCCCGCAGTTCCTTTTCGGCGCGCAAGCTGAGGAACGCACCCATCGTCAAACTGATCACCAATGCGACGATGCCATCCACAATTGCCATCTTGCCGAGAGACAGCGGCGTCGATACCTGGATATGGAACAAAAAGCGGATCGCGGTCAAGGCAATCAAGCAACCTGAAATGCCGCCGGCCAGAGCTGTGAGAACTTGCAGAGTACGTCCGATCGCGCCGGAAAGCCGCCGGAATATCGGGCCGAGGTAGACATTCGGCAGCGCACAGGTCGCATAGAAAGTCACCCCGAAAATCACGCACATCCCGCAGGAGTCCCACAGCCACAGGAGTGGGTGGCCGAAGATCTTGTCGAGCGGATAGTTCCCCAGCCAACCCATGACGATCGATAACGGCGCGGCCAACGCCACTGCTGCCACAGCAACCTTCAAGAACTCGACAGGCAACTGACGCAACGTCGGCCGGCGTTTGAACAATCGGCGTTTCATTTTGTGTCCGGAGCCAGCCCGCCGTTCAAGCGCATTCCGCCCGGAAGCGGGGTCAGCAGTTCGATCGCGACCTGCGAGGCTTCGCCGCCGGTGGTCTTGTGTTCCACGTAGAGTTGACGAATCACGCCCTGGTGAGAATCGCTATAGAACCAGCCGTTCAGCGCCTGCTTGTCTTTCCACCAGGTCATGATAACTAGCATGCCGGGACGATCCTCGCTGCGCAACACATGAGTGCCGAGCAAGCCGGGCTGGGCCTTGATCTTTTCCATTAGCTCGTGAACGTACGAGGCATCGCCCGCCCCGGTCTTGGATATTGTAATGCTCGCGACGGCGATGATCGGCGACATATCGGCGCTGATTTTCGGAAACCGGTCGGGGTGGTAGGGTCCTTTTTTCTCGTCGCCCGATGCAGTTTCAGCGAGCTTTTTCATTCCCCGGCGAGCCTCCTTGGCGGCTTCGCCGTCGGGATTGGCGTCAACGGCTGCGAGAAACTCAGCGCTCGCCTTCGCGGCATCGCCGTTCGACATGTACACGTCGCCCAGAACCAGGTGCGCCTGAGCCTTTCGTTCCGGTTTCTCGGAAGAAAACTGCGGATTCTCGATGGCCGCGGTCAAATCCTCCTTGGCGAGCGGCCCTTTGTTGAAGAAGGTGGGAAAGCGGCCGTACATCAGTCCGCGTGTGAGGCGCACGGTGAGATTCTTTGGATCCATAGCCACTGCCGCGTCGAGGTCGGAACAGGCCGCGGTCATGACTTCGTTGGCTGGCGCGAAGTTGCCTTTCTGAGCCAGCCAACCCGAGTACTCCATCTTTACTGCTCCGCGAACAGCGCGAGCCACCGCGTTGGTCGCATCCTGCTGCACTGCCAGGTCCATGGTCTGCTCGGCTCTTTTGTAAGCCTCAGCGGTTCCTGCGGATCTCGCGGCTTCTAATTCGTGTTTCGCTTGTTCGATCAACTCCTTGGTGTCCGCTACTGCGAGCGTGGTGGTCAGCGCGGTCGCGATCAAGAATAAAGTTTGCATTCGATTCATAACTAGCCTCCTTTGCGCATTGTGCGGAGTTGAGGCCGTCTGGCACGATGGAATTCGTCCGATCGGTTCAAAAAGTAGTCTGATTGGTTTGAGCTACTGATTCGCCAGTGTCCGGACGGCGAAGGCTGTCGCGATCAGCGGATCGTCTTCTTTGACGAGATTTTCCGGATTGGCCCAGCTTCCGTCGGTTCGCTGGAGACGCATCAGAGCGTCTGGAACAGCCGAGGGGACCGAAATATGGAGTTGACGGAAAGCCGCTGTGCTGGCCGCTGCATAGTAGAACGCAAGCCCCTTTGGCCAACGTTGATATGCCTCGCCGATGAATCCGGGAACATCCATATCCCGATGATGCGCTGTCAACCAACGCTGTGCCGCGCGAACGCGAGGATCATCCAAGGGCCGCCCAATCGCAAGCAGCGAGATAATCCCGTCCGCCGTGGTCGTGCCATAGCTACGGAAATGATCGCTCACTTGTCCAGCTTTGTTGGTTTCAACTTCCGTGTTTGTGAAGAAAAAGCCGCCGTCCAGGTCGTCGGGCTTGGCTGGATCGAAGTTCTGGCACCGTTCCACAAAGGTTCGAGCCCGGACGAAGACTGCGTCTTTCGAGTCGATTCCGCTCAGCGCCAGCGCTTCAAGTACATAGCGGGTCATCGAGAGATCCACGTGCCCCGGATTTGGCGGAGGGTGCTCGATCCCGCCAAAACCCCAGGCTCCGTATGCCGGGTCGGCTGGCTTCCAGCCGGTTGACTCACTGAACTGGCTTCGTTTTAGCGATTCAACCATTGGCGCCGCTTGCACCTGCCAATCTGTTCGTTTTGCACGAGTTAGGGCGGTCACGGCCAGTGCCGTCGCATAGTTTGGATAATCCGGCAGCCCGGGATCCGCCATTCCGAGCGTGCCCTGCGAGTCCGTCTTGCGGCGGATGAACTCGATCGCCCGGTCGACTTTGTGAACGGGCAGAGGGTAGACCGATTCCGGAACCTCCAGCAGCGCTTCGAGAACAAACGGAGTCAGGGATTGACCGGAGCGCAGGAGCCCGTAGGTATGGCTCGGCCAGCTTCCGTCCGCGGACTGCTGATTCCAGAGGTAACGCGCGGCTTTATGGAGGGCCGGACGTTCCGTCGGTCGAGAACATCCGGACCCCAGCAGGATTGCCAGAGCAAACCCGCAAACTTCACTTCGAAATCGGCTCACGATCCACCAGCATAGTCAAAATCGCGGCGCTGGTCACCGCGACCCGGCCAGTGATGCAGTGATGGCCGACCCAACTGCCATCGTCGTTCTGCAGCTTGACCAGCTTAGTCTTCATTTCTGAATTCCACTTCGCCCATTCCGGGCCGCCGGTGCGATGAAGGCTGTCGCTGATGTTGAGATAGGAAAAGAACTCCTCGCCGCCGAACGATCCGAAGCCCATCACGTAGCGATCGTTCGAAAGATTGGCAGCGAGGGCCGCGATTCTCGGGGCATTGACTCGCCGGTCTTTCTCTGTACGGCTGAGCTGTTCGAGTTCCTGCGCGTCTTTGTACAGCGGGACGCCAGCGGAAACAGCCATGGGAGCCGAGGACGCCATGACGCTGCCCATGACTCCACCCGACACACCGCGTCCCGTTCCAGCTTGAGCCGGCTTCGCCGCCGCGTCGGCAGTGTACTCCTGCACCTTCGCCATCGTAACCCCCGACACCGCGACACCCTTTTTCTGCGCGAGGAACAGGCTATTCGACGCCATCGAAGTGCCCAGAATCGGCGCCCATCCCCCGGCGATATTCCAGCTCCCATCCTTGAGCTGGTTCTTCTCGATTTTTGCCACGCACTTCTGGAGCGCCGCACGAACGTGCGCGTTGGATTTGGCATCGCCCATCTCGCCGTCCAACTCCGCGAGGAGCTTCGACGTCAGGAACGTGTCGATGTACGGTCCCAGCTTCCGCTCGATCTGCGTTCCGTGCAGTGTGGTGACTTCCAGGCCTTCGGTTGGGCTTTCGTCGACGTGGCGAAGAATGAAATTGACCGCACGCATCAATGCAGCCTGATACTCTCCGCGCGACGGACTGCTGCCCGCATGGAGAAGCGCGGTTGCGGCCACGGCAGTGTTCGCGACATCATTTCCATTCGACTCGAGACGCTCGCCCTGACGGACATACGAAGTCTCGCCTCCGTCCTGGCCCCAGCCACCGTCTTTTCCTTGTGTCGACACCAGCCATTTCACACCTTTTTCAACGGCGATGGTGACAGGCTCATTCTTCGGCAACGAGGTATTGCCCGAAAACGCGTGAGGCGAGAATGCTACCCAACCGAGCACAAAGGTCAGAAGGGCGAAAACACTGATCGTGAGCTTCTTCATGATGATCTCCTTCGCGCCGAGGCTCCGCGCGCACCTGCGGTCTGTCCGGTTAGACGTCGCCGCGGAAGCGAAAGTGCCCGTTAGCCGGCCGCTTGATCAGGAATGCCGCGGAATGGAAGTTTCTTTCAAAGACTCTTCAGGGCAGGTCGGGGACCTGCCCCACGTGGCGCAGGTCCCCGACCTGCGTTAAACAAATCTGCGAAGGCAAACGGCTTTCTTGTGGCTCGCTTCGCGCCTGCTGCACGCCGGGAAAAAAACAGTTGGATAAGCCTCCGGCTTGTCCGGGCGCGATGCGAAGCGCGCACCCGTGTCCCCCAAGTTTTTCACAACACGGGAACGCCTGAAGGCACGGTATCAGGTCAGAAGATCTTCGATTTCGGCATTGGTCAGGTTCAAACTTTCCGGCTCGTTAGAATCTAGAGCCAGAAAACGAACGCGCTTGCTGCGCGACTCGCGGGAAGCAGACAGGTCTGCGAAAACGAAGCCATCCCGTTCCACGATTTCGCCCGGCTCGACCGGTATCGGCCGGCTAAACATCGGCCCGTCATGGACAAACGTATGGAACTCACCGTTTTCAGCGCACGGATCGATTTCTGGTGGAAGATCGCATAAAAGCTGAGCGTCGAACTCGCGTCCGGCAAATTCTGGCGACAACACCCGCGGATTTACGCAAGTAATCGTCGCCCGAAGCCCGGCCGCGATCATCTCCTCAGCCAACTCACGTGTCGGCATCCGCCAAACCGGGAAAACCGGCTCCAACCCAGTTCCGGCAAGCTGTTTCTCGCGATAAGCCCGGATGTCAGCCAGGAACAAATCGCCGAAAGCGATCGCGGTGATCCCTTCGCGCACAGCTCGATCGCAAACGTCGCGCATGCGCGCTTCGTATTGATCGTTGGAACAAGGCCACGGGAGGGGAACAGTCCAAAGCGGCACGTCCGCCGATTCCGCCTGAAGCTTTACCAGATCGTGACGCACCCCATGCATGGCAACGCGTCCGAACTCCTGATTGACTGTAGTGATGAGCGCGGCTACTTCGACGGCCGGGTCCTGCCGCAGCAGATGCAACGACCACGCGCTGTCTTTACCGCTGCTCCAGGAAAGCGCGACCCGCTTCAAGCTGCGACAGCGGCGCGTTCTTCGGAAGCAATCGTCCGGCTGAGCAGGCCATACAGTCCGAATAGCGCTGCTGTGTAGATCAAATCGCTCGCCACGGTCCACCCGAAGAAGGGAATCGCTGCGACATAGCAATCGGCTAGTCCAGTGATCGTTCGTGGGTACGAGTTAAACCACAGCCAGCTACCGAAGTTGGTGACGAGGTAGAACTGCATGCTATTCAAAAGCGAGAACGCGCCGATCTTTGCGATGTTCTCGGTGTTGCGCAGCCGCCGTCCCAGCCAGACGCTGATGAGGAAGCTCAGATATATGAAAATCTGAAATCTGCTATACGGTGCGACACCGTAAAATTTCGCCAAAATGGGATCCGTAACGGCCATCAGTGCGAGCGGGACCAAGTAAGCCTGCCACACCGGCAACCTCGCGCCCGCGAACAGGCTCATTCCGCCAACGGGAGCAAAGTTGGGCGGATGTGGCATCAAACGCAGGATCGCTCCCAATGCAGTAACCGAAAGAGCAGCAGGCCGCCAGTTCGAGTTCTTGGTCATCAGTAAGAGTATAGCGCTCCAATTCCTGGCGGATCGTGACGGGTTTGAGCTACACCGCTCCCCATTCGTTAAGCAGCGCAACTGACTTCGTTTGATTTTCTCCGCCAAATAACCGTGCATATCCCAAGGGCGTACATTCCACGATCTCGCCCGGCCGCTCATAATGCCCGGGAAGCTTCACGCGAAGGTTGAGATCGGCGCCGTGTTCAAGGAGTAATTGCGTTACCGGCAAACTGTGATCGCCGAACTGCGTCACCGCGTGGAAGATTGCCGTTTGCCCGCCGATTCCGTCTTCATCGACTGTCGCACGGGCATTGACGTCGGCCCCACGATCGAGCATCAGGCGCACCGCTTCAACGTTGCCGTATTCCGCAGCCACATGTAAAAGCGTTCCTCCCTGCAGCAAAAGGGAACGTCCGCCGGTTTGGCCGCAATCGAGTTCCGGGAAAGATCGATCGACGATTTCAGGCTCGGCGTCGATCAGGTTTGCCAAATCATCGAGCCGCCCGCGAAGCACTGCCAGCACGGCCGGCGTGTTGTATTTGGTTTCCGCGCCAGACTGCAAGAGGAGTTCGATACAAACGCTCAGCCGTTCTGGGGAACGCGCGTAACCCGCTATGAGATAGTCGAGAGCCGTCGCCGGATAGGCGTGGCCGCCTATCGCGTATCTATGGTCGCGCCCGTTTGGATTTGCGCCTTGATCGAGAAGCCATTTCAGCGCGGCGGGCTCCAAGGATTCACACGGGGCAAAGATGATGGGGAAATGTCCGTGCCACAGGGCATTCACGTCGGCGCTGTGGGATACCAGCAGCTCCATCATCGGGATGCGACATGCGTTGAGCGCCGCGCGCATCAAGGGTCCGTAGCCGCCTTGGTGCACGTCCGACCCATGCGTGATCATCCATTCCGCCAGAGAAAGTCTGGTGAGACTCGGCGGCTCCCAAGGCACGCGGCATTCTGCAACCCACGTCAGCGGCCCATCCTTGCCGTAGCCGAGTGGCGCCCGGTGAAGGGCGGGGGTTCCGAGTCATCAGGGTTTGGACGCGCGCAAGGTCATTTGTATCGATCGCCTGCTTGAGTTGCCCAATCTCCTCGAACGACTCTACGTGAGCTTTAAGGTTGGGCCAACTCGCAAACCCGTAGCGGCGCTCGATCTGGAACTGCGCATCAGTCAGCGATGCCGCCCTCTCGGTTTTCAGCAGATCCTTGGCTTGGTCCTTCAGATGGCGGAGATTGGGACGATCCGGAACGGGCTGCGCGGCTTCGATTGGTTCAGTCGACATGCGACCTCCTTTCATGGAATTGCCCGGTGTCCGCACAATCGGGCTGAAAGAAGGTTGCTGAAACTTGAAACTGAGAGGTGGGCTTCTACCCTTTCCGCGGACCGGATGCGTCCTACAACGCTAACAACCAGCCTATTATGGCCTTGGAATCACTGATGAATCGCAGGAGTGGATTACAACTAGGGTTTGTTCTTCTTGAGAACGCCACAATTCCCAACACCGTCACGAAACAGGTACGTTACCAGACGGTCTAACGTCTTGAGAGCGCCTCTCTCAGTGACATGTTTCGAATCTTAGCGGTGGAGGATAATCCCGCCGACTTAAAGCTGCTCGATGACCTTCTAAGAATGCTCGGGCGTCCTTACAAGTTGGATTGGGCGAAGAACGGCATCGAGGCTATGGAGGCCCTCGCTCGTCAGCTGGCTCATCATTCCTTACCGGATCTTGTCCTGATGGATGTACGCATGCCCCAGATGGACGGGTTGCAAACCCTTAGGGCGATCAAAACCAACCCGAGATTGCGCGTTCTTCCAGTGATCATGCTCTCTACGTCCGTGCTCGCCACGGATGTTCGCAGCAGTTATGAAGCTTACGCCAATGCCTTTGTGCAAAAGCCATTGACATTAAGCCAGTCCGAACGTCTCATTCGGGCGATTGCGGCGTTTTGGATCGATTTCGCCATTCCTTCGACTGTTCCGAACGACGTGAATGCAGGTGACAACGGCAAACGAGATGCAAACGTCAGTGTGGAGGCCGAGAGCCAAGCGATGTTCGAAGTGGAAGCCGTGGTGGGACTGGGCGAGATATCCTGCGATGAGCGACGTCGGCTCATTCAGCGCTTCGCATCCACTGTGAAAGAATTGCTCGTTCTGCATCAGGAGCAGTTCGATGCAGCCATCCACGGTGACCAGGAGTACAACCGGTTCGATTTACTCATCCACATGGCAAACGAGAGCAAGCAGCGAGCAAAGTATGAGCTCCTGCGCCATGTGGAATCGCACGGCTGCTCGAATCACGATGTCATATCTAACCCCAGTCGAACGTGAAGCGATTACCGACAGCGTGCTAAAGATCCAATCGATTCAAGAGTCCCTCAAGCAGGTGGAGGACAGCAAGATTCCCGATGTGCATGAGATTCACGAGTGTCTCAACACAGCGCATGGAAGGCTCCGTGGCGCCTTAAGGGATCGTCCGCACCGGAAATCCCACCTTAAATGAAACGTCGAAAGTCCTGATTTTAACCGCGGCATTTGGGCGGTATAGTGGCTATCAGGTGTGACGTGGGTGCGCGTAGTTTTCAATACGCGATGCTGGCGGTATTCCTGGCGACTGCTTGCGCGGCCCAGGTAGCGATCGACGGCAAGGTCGTCGATGAGAACAATGTACCGGTCGCGGCCGCGGAGGTCACGATCAAATCAGCGGCCGATGTGCGCTTCAGAACAGCTACAGATCCGACGGGCGCGTTCCGGATTCAACTGACGCAGCCTGGTCCTTACCTGATTAGCGTCGAGCACGTGGATTTGTTTTCTCTCATCGACCGCCCCATCGATCTTCACTCCGGCGCCAACGAAATGATGCTGACGATGGCTCACGTTCGGAATACGTCCGAATCGGTGAATGTCAGTGACCGGCCTTCGCCCGTGGACGTGGAGCGAACGGACGCGGAACGCCGGCTCAACGGTCCTGAAATCTTCGCGATTCCCTATCCGGCGACCCACGATTTGCGCAACGCACTGCCTTTGATGCCCGGCGTTCTGAAAGGTCCAGCCAACGACCTGCACTTCGACGGCGGCACGGAACGGCAAACGGAATATATGCTGGACGGATTCAATATCAGTGACCCGCTGACCGGCACGTTCCGAACTCATTTCAGCGTCGAGGCAGTGCGCTCCCTTGATAGTCCTAGCGGCCGGTTTTCGCCAGAAATCGGCAAGGGTTCAACGGGCGCGTTGGCGATTCACACCGAATCCGGCGACGACACCTGGCGATACTCGGGGACCAACTTCATTCCTGGAATCGACACCGGCCATGGTACTCGCGTTGGCGCATACACGCCGCGTCTGAACTTCTCCGGTCCGCTGGTGAAAGGGAAAGCGTGGCTCTCCGACAGCATCGATGCCAACTACAACCAGCTTTATGTTCCAGGGCTGCCTAGCGGTCAGAATACGCGCTACAGCTACGGCGCGAGTAATCTCTTGCATGTTCAGGCCAACCTGACGCCGACAAACGTTCTTTACGCGAATTTCCTCGGCAACGTCGATATCACGCCAAACTCCGGCCTCGGCGTTCTCGATCCGATCCAGACGACTGTCGATCTGCGCGACCGGGAGTGGTTCTTCAGCGTGCGCGACCAACTCTATCTGACGCGCGGCACATTACTTGAATATGGCTTCGCGGATTTTCGAACGTTCTACAGGATGATTCCCCAAGGCCACTCATTTTTCCAGTTCACCCCGAACGGCCGGCTGGGAAATAACTATGTCGACTCCACGGAAAAATCGCAGCGGAAGCAGTTCCTGGCAAATCTGTACTTGCCGTCCTTCCAGTGGAAGGGATCGCATCAGCTCAAGGCCGGCACTGATGTAGATCGGCTGGACTATTCGCAAGACGTGCGGCGGACCGGATTCAACGACATCGGTCTGACCGGCACGATTCTGCGACAGGTAGTCTTTGGAGGCAGCGGCGCTTTGGAGCGGCCGAGCCTGGAAGTATCGTCATACGTTCTGGACAACTGGAAGATCAAGCCGAATCTCGTCGTTCAAGCTGGTATCCGGCAGGATTGGGATGAATTGGTTCGCAGCATTTCTTTTTCTCCAAGGATGGCTTTTTCTTATGCACCGCTGGGCTGGAAAAACACGAAGCTATCGGGTGGATATGCGATCATCTACGACGCTGACGTGCCGCAGCTCTTCAGCCGCCCGCAGGATCAGTATTCGCTCACGACACTTTATCATCCCGACGGCTCAGTGCTGAACGGACCATCGGTTACCGCATTTACCGTCGGACACAACTTAAGCATGTCGCGGTACCAAAATCTCTCGTTTGGACTGGAGCAACTATTGCCCGCTCGGATTCTGCTCGGTGTGAACCTGCTGACCAGGCGAGGTCACAACGGATTGAGCTTTGTGAACATTCTGAACCCGAATGCTCCGCCGCCATCGGAATTCGTGTCGATTTATCACTCGACGCAGTTCGCCGGAATTTACCAGCTAGCGAATGTCCGGCACGATCAATACGACTCGGCGGAGATCCGCGTACACCAACCGTTCGGCAAAGGCTACGAGTGGTTCGCCAGCTACACCCGATCGCGCGCTGCTTCGAATGAAGTGGTCGACATCACCGTCAGTCAACCCACGGCTATTACGGACAACATCGGCCGGCTCCCCTGGGATTCGCCCAATCGTTTCCTGACTTGGGGCTATCTTCCTACGCCGTTTCAGAATTGGGCCGTGGCATATCTGTTCGAAGACCGAACAGGGTTCCCATTTTCAGCGGTCGACCAGATCGGCCAGGTTGTCGGCTCGCCAAATTCACTGCGTTTCCCGAATTACCTCAATTTGAATCTGCACATCGAGTGGACCACTCATCTATTCGGCTACCGATTCGCGCTACGTGGCGGACTCAACAACATCACTAATCACGCGAATTGGACCGTCGTGAACAATACCATCGGTTCGCCCCAGTTCCTCAACTTCTATGGAAGCGACGGGCGGCATTTCGTCGCCCGTATTCGCTTCCTAGGGAAGATGTGAACTACGCGAGCATCGTCCGCCGGCGGATGATCCCCAATCCGACTAATCCGGACCCGATCAGCAGGAACGTAGCTGCTTCCGGTGTATCCGAAACATCGCTCGTCTGCGTCGTGGCGGTTCCGTAGCTGACGTTATCCACGAACGCGTACGTTCCTCCCGAACCAGGACCCTGCAGCGACAAATCGATTGTGGCGATAGGGGTGTCCGAAGTCGCGCCAAAAAAAGCAACCGGCGGCGCGCCGGAGGTCGCCTGCGTGTAAGTTCCGAGCAGGTTCGATTGAAGATCGTTGAGGTTGATGGTGTATGGCAGGCCGCCATTCGAGGTCAAGAGATTAAAGCCAACGGCAGTCACCGCGGCCGGAAGGATGATGTGAATATCGGACGACGGGCCGCTCATCAACATAAACGCTGCGTTGCTCAGGCCAAAGCCCGGAAACCAACTGGTTGTGTCCATCTCTCCGAGCGAGGTCTGGCCGCTGTAGCCGATGAACTGCACTCCGCCGAGTGTTAAGCCGCTCGAATAGAAAGTCATGGAACCGGGAAGGCCGCTGAAGTCGATGGTCTGAGTAGTGCTCTCGGCGGTTTGCCAACCGGCCAGGCTGTTGTAAGTCGTGATCGTCGTGCAATACAGCGGTCCAGCCATTGCTGCTAAAGCAACAACAACAAAAGACCCTAGGGATCGAATCCGGAACATCTTTTTATAACTCCGTAGGAGACTCCACCCAACGGCGGGTTGCCCGAAAGAGAACACAACTCCTCCGGAGGCAAAAAGAGGACTGCTCAATTTCTCAAGGATGAGTTGCTTGGGAAATCAAGTAGTGCGGCGGGCGGGAACTTACTCTCGCAGAATCTAGATAACCCTAGGAAATTGAGTGCGATATCACTGATGAGGATAGGCTCTCATTCACGCGTGTGGCGTATGAGCCACTCGGCTAACGTCGTGAGGGCGGATGGCGAGAAAGTCTCTTCCAGGTCGCCGTATTCGGTCAACGTGCACTTGTCGCACTTCTGAAAAAGATGATTGAGGCCGGGCAGGTCGATGATCGTGAAATCGTTGTTACCGCCCTCTGCGAGCGCTGTCGCGATTGCGGGGAGGTTCTGCTTGGCGTAGATTTGCATATCGCGCGATCCGTTCATCGCCAGCACTGGAACCTTGATTTTGCGCAGCACTTCGCCCGGATCGAAGAGCAGGATCGCTCTCATTTCGGGAGCAGACACTTGCATGAAATTCCGATTCGCCGCGGCGACCGCGTTCGGACTCTCCACCGCTTTGCGCAAACCCTCGGGAAGGCTTGTGTTGAGCTTTTGAGCTTCGGCCTGCATCATGGTCATCGCGGTTTGCGGATTCGATTCGTTTCGTAACACGCGGATGATCATACTTTGGATCGCATTGTTGTAGCCGATCATCTGTTCGCTGGCTCCGCCTTGGCGCATCGCCAGCTCGGCTTGCGATTGATGGGAATCGATGGCCTGCTGAAACGAAACACCGGGGCCAGCGAGCAACACGACGAACGCGATATCCGATGATTTTGAAGCCGCCAGCGGGCCGACCATTCCTCCTTCGCTGTGCCCAATCACGCCGATCTGTTTTCCATTGATGCCTTTGTGCGCTTTCAAGAAGGCGATGCCAGCAAGAACATCGTCGGCCATATCGTCCAACGTCGCCTGTGTGGATGTGCCTGTGGATTTGCCTACTCCCCGGTCATCGAGCCTCAGCACGGCAATGCCGCGCCGCGTCAAGAAGTCGGCGATCACCCAAAATGGCTTGTGTCCGAACAGGAATTCGTCGCGATCCTGCGGGCCTGAGCCTGTGATCATCAACGCGGCTGGAAAGGGCCCCGTACCGCGCGGCATGGTCAGTGTTCCCGCTAAATGGATACCCTTGTTTTCGTAGCTGACGTCTTCGGCGTCATAAGGAAACGGGCCCTTTGGCTCCTGCGGCCGATTCGGCCCCTCGATCTTGTCGACACGCTTCAGCGTGAGCGGCAGGCCCATCCCGCCCTGGGTGAATGTCCCTGTGATTTCGTTTCCGTTCAGCGTGCCATCATACTGGGCGCGCATCCGCGGCATGTTGAGG
>Ga0335069_10009546_pt1 | contig 13809 bp, 12 predicted proteins | sample Lox_Sample_11_FD_206714 | JGI IMG/M metagenome (GOLD analysis project Ga0335069, IMG submission 206714) | Soil microbial communities from Loxahatchee National Wildlife Refuge, Florida, United States - Lox_Sample_1.1 | ecosystem: Environmental > Terrestrial > Soil > Wetlands | place: USA... | reverse complement strand
CCCGACCGGTCGCCGGCCCCCGGTGGGCCCCGACGGTCGTGGACGCCCCGACGGGAAGGATTGCAGCCTCGCGTGCCGTTACTCTTACAGGTGCGGCGGTTCTCGACCGATGAGAACGGCCGACGGAAACGGATGACCGGTCGGGTGCCCGATCGGCTCCCACGATCGCGGTGTGGCCCGCCGGAGCACCTCCCCGGCGTTTCCGGTGCGCGGCCCCCGCCCCGACAGAAAGCAGTCCGTGTCCACAGACGCATACCTGAACAGCGCGAAGAACGACAGCGGGATCGAGGCCGACCTCGAGGCCGACCTCGACGCCGGCCTCGACCCCGACCCGCAGGAGCACGTCGAGCCGGGCTCGGCCTTCGCGGACGACGACGAGCACGGGCCCGCCCGGCACGTCACCACGACCTTCGCCGAGCTCGGCGTCCAGCCCGAGATCGTCCGGGCGCTGGCCGGTGTGGGCATCACCCACCCCTTCCCCATCCAGGCGATGACCCTGCCGGTGGCCCTGTCCCGGCACGACGTGATCGGCCAGGCCAAGACGGGCACGGGCAAGACCCTCGGCTTCGGCATCCCGGTCCTGCAGCACGTCCTCGCCCCGGGCGAGACCGGGTTCGACGCCCTGGAGTCGCCCGGAAGGCCCCAGGCCCTGGTGGTCGTCCCCACCCGAGAGCTCGCCGTCCAGGTCGCCGGCGACCTCACGACCGCCGGCAAGCTGCGCAGGGTCCGCGTGCTCACCGTGTACGGCGGCCGCGCCTACGAGCCCCAGATCGAGGCCCTGAAGGCCGGCGTCGAGGTCGTCGTCGGAACCCCCGGCCGCCTTCTCGACCTCGCCCAGCAGAAGCACCTCACCCTGGCCCACGCCCGCGTCGTCGTGCTCGACGAGGCCGACGAGATGCTCGACCTCGGCTTCCTGCCCGATGTCGAGCGGCTGCTGTCCCTGACGCCCGCCGGCCGCCAGACGATGCTCTTCTCCGCGACGATGCCCGGCCCCGTCGTCGCGCTCGCCCGCGGCTACATGACGCAGCCCACGCACATCCGGGCCGCCGACCCCGACGACACCGGGGCCACGGTCAAGGCCACGAAGCAGGTCGTCTACCGTGCGCACGCGCTGGACAAGGTCGAGATGCTCGCGCGTATCCTCCAGGCCGGCGACCGCGGCCTCACGATCATCTTCGCCCGGACCAAGCGCACCGTGGCCAAGGTCGCCGAGGATCTCGACGAGCGCGGCTTCGCCGTCGCCGCCATCCACGGCGATCTGGGGCAGGGAGCGCGGGAGCAGGCGCTGCGGGCGTTCCGCAAGGGCAAGGTCGACGTGCTCGTCGCCACGGACGTCGCCGCCCGCGGCATCGACGTCGACGACGTCACCCACGTGGTCAACTACCAGTGCCCCGAGGACGAGAAGACCTACCTGCACCGGATCGGCCGGACCGGCCGCGCCGGCAACACCGGCACGGCCGTGACGTTCGTCGACTGGGACGACATGCCGCGCTGGTCCCTCATCGACAAGGCCCTCGACTTGGGGATCCCCGAGCCCGTCGAGACCTACTCCTCGTCGCCCCACCTCTACGCGGAGCTGGACATCCCCGAGCGCACCACGGGGAGTCTGCCGCGCGACGCACGCACCCGGGCCGGCCTGGGCGCCGAGGCGGTGGAGGACCTCGGCGAGACCGGCCGCGGCCCGCGGGCCCGGTCGGGGGCCCCCGGCCGTGGCCGCAGCGCCGGGCACGCCGGTGACCGGACGGCGCGTGCCCGACGCCGCACCCGCTCCGGCGTGGCCGCAACCGAGCTGCCGGCCGACACCGCACCGAGTGACGAGCGGCGCACTGACGCCGCCCCGGCCCCGGATGCCGCCGGGCAGGGGGCCAGGCCCGCTCGCCGGCGGCGACGCCGCACGCACAGCGGCACTCCCGGGGACGTGGCAGGCACCGTCGGGACCACCCGTGAGCACGCGGGCGACGCCGAGCCGGCCATGGCGGACGTCGTCGAGCTCAGGGACGGCGAGGTTGCCGTGAGACGTCGCCGGCGCCGTCGACGCAGCTCCGGAACTCCGACCGCAACGCCCACGGACGCGCCGGCCGTCGGCGAGTGAGCCGCTCGCGGCTCCGGCGTGGGCACCCGCGGGCGCCGGAGCCGCGACCCGGGGACAGGAAGCAGGTCGGCCGAGCACGGCATGGGGGCTGCGGTGACCGGGCGAAGGCCGCCGCCTGCCGGCGCCGGACCGTGACACGACCCAGACCTCGACCTGCGATCACCGCCTCCGCACGGGAGGCTGCAAGGGATGAGCGAGCCTCCCGGCCCACCGGACCGGCCCGACGGGTCGGGTGCGGGGTCACGCGAGGGGAAGCCCGAGGGGAAGCAGCACGAGGCTCGCGACGCCGACGAGACCGGCGGCCGCGGGCCGGAGGCGGGCTTGTTCGGGCCTGACAGCGTCACCTGGCGGCTGCACGCGGAGCCGCTGATGGGCGTTGCGGCGCTGCGGGCCTTCCTCCTGATGGGTCTGCACCCGGTGGCGATGACGGCGTTCGACGACTACTGGCGCCACCGCGACCTGTGGGACAGGGTCCGGCGGGTCACCGAGTACACGGCCGTGACGACCTTCGGAGACACGACCGAGGCGATGCTCGCGGCGTCGCGTGTCCGAGCGATCCATGCGCGGGTCAACGGCGTCCTGCCGACGGGCGTGGGCTACTCCGCGGAGGACCCTCAGCTGCTCGCCTGGGTCCACTCCTGCCTGATCGCCTCGTTCCTGGAGGTCACCACCCGAGGCGGTCTCGTGCTGTCCGGCGCCGAGCAGGACGCCTACATCGAGGAGCAGGTCAGGGCGGCCATGCTGGTCGGGCTCGAACCTGACGAGGTACCGCACGACCGGGTGGCTCTGCAGGACTACTTCCGGGTGATCAAGCCGGCACTGGAGTGCGTCCCGGCCGCACGGCACCTGGCGGCCCGGTTCGTCGCGCTCCCGCGACCCACCCGGCTCGCCGTCGCGACCGGGCATCGGCCGGACTGGGCAGGGGTCGCGGGCATCGCATTCGCCGCCCTGCCGCCGTGGGGTCGCCGGCTGTACGCCCTGCCCGAGCTCCCCGGCGCGGCCGGGCTGACGGACGCCGCCACCACCGTGGGCCTGCGCGCGCTGCGGGCCTGGCTGCGAGGAGCACAGGCGGTCGCGCCTGCGGGGCGTGAGGAGCCCGGCGTGCCTGCGTTGCGTGAGGAGTCACGCCTGAAGGCCGCGCCGCGGCGCTCCGAACCGTGACCGCTCACGGTCGGCCGTCCTCCGGACCGCCGGACCGCGCCTCGATCCGGGCCTGCACGCCGACGAGCGCCTCCCACGGCTGGCGTGGCGGCGCGGCCTGCCGGCCGACGGCGCACGCCGGGCGGAAGTCGCACCAGGAGCACATCGACGACGCCCGCGCGGGGAAGGTGTCGTCGCCCGTCCGACCTGCCGCGTACGCCCTGTCCGCGGCACGCGCCTCGCGGGCGATCGACTCGGCCTCGGCCAGTTTGCGCGCCAGGCTCTCCTCGCCGTGCGCGGCGGCCGCCACGGTGCCGGTGGGCAGGTGGTGCAGCTCGACGACGGCGCAGGGCCGGCGCAGCGTGCGGGCGGTGGCGACCGCGTAGACGGCCAGCGCCAGGCTTCCGCGGGCGTCGTCGTCGGCGGGCGGGCGGCGGCCGGTCTTGTAGTCGACCACCACCACGCTGCCGTCGGGCCGCTCGTCGATCCGGTCCACGCGACCGGAGAGGACGAGAGCGCCTGTCGGGCTGGACACGGTGCGCTCGACGCCGACGGGTTCCACGGCGGGGTCGACGTCCACGAGGTAGTCACGCACCCAGCGCGCGGCCTGCTGGAGGACCTGCTCGGACTGGGCGTCGTCCCGGTACCCCTCGCGGACCCAGCAGTCCCGGACCAGCCCGGCCCCCCGCTGCGGCGTCCGCTCCCGCGGTCGCAGCCGCCACCAGGCGGCGAGCGCGGTGTGCACCGACGTGCCCAGGCTGGTGTGCGCCCAGGCCGGGCCCGTGGGCGGCGCCGGCCGGTCGAGGTAGCTGAACCGGTACCGGCGCGGGCAGTCGAGCCAGGTCAGGAGGCGGGTCGGGGTGCAGGGGTACAGGCGCCGCGGCATGCCCTCGAGCACGCCCTGGACGTCGCCGCCCGTGGGCCCGGTCATCAGCCGGCCACCACGAAGGCCCGGACGGCGCCGGCGACGAGGTGGACCGGGAGGTGGACCGGAAGGGCCGAGAGCAGCCGGCCGGGGATCCGGGTGACCAGACGGACCCTGGTGCGGCCGAGCAGCTGTGCGGTCACGGGCGGACCACCGTCACCCCGCCGGCCTCGGCTTCGATGATCTCGAGCACCTCCGGATCGGTGAGGTTCTCCCCGATCCGGTTGAGCTTGCCCGCGCCGTGGTAGTCGCTGGCGCCCGTGGTGAACAACCCGAGATCGGCTGCCAGCGCGCGCAGGTGGGCGCGCTCCTCGGGCTCGTGGTCGCGATGGTCGACCTCCAGGCCGGCCAGGCCCGCGGCGGCCATGTCGGCGATGACGACGTCGGAGACCACGCGGCCGCGGCGCGCGGCCAGCGGGTGCGCCATCACGGGCACCCCGCCCGCCTCGCGGACCAGCCGGACGGCGTCGACGGCGTCGGGGGCGTAGTGCCGGATGAAGTACGGCGATCGGCTGTGCAACACCATCGCGAAGGCCTCGTCGCGGTCTCGGACGAGGCCGGCGGCGACCATGGCGTCGGCGATGTGGGGACGCCCGACGGTGGCACCCGGCTCGACCTGCGCAGCCACCTCCTCCCAGGTCAGCGGGTAGTCCCGAGCGATGCGGTCGACCATCCGGCGGACCCTGCTCAGCCGGTCGGTCCGGGTGCGCTGCATCTCCGCGAGGAGCTCGGGCTCGGTCGGGTCCTGCAGGTAGGAGAGCAGGTGCACGCTGATGCCGCCCGCCTGACAGGAGATCTCCGCGCCGGGCACGAGGCTGACGCCGACGTCGCCGACGGCGCGGGCGGCTTCGCCCCACCCGGCCGTCGTGTCGTGGTCGGTCAGGGCGACCACGTCGAGCCCGGCCGCGGCCGCCTCCGCCATCACGGCGGCCGGCGGCGAGGTGCCGTCGGACGCCGTCGAGTGGACGTGGAGGTCGATCCGCACGCAGGTCACCCTAGAGGCGACCACCGACGTCGACGGCCACACCCTCGGGCGGGTGTGGGGCTGGCGCAGGCGAGTGGGGGCACGGCGAGGGAAGGAGTCGGCGCGACCCCACACGCGGGGAGTCGTCCCCCGCACGGGGAATGCTCAGCCGCGCTACCCGGGCGGACCCAGGCGTGGCGAGAGCGCCCCGTACGGCAGGTCGAAGAGGTTGTCCGGGTCCGAGGCGTCGCGGAGCTCGAACTGCTCCAGCAGCACCGCCGCGGCGGTGCCGGGCCACGCGATCGCCCACAGCCAGACGCCCACGGCCTCGCCGACGAACGCCGACGCGCCGTCGACGTCCACGGCCCACAGCGGGGTGTCGTGCCCCGCGGCGACGAGCTTCACACTCGGCGAGCCGGTCGCGACCCGGTTGCCCGGGTCGAGCTCCTCCAGGCCGGCGAGGTGGGCACCCAGACCGATCCCCGGCTGCTCGGCGACGAGCAGGAGGTCGGCCGAGAGGTCGTCCACGTCGACCGTGAGCGGGTTGGGCCCCGAGCAGGCGAGAACCGTCGCGACCGGCCCGGTGTGGTCGTCGCCGGCCTGCTGCACGCCGGACACGAGCCACCCCATCGGGAGCGGCCAGGGCAGCCAGATCGGAACCAGCGAGCGCTGGCCGAGCTGACGCAGCACCTCGTCGGACCCGACCATCGGGGGATGCAGCGGCGCCACGGCACCGTGCACGGGGCACGTCCACGCGTCGGACCACAGCCCGGGTGGGCGCACGACCCGCCCACAGCGAGGGCACCTGAGGTTTCCGGTCACCCCTCGACGTTCCCCCGCCGGGACCGGCAGGTCAAGAACCGATCGCCGGTGAGCGGGCGCCGTCGACCCGCTGGCCGGGGTCGCGACCGCACCCGGCGCGCATCGACGTCCGGTCCCGGACGGGTGCCGGCCATCATCCCCTCGGGGCGTGACCTCAGCCTGGTCAGCGCCGGGGTGCCGGCCTTCCCGGCTGGTCGCCGCCGCGGGCCTCGAGGTAGCCACGCTTGGGCACCAGGACCTTCCGCCGGAAGACGCAGACGACGGTGCCCTCCTGGGTGTAGCCGATCGTCTCGACCGCGACGATGCCCCGGTCGTCCTTCGACGCCGACTCACGCTTGTCGAGCACCGTCGTCTCGCCGTACAGCGTGTCGCCGTGGAAGACCGGGGCGACGTGTCGCAGCGACTCGATCTCGAGGTTCGCGATGGCCTTGCCGGAGACGTCGGGCACCGACATCCCGAGCAGGACCGAGTAGACCAGGTTCCCGACGACGACGTTGCGCCCGAACTGGGTCGAGGTCTCGGCGTAGTGCGCGTCGAGATGCAGCGGATGGTGGTTCATCGTGAGCAGGCAGAAGAGGTGGTCGTCGTACTCGGTGATCGTCTTGCCCGGCCAGTGCCGGTAGACCGCCCCGACCTCGAACTCCTCGTAGGTCCGCCCGAACTGCATCGATGGCCTCCTCGCCGACGTCGTCCGGGCCCATCCTGGCGCCCCGCCCGACAAGGGTCACCGCGCCACGACGTGCCGTCGCTCACGCCGGCCGGCGTGGCGACGCACGCAGGGTCGCACCGTGCCGGGACGGTGCGACGATGAAACCATGACCAGCGAACCCTCCACCCCCGCCGCGCCGGAAGCCTCGCCTGGAGACCACCAGGTCGAGGAGGTCGAGCACCGGCAACGGCCGCGGTCGGAGGCGTTCAAGAGGTTCATCGCCTCGGGCTGGCAGCCGTGGCGGGACGGCGTCCCGGCCCGCGCGGCCGGCGCCGAGACCGCCGCCCGCCACCGAGACCAGCTGTCCGTCCGGTTCCCCGGCGAACGCCTGGTCCTGCCGGCCGGCACTCTGCGGGTGCGCAGCAACGACACGGACTATCGGTTCAGGCCGCACAGCGCCTTCGCCCACCTCACCGGCCTCGGGACGGACCAGGAGCCGGACGCCGTCCTGGTGCTCGAGCCGCGCGGGGGCGAGGACGGCGCGCCGGCCGGGCACGACGCCGTACTGTTCTTCCGCCCGCGAGCCGACCGGGACACCGAGGAGTTCTACGCCGACGCACGCTACGGCGAGCTGTGGGTCGGCGTGCGACCCTCGTGCGCGGAGATCGCCGCGCTGACCGGGCTCGACGTCCGGCACCTGGACGAGCTCGCCGACGCGATCCGCAAGGACGTCGGTGAGGGCGGGGTGACCGTGCGGGTGATGCGCGGCGCGGACGCCTCCGTGGAGGAGGCGCTCGAGCAGGCACGGGGGCTGGACGTCGGGGACGGGCCCGGAGCCGACGCCGAGCTGGCCCGTGCCGTCAGCGAGCTCCGCCTGGTCAAGGACGCCTACGAGATCGAGCAGATGCGGCTGGCCGTGGCGGCGACCGCCCGCGGGTTCGAGGACATCGTGCGCGCCCTCGAGGAGGCCGTGCGGTCGCCCCGCGGAGAGCGCGTCGTCGAGACGGCGTTCGAGGGGCGCGCGCGCCGTGAGGGCAACGGCGTCGGCTACGACACGATCGCCGCCGCCGGCGCGCATGCCTGCACCTTGCACTGGATCCGCAACGACGGCGAGGTGCACGAGGGGGATCTCGTGCTCGTCGACGCCGGCGTCGAGGTCGACTCGCTGTACACCGCCGACGTCACCCGGACGCTGCCCGTGTCGGGGCGGTTCTCCCCGGCGCAGAGGCGGGTCTACGAGGCGGTGCTCGAGGCCGCGGACGCGGCGTTCGAGGTGGCCCGGCCGGGCCGGACGTTCCGGGAGCTCCACGAGGCGGCGATGAGGGTCGTCGCGACCCGGCTGTGCGAGTGGGGGCTATTGCCCGACGGCGTGGGCGTCGAGGAGGCGCTGGCCGAGCAGGGCCAGTACCACCGCCGGTGGATGGTGCACGGGACGAGCCACCACCTCGGCATCGACGTCCACGACTGCGCCCAGGCGAGGCGCGAGATGTACCTCGACGGAGTGCTCGAACCGGGCATGGTCTTCACGATCGAGCCCGGGCTGTACTTCCGTTCGGACGACCTGCTCGTGCCCGAGGAGTTGCGCGGCATCGGCGTCCGGATCGAGGACGACGTGGTCGTCACCCGGGACGGCTGCGAGAACCTCTCCGCGATGGTGCCGCGGCGTCCGGACGACGTCGAATCCTGGATGGCGCGGCTGCGCGGCTGACCGTCGCGGACACCGGCTGAGCCCGGACCCTGATCACGAGGAACCTCCCCCGGAGACAGCGGGTGGGATGAGGTCCGACAGCCGGGCGAAGGTGTAGCCCTGCTCGCGCCAGGCCTCGATCACCTCCGGCAGCACGGTGAGCTCCGCGCGACGTCGGCGCACCAGTTGCTCGTCGACCTCCCCGGCGAACGAGGAGCGGCCGATGCCGTCGTGAAGGTCGACCACGTCTCCGGGGTGCACCGCGGCCCGCAGGTGGCGCCCGACGCCGGCGCTGTCGCCGTCCGGGAGTTCGCCGTGGTCGTCCCGGGCCAGGGACCACAGCGCGACCGTGTGACCCGTCTGCCGGGCCGCCAGCAACGTCGCCGAGGTCACCTCGCCGCGCGGCGGGCGGTACCACTGCGGGCGCCGCCCGACGAGCCGCTCGATCGTGTCCGCCCCGCGCTCCATCGCCGCGCGCACCTGGGAGCGGTCGAGCAGCGCCGCGCTGACGTGGTCCTGGCTGTGGTTCTGGATCTCGTGGCCGGCGTCCCGGGTGCGGCGCACCAGGTCGGGATGTCGCCGGGCAGCCTCCCCGATGACGAAGAACGTGGCCGGCACGCCGGCCCGGTCCAGCAGGTCGAGCACGTGGGCGGTGAACTGCGTGGTGGGCCCGTCGTCGAAGGTCAGCGCGACGACCATGCCGGAACCGGGGCCGGACCACCAGAGCTGGCTGTAGCCCCGGGCGCAGGCCGGCGCGAGCGTCGAGGCGAAGGAGGCGGGGGTCGCGTGCTGGATCAGCTGGTCCTCGCCGAACCCGGCCAGGCCGGCGCCGACCACGGCCCCGGCCCCCGTCAGCCCCAACCGGGCGAGCACCTCCCGCCTGTGCACGAGTCGATCGTACGGCGGCGCAAGGGGTTAGCCTCGCCTCGAGCTCGACGTACCTGCTGGTCGTCGACGCCGTGAACCAGGAGATCGAGGAGATCGAGACCAATGTCTTCGGGCCCCGGGCGAAGACCGACATCGAGCGGATCTACCAGCTCATGCGTGGAGTTCAGACCCGAGCTCCGCACGGCCCGGGGCCAGCCCGTGGTGCTCGCGACCATGCTGACGGTCTGCGCGGTGCTGTACCGGGGCTTCAGGCGCAACGGGTGGCTCTGACCGTGTCGGCACGCTGGGGCGCGATCACCGACGTCCGCGGCGTCCAGGTCGGGCACGCCACGCGGACGGGCGACGGCTGGCTGACCGGCGTGACCGTGGTCCTGCCACCGGCGGGCACAGTCGGCGCGGTCGACGTCCGCGGCGGCGGGCCGGGGACCCACGAGACGGACGCGCTCGACCCGACCACCGTGGTACCGACGGTGGACGCCGTGGTCCTCACCGGTGGGAGCGCCTACGGGTTGGCCTCGGCGACGGGTGTGCAGGCGTGGTGCGAGGAACAGGGCCGGGGGTTCGGGGTGGGCCCTCCCGGCCGGCCGGACGCCCTGGTCGTGCCCATCGTCCCGGCTGCGGCGATCTTCGATCTCGGTCGGGGCGGGGATCCCCGCGCGAGACCGGACGCCGACCTCGGTCGGCGCGCGGTCGAGGCGGCGGCCCGCACCGGGGAGATCGGGCCCGCGTCGCCCGACCGCGGCTGCATCGGGGCCGGAACGGGTGCGTTGGTCGGGTTCGGCCGGTTGAAGGGCGGGGTCGGAACGGCCTCACTGCCCGTGCCGGGTCTGGACGGCGTGGTGGTCGGGGCGCTGGCGGTCGTCAACGCCGTGGGGACCCCCGTCGATCCGGTGTCCGGCACGCTGCTCGGAACCGCCTTCGTGCCGCCCGGCCTGCAGCGGCCGGCACCGCCCGATCCGGCCGCCCGGCCACGGCTCGTGGAGCTGGCCACTCCACCGCCGTTGCCACCCGCCGGTGGGTGGGCAGCCCCACCGGTCAACACCACGTTGGCGGTCGTCGCCACGAACGCGGCGCTCGACCCGGCGCAAGCGCGACGGACGTCGACCGCGGCGCACGCCGGTCTGGCGCGGGCCGTCGACCCCTCCCACACGCTGCGCGACGGGGACACGGTCTTCACCCTGGCCACCGGGGAGGTGCCGGTGCCGCGCCCCGCACTGCTCACCCTGCAGTCCGCCGCGGCGACCGCCGTCACGCTGGCGGTGCTCGACGCGGTGCTGACGGCGACGGCGACCCGGACACCGGCGATCGACGTGCCGGCCTACGGCGAGATCGCCTACCCCGAGGCTCAGACGTCGCGGCGCGAGCCGCCGGGGTCGGGCGAGGACTGATCCGCCGGCGGCCGGCCCGACGGCTGCTGGTCGGACCCCGGCCGGCCCGACGGCTGCTGGTCGGACCCCGGCCGGTCCGACGGCTGCTCGCCGGCTGCGGGCTCCCGGGCCGTCTCGGGCTCGGCGGCTGCGGGCTCCTCCGCGACCCCGCGCTCGGCGCCCTGTTCCCGGGCGGCCTGTTCCCGGGCGGCCCGTGCTTCGGCGGCGCGCTCCTGCGATGCTTGCTGCTCGCGGCGGGCGCGCTCAGCGGCCTCACGCTCCCGGCGCTGCCGCTCGATCATCTCGCCGTAGGTGGGCCCGATCACGGGTGGCTCGGGTTCCGCCGGCGGCTGGGCTCCTGCAGGCGGCAGGTACGCCGGCGGCGGCAGGCCGGGGCCCTGGGCGCCGGGGGGCGGCCCGTAGGGCGAGGGCGGCGACCCGTAGGAGGGCGGGGACGATCCGTAGGGCGGCGGCGCCATGGGCGGCGCGTAGGGGTTGCCCGCGCCGGACCCTCCGACCGGTCCTCCCAGCGAGTGCACCTCTCCCCGGGCCTGCAGCTGCCCCAGCAACTCGCGGGCCCGCCCGGCCTGCTCCGGCAGGCACAGCACCTCGTACTCGCTCGCGACGATCTGGCTGGACGACGTGAAGTCGCGCCGACCTCCGGTGAGCGAGTAGGAGATGATCCCGAACAGGATGCCGAACCCGGCGCCGAACAGGACCGCGGCGGGAAGAACGGCGCCGTTGCTCCCGCCGAAGAGCGACAGGACGAGCCCGACGAAGAGGCCGAACCAGGCGCCGGACAGCGCCGAGGCACCCGCGACCTTCGGGTACGTCAGCCGACCCGTGACCCGCTCGACCATGCGCAGCCCGGTGCCGACGATGGTGACGAACTGGACCGGGAACGCCTGGTCGGAGAGATAGTCGACGGCCCGCTGCGCCTCCAGGTACGTGGCGTACCGCGCGATGGTGTCGCCCCGCGGCGGTGTCGGGACGCGCATCTGGTTGCCGCCGAGCGGGCCCAGGTTGGACATGGTCCCATCCTTCACCATGATCGGAGCGGCTCGCCGTGGAGGTCCCTCGTGCCGCTCGACGACCCGCCCGGACTCAGGGGTCCCCGCGGGTCACCGGACGACGACCGCCCTGCCGATCGGCATGAGGTTGCGGGCCCAGACGTAGTCAATCGCCGCGATCGTCACCCGGACGCAGCCGTGGGAGGCCGGGTAGGTCGGCACCGAGGGGTAACCGTGCACGGCGATACCGCCGTTGAAGTACCGCGGGCGGTAGAGCTTGCCCAGTGGCCCCGGGTCCCAGCCGTTGACGGCGCGGTAGACGTGGTACGTGCCCTTCGGCGTGACCGCGTGGTGCAGACGGCCCAGGCTGTAGTAGTACGCGCCGGATCCCGTGGACGCGTCGAACACGAGGTTGACCCGCCCCGAGTGGACGGCGAGCACGACCTGGTGCGCGAGGTCCACCTCGATGACGTCGCCGCGGGTCGTGCGGGCCTTGGGCCGGACGCCGGCGGCCAGGGCCCTGGTGGTCTTCGGACCGATGACGCCGTCGCGAGCGAGCCCGGCCACCTTCTGCAGTGCGATGACCGCATGGACCGTCTTGTCGCCGTACACGCCGTCCGGGGTCCCCAGCCAGTACCCGAGCGCCGCGAGGCGCTTCTGTGCCGCGAGGACGGCGGCGCCCTTGCTGCCCCGCGTGAGCAGCGGGGACGACGAGGTTGCGGCCGAGGCCGCCGCGACCGAGGCCGATGCTGCCTGGGCGGCCGACAGGGACGCGGACGAGGTTGCCGAGGCGGCGACGGCGACAGAGGTCTGCCCCACGGCGAGCGCGGCGAGCGCCGCGACGGGAACCGAGATGGCGGCCAGCACGCGCCGACGAGTCGTGATCACGGATTCTCCCCTGCTCGACGAGATCAGTCCCGCACTACGCAGCGTAGACGATCGTCCTGGGCGGCCGGTCGCCGGGATGACCGGACCGTTACCGGATCACGACCTCTTCGGCGCGATCGGAGCATACTCGGTGCACTCAGCGTGATCGGGCTTCGGCCAACGCGGCCCGCCCCCACCCTTGGCCGTGATTCATGTCGTGATCACTTTGGATTGCAAGATCACATCTGAGCGTGAGGATCAGGGGTGGAGGCGGTACTCCTCGAGCAGCCGGCGTCCGATGATCATCCGTTGGATGTCGGCGGTGCCTTCGCCGATGAGCAGCATCGGGGCCTCCCGGTAGAGCCGCTCGATCTCGTACTCCTTGGAGTACCCGTAGCCGCCGTGGATCCGGAAGGAGTCCTCGACCACGTCGCGGCAGTACTCGCTGGCGAGGTACTTGGCCATCCCCGCCTCCAGGTCGTTGCGCTGGCCGGAGTCCTTCAAGCGGGCGGCCATCACGGTCATCTGGTGGGCGGCCTCGATCTTGGTGGCCATCTCGGCGAGCCGGAACTGCACGGCTTGGTGCTCCGCGATCGGCCGACCGAACGTCTCCCGCTGCTGCGCGTACGCGATGGCCAGCTCGAACGCCCGCATCGCCACCCCGCAGCCCCGGGCCGCGACGTTCACCCGCCCGACCTCGACCCCGTCCATCATCTGGTAGAAGCCCCGGCCGGGGACGCCGCCGAGCACCGCCGCGTCCGTCGTGCGATAGCCGTCGAAGACGAGTTCGGTGGTGTCCACCCCCTTGTAGCCCATCTTCTCGATCTTGCCTGGGACGAGCAGCCCGGGCGCGACGGCCCCGAAGCCGGGCGGCTTCGGGATGAGGAACGTCGTCATGTTGCGGTACGGGCTGGCCTCGCCGAGCTCGGTCACGGTCAGCACCGCCACCAGGTTCGCCGAACCGCCGTTGGTCAGCCACATCTTCTGACCAGTGATCGTCCACCCGGGCTGCCCGTCCGGTCCATCCTCGTGGCTCGCACGCGTGCTGATCGCCGCCACGTCCGAGCCCGTGTGCGGCTCGGACATCGAGAACGCACCCCGGACCTCGCCGGTCGCCATCCGCGGCAGGTAGCGCGACTTCTGTTCCGCCGTCCCGTGCTGGGTGATCAGGTAGGCGACGATGAAGTGGGTGTTGACGATCCCGGACAGGCTCATCCACCCGCGGGACAGCTCCTCGACGACCAGTGCGTACGTCAGCAGGGACTCCCCCACCCCGCCGTACTCCTCGTCGATCGTCAGCCCGAAGACCCCCATCTCCTTCAGACCCTCGACGATCTCGGTGGGGTACTCGTCCTTGTGCTCCAGCTCGGTCGCGACCGGCAGCACCTGCTCGTCCAC
>Ga0335069_10009545_pt1 | contig 13810 bp, 12 predicted proteins | sample Lox_Sample_11_FD_206714 | JGI IMG/M metagenome (GOLD analysis project Ga0335069, IMG submission 206714) | Soil microbial communities from Loxahatchee National Wildlife Refuge, Florida, United States - Lox_Sample_1.1 | ecosystem: Environmental > Terrestrial > Soil > Wetlands | place: USA... | reverse complement strand
GGCGAAGTCCTTGCCCTCGGACGTGCGCCGCACGAACCAGACGCGGTGGACCCGGCCGGCGTCCGCCAGGTACGCCGGCGGCTTGAGCAGCAGCCGATCCACGATCCCGAACATCGTGGCGTTCGCGCCGATCCCGAGCCCCAGCGTCAGCACCACCGCCAGCGCGAAGCCCGGCCGCCGTCTCAGCCCCCGTGCCGCGTAGCGCAGATCCTGCCGCACCGCGCCCCACCAGTCCGCGCGCCGCTCGGTCGCCACGCGCCGCCGGTCCATCGCCACCAGGCGCTCTCGCGTCCCGTGCACGTCGCCGAAGCGGCGCTCGACTTCGAGGCGCGCCTCGCCCGGCGCCATGCCCCGCGCCACCAACTCCTCCACGCCCAGCTCGAGGTGCAGGCGCAGCTCGTCCTCGACCTCGCGCTCCACGTCGGCCACGCGGCCGAGCCGGAACACGCGCCGCAGCCCGGGCCAGCGGATGGCGGGGCTCATGCGGTCTGCAGGACCTTGAACATCGCGCTCGCATAGCGCGAGAACGCGGCCGCCTGCGCCTTCAGCTCGCGCCGGCCGGCCGCCGTCAACTGGTAGTACTTCGCCCGCCGGTTGTTGTCGGAGTAGCCCCACTCGGCGGCCACCCAGCCCCGCCGCTCCATGCGGTGGAGCGAGGTGTAGAGCGCACCTTCCTCGACGAGCAAGTCCTCTTCGGTGGTCTCGCGCACCCAGCGGGCGACGGCGTACCCGTGCATCGGGCCCCAGGTCAGCGCCTTCAGGACCAAGAGGTCCAGCGTCCCCTGCATCAGCTCGAGATCGGCGGCCACGGGCGTTCCCCTTAACAGTTGAGGGGAACATACGGCGCAGGGCCGGGGAGCGCCAGCCCTCTCGACTCGCGCCTTGTCCGGACCCCGGGGCCGCCGGCAGTTTTCGGCCGCCCCACGAGTCACACCCACGCACCGCCAACGGGGAGCGCCTTCCATGACCATCGGCCAGTCCCTGCTTCCGGAATTCGATCAGGAGATGGCGAGCACGCGTCGGCTCCTCGCGCGCGTGCCCGGCGACAAGGGGCCGTGGAAGCCCCACCCGAAGTCGTTCGCCCTGGGCCACCTCGCGCAGCTGGTGTCCTGGATGCCGGGATGGATCGCGCAGACGCTGCGCCAGCCGCACCTCGACCTGGCGAGCGGCGTCGGCTACAGCTTCGAGCCGACGGCCAAGCTGCTGCAGGGCTTCGACGCGAACGTGACGGCGGGGCGGGAGGCGCTGGCCGCGGCATCGGACGCCGACTTCGCGCAGCCCTGGTCGCTCAAGCACGGGGAGCGCGTGCTCTTCACCGCACCGCGGAGCGTGGTCGTGCGCCAGCACTTCGGCCACCTCTCGCACCATCGCGGCCAGCTCACCGTGTACCTGCGGCTGCTGGACGTTCCGATTCCCCCGATCTACGGCCCCACGGCCGACGAGAAGACCTGGTAGCTGCGGGAATGACGAGGGGGGCCACCGGCCCCCCTCGCTATCGCTACCGTCCTGCTGCAGACCTCACCCCCGGCACTCCGGAGGCCCGAACCGATTGCCCCGGCCGCTGCTCGCCGGCGCCGGCGCCGCGGGCTGCCGCGGCCAGGTGTTGTCGTCCACGTCGTGGTCGGGGAAGCGGCAGTGCGGGTCGAACACGATGCGCACGATCCGCCGCGCCCCGAAGTCGAGCTTCGCCTCGAACGTGCGGCTGCCGCCGAACCACACGTCCGCGGGCCACGTCACGATCGCCGTCGAGTCGTCCACGATCCGCGCGTTCTTCATCGGCCGGATGCGCGGGCCCCTGGACGCGAAGTGCACGGCGAGCACGACCGGCGACGGCATCTGCCCGTCCTCGCGCACGGTCACCGTCGCGCGGCCGCCGGCGATGCTGGCGTGCTGAATGGACCCGTCCACCGCGTCGGTGGTGAACAGCCAGTAGTACCAGAACCAGCCCAGGTCCTTGCCCAGCGCCCGGTCCATCGAGAACGCGTAGTCCCACGGCGACGGGTGCTTGAACCGCCACGCCGCGGCGTACGCGCTCATCGCCCGCTGCACCGCGGTGTCGCCCACGATGCCGCCGAGCATCGAGAGCATCTCGGGCGCCTTGCCGTAGCCCTGGAACGAGTACATGGGCCCGCCGTAGTTCGCGTCCCACATCAGCGGAGCCTCGCGCTCGTCGCCGCTCGTCCGCCCGTACTCCTGCCCGAGGCCGTCGAGATTCACCGGACGGTTCATCCGGTCGTCGCCCGAGAGGATGTTCATGTACTGGTTGAATCCCTCGTCCATGAACGGATACCACGTCTCGTTGGTGCCCAGCGTCATCGGCCACCACTCGTGCCCGGCCTCGTGGTCCGAGGCGCCGGCGGCCGAGAAGATGATCATCGGGTATTCCATCCCGTTCTCGGGGCCGTCGGCCAGCGTCAGCACCGGGAAGGAGTACGGAATCCACAGGCCGGAGTAGAACTGCAGCGCGTGCCGCGCGATGGTTGCGGCCTGCGCGAACTGCTGCGCGCGCCAGGGCACGTAGAGAATGTTGATCGGCACCGGGCCCTTGCCCGGGATGGTGGCGCGCGTCGCGTCCCACACGTAGCGGCTCGACGTGGCCCACGCGAAGTCGCCGGCCGTGTCGGCCGTGAAGTGCCACACCAGGCGGTCGCCCGCGGCGGTGGACTTGCCGGGCCCCACGTCGTCCGCCCCGACGATGCTGCGCGTGGAATCGGACTCGAGCACGTGCGACAGCCGCTCGCGCGCGGTGGGCGTCAGCACTTCGTCCGGGTTCTGCAGCAGGCCCGTGGCGCCCACCAGCCAGCCGGCGGGCACGTCGAGCCGCACGTCGAAGTGGCCGAAGTTGTTGTAGAACTCCGAGGGGCCGAGGTACGGGTCCGTATCCCAGCCGCCCTGGCGCAGGTCGTCGAACACCGCGACGCGCGGGTACCACTGCGCCACCTGGAAGAGCGAGTCGCCCCACGCGCCCATCCGGACGCCGCGGGTCCGCGGCGGGATCTGCGGCACCGTGAAGTGCCAGTCCGCCTCGAGCGTGAAGCTGCCGTGCGCCGGCACGGGGGTGGCGAGCGGGATGCGCACCGACGTCAGCGCCAGGTTGTAGGGTGGCGGCATCATGACCTGGAACGACTGCCCGCCGCGGGTGATGGTGCGCATGGCGGGCTGTGGATTGGGATCGATCGCCTGTCCGTTGATGCTGAGGCTCGTGACCCGCATCCCGTCCGTTTCCCTGAGCTCGGGCATCGCCTCCGCGCGCTCGGCGCCGGGACCGAACAGGTTCTGGTCGAGGCGCAGCACCACGTCGGTCATCGCGCTGTCGCTCGCGTTCTGGACCACGACCCGCTCGTGCCCCGTCACCACGCCGGTCGCGGGATCGAGGCGCGCCGCGATCGTGTAGTCGGTCCACAGCTGCCAGTAGCGGCGCCCCGGATTGCCGGTGGAGTCGCGCGTGCCGGCGGCGAACGCGCGCCGGATCATGTCGGTGAGCGGGATGTCGCGCCGGACGGCGCGCGCAGGATACTGCGGGTGGCCCTGCGCCAGCAGCGCCGCGGGCAGACAGGCAACGGCCCCGGAGATGGCGAGCGCCAGAACGGACTTGCGCATGGTGACTCCTGAAGGTGGAAGGGCGCCGGCCGCTCGGCCGGGCCCGCGTGCGGCAATCGCCGGCTAACGAAGTACGCGCGAGGCGGCGCGAACGTTCGCCGGGGCTAGGGCGACCGGCCGGCGGGAGGCGGTGTCCCCACGTCGCGCGGGATCACGTAATAGTCCGGATCCACCCTGAAATCGGAGGCCGCGGCCAGGTGCAGCGCCGCCGTCTGCCACGCCTCGGTGGGATGGATGACCGTGTACCCCGCGTCCGACAGCTTCACGGCGACCGGCATGGCGAAGCCGGGCACAACGCTGGTCCAGCGGTAGCTAAGCGTGTCGCCGGCGATCCGGTACTCCAGCACCGGGACCATCGTGGTGCGCAGGTACTGGTCGAACACCTTGCCCAGGTCGGTGCCCGACTGCTCGCTGATGTAGCGCTCGATCTGGCTCCCCATGACGGTCTGGTGCCAGAAGGTCCGGTTGAGGCCGCGCAGGATCCCGCGCCACTTCTCGTCGTCCCCCACGATCTGGCGGATGGTGTGCAGCAGGTCCCCGCCCTTGGGGTACATGTCGCCCGAGCCCTGCGCGTTGACGCCGTACTCGGGGACGATCGGGCGGTCGTTGTGGATCCAGCGGCGGTTCCCGATGATGTACGCCGCGCCGGAGTCCTTCCCCATCAGGCACTCCGTGTACAGCCCCTCGGCGTAGTTCGCGAAGCTCTCGTGCACCCACATGTCGGCGTTGTCCTTCGCCGTGATGTTGTTGCCGAACCACTCGTGCGCGCTCTCGTGCACGATGATGAAGTCCCACTTCATGCCGAGGCCGGTGCCCGACCAGTCCTGCCCGCGGTAGCCGTTGGCGTACAGGTTGCCGTACGCCACCGCGCTCTGGTGCTCCATGCCCGTGTTGGGCACCTCGACGAGCTTGTAGCCGTCCTCGTACCACGGGTACGGCCCGAACCAGTGCTCGAAGCACCTGAGCATCGAGGCGGCCTGCGCGAATTGGCGGCGCGCGGCGTCGAGGTGGTAGGCCAGCGGCCAGAAGTCGAGCGTCAGCGGCCCGCGCTCCCCTTCGTAGATCTGCCCGAAGTGCGTGTAGGCGCCGGCGGCGACCGCGATCGCGTAGTTGTTGATGGGATTGGCGTCGAACCACTCGTACGTGGTGGTCCCGTCGCCGTTCGGCACGACCTTCCGGAGCCGGCCGTTGGACACGTCGAACAGCGAATCCGGCAGCGTGAGGGCGATGCGCTGGCTGTCCGGCTCGTCGGCCTGCGTGTCCTTGTTCGGCCACCAGATGCTGGCGCCCACGCCCTGGTCCGTGGTGACGATCCACGGCGCGCCAAGGCTGTCGCGGGTCCAGGTGAAGCCGCCGTCCCACGGCGGCCGCCGCGCCACCTGCGGCTTGCCGTGATACCAGACCGTCAGGGTGCGGGTCGCCCCGGCGGGCGGCGCCGCCGGCAGCGTGGCGAAGAACGCGTTGCCGTCCCGGCGGTACGCGACGCGCCGCCCCTCCTGCACCATGCTGTCCACCTCGAGCGGCTGCTGCAGGTCGATCTGCAGCTCGCGGGCGGGGCGCAGCACGCGGTAGGCGATGCCGTTGTAGCCGCGGATGCTGCTGTCGGCGGGGCTGATGGTCACGTGCAGATCGTAGAACTGCACGTCCCACCACGTGCGCGCCGGACTGGTGAGCGAGCCGCGGAGCGAGTCCGCGTGCGTATAGACCGGCGTGCTGCGCGTGTGCGCGTTCTGGGCGGCGGCGGCCGCCGGCAGCAGGGCCGCCAGGAGGCACGCGAGAGCGTTGCGACTCATGGGCACTCCACCGAAGTGATGCGGTGACTGCATCATATGTCGCGCCCCACCCCCTCGCCACCGAGTGGGGTGCCGCTCGCGTCGCCACGCGAATACGGGAGAGGCGCGCTCGGTGGGCCGCCGACCCACATTTGCGTCCGGGGCCCGCGCGCAGTACGGTGGGGGGAATCCCGGTCGCCGCGACGGCGGCGCCGAGCGATCTCCCCCCGATCGCGGGACACGCAACGCACAGGAGCCTGGCATGCCACCCAAGCGGTCGCGGCGGCCGGCGGGGCCCGCGAAGGCGAAGACGGCGCCGGTGAGCGGGACGGACTGGGTCCTGTGGGACTCGGTGCCGGATGTGATGTATCGCGTGGGCGGCGCCGACGGGACCATCGAGTTCCTGAGCGGGGCCTTCACGTCGCTCACCGGGTGGCAGCCGTCCGAGTGGCTCGGGCGGCCATTCGCGGAGCTGGTCCATCCCGACGATCTCCCCCTGGCGGTGGAGAAGTACCTCGCGAACCTGCGCGGCGAGCACCTCCCGCCGTACGAGCTGCGGATCCGGACCAGGAGCGGCGGCCTCGTGGTGGGCGAGTTCCACAGCGCCCCGTTGATCGAGGGGAGCCGCGTGGTGGGCGAACAGGGCATCGCCCGCGACGTCACGGACCGGAAGCGCGCGGAGGAAACGCTGCTCGCGACCGAGGAGCGGTTCCGCACGCTGTTCGAGTCGGCCGACGAGGCGCTGTTCCTCATGGACGGCGCCGTCTTCGTGGACACCAACAACAAGTGCGTCGAGATGTTCGGGCTGCGCGACCGGTCCGACATGGTCGGCCGTTCGCCGGCGGATTTTTCGCCGCCGGTCCAGCCCGACGGCCGGGACTCGAGGGAGAAGGCGCTGGAGCTCATCCTCGGCGCGCTGCAGGGGCGCCCGCAGCGCTTCTACTGGCAGCACGCGCGCCGGGACGGCTCGACGTTCGACACGGAGGTCTCGCTCACGGCGCTGGTGCTGCACGGCAAGACCCACCTGCAGGCGATCGTGCGCGACATCACGGCGCAGCGGGCCGCCGAGCAGGCCATGCGCGAGAACGAGGAGCGGTTCCGGTTGCTGGCGGAGGCGGCCTTCGAGGGCCTCGGCATCGCCGAGGAGGGCCGGATCGTCGACTGCAACGAGGACCTGGCTGCCATGCTCGGGTACGCCCGGGCGGAGATGATCGGCATGCCGGTCGCCGACCTCGTGGCGCCGGAGCACGTGGACCTGGTCGCGGACGCGCACCGCTCGGGCTCGACGGCGCGCTACGAGCACATGGCGCGGCGCAAGGACGGCTCCACCTTCCACGTCGAGGTGCAGGGCCGTCCTTTCACCTACCAGGGGCGGAAGCTCCGCGTCAGCGCGATCCGCGACATCACCGAGCGCCGCCGCGCGGAGCTGATCCAGGACGCGATCTTCCGCATCTCCGAGGCGGCCCACACCGCGCTGAGCCTGCAGGAGCTGTTCGGGGCGATCCACCGGATCGTCGGCGAGCTGATGTCGGCGCGGAACTTCTACATCGCGCTGTACGACGCCGAGAGCGGCAGCCTCAGCTTCCCGTACTTCGTGGACGAGTACGACCCGACCCCCGCGCGGAAGAGCCTGGGCAAGGGACTCACCGAGTACGTGCTGCGGACCGGCCGCCCGCTGCTCGCCACGCCCGAGGTGACCGTGGACCTCGAGGGCCGGGGCGAGGTGGACCGCATCGGCGCCCCGTCGCTCGACTGGCTCGGGGTGCCGCTGGTCGCCGACGGGCAGCCGGTCGGCGTGCTGGTCGTGCAGACCTACACCGAAGGCATCCGGTTCTCCGAGAAGGACCGCGACATCCTGCAGTTCGTGTCCACGCAGATCGCGATGGCCGTGCAGCGCAAGCGGGGCGAGGAGGCGCTGCGCCGCTCGGAGGCGAGCCTGCGCAATTTCGTGGACAACGCCGTGTTCGGCATCTCGCGGAGCGCGGCGGACGGCACCGTGCTCACGGCCAACCACGCCCTGGCGCGCATGCTCGGCTACGGATCGCCGGACGAGCTCCTCGGCCTCAACGTCGGCTCCGCGTTCTACCTCCGGCCGGAGGACCGGGCGGCGGTGGTCGCCGAGATGCAGCGCGGTGACCGGTTCGAGAACCTCGAGGCGGAGTGGAAGCGCCGCGACGGCTCGTCCCTCACCGTGCGGCAGTCGGGCCGCGTCGTGCGCGGCCCCGGCGGCGCGGTGGAGGGCTACGAGGTCATCATCGAGGACATCACCGAGCGGCGCACGCTCGAGGCGCAGCTGCGCCAGGCGCAGAAGATGGAGGCCGTGGGCCAGCTCGCCGGCGGCGTGGCGCACGACTTCAACAACCTGCTGACGACGATCCTCGCCTCGAGCGAGCTCCTGGCGGCGGCCCTGCCCGAGGGTGCCCCGCACCGCGACGACGTGGAGATGATCCACCAGGCCGCGCAGCGCGCCGCGGAGCTGACGCGCGACCTGCTGGCGTTCAGCCGCCGCCAGCAGCTCGCGCTGCAGGCGGTGCCGCTGGGCGGGCTGGTGGCGGACTTCGCCCGCCTGGCGCGGCGGATCGTGCCGGAGGACGTCGAGGTCTCGGTGCAGGTCGAGTCGCCGGGCGCCGTGGTGCGGGCCGACCCCGGCGCCGTGGAGCAGATCCTGATGAACCTCGTCACCAACTCGCGCGACGCCATGCCGAGCGGGGGCACCCTGCGGCTGGTCGTGGGCCACAGCCGGCTCGACGAGGAGTACTGCCGCTCGCGCGGCTGGGGCGCGCCGGGCGAGTACGTCGTGCTCTCCGTGGCCGACACCGGCTGCGGCATGGACGCCAAGACGCAGCAGCACATCTTCGAGCCGTTCTTCACCACCAAGCCGGTGAACCAGGGCACCGGCCTCGGCATGGCCATGGTCTACGGGCTGGTGAAGCAGCACGGCGGCTTCGTCAGCGTCTACAGCGAGCCGGGCATGGGCACCACCATTCGCATCTACTTCCCGGCCATCGCGGAGGCGCCGAGCCCCAAGCAGCCGGCCTCGGCCGGCGAGATCCGGGAGGGCCGCGAGACCATCCTGCTCGTCGAGGACGACGCCACGCTGCGGCGCACCGCCAAGCGGGTGCTGGAGAAGTTCGGCTACACGGTGGTGACCGCCACCGACGGCCGCGACGCGCTCGGCATCATCCGGAACCGCCCGACGCCGGCCGACCTGATCATCAGCGACGTGGTGATGCCGCACGCCAGCGGCCCGCAGCTCCTGAGCGCGCTGCGCGAGGCCGGCGCCACCCCCCGCATGCTGTTCACCAGCGGCTACGCCGCGCGCGACGTGCGGGAGCGGGTCATGCTGGAGAGCGGCATGCCGTTCCTGGCCAAGCCGTGGACCATCGCGGAACTGCTGCGCAAGGTGCGCGAAGTGCTCGACGCGCCGCCCGGCGCCTGACCGGACGACGGCCGGCCGCCTGACCGCCGCGGCCCCGCTGGCGCCGGGCCGGGTCGGCACTTAGCATTACGCCGCCCCACAACCCACTCCCACGCAGGTCCCACCGCACGGCACGCCGTGCGCCCCACACGGAGGATGGACATGGCCGGCTCGCGGTCACGCTGGACGTCGTTGGGAACCCTCGCCGCCGCATGCGCGCTCGCGGCGGCGGGCTGCGCCAAGAAGGAGGTGCCGCCGGCGATGCAGGCGGGCCCGAACCACGTGATCGTCACGGCCACCGACTTCGCCTTCAGCGCGCCCGACAGCATCTCGGCCGGGCTCGAGATGTTCCATCTGGTGAACAAGGGCCCGTCGGTGCACCACCTCCAGCTCGTGGCGCTGGACTCGGGTAAGACCGTCGCCGACCTGGGCGCGGCGCTGAAGAACCCCGGCCCGCCGCCCGCGTGGATCCGGTGGATCGGCGGCCCGAACGCCGTGATCCCGAGCGGCGTGGACACCGCCGTCGCGTACCTGACGCTGCCGGCGGGCAACTACGCCCTGCTGTGCGTCATTCCCGACGCCGCCGGAATGCCGCACTTCGCGAAGGGGATGGTGCGCGCGCTGACGGTGACCGCGTCGGCCGCCACGCCCGCGATGGAACCGCACGCGGACGTCGTCATCCATCTCAAGGACTACGACTTCACGGTGCTGGGCAACCTGACGGCCGGCGCGCACAACGTCCGGATCGTCAACGACGGGCCCCAGCCGCACGAGATGCTGCTCGTCGCCCTCGCGCCCGGCAAGACGGCGAAGGACTTCGGCATGTGGGCTGATGGCGGCATGAAGGGAGCCCCGCCGGCCAAGCCGATGGGCGGCGCCACCATGATCGCCCCGGGGGGACACCAGACCGTGTCCGTGGTCTTCGCCGCGGGCAACTACGGCCTGATCTGCTTCGTCCCCGACGCCAAGGACGGGAAGCCGCACGTGGAGCACGGGATGGTGAAGGACGTGAAGGTCGGCTGACGGCGGTGCGGGACGCTCCAGGCTAGAACAGGCTGCGCTGCACGACCGGCGTGAACGACCTGCGGTGATGCGGGGTCGGCCCACGCCGGTCGAGCGCGGCGCGGTGATCGGCCGTGCCGTAGCCCGCGTTGTGCTCCCACCCGAATTCCGGATAGCGGCCGGCGAGGCGCTGCATCAGGCGGTCGCGCACCGTCTTCGCCAGGATGCTGGCGCACGCCACGGCGTAGCAGCGGGCGTCGCCGTCCACCATCGCCTCGTGCGCCCGCCCCAGCTCGGGCATCGGCAGCCCGTCCACGACCACCACGTCCGCCGCCTCGCGCAGCCGGCCGAGAGCCCGCCGCATGGCCAGCGCCGCCGCGACCCGCACGTTGAGGCGGTCCACCTCGCGCACGCTGGCGCCGCCGACCGCGTACGGGAGGGTGGAAACGATCGCCGCCGCGAGGTCTTCGCGGCGGCGTCGGGTGAGCTGCTTCGAATCGTCCACGCCCTCGAGCCAGGGCGACGCGGGCGTGACGATCACGGCGGCGGCGATCACGGGGCCCGCCCACGGCCCGCGTCCCGCTTCGTCCACGCCGGCCACGGACCGGAGCCCGCGGGTGAAGAAGGAACGCTCGACCGTGAAGTCGAGCACCGTCAGACCTTTTCGGTCTCCTTCACGCCCTCGCGCTGCTCGCGGATCCGCCCTGCCTTCCCCGCCAGCCGGCGGAGGTAGGAGAGCTTCGCGCGCCGCACCTTGCCCTTGCGCACGATCTCGACGGACGCGATCCCGGGCGAGTGCAGCGGGAAGATCCGCTCCACGCCCACGCCGGCCGACACCTTGCGGACCGTGAAGGTCTCGCTGATGCCGCCGCCGCGCTTGCCGACGCACACGCCCTCGAACGCCTGCAGGCGCTCCTTGTCACCCTCGCGCACGCGGACCATCACCTTGATGGTGTCGCCCGCACGGAAATCGGGAAGGTCGCTCCTCAGCCCTTCCAGCCGAAACGCCGCCAGCCGCTCCATGGTCATTCTCCCATCCGTTCCAGGTAGCGCGCCCACAGATCGGGGCGCCGCTCCCGCGTCAAACGTTCGGATTCCGCCTGCCGCCACGCCGCGATGCGCGCGTGGTCGCCCGACAGCAGCACCTCGGGCACGCCGTGCCCGCGAAACTCGGCCGGCCGCGTGTACGACGGCGGCGCGAGCAGACCCTCGTAATGCGAGTCGCCGGCCGCCGACTCGTGATCGCCCAGCGCGCCGGGCAGGAGCCGCACCACCGCGTCCAGCACGCACAGGGCCGCCGGCTCGCCGCCCGACAACACGAAGTCCCCCACCGACAGCTCTTCCGTGGCCACGTGATCGGCCACCCGCTGGTCCACGTCCTTGTAGTGTCCGCACAGCAGGGTCAGTCCGTCGCTCACCGCGAACCGCACGGCGTCCGCGTGGCCGAACGGCTTGCCGCGCGCCGAGAGCATCACCACCGGGCCCGTGGGGCGCAGATCGTCCAGCGCCTCGAAGAACGGCTCCGGCCTCAGCACCATCCCCGCGCCGCCGCCGTAGGGCTCGTCGTCCGCGGTCTGGTGGCGGTCGTGCGTGAAGTCGCGCAACCGCACCACCCGGTACTCCACCAGCCCCTTGGCCGCGGCCCGCCCCAGGATGCTGACCCCGAGCGGCGCGGTGAAGAACTCGGGGAAGAGCGTGACCACCGCGACGCGCAGCATCAGATCTCCAGCAGGCCCGCCGGCGGCGCGATCACCAGCGTCCGCTCCGCCCGGTCCACCCGCTCCACTACCGCGCGCGTGAACGGGATCAGGTGATGCCGCTCCGGCCCCGCCACGTCGAGCAGCCATCCCTGCGGCGCCTCGACGACCTCTTCCACCACCCCCACCGCCGCCCCCGCCACCGTCGCCACCTGCATGCCGACCAGCTCGTGCATGTAGAACTCGTCGGGCTCGAGGGGCCGCGCCTCTTCCGCCGGAATCGCGAGATGGCGCTCGCGCAGCTCGTCCAGGCCCTCGCGCACGTCGATCCCCGCGAAGTGCAGCAGCCAGGCGCGGTGGTACGCCCGGCTCCGCTCGACCACCACCTCGCGCCCGGTGGCCCTTCCCTCGCGGTCGAGCACCACCAGCCGGCGCCCCACGGCAAACACGGTCTCCGGCTCGTCGGACACGGGGTAGATCAGGGCATCGCCCTTCACCCCGTGCGGCTTCTTGAGGAGACCGACCACCAGGTGGGTCGGCCCGCCCATCGGCCCTAGGCCTTCGAGACCGGCGGCTGGGGCAGCTCCGCCGCGAAGCAGCCCGCCTTCCTCAGCAGCGAGGCCACCGTCTCCGACGGCCGCGCGCCCCTGGCGAGCCACGCCAGCGCCTTGTCCTTGTCGAGCTCGATCTGCTCGCCCTTGCCACGCGGGTAGTAGTGGCCGAGCAGCTCCACGAACCGGCCGTCGCGCGGCGACTCCTGATCCGCCACCACGATCCGGAACGCCGGCTGGTGCTTCCGGCCCACTCTCCGCAACCGAATCCGTACCGCCATCTCAGTTCACTCCTCGGCCGAGCTGCGGGAAACCCGCGGCTTTGACGCCCTTCATGCCCTTCATGAACCTGCCCATCTCCCGGAACTGCTTCAGCAACGAGTTCACTTCCTGCACCGACCGGCCCGAGCCCTTCGCGATCCTGGAGCGACGCGAGCCGTTGAGGATCTCGGGGTTCTTCCGCTCCTCCGGCGTCATGGCGAGCACGATCGCCTCGACGTGCTTCATCCGGTCCGGATCGGCGGCCTTGACCGCCTTCATCGCTTCGCGCCCCACGCCCGGCAACAGGCCGAGCAGCGACTCCAGGGGGCCCAGCTTCCGCATCTCGCGCAGCGCCTCGAGGAAGTCGGCGAGATCCATGCCCTTCTTCGTCGTCGCCTTGCGCGCCAGCCGCTCCGCCTTGTCGCGGTCGAGCGTCTGCTCTGCCTTCTCCACCAGCGTCAGCACGTCGCCCATCGCCAGCATCCGGCCGGCCACGCGCTCGGGCCGGAACGGCTCGATCGCGTCGAGCCCCTCTCCCGTGCCCATGTACTTGATCGGCGCCCCGGTGGCCGCGTAGATGGAGAGCGCGGCACCACCCCGCGCGTCGCCGTCCATCTTGGTCAGCACCACCCCGGTCAGCCCGACCGCCTCGTGAAAGCCGCGGGCGATGCGCACCGCGTCCTGGCCCGTCATCCCGTCGGCCACGAGGAGCACTTCGTGCGGCGGCACCGCCGCCTTGAGCCGCTCCAGCTCGGCCATCATCTCCTGGTCGATGGCCAGGCGGCCCGCCGTGTCCACCAGCACGGTCCGCGCCCGCGCGTGCCGCGCCGCGTCCACCCCGCGCCGGACCAGGCCCACCACGTCGCGCTCGCCCGGCTCCGCGTGCACGCCGACCTTCACCCGCGACGCCAGCTCGACCAGCTGGTCGATGGCGGCCGGCCGGTACACGTCCGCGGCCACCAGGAACGGCGCCTTCTGCTCGAGGACCAGCCGCTTCGCCAGCTTCGCGGCCGTGGTCGTCTTGCCCGAACCCTGCAACCCGACCAGGAACACCACCGTCGGGGGCACGCTCGCGAAGCGGATCGCCGCCGGCTGCTCGCCGAGCAGGCGGATCAGCTCCTCGTGCACGATCTTGACCAGCTGCTGCCCCGGCGCGACGCCCTTCAGCGCCGGCAGGCCGACGGCCTTGGCCTCGACCCGCTCGCTGAACTGCTGCGCCGCCTCGAAGCCGACGTCGGCCTCGAGCAGAGCCCTGCGGACGGTCTTGAGCCCCTCGCCGACCGCCTCTTCCGTGAGAACGCCGCGCCCGCGAAGCTGGCCGAGCACGGCGGAAAGCTTCTCGCTAAGCTCGTCAAACATGAGCCTTTGAACTTACCCGGCCCCCCACCGCCGGGCAACCGGCGCGGGCCGGGCAGGGGTGAACGGGCCCCGGTCAGAAGGCGCCCGGGCCCGGCGTTTCCATGATATTGGAGCTGTCTTTGGAAGGGGGCGGCATGCGCACGACCGCAA
>Ga0335069_10009544_pt1 | contig 13811 bp, 15 predicted proteins | sample Lox_Sample_11_FD_206714 | JGI IMG/M metagenome (GOLD analysis project Ga0335069, IMG submission 206714) | Soil microbial communities from Loxahatchee National Wildlife Refuge, Florida, United States - Lox_Sample_1.1 | ecosystem: Environmental > Terrestrial > Soil > Wetlands | place: USA... | reverse complement strand
CGGCGTGGTTGTCGAGCATGATGGTCGCGGTCGCCGAGCTGATCTGGATGATGGATCCGCCCTTGTCCATGGCCTCGACCATGGCCTGGAAGAAGAAGAAAGGACCCTTGAACTGAAGGTCCATGATCTTGTCGATGTCTTCTTCCTTGCAGTCCAGGAACGGTGACAGATACCCCCAACCCGTGGCGTTCACGGCGATGTCGACATGGCCCATCTTCTCCTTGGCGAACGCGGCCAGGGCGACATTGTCGGCCTTCCTGGTGATGTCGCAGGCGAAGGCGAAGCCGCCGATCTCGCCGGCGAAGCGCTCCAGCTCCTCGAGGCGGCGTCCCGAGACCACGGTGTCAGCGCCTTCCTCGCGGAAGCGCCGGGCGATATGCTGGCCGATATTGTCCTTGCCCGAGGCGCCCAGGACGATGGCCGCCTTTCCTTGGAGACGCGACATGCTGCTGAACTCCTTGGCTAGAACTGGACCCGCTTGGTGTAGCCGCCGTCGACCACGAGGTTCGTCCCGGTGATGTAGCCGGCCACGGGACTGGCGAGGAACAGCACCGCCGGGGCCACGTCATCGGGATTGCCGAACCGGCCGAGAGCGAACTGGGCGACCTGGGAATCGTAGAAGGGGCGCATGGCCGCCTTGATCTTGTCCCAGTTGCCGCCCTCGAATTCGATCGGTCCGGGGGTGACCGTATTGACGCGGATCTGCTTCGGCCCCCAGGCCTGCGCCAGTTGCGAGGCGTAGGTGACCAGCGCCGCCTTCATGGCGTTGAACGCCTGGGGAGCAATGAACCGCTCCACCGCCGCGGTGCTGGAGAGCATGACCACCGATCCGCCCTGCGCGGCTTCCAGGTAGGGCTCCAGGGTCTCGCAGGCGTTCACCGCGCCCATCACGTCCAGGCGAAACGACAGCTCCCAGTCGCGGGTCGCCCCGGCGCCCGAGGCGCTGGCGGTGTGGATGAAGGCGTCGCAGCCGCCCAGGGCGTCGGCGGCCTTCTTCAGCCAGCCCACATAGGCTTCGCGATCGGTCATATCCAAGGTCTCGCCGATGACCTTGCCTTTGGCGTTCGTCCGTCCCCTGATCACCTCGGTGACCAGCGCCTCATGGCGGGAGAAGAAGGCCACCGAAGCGCCTTCGTCCAACGCCATTTCGACGATCCGCCGGCCGATGCCGCGCGCCCCGCCGTTCACGATGAACTTCTTCCCGCTCAATCCCAGGTCCATGTCTCGCTCCCTCTAAGTTTTACAGGGCGTCGGACGCCTTTGGCTCGATGAGTAGCACGTGCTATAAAAATGGCGCAAGGTTGGGACTCCCCCGTCACGCGAGGGCGGGACGCGCCGTTGACTTGAAAAGGAGGGGGTGCTTTCCTTTTCAAAAAGGCGCCCCTGACGGCGTCGGCGGCGCCGTGGGAGGCCGCGTATGCCCAGTGTCCTGGACGAGAAGGTCTTCGACGCCTTGCGTTACGAGCGCGGACGCGAGGCCGCGCCGCCGTCCTTCCTGGCCCTGCCGGAGATCCCGGGCGGGCGCTACACGCGGCAGGACTTCTTCGATCTCGAAGTGGAGCGCGTATTCCGCCGGTCCTGGGTGATGGCGGGCATGGAGGAGGAGCTGCCTCTTCCGGGCGCCTACAAGCGCTTCAACAAGCTCCTGGGCTCGCCGATCCTCCTGGTGCGCGGCCGCGACAACGTGATCAGGGCCTTCTACAACACCTGCCGCCATCGCGGCGCGCCGGTGGTCAAGGACGAGACCGGCCGCTGCAACATCCTGCGCTGCCAATACCATTCCTGGTCCTATGACTTCGAAGGGCGCCTGGTGCAGGTGCCGGACGAGCGCGATTTCTTCCAGCTCGACAAGGCCGCGCGCGGCCTCCTGCCGGTGCGCTGCGAGACCTTCCGCGGGATGATCTTCGTCAACGAGGATCCAAACGCCCCGCCGCTGATACAGCACATGGGCGTGCTGGCCGATGAGTGGGCGGAGACGCTGCGGGACGACATGCGCCTCGACTACCACCGCAGCATCACCTTGAATTGTAACTGGAAATGCGCCCTCGACGCGTTCCAGGAAGTCTACCACATCAACACCCTGCACCCTTCGACCATCGCCCAGGCGCTGGACCATACCGCCGCCGTCATGGGGCTGTTGCCGGGCGGCAATTCGCGCATGTGCGTGCGCTATGCCGGCGCCGAGATCGACGAGCGGCCGCCCGGCGGCTGGCCGGCGGGAGAGCGCTACCGCCGCACCAACGTCGCCCACACCCTGTGGCCCGGGCTCAACGTGCCTTGGACCCTCGATTCCGCCCGCGTGATCCTCTTTTGGCCGAAGAGCGTCCGGGAGTGCGAGATCGAGGTCTATGGCCTGGGGCTCGACTGGGGCGAGGGGCCTTTGCCGCCGGACCGGGTGCGCAGCAACCAGATCTTCGACGGGGTCATGGAGGAGGACATCCTGAACCTCGAAGCGATCCAGGCCTCGCTGAACTCCGGCGCCTTCACCGGCATGATGCTGAGCTATCAGGAGCGGCGCATCTACTGGTCGCACGAGCAGATCGACCGGGCCATCGGGCCGGACCGGCTGCCGCCCGAGCTGGCGGTCAAGCAGGTGCTCTCGCCTTACGTCGAACAAGCCTGATGGACGCCAAGGTGGATTCCCGGCTGGAGGATCTCCTCGCGCGCCAGGAGATCTATGCGCTCATCTGCGCCTACGCCCGCGCCCAGGACCGTCTGGACACGGCGCTTCAGCTGTCGGTCTTCTGGCCGGACGCCTGGACCGACTACGGCTATTTCGCCGGCTACGCCGAGGATTTCGTGGCCTATGCGCAGGGCGCGCTGAGGGCTCAGGAAAGCTCGCACCACCTGATCGGCCAGGTGGACATCGATATCCAAGGCGATGTCGCCTTCGGCGAGGTCTATACCCTCGCCCAGATGCGCACCTTCGGCGATGCGGCCAGCGCCAAGGAGCATTTCGTCGGCGGACGCTACATCGACCGCTACGAGCGGCGCGGCGGCGTCTGGAAGATCGCCTTCCGCAGCGAGCTGGTGGACTGGGTGCGCACCGAACCGGTCGCCGAATCCCTCTTAGGGGGAGCCTGGACGCCGCGGCGCGGGGGGCGCGGGCCTCTCGACATGAGCTTCGACCGCGACGCCTGGCCGCGTCCGCCCCAAAGATAGACGCCATGAAAAAAGTCATCGCCATGATCCGGCGCCTGCCGGGGACGACGCCGCAGCAGTTCAAGGACTATTACGAGACCCGCCACGTCCCGCTGATCAACCGGCTGCTGCCGTTCTACGCCGAATATAAGCGCAACTACCTGACCCAGGATCTGCGCAAGGACCAGGACCCGTTCGGCTACGACGTGGTCACCGTGCTCGGCTTCGCCAGCGGCGACGACTACGAGGCCTGGTGGAAGGCGGTGACCACCCCGGCCATCGCCGCCGAGATCGGAGCCGACGAAAAGAATTTCCTGGTTTCCAGCGCCACGCGGATGTGGATCGTGGAAGAGTGCGCCACCGATTTTAAGGCAGGACGGCCATGATCAACGGTATCCATCACACCGCCATCGCCACCCACGACATCGAGCGGCTCATCGCCTTCTATTGCGACGTGGTGGGCTTCGAGCTCGTCCTGCGCAGCGGCTGGGAGGTGGGCAACACCCCCCTCGACAATCTCGTCGGCCTCAAGGAATCGTCGGCCAAGGTGGCCATGCTCAGCGCCGGCAACACCTTTCTCGAGCTCTTCGAATACGCCTCGCCGCGCGGCGAGAAGCAGCCCGGCGATCGTCCGGTCTGCGATCCGGGCCTGACGCATATCGGCCTCAACGTCACCGATATCGACGCCGAGTTCGAGCGGCTTTCCCGCAACGGGATGCGCTTCCACAGCCCGCCCATCGGCGACCGTGGGACCGTGCGCGCCGCCTACGGCCGCGATCCCGACGGCAATGTGGTGGAGCTGCTGGAGCTCTTCACCGCGGGGCACCCCTTCTATCTCGCCAAGGCCCCCAAGCCGCAGTTCGACGACCAGCGTTCAGTCCCCGCCTAAGGAGGAGCCGATGTTGAACCCGCCGAACCCCGCGCTGGCCGGATCGCTGTCCAGCCTCGGCCCCGTCATGCAGCTGTCGTTCCTCACCCGGGACATGGACAAGTCCATCCGCTACTGGACCGACGTCATGGGCGTTGGGCCCTTCTTCCGTAACGAGAAGATCGTCCTCCACGACCTCCGCTACCGCGGCGAGCCCACCGACGTCGATTTCCATACGGCCATGGCCTACTGGGGCGACCTGCAGATCGAGCTGGTGGAGCAGCGCAACGACTCCCCCTCGATCTATCGCGACTCCCTGGAGGCGGGGGAGGAAGGCCTGCAGCACGTCTGCGTCCTGGTGGACGACCTGGACGAAGCCAGAGCCATCTGCGAGCGCGCCGGAGCGCCTGTGGTCCAGGAGGGCGTCATCCCCGGCGGCGCCGGGCGGTTCGTCTACGTGGAGACCGGCGGAGGGCCCGGCACGATCGTCGAGCTGATGGAGGCGGGTCCGGCCATGCTGCGGGCGTTCGAGATGATGCGCGCGGCTGCCCACGACTGGCAGGAAGGCCGGAGTGGCTGAGACCGAAGAACAGGCGGTCCTGCGCGATAGCCTGTCGAAGTTCCTCTCCGAGCACTACAGCTTCGAGCGGCGCCGCGCCCTGCTGGCAGGTCCGCTGCGGCCTGACGCGGAGACGTGGAAGGCGCTCGCCGAAGAGCTGGGCGTGCTCGGGGTCGGCTTCGATTCGGAGCTGAGCGGCCTCGGCGCCGGGGTGATCGAGACCATGCTGATCATGGAGGCCTTCGGCCGCCACCTGGTGCTGGAGCCCTTCCTGGAGACGGTCGTGCTCTGCGGCGGCCTGCTCCGGCGCAGCGGGAGCCCGGCGGCCAAGGCGCTGATCCGCCGGATCATCCAGGGCGAGGCCCGCCTCGCCTTCGCCTACGCCGAGCCGCAAGGACGGTATTGCCTGCACGACGTCGCGCTCTCCGCGGAAAAGCGCGCCGGCGGCTTTGTCCTGAGCGGTCATAAATCCGCTGTCGCCGGTGGGCCTGTGGCCGACGCCGTCCTCGTCACCGCCCGAACCCATGGCGATCGCCGCGACCGGTCCGGGATCTCGCTCTTCCTCGTGGACGCCGCGTCGGCGGGCGTCGAGCGGCGGGACTATCGGACCATCGACGGCAGGCCGGCTTCGGAAATCCGCCTCCACGGCGTCGAGGTCGGCGCCGACGCCCTGCTTCAGGAGGAGGCCCTGCCCGTCGTCGAGCAGGCCATCGACGAGGCCACCGCCGCGGTCTGCGCCGAGGCCGCCGGCGCCCTGAAGCGGCTGCTCGAAACGACGGTCGATTACGCGATACAGCGCCGGCAGTTCGGCGCGCCTATCGCCAGCTTCCAGGCCCTGCAGCACCGGATGGTGGACATGCTGGTGAGCGTCGAGAAGGCCGCCTCACTGGCGGTCATGGCCACGCACCAGCTGGACGCGGCGCCGGCCGAGCGAGCCATGGCGGTCTCGGCGGCCAAGGCGCAGGTCGGGGCCGCCTGCCGCTTCGTGGGCCAGAACGCCATCCAGCTGCACGGCGCCATCGGGATCACCGACGAGCTTGCCGCGAGCCATCTCTTCAAGCGGCTGATGGTGATCGAGGCCCAGTTCGGATCCACCGACCACCACCTGCGGCGCTACGAGCGCCTGTCGCTGGGGAGCAAGGACGCCGCGCCGGTCCGGCGGAGCGGTTGGGCCAGGAACGAAGACCTGAGCGCCGAGGACAGAGCCTTCCGCGACGAGGTCCGCGCCTTCCTGGCCGAGAAGTTCGACGCCGAGCTGCGCGCTCAGACCGCCCGCCAGGCCGGCGTCTTCGCCGAGGGCGCCCTGACGCGTCGCTGGCATCGGATCCTCTACGAACAGGGCTGGGTCGCCCCGGCCTGGCCGCGGGAATATGGCGGTCCCGGCTGGACGGCGAACCAGCGCGCCATCTTCCGCGACGAGTGCTCACGGGTCGGCGTTCCGTCCCTCCCCGCGATGGGGCTTACGCTCTGCGGGCCCGTGATCATGAAGTACGGCACGGACGAGCAGAGAGCCTTCTTCCTGCCGAGGATGCTGTCGGGCGAGCACTACTGGTGCCAGGGCTTCTCCGAGCCGCAATCGGGGTCGGACCTGGCTTCCCTGCAGACCCGCGCGGTCCGCGACGGCGAAGATTATGTGGTCAACGGCTCCAAGATCTGGACGACCCACGCCCACTTCGCCAACTGGATCTTCCTTCTGGTCCGGACCTCGACGGAGGGTCGGCCCCAGGCGGGCATCAGCTTCTTCGTCACCCCGCTGGATGCGCCCGGGATCACGGTGCGGCCGATCATTTCCATGTCCGGCGAGCACGAGATCAATCAGATCTTCTTCGACGACCTGCGCATCCCGGCTGCGCGCCGTATCGGCCCGGAGAACGAGGGCTGGAACATGGCCAAGTACCTGCTGGAGTTCGAGCGCGGCGGCTCCAGCGCCGTGGGCCAGTACACCGCCATCGACCGCCTGCGCGCCATCGCCGCCCAGGCGCCCGACGATGAGGGCGGCGTGATGGTCGACGACCCGGATTTCCGCCGCAAGATCGCCAAGGTGGAAGTCGACGTCCTCGCCCTCGACTGGCTCGAGCGGCGGATGGCGGCGGACCTTTGGGTGAGCGAAGGCCTCATCGCCGCAGCGCCCTCGATCAAGAAGCTCATGGCCAGCGAGCTCTCGCAGCAGATCGCCGAGCTCGCCATGGAGGCTCTTGGCGTTTACGGCGCCGCCGACCAGCGCACGGCGCTTGGGCTCGGCGCCTCGGAGCCGCCCATCGGCCCTGACTACGCGGCCGTGGCGACGGCGCGGTATCTCAACGGGCGGGCCGGCACCATCTTCGGCGGCTCCAGCGAGGTGCAGAAGAACATCTTGGCGCGGATGGTCCTGCGTCTGTGACAGGTGAAAACGGAGGTTTGACGTTGGAAACGAACGAGGGGCGGCGGCCCGTGGCGATCGAGGGGGCGAGCGTGCTGGTCACGGGGACAGCGCGCGGATTGGGCCATGAGCTCGTCAAGGCCTTCCTGAACGCCGGCTGCCGCCAGGTCCTGGCCACCTTTCGCAGCCAGGCGAGCGCCGACGGGTCCGACCTGCTCGCCGACAGCCGGGTCAAGGCCGTGGTGCTGGACGTCACCTCCGATGAGTCCGTGGCCGCGGCCGCGCGCGCCTGGCCGAAGCTCGACATCCTCGTGAACAACGCCGCCGTGATCGCCAATACGCCGCCGCTCAGGGCCGCCGATCTCGAGGGTTCCCGGCTGGAGATGGAGACCAACTACTGGGGCGTTCTGCGCATGTGCCGCGCCTTCGCGCCCGCGCTCGAAACGTCCGGACGCGGCGCCATCGTCAACATCCTTTCGCTGGGGGCGCTCGCCAACATGCCCTTCTGCGGCACCTATTGCGCCTCCAAGGCCGCGGCCTTGTCCGCCACCCAGAGCATCGCCGCCGAGCTTGCGCCCCGCGGCGTGCACGTCGCCGCGGTCTTCGCCGGCGGCATCGATACGGACATGTCCCACTCGTCCGGCCGCTCAGGGATGTTCCCGGCGGATCTGATGTCCGCGGCCATCGTCGAGTCGCTCGGCCGAGGCGAGACGATGATCTACCCGTGCCCGGCGTCCCGAGGGATCTCCGAGGTCTACGCCAAGGCGCCCTGGGAAGTGGCCAAACGCTTCGCCGAGGTGATGGAATAACGCTTTAGGGCGCCAGCGCCGCAGCGGCGGGCGCGTTCAATTCGGCGAGCTTGCGCAGGCCGATCCAGCCGGCGTGCTTCTGCTGGACGTCCGCCAGCCAGCGCCTGGCGTCCGCGCCCAGCTGGCCGCGGCTGCAGCCGGCGATGACCATCAGCGAGGCCTCGGCGATCCGGTCGATGAAGTCGTCGTCGGCGATGGCCCCCAGGCACCACTCCGTCGTCATGGCGAAGGTGGTCAGGGAGAGCACCTGGACGAAGCCGTCGGCCGAAACGCCGGCGGCGAAGCCGTTCTTCTCCTCGATCGCGGCCAGGAAGGGCGAGAGGGACTCCGCCCACATGGCCTGCATGGTCTCGCGGATGGGGCCGTTGGGGGAGGAGAAATAGAGGATGGAGGTGGCCGCGGTGAACGCCCGGTGCTCCATGAACTTGGCCAGCGTCGTCGCCAGTCTTTCAAGGTATCCGTCGAGGGAGCTGGCCGAGAAGTGGTAGTCGATGGCGCTGTCGAAATCGACGAAGAACTCCCTGATCGCGGCGGCGATGACGTTCTCTTTGCTGCCGAAGGCGTTGTAGAGGGTCTTCTGGGCGATGCCGGCGCGAACCCAGAGGGCGCGCACGGTGAACCCTTCAAACCCCACTTCCGAGAGCAATACGCGCGTCTCGTGAAGGATCCGGCTGCGGCGCGCCCTGATCTTCTCGCTCTTGTACTTGATGCCTACCCTGCTGCTGGGCGCCTTCATGCGTGATTCCTGTAGAGTCGAGCGCTCATGATGAGGCCTCAGGCCCCCATGCGCACCATGACTTTTGCGGAGGCGGGGTCTCGGGCCTTGGCGACGGCGCTTTCGAAGGCCTCCAGCGGGTAGTAGTCGCTGATGTAGTCAGCCATCCGCGCACGGTTTTCGCCCAGGAAGGCGACCACCTCCTCGAGCTCGTCGGGATAGCCGATGGAGGTGTCGAGGCTCATCTCCTTGTGCAGCATCGCCGAAAGGTCCAGCGGCACGGGCTTTTTGTAGATGGCGACGACGGTCAGGCGCGCGCCGATCTTGGCCGTGGCCACCACTTCCTGCAAAGCGGCCGCCGATCCCGCGGCGTCGATGTAGATGTCCGGGGGCGGAGCGCCGCGCGCGCTTTCGCCATAGACCGCCAGAAGCTGCGATCGCAGATCCCCCTGGCCGGCGCGGATGACGGCGTCGGCGCCGAACCCCTTGGCGCGCGCCAGGCGCTCTTCGGAAAGGTCGACGGCCGTGATGTGCCTGACGCCCTTGTGCTTCAGCCAGATCACCGCCCTAAGGCCAATGGGCCCCACCCCCAGCACGACGACGCGGCTCTGAGGGGCCGCCCGCGAGCGGTTCACCGTGTGCAGCGCAACGCCCATGGGCTCGGCCAGGGCGGCGATGTCGTAGCCCAGCCCTGCCGGCATCGGCAGCAGGCGTCCGCCGGCCGAGACGTTCCGAATACGGATGAAATCCGCGAAGGCCCCCTCAGGCCCGCCGTTGCCGACTGCGTTCATGGCCACGGCGTCGAAGGGGTTGAGGATGACGCGATCGCCGGGCTCAAGGCCCTGCACGCGCGCGCCGAGCGCGACGACCTCGCCGGCCGCCTCATGGCCGAGGGCCCAGGGACCTTCCCCCGTCGTCATGAAGCCGGCGTGGCCGGAGTCGATATAGGCGATGTCGCTGCCGCAGACGCCGCAGGCCTTCACCCGCACTAGTGCGTCGTCCGGGCCGGGGTCGGGCCGCTCGATCTCGTCCAGGCCAAAGGACTTCGGACCACGGATGAAAACGGCTTTCATGGCGCAGCTATGCCTCTTTGCCCCTTGCGGGCGGCCATTGAAAACGCAATCGTAGCGTAATTTTCGCCTCGGAGGACTCGGGAGATGCGCTTTTTCGTTTCGGTCGGCCCCAACCCGCGCGTGGCCCGCATGGCCATTGCGGAGAAGGGGATCGATATCGCGACCGAGGTGGTCGACATCCTGCGCGGCGAGAACATGAAGGAGCCGTTCCGGACCCTGAACCCCTTCGTCCAGACCCCGGCGCTGCAGTTCGACGACGGCCGCGTCCTCTCCGAAAGCGTGGCGATCGTCGAGTACCTGGAGGAGCTGCATCCCAAACCCACGCTGATCGGCGCCACGGCCGAGGAGCGGGCGCTCACGCGGATGTGGGTCCGGCGCATCGACTTTGGCGTCGTGCAGCCGATGACGCTGGGCTTCCGCGGCGCCGAGGGCCTGCGCATGTTCAAGGAACGGACGCGGTGCCTGCCGGAGGCGGCCGAGGGGCTGAAGGCGATCGCCCGCGACGGCCTGGAGCGGCTCGAGGGGCTGATCGGCGAGCAGCCCTACATCATGGGGAGCGAGGTCCGCCTGCCCGACCTGCTGCTCTACTGCTTCCTCGACTTCGGCGCCGGCGTGGGCCAGCCCCTGCCGCCGGGAAACCGGCGCCTCGCGGCCTGGTTCGAGCGCATGGCGGCGCGCCCCAGCGCGGCGGCCACGGCGGGCGTTCCGACCTGAAACCCTACGACTTCATCAGCGCGCCGCCGTTGATGCTGACCGCCTGGCCGTTGATCCAGGCCGCCTCGTCGGAGAGCAGGAACGCCACCAGCGAGGCGATGTCGTCCACCTCGCCAAGACGGGTGCTGGGCATCCTGGCCAGCGCCCGTTCCTGCTGGGCTTCGGACCAGTTGATCTTCAACATGTCAGTCAGGGTAGCGCCGGGACAGACGGCGTTGGCGCGGATGTTTTCCTTGCCCCAGCGCAGGGCGACGTGCCGCATCAGGGCGCTGCAGCCGGCTTTCGAAATATAGTAGCTGAAGCTGATCGGCGCCTGCGAGTTGGCGGCGTCCGACGAGGTGTAGACGATCGACCCCTTGCCCTGCTTCAGCATCAGCGGGATGGCGGCGCGCGTGCACAGGAGGTGGCCGCGCAGATTGACGGCCAGGGTGTTGTCGAACACCGCCAGATCCGTGTTGCACGCGTCGTAGTCCGGCACGCCCGGCCGCGTGTCGGCGGCGTTGCAATGCAAAAGGTCGAGACCGCCGTACCGGTCGACCGTCGCGGCGAAAAGGTTTGCGACGGTGCTTTCCACGGCGATGTCGAACTCCACCGCCATGCCTTCGCCGCCTGCGGCGACGATCTCGTCGACCACCCGCTGCGCGCCCGCCAGATTGATATCGCCGATGACGACCTTGGCGCCCTCTGCGCCCAGCCGGCGCGCCGACGCTGCGCCGATCCCCGTGGCGCTCCCCGCGCACACCACCACCTTGCTTGCAAGGCCCTTCATCCGTTTGCTCCGCTTACAGGTTTTTCGCGCCAGCTGGCCTCGCGCGCCGCCCAGTCTATCGAACGCTCGTCGATCTCCACGCCGGTCGCCTCGAGAAAGCGGCACACGCCGATGTAGGCGCCGACGACCATGATCAAATCGAGGACTTCCGTGTCGCTGAGGTGGGCGCGCACGCCCGAAAGCGTCTCATCGCCCGGGCGGACGTTGCGAACCAGATCGTCGGTGAAGGCGAGGACGGCGGCGCCGGCTTCGCCCAGGATAGAGGCCTTGGCCTCGCCCTCGCGCACGGCGTCGATCTCGGCCTGGCTGACGCCTATGTGCCTGGCGAAGGTTTCGTGCTGGAAGGTCTCGTAGGGCGCGTTCGAGAGATAGCCGACGCGCAGGATCGCGATCTCGCGCAGCCGCGCCGAAAGCGGCGAATGCTCGAAGAAGGCGCGGGTCAGATTGGCGAAGCCGTGAAAGACGCCCGCCGAGGCTCCGGCCATCATGCGGCTCACGTTCGGCGGCGTGGCGCCCAGCCTTTGGCGTACGTCCTCGGGCAGGGAGGCGGGATCCGGGTAGGGGATGCGTGGCATTCGGATCAGGACTTCATCTGGGCGCCGCCGTTGACGCTGATGGCCTGGCCGTTGATCCAGGCCGCTTCGTCGGACAGCAGGAAGGCGGCGGCGTCGGCGATGTCCTCCGGTTCGCCCAGGCGCGTGCTGGGGGTCCCGCCCAGCGTGCGATCGAGCTGGGATTGAGACCAGTTCTTCTTGAGCGTCTCGCTCAGGATCGCGCCCGGGCAGATCGCGTTGGCGCGGATGTTCTCCTTGCCCCAGCGCAGAGCCACGTGCCGCATGAGCGCGTTCAGGCCGGCTTTGGAGACGTAATAGCTCACCATGTCCGGCGCCTGAGAGTGGGCGGCGCCGGAGGAGGTGTAGAGGATCACGCCCTTGCCCCGCTTGAGCATCGCCGGAATGGCGAAGCGCGTGCAGAGCAGGTGGCCGCGCAGGTTCACCGCCAGACTGCGATCGAAGATCTCCAGGTCGACCGCGCAGGCGTCGAAGTCCCGGCGCACGGCGCGCAGGTCGGCGGCGTTGCAGTGCATCAGGTCGAGCCCGCCGAAATGGTCGACGGTGGCGGCGAAGAGGCCCGCCACCGAGCCTTCCTGCGAGATGTCGAACTCCACCGCCAGGGCCTCGCCGCCGGCGGCGATGATCTCTTCGGCCACGCCTTGCGCGCCGGCCAGGTTGATGTCGCCGATGACGACCTTGGCGCCCTCCGCGCCCAGCCGGCGGGCCGACGCCGCGCCCATGCCGGTGGCGCTTCCCGCGCACAGCGCCACCTTGCCCTCGTGCCGTTTCATCTCTCTCTCCCGGGTTGTCGTTGTTGTTGCTCTAGCCTTAGCGAAGACGCCGCCATTGCCACAAGTGCGCCCCTGCGTGAGGATGAGTCCATGACCGCTGACACCGTCATCGCCCGCAAGGACAAGAGCATCGGCTGGATGACCTTCAGCCACCCGGCGCGTCACAATGCGCTCACGGACGCCATGGGCGCGCATATCACTGAGATCCTCGCCGACTTCGCGGCGGACCCCGAGATCCGGCTTTGCGTCATGACCGGCGCCGGCGACAAAGCCTTCATCTCCGGCGCAGATATCGGCGGCCTCCCGTCCGCCCGGCGCAGCGACGGCGATCCGCCGCCGCTCAGTCAGGCGATTCAGGCCCTGGACGCCTTCGAAAAGCCCCTCGTCGCCATGATCCGCGGCTGGTGCTTAGGGGGCGGCCTCGCCGTCGCGCTCAAAGCTGATTTGCGCATCTGCGCCTCGGACGCCCGCTTCGGCGTTCCCGCGGCGCGCCTCGGCATCGGCTATCCGCTGGACCTGATGACCGATCTCGTGGCCGTGGCGGGACCTTCGGCGGCCAAGACCATGCTCTTCACCGCCGAGCGGCTGCCGGCCGACCAGGCCCTGCGTATCGGCCTCGTCGACGAGGTGGTCGCGCCCGAAGCGCTAGAGCAGCGGGTCTCCCAGATCGCCGGCGCCATCGCCCAGAACGCACCCTTGAGCATCCGGGCGGCCAAGGCGAGCGTGAACCATCTGATGCGGGGACGGCCGGCGGCCGACGCGGTCCAGGCCCTCGTCGCCGGCTGCATGACCAGCGCTGACTTCGAGGAGGGCCGCGCCGCCTTCCTCGAAAAGCGCGCGCCAGTCTTTCGCGGCGTCTGAACCGATGCCCTTGCCCCTCGCCCGGTTCAAGGTGCTGGACCTGACCCGCGCCCGGGCCGGACCGGCGGCCGTCCGGCAGTTCGCGGACTGGGGCGCCGATGTCCTGATGATCGAGGGGCCGGCGGGCGGCGAGCTTACCGGCCACCGCGACAGCTCCGACTTCCAGAACCTGCATCGCGGCAAGAAGAGCCTGTCCCTCGACCTGAAGATGGAGGAGGGCCGCGCGATCCTCTACCGGCTCGCCAAGGACGCCGACGTCCTCTTCGAGAACTACCGGCCGGATGTGAAGCACCGGCTGAAGATCGACTACGAGACCCTGCGCGCCATCAACCCGCGCCTCGTCTACGTGAGCATCTCCGGCTTCGGCCAGGAGGGGCCCTACCGCGATCGACCCAGCGTCGACCAGGTCGCCCAGGGCATGGCGGGGCTGATGTCGGTGACCGGACTGCCTGGCCAAGGGCCGGTGCGGGCCGGCATCGCCGTCTCCGACTGCGCGGCGGGGATCTACGGCGCCCAGGCCGCGATGATGGCGCTGCTGGAGCGGGAGGTCACGGGCCAGGGACGCTGGGTGCGCACCTCCCTGCTGCAGGCCCTGATC
>Ga0335069_10009543_pt1 | contig 13813 bp, 12 predicted proteins | sample Lox_Sample_11_FD_206714 | JGI IMG/M metagenome (GOLD analysis project Ga0335069, IMG submission 206714) | Soil microbial communities from Loxahatchee National Wildlife Refuge, Florida, United States - Lox_Sample_1.1 | ecosystem: Environmental > Terrestrial > Soil > Wetlands | place: USA... | reverse complement strand
CCACACGGAAGTGGAGGGGATCGAGCGGACGTCGCAGGGCTACCGGATCGCGACGCGCGGCGCCGGCGGGGAGCGCTCGTCGGTCGAGTGCGCGGCGATCGTGAACGCCGCCGGGCTCGAGTCCGACCGCATCGCCGAGCACGCCGGTATCGACGTCGACGCTCGGGGCTACCGCCTGCATCCCTGCAAGGGCGACTACTTCTCGCTGGCGCCGGGCGCGCCGCTCCGCTGCTCGCGTCTGATCTACCCGATTCCCGCCGGACCGGGCCTCGGCGTGCACGTCACGCTCGACCTCGGCGGCCGCATGCGCTTCGGCCCCGACGCCGAGTACGTCGCGCGCCCGCGCTACGACGTCGATCCGGCGAAGGCGACGCAGTTCGCGGCGGCGGCCTCGCGCTACCTGCCGGGTGTGCGCGCCGAGTGGCTGGCGCCCGACTACGCCGGCGTGCGTCCGAAGCTCGCGGGCCCGGGCGTCGGGTTCCGCGACTTCGTCGTGGAGGAGGAGTCGAAGGCCGGGCTCCCCGGCTTCGTGAACCTGATCGGGATCGAATCGCCGGGGCTCACGGCCGCGCTCGCGATCGGCGAGCGCGTCGCGGCGCTGCTCCCCGGAGCGTGAGGTCTCGCCTAACGAGCTTCGCGGTTCCAGCCTTCGAGCCAGAGGACCGCGGCGGCGACGTTGTCGCCCGAGCGCCGCGCCTTCTGGGAATCGAGCGCGCGCTCGACGATCGCGCGGGCGAACACGAGCGACGCGCGCTCCGCGCCGGCGCGCGTGGCCTCCTGCGCGGCCTGCGCGATCGCCTTCTCCGGGTCGGCGACGCCGATGCCCGGCTGCGAGAAGCCGTCGGTCGCGAGCACGACGGCGCGCTCCAGGCGCAGCGGGCGCACGTCCACGAACGTCGCCTTGACGAGATCGTCCGCCTCGAGGCGCGCCGTGCCGAGGAACGTCGCATTCGCGTGCTCGGCGCCGCGGATCCAGCGCGTGCCGGCCGGTCCGTGCGTGAAGAGCAGGCTATCACCGACGGAGACGAGCCCGAGCCAGCCCTCGCGCGGTCGCGCGAGCGCGAGCGCGAGCGTCGTGCGCGAGCCCGTCTGCGCGAGCTGCGAGACGATCTGCTGATGGATGTCGCGCACGAGCGCGTCGGCCTCGGCGCCGAAGCGGGCGTCGAGCGCGATCGGCGCGCGCTCGAGCCAGCGCGGCGCGTGCGCGATCGCGCGCTCGAGCGCGACGGCCGCCGCATCGGCGCCCTGATGGCCGTCCGCGACCGCGAGCACCGCGCCCCACTCCGACCACGCGAAGCCCGCGAAGTCCTCGTTCGGCTCGCGGTGGGGGTAGCGCTTGGCCGCGCCGCCCTGCGAGAGCGCGATCGCGAGCGCGTCCTCGGCGATGGCCGCGATCCCGCCGAGAACCGCGTGCTCGGGTCCGCGCAGGAGCGCGCTGCGCACGGGAGTCGGCACGCGCGGAGCATACCCGGCGTCCGCGCGCCTGTGTCAGAATGCGCGGCGTGAGCGACCTGGCCGCGCGCTTCGCCGACTACGCGCGCGAGCGCATGCCCGGCGCCTCCGAGATCCGCGTCGAGGATCTCGAGCGGATCTTCGGCGGGGCGTCGCGCGAGACCTGGCGACTGCGCCTCTGCTACCGCGACGCGGGCGGGCGCGCCGAGGAGCGACGGCTGATCCTGCGCCGCGACCCGATCGGCAGCCTGATCGAGACCGATCGCCGCATCGAGTTCCTCGCCTACCGCGCGTTCCACCGCAGCGCCGTTCCGGTGCCCGAGGCGCTCTGGCTCGAAGAGGATCCGCGCTGGCTGGAGCAGCCCTTCTTCGTGATGGAGGAACTCGCGGGGCTCGAGTCGCGTCCGCAGATGCTGCTCGCGCCGCCCTACGCCGAGCACTGCGAGAAGCTCGGCGTGCAGAAGTGGACGATCCTCGGCGAGATCGCGAAGGCCGATCCCGAGGCGCTCGGCCTCATCGAGGCCATGGAGCGGGTCTCTCCCGACACCGCATGGCGGCGCGAGCTCGACCACTGGGAAGGCGTGCTCGACGCGGACGAGGTGTGCCCGCAGCCGATCATCCGCGCCGCGATCCGCTGGCTGCGCCGCAATCCACCGCCGCCGGCGCAGCGCATCGCGGTCGTGCACGCCGACTACCGCACCGGAAACTTCCTGTTCGACACCGAGGGCCGCATCCGCGCGATCCTCGACTGGGAGATGGCGCACCTCGGCGATCCGCTCGAGGACCTCGCCTGGAGCCTCAATCGCATCTGGTGCTGGGCGCGCGACGAGCGGCGCGGCGCGCTGCTGCCGAAGGAGCGCGCGGTGCGGATCTGGGAGGAGTCGAGCGGCCTTCGCGCCGACGCGCGGGCGCTGCACTGGTGGGAGCTCTTCTCCTGCGTGAAGGGGCAGGGGATCTGGGTGTCGAGCGCGCGCGAGTACGAGTCCGGGAAGAACCAGGACCCGGTGCTCGCGCTCGCCGCCTGGATGCAGATGAACGCGCAGGACCGCGCGGCGCTCGAGCTGATGGGGCAGCTCGCGTGAAGCCGGAGGTCTCTCGCGTGCTCGAGGTGTGCGCGACGGCGCTGATGCTCGACGTCGCGCCGCACGTGGCGCCGTCCTACCGGCAGTCGAGCGTGTTCGCCAGCGCGATTCTGCTTACCTGCATCCGCGAGGAGCTCGACCGGATCGCGTCGCGCCGCGTCGAGGAGAATCGCGCGCTCCGAGCGCTCTTCGCGGGCGCGGCGCCGGGGATCGAGGAGGCGTCGCTGCGCGAGCGGCTCGCGCGCGCGGGCGCGGAGGACGACGCCGATCTGCGTATCTCGGCGCTCGAGGCGCGCAACGCCGCGCTTCGCGACCTGCTGATCGAGCTGCATGCGCACGTCGAGGAGCAGGACTCCGCCGAGGCGCGGCGCGTGGAGGCCGTGATCTGGCGCGAGCTCGCGGCGTCGACGGCGCGGCGGAAGCTCGGTCTGAACGCGTTCTGACTACGCCGCCTCGCGCGTCTCGATGCTGCGCTCGAGGACGTGGAGCGGCGGCTCGCGGATCTCCCACACGAGGCCGATCGCCTGGAGCGCGCGCAGCGCGTAATAGGTCACGTCGATCTCCCACCAGCGGAAGCCCTGGCGCGTCGACGCGCAGAAGTGATGGTGGTTGTTGTGCCAGCCCTCGCCGAGGGTGAGCAGCGCCATCAGCCAGTTGTTGCGGCTGGTGTCGGGAGTCGGGTAGCGACGGCGACCCCACACGTGACACACCGAGTTCACGCAGTAGGTCGTGTGCCAGAGCGCGACCGTCGAGATCACGAAGCCCCAGATCAACCCCGAGAAGCCGCCGAGCAAGTAGCAGCCGAGCGCCATCAGCGCGGGTGGCACCACGTGGTAGCGGTTCAGCCAGGCGAGCTCGGGGTAGGCGGCGAAGTCGCCGATGCGGTCGAGAGGCGTCGCATCCCAGCGTCGGTCGAAGATCCAGCCCTGGTGCGCGTAGTAGAAGCCCTCGCGCGGCGAGTGCGTGTCGCCCGGTCGGTCGGCGTACTTGTGGTGGCCGCGGTGGTGACCCGCCCACCAGAGCGGCCCCTTCTGCGTGGCCGAGCAGCCGAGGAACGCGAGCGCGAACTGGAAGGCGCGGCTCGTCCGGTAGGTCTTGTGCGCGAAGTAGCGGTGATAGCCGCCAGTGATGCCGAACATGCGGACGAAGAACGTCGTGGCGAGGAGCACGAGGTCGCGCGTGGTGACGCCCGTCACGAGCGCGAGCAGGCAGGCCGCGTGCAATCCCCAGTAGATCGAGAGCGGCACGATCTCGTGCCGCGCCCACCAGCCCTCCACCGCGCTGAGCCCGCGCCCGCGCGCGGGCTCCCGCGGAGCCGCCTCGACTTCGGAGATCACGGGCTGCGACTGCGCCAATTCGGGTCCTCCAGGGGGAAGGCGGGCGGAACCTAAATGGACGTTCGGAGTGGCGCAGCGCCGGGGCTGTGAAACTTCCGTAAAAGCCGATGCGCAGGTGCGGAGCGCAGGCCGCGCGCTGCGCCGCGACGGCCCTTACACTGCGTGCCCACGGCGCCCGCCGCGCAGGAGAGCCGGGATTTCATGCTGCGCCTCACCGAGTCGGAGCGCCGCGCCTGGCGCGAAGACGGCTTCTTCGCGCGCGAGTCGATCTTCGGCGCGAGCGAGCTCGGGGAGCTTCGGCGCGCCGCCGAGCAGGTGGTCGCGCAGGCGCTCGCGTCGGTGCGGCGTGGCTGCGAGTCGTACCAGGTGGATGGCAACCGCTACTGCGAGGCCGGCGGATCCACGATCCAGTTCGAGCACGAGCCCGGCTCCGAGACGATCCGCGTGATCGAGCCGTTCCATCACCTCGACCCGCGCTTCGACGCGCTGATCGACGACGCGCGCTTGTCCGAGCCGATGCGCGATCTGATCGGCGAGAAGCGCATCGCGCTCTTCACCGACAAGCTGAATTGCAAGCGCCCGCGCGAGGGCTCGCGCTTCCTGTGGCACCAGGACTCTCCGTACTGGGCGCACTTCTGCGCGCACCTCGACCAGCTCCCGAATGTGATGATCTCGCTCGACGACGCGGGGCTCCACAACGGCTGCTTCCGCGTGATCCGCGGCAGCCACCGTCGCGGCCTCCTGCCCGGTCGGCAGGGCGAAGGCGTGCTCGGCCCGCTCTTCACCGATCCGCGCAGCTTCGACGAGTCGGATCAGGTGCCGGCGGTCGTGCCCGCCGGCAGCGCCGTCTTCTTCAGCCCGCATACGGTGCACGGCTCCGAGCCGAACCACTCCGACTCGCTTCGCCGCGCGATCGTGTTGACCTATCAACCGGGCGGGCACCGCATGTTCAAGGTCGATGCGAAACGCGAGATCGCGGCGGCCTGAGTCAACCCTGCGGCTTGTATGGCGGATCCGCGAGCGTGCGCACGTAGGCGACGACGTCGACGATCTGCGCGTCCGAGAGCGTGCCGCCCCAGGGCGCCATCAGCGGCGACTTCCCGACGGACGGGCCGCCTTGCTTGATCACCTTGAAGAGGAACGCGTCGGTCAGCGGGTTCATCAGGTTGCCGTCGCAGTGCTTCGCGGGCTTCGGGTTGAGCGTCGCCGACAGTGGACCGTCGCCGCAGCCCTTCGGACCGTGGCAGCTCGCGCAGAGGGCCGCGTACTGCGGTGCGCCCTTCGCCGGATCGCCCGAGCCGAGCGACACGGGCACGCTCGCGGCGGAGTTCGCAGCCGGCGCCGCGGCACTCGGCGCGGGCGCGGCGGGGGCAGGAGGAGCCGGCGCCGCGGTCGGCGCCTGATTCTTCTCGGGGCCGGATCCGCAGGCGAAGAGAGCCGCGCACGCCACTGCGAGGGCGGCATATCTCACGAACGACATCGTCGCTCTCCTTCTTCGAAGGCTCGCCGCAGCTCATCGTAGCTTCGCGTCACGTGAAACTGCGGGAACTCGGCGATCACGTTGTCCGGCGGCCGGAACAGGATGCCGAAATCCGCGGCGCCGAGCATCGCGGTGTCGTTGTAGGAATCGCCAGCCGCGATCACGCGGAACGCGAGCTGGTGGAGCGCCTCGACGGTGCGGCGCTTCTGATCCGGCAGGCGGATGTGGTAGTCGACGACGCGGTCCTCGGCGTCGACGCCGAGCCGGTGGCAGAAGAGCGTCGGCTGGCCGAGCTGGCGCATCAGCGGCGCCGCGAACTCGTAGAACGTGTCGGAGAGGATCAGGACGGGCGCGCGCTCGCGCAGCCAGGCCAGGAACTCGCCGGCGCCCGGAAGCGGCGCCATCGTCGCGATCACCTTCTGGATGTCGGCGAGTCGCAGGCCGTGCTTCGCGAGCATGCCCAGGCGGTACCGCATCAGCTTGTCGTAGTCCGGCTCGTCGCGCGTCGTGATGCGCAGCGCCTCGATGCCGGTGCGCTCCGCGACATTGATCCAGATCTCGGGGACGAGCACTCCTTCGAGGTCGAGACAGGCGACGTGCAAGGCGGCTCCGGTCGCGGTGCGCCCGTTTCTTAGCAGATCGCGCTCGCGGCTCCGCGTGCTGCGCGCGCGAATGGCGCGCGCGGGAAGTGTGCGGCACGAGAGCGTCCGGTACGCTCGCGCGCGGTGCGAAATCCCCCCCACCTTCGACGGCTTGCGGGGCCGTGGCGCTTGTGGATCGCGCGCGCCGCGCTGCTTCCCGCCGTCGGGCTCGCGGCCGGCTGTGGCAACAGCGGCGACGCGTCGGAGCCGGCGCAGAAGCCCGTGCGCGTCGAGGTGATGCGCATCGACCCGGCGCCCTTCGTCGACACCGCCGTGTTCAGCGGTCAGCTCGACGCCGAGCACTCGGTCGTGATCCAGCCGGAGATCGACGGCGTCATCGAGACGATCGACTTCGAGCAAGGCCAGCACGTGGAGCAGGGCGCCGTGCTCTTCCACCTGCGGAGCCGCGAGCAGGAGGCGCTGCTGCGCGAGGCCGAGGCCAACCGCAACCTCGCGCACGAGCGCTGGGACCGCTCCGAGCAGCTGCTCTCGCGCTCCGCCTCGTCGACCGAGCAGCGCGACGTCGCGAAGGCGGAGTACGAGATCGCGCAGGCGCGCGTCGAGATCGCGCGCCTCGCGCTCGATCGCACACAGATCCGCGCGCCGTTCCGCGGCGTCGTCGGCGAGCGCCGCGTCGACATCGGCTCGCGCGTCGAGAAGAAGACGCCGCTCGTGCGCCTCGACGCCGTCGACCGCCTCCAGGTCACCTTCGGCATCAGCGACGAGGGCCTGCCGCACGCGCGCCCGGGCATGCGCGTCGACGCGTGGGTGCGCCCGTATCCGGGCGAGAAGTTTCCGGGCGAGGTCTTCTACGTCGCGCCGACGCTCGACCCGCGCAACCGACGCATCTTCGTGAAGGCCTGGATCGACAACCAGGATCACCGCCTCGCGCCGGGGCTCTTCGCGAACGTCGACCTCGTGGTGCGCCGCGTCGAGCAGGCGATGGTCGTGCCGGAGTCCGCCGTCGCGCAGGACGACCAGGGCGCCTACGTCTGGAAGGTAGACGAGGACGACCGCGTCGCGCGCCAGCCGATCGAGATCGGCGTGCGCGAGCGCGGCATCGTCGAAGTTCTGCAGGGCCTGCGTCCCGGCACGCGCGTGGTGTCGGCCGGCACGCACAAGGTCGCCGAGGGCATGCACGTCGAGATCTCGACGGAGCCCCTGGTCGAGCGAGCGGGCGCGACGCCCGCGGAGGGGTCGCTCATCGGACAGGGCACGTGAGGATCTCGCAGATCTGCATCGACCGGCCCGTGCTCGCGTCGGTGATGTCGATCGTGATCGTCCTCTTCGGCCTGATCGCGCTGACCCGGCTCCAGAATCGCGAGCTGCCCGACATCGACCCGCCCGAGGTGTCGATCAGCACCGTCTTCCCCGGCGCGGCGCCGGAGGTGGTGGAGACGTCCGTCACCGACGTGCTCGAGGATCAGGTCAACGGCATCTCCGGCGTGAAGCACGTGACCTCTGTCAGCCGCGAGCAGGTCTCGCTGATCACGATCGAGTTCGAGCTCTCCGTGGACATCGAGCAGGCGGCCAACGACGTGCGCGACCGCGTGGCGCGCGCGCGCCAGGATCTCCCCAAGGAGGTCGACGATCCGATCGTCTCGAAGCGCGACGCCTCCGCCGACGCAGATCTGTGGCTCGCGCTCTTCGGCGAGCGCTATGACCAGATCGAGCTCACGCGGCTCGCGGAGACGAAGCTCGTCGATCAGCTGAACAAGCTGCCCGGCGTGGCCAACGTGATCATCGCGGGCGAGCGGCGCTACTCGATGCGCCTCTGGATCGACAACCGCGTGCTCGGCTCGTTCGGCCTCACCATCTCGGACGTGGCGGACGCGCTGCGGCGCGAGAACGTCGACATCCCGTCGGGCCGCGTCGAGTCGGAGAACACGGAGTTCACGGTGCGGAGCCTCGGCGAGCTGCGCACGGCCCCGGACTTCGAGAACCTGATCATCGGGTCGTTCAGCGGCGACCTGGTGCGGCTGCGCGACATCGCGCGCGTGGAGGTCGGCGCCGAGGATGCGCGCAGGATCGTCCGATACGACGGCGTGCCGGCCGTCGGCCTCGGCATCGTGAAGCAGTCGAAGGCCAACACGATCGACGTGGCGACCGCGGTGCGGAGCGAGGTCGGCGTGCTGCGCTCGGAGCTGCCGCCAGGCGCGAAACTCGAGATCGCCTACGACGCCTCCACCTTCATCCGCGAGTCGATCCGCGACGTCTCGCGCACGATCTTCGAGGCGGCCGTGCTGGTCGTGCTCGTGATCTACTTCTTCCTGCGCACCTTGCGCGCCACCTTGATCCCGGCCGTGGCGATCCCGGTCTCGGTGCTCGGCGCGCTCTGCTTCCTCTACTTCGCGGGCTTCACCATCAACACGCTGACCTTGATGGGAATCACCTTGGCGATCGGACTCGTGGTCGACGACGCGATCGTGGTGCTCGAGAACATCACGCGCTGGGTGGAGAACGGGACGCCGCGGCTCGAGGCGGCGCGCCGCGGGATGCAGGAGATCTCCTTCGCGGTGATCGCCGCGACCGCGTCGTCGGTCGCGGTCTTCCTGCCGCTGACCTTCCTCTCCGACACGACCGGGCGTCTGTTCCGCGAGTTCGCGGTGACGGTGGCCGCGGCGCTCACCGTCTCGGGCTTCGTCGCGGTCACGCTCTCGCCCGCGCTGTGCGCGCTGATCGTGCGCCACGGCGAGGCGGAGGGCGGCGTGAAGGGCTTCCTGGCCCGCTTCTTCGACCGCTCGAGCGCGCTCTACGCTTCCACGCTGGCGCGCGTCATGCGACGCCCGGGCCGGACCGTCGGCTTCATGGTCGTCTGGGTGCTGGCGGGCGCGCTGCTCCTCCCGCTGCTCGACGAGGAGCTGGTGCCGACCAGCGATCGCGGCTTCGTGATGGTCTGGACGCAGGCGCCCGAGGGCTCGACGATCGAGTACATGGACGGCTATCAGCGCCAGACCGAGCAGCTCCTCTTGAAGACGCCGGAGGTCGAGCACGCCTTCTCGATCATCGCGCTCGGAGGACTCGGCACGCCGGGGCTCGTGAACCAGGGACTGGTGTTCTCGCCGCTGCGCGAGCGGGCGCACCGCGAACGCTCGCAGTCCCAGGTCGCGCACGCCCTCGGCGATCAGCTCGAGGCGATCGCCGGCATCAAGGCGTACGCGCACGAGCCCTCGCCGCTGAGCGGCTTCACGGGCGCGAGCGTCGACATCCGTGTGCAGGGGCCCGATCTGCACCGCCTCTCGCAGATCGGTAAGGAGATCGAGCGGCGCGTGCAGGCGATCCCCGGCTATGGCGTCACCGACGTGGATCTCTACCTGAACAAGCCGCAGCTCGAGGTCGCGATCGACCGCGACCGTGCCAGCGACCTCGGGCTGTCCGTGCGCTCGATCGCGGAGACCCTGCGCGTGCTGCTCGGCGGCCAGGACCTCTCCCATTTCAAGCTCGGAGGCAAGACCTACGACGTGATGGCGCAGCTCGGCCGCGGCGAGCGCAACGATCCGCGCGACCTGCTCGAGCTCTTCGTGCGCAACCCGCACGGCGAGCTGATCTCACTCTCGGGCGTGGTGCAGGTGCGCGAGACGGTCGCGCCGCGCGAGATCGACCACTACGACCGCGAGCGCACCGTGCGCTTCACCGTCATCCCCGGCGAGCACGCGCAGGGCGAGGCGATCCGCCAGGTGGCCGGCATCGCGCAGTCGCTGGTTCCGCCGGACGGGAGCTACGAGGTGCGCATCGCCGGCGAGTCCGAGAGCTTCGTCGAGTCCGGTCACGCGCTGGCCTTCGCCTACGCGCTCGCGATCCTGATCGTCTACCTCGTGCTCGCGGCGCAGTTCGAGAGCTTCGTGCACCCGGTCACGATCCTGGTCGCAGTCGCGCTCTCCTTCACCGGCGCGCTCCTGACGCTCGGATTCGTCTCGGTGCTGCACCACCAGGGGCTCGTGCACGTCGTCGGCACCCTGAACCTCTACTCGAAGATCGGCCTCGTGATGCTGGTCGGGCTCGTGACAAAGAACTCGATCCTGATCGTCGAGTTCGCCAATCAGCTCCGCGAGCGCGGCCAGAGCCTCGCCGCGGCGACCGCCGAGGCGGCGCGCGTGCGCTTCCGCCCGATCCTGATGACGGCGCTCGCGACGATGGTTGGCATCGTGCCGATCGCGATGGGCCAGGGCGCGGGCGGCGACTCGCGCGCCCCGCTCGGCATCGCCGTGCTCGGCGGCATGTTCTTCTCGACCTTCCTGACCTTCTACGTCGTGCCGGCGACCTACTACGTGATCGAGCGAGCGCGCGCGCGGCGCGGCGAGCGCGCGCCCGTTCCCCATGCAGTCCCCGTGGCGGGCGGTCGATAAGCCCCGGCGTGTCGGCGATGTGGCTCGTGGCGCTCCTGCTCGGAGTGGTGGAGGGACTCACCGAGTTCCTACCCGTCTCGTCGACCGGCCACCTGATCCTCACCTCGGCGTGGCTCGACTCGCACGGCTTCGGGTTCGGGGGCCGGCGCGCGGAGCTGTTCGAGATCTTCATCCAGATCGGCGCGATCTTCTCGGTGGTGGTCGAGTACCGCGTGCGCTTCACCTCGCTCGCGCGGGACGCGCTGCGGAAGGACGACGCGCGCGCGTTCCTCTTCCGCCTCGCGCTCGCATTCGTGCCGGCGGCCGCGCTCGGCCTCGTCGCGCACGACTTCATCGCCGACCGCCTCTTCTCGCCCACGAGCGTCGCGCTCGCGCTGATCGTCGGCGCGCTCGGAATTCTGCTGATCGAACGCCTGGAGCTGCCGGCGCGCACGCACACGACCGACGCGATGAGCTGGCGGCAGGCGCTCGGCGTCGGCCTCGCGCAGTGCCTTGCGCTCTGGCCCGGTTTCTCGCGCTCCGCGGCGACGATCCTCGGCGGCCTCGGCATGGGTCTCGACCGGCGCGCCGCCACCGAGTTCTCGTTCTTCCTGGCGGTTCCGACCATCGCCGCGGCGAGCGGCTACGGCCTGCTGAAGAACGTCCGACACCTCGAGTCCGGCGACACGGTCTGGCTCGCCGTCTCGACGCTCGTGTCCTTCGCGGTCGCGTGGGCGACGATCCGCTGGCTGCTCCGCTACGTCTCGACGCACGACTTCCGCGCGTTCGCGTGGTACCGCATCGCGCTCGGCGTGATCGTGCTCTTGGCGCTTCGCTAGGGCTCGAGGATGGGATGAAGATTCTGCGCGGGAATCGTCTCGCGCAGCTTCTTCAGAGCCCGCGCCTCGAGCTGCCGCACGCGCTCGCGCGAGAGGCCGAGCGACTGCCCGATCTGCTCGAGCGTGTGCTCCTCCTCGCCGCCGAGTCCGTAGCGCAGCCGCAAGATCAGCTGCTCGCGGGCCGTGAGCGCTGCGATCAGGTAGCCGACGCCCGAGCGCATGCGCTCGCCGTCGAGCCCGTTGTCGGGCGCGGCCGTGGTCGGATCGGCCACGAAGTCCTCGAGCCGCTTCTCCGTGCCGGCCACCGACGACTCGAGCGAGATCGCCTCCCGCGAGAGCAGGTCGAGCGCCTCGAGCGAGGGCGTGTCGGTGCCGAGCTCCGGGGCGAGCTCCGCCGCGGTGGGCTCGCGCCCGAGCTTGCCCGTCAACTCCGCGCGCACGCGCTGGCTCCGCTGCAGCCGGTCGTGCACGTGGCTCGGCAGACGGATCGTGCGCGAGTGGTTCTGGATCGCGCGGACGAGCGCCTGGCGGATCCACCAGACGGCGTAGGTCGAGAACTTGAAGCCGCGGCGATGGTCGAACTTCTCGACCGCGCGGATCAGTCCCAGGTTTCCCTCCTGGATCAGATCCGGGAAAGAGAGCCCGAGGTTGCGGTAGTCCTTCGCGATCGCCACCACGAGCTTGAGGTTGTGCTCGATGAAGCGGTTCTTCTCGCGGCTCATCCGCTCGTGCGCAGACTCGATGCGATCTGCCCAGTCGAGGAGCAGCTGGCGCGGCATCTCCGCGCGCGCCTCGAGCTCGCGATAGCGCTTGGTGCCGCGCCGCGCGCGACGCAGGTCGTCGGCGAGCTTTCGCACCATTTGCCGCATCTCCGCGAGCACGACCAGCGACAGCTGCGCCGACTGCATCTCCTTCGAGACGCGCGTGTCGAGCCTGCGGATGTCCTTCTCCTCGCCCTTCTCGATCGCCTCGTCGCGCTGCACGAGCACGCCGCGCAGTCGCTTGACCGCGCGCTCGACGCGCGCGGCGATCTCACCGGTCTCCTCGTCGCCGACCGACTCCGAGAGCTTCGCCCCGGTGTGCGACAACGCGCGCAGCTCGTCCCAGCGGCGCACGACGTGACGGGCGCAGGCCGGCACCGCGTAGAGACAGTCGCGCAGCTCCTGCGTCGCGGACTCGAGCTCCTTCGCGAGGATCACCTCCTCCTCGCGTCGCAAGGTCCGGGTGCCGCCGATCTCCTGGAAGTAGGATTCGAGGGGTCGTCGCTCGCGCCCCGGATCGAGATCCTCTGCGGCGGATGCGCGCGTCGCTCCGCTGGCTCGACTGGTGTCCACGCTGGCTCTCTTTCCTTCTTCGGATTTCACTTCGCGTCCCTCGACGCCCCGGTGCACTTCCAGTCTCGAAGCTCGGATACCGCCCGGGCTCTCTGGGTTTCGAATGCGTATTGCATGACGCTGGACCCCGCTCTCGCTCGGAGGAGCCGCCTACCGAGACCGCGCAGGCACGAGTCGTCGGGAACGAGGCGCGGACGGCTGGCAGGTGAGCTGATGATGGTGAATGGCCGAGGGGGGCGCCCAAGCAGCCCTGCATGTTGCCCGATCACTTCTTGAAAATCCAGCAAGATTTGTCGCCTTCGTGGCATGGCGACGACGGCCCGGACTCGCTCCGCGAGCCGTCGCCTGCACGATTCCTCGGCTCTGCACGACGCGAGAGAAATGGGGTGAATCACACACTGTCGTTGGTTATCGGTAGCGACGCGGGCTTCCCGGAGCCCGTCCGCACACGTTTGGTTCGCGGAGTGACATAATGAGGACGTTGGCAGCGGGGCAGAAATCTCATCTTTGCCCCTCTCGCAGCTCGGTTTTCCCACTCAAATTGGAACTTCCGACCCGGCCGGAGCCTCAGGAACGCATGGCACCGATCTCCACCGCGATCTTCCCCGAGGGGGGAGAACGTTTGGACGACCCGAGCGATCCTCGGACCAACGAGAAGCGCGAGCGCATCCTGCGCGCTGCGCTCGAGGTGTGCGCGCAGCGTGGCGTCGCGGCGGCGCGCATGGAAGAGATCGCGGCGCGCGCCGGAGTCTCGAAGGGGACCCTCTATCGCTTCTTCGAGAGCAAGGAAGATCTCCTGCTCGCGACGATCCTCGCGTCCTACGAGCGGGGGCGGATGTACGTCGATGCCGACCTCCAGGCCGCGCGCGACCCGCGCGATCTGCTCGCGCGCCTCTGCAACGGCCTGACCGACGTGCTCGTTCAGGTCGGCGCGCATGCGCGCGTGCACTACCAGGCGTGGGGCATCACCGCGTCCACGCCGGCATCGGAGGCGAAGCTGCTCGCGTTCATGCGCGCGTTCCACGCGGAGCGCGACCAGATGATCGAAGATCTGATCCGTGCCGGTCAGGACGCCGGCCTCTTCCGCCGCGACGTGCAGCCCAGGGTCGTAGCCGATGCCGTCACGGCGCTGCTGTCGGGCTTCATCTATCGCGCGACCTTCGATCCGCGCGCGGCGTCGCGTGAGGCGCTGCGCGCCTGCTTCGACAGCCTGGTGCGAGGCTTCCTCGAGCAGCCGGTTTGCGCGACGGAGGCGACTCGCTCCGAGCCTCGCTAGCGGCGCAGCGGTCCGCGGCGACATCCGGCAGACTCCGCGCGATGTCT
>Ga0335069_10009542_pt1 | contig 13814 bp, 8 predicted proteins | sample Lox_Sample_11_FD_206714 | JGI IMG/M metagenome (GOLD analysis project Ga0335069, IMG submission 206714) | Soil microbial communities from Loxahatchee National Wildlife Refuge, Florida, United States - Lox_Sample_1.1 | ecosystem: Environmental > Terrestrial > Soil > Wetlands | place: USA: Florida... | reverse complement strand
CTCCCGCATGCTGGACGAACTGGTGGAAACGGGATACACCGGAACTGAGCTGGGCGATTGGGGTTACATGCCCATGGAGCCCGATGTGCTCCGCGATGAACTCCGGCGGCGAGGGCTGGTGATGCTGGGGGCGTTTGTCCCTGTGGCCCTGAAGGACCCGGCGGCGCACGATGCCGGAATCGCCTGCGCCGTGAAGACCGCGCGGCTTTTGGCAGCCGTCGCCTCAAATCCCAAACCCTACCTGGTGCTGGCGGACAATAACGGCACGGATCCGGTGCGTACCCGTATGGCAGGACGGATTCCGCCGGGTATTGGTTTGAGCGCGGCGGAATGGGCCACCTTCGCCCGGGGGGCGAATCGCCTGGCGCAGGCGGTTTTTGAGGAGACTGGCCTGCGCACAGTTTTCCATCACCATTGCGCCGGCTTCGTCGAGACGCCGGAGGAGATTGCCCGATTCCTCGAGCTGACGGACCCGCGGAAGATCGGGCTGGTTTTCGACACCGGTCACTTCACTTATGGTGCAGGCCATGCCCGCGTGGTCGAAGCACTGGAAGAGTACGGCGACCGCGTATGGTATATCCATTTCAAGGATTGCGACCCGAAGATCGCGGCGCGGGGGCGAGCCGAAGAGTGGGACTACTTCACGGCGCTGCGGCACGGCGTCTTTTGCGAGTTGGGAAAAGGTTCCGTAGACTTCCCCGCGGTGCTGCGCTGGCTCGCCCGGCGCGGCTATGACGGTTATGTGCTGGTGGAACAGGATGTTCTGCCCGGGATGGGGGAGCCCAAACAGAGCGCCCGCCGCAACCGGGAGTACTTGCGGTCGATTGAAAGCTGTTTCAGTTCAGGCCTGTGAGCACGGGGGAATTATGAACGCGAGTCAACTTCATATTGGCATTATCGGTGCAGGCAGAATCGGGAAAGTGCACGCGGAGACCGTCGCCTCTGGCATACCCGAAGCCGAAATCGTCTCCATCACGGACCTTGACCACGATACGGCCCGGCGCGCGGCGGACCGTTGCAGGATCGCTTGCGTCGCTGCCTCCAGCGAGGAGATTCTTTCCGATCCGCGTGTCGACGCCGTCCTCATCTGCTCTTCTACAGACACGCACGCGGAGTTGATCGTCGCAGCCGCGCGTGCCGGCAAGCACATCTTCTGCGAAAAACCTATCGCCCATGATTTGGCAAAGATTGACGCCGCTCTGGAAGCTGTGGCCAAGGCGGGCGTGAAGCTGCAAATCGGCTTCAACCGCCGCTTCGACCCGAATTTCGGGCGGGTGAGACGCGCGGTGCAATCCGGAGAAATCGGAACCCCGCGCCTGATGCACATTATCAGTCGCGACCCCGCCCCGCCGCCCATTTCTTATGTTAAGGTATCGGGCGGCATGTTCCTCGACATGACGATCCACGATTTCGACATGGCGCGATTCCTGATCGGCGATGAGGTCGAGGAAGTATTCGTGGCGGGCGGCGTGATGGTGGACGAAGCCATCGGCGCGGCAGGGGATTTGGACACGGCCGTGACTGTGCTGCGCTTTCGCAGGGGGGTGATTGGAACCATCGACAATTGCCGGCAGGCAGCCTACGGCTATGACCAGCGGGTGGAGATCCTGGGCAGCCTCGGCGCGATTGCCACGGAGAACTGCTATCCCAACCAGGCGACGGTCAGCACAGGAAGCGAAGTGCGGAAGGACCTGCCGCTGAAATTCTTCATGGACCGCTACCGGGAGAGTTTTGCCACTGAAATGCGCTGCTTCGTCGAGGCCGTGATCCACGATCATCCCACGCCGGTGAGCGGCGAAGATGGCCGCATCCCGGTGGTGATGGGTCTGGCAGCGCGCAAATCGTTTGAAGAGCGCCGGCCGGTCCGGTTGGCGGAAATCGAAGCCAGCGTCGTGAGGTGTTGAGGCGGCCCGATTAGAGTGGTGGCGCATCCGTTGACGGGACGACATGCCAATCTCGGGCTGGGCAAATTCAGATAGCGGAGGATATTACTTGAAAAACTCGAAGCTGCGCGCCATAGCGACCGACGTGCACTTTTGGATTCCCATCGCAGTCCTCGTGTTGGGGACTTCCCTGCTGTTGGTGTTGAGGTGAAATGGAAGGTCACGATAGCCGGGCCCCCGAACGCGTCTCCTCCCGCTCTCTTCATCGCATAGGCGTGGCCTGCGGTCTGGCCGCGGGCGCGTGGCTGGGCGGCGCGGAAGCTCCCACCAAGCTGGTCACCGTAGGTTTTTCACCCTTCATCATCTCCCTGGGAATGGTGGCCGGTGTATTCGTGGCCCGCTGGACGGTCCCCATGGCGCTGAAGGGCACCAGCTACGTGTGGCTGGACCTGAAGGAAAAAGCGCACCTGATCGTGTGGGCCATCCTCGCCGGAATGCTGTGGGCGGTTGCCAATACCCTGACGGTTTTTGCCATCCGGAACGTCGGGTTGTCCATCGCCTTCCCGCTTTGGAACACCAACAGCCTGGTGGGCCTGTTCTGGGGTTGGCTGCTCTTCAACGAGTTGCGCGGCGCCAAGGCGCGCGAGTGGACCAAGGTGATGGGTGGGGCGGCGGCGATTGTCGCGGGCGCCTGCCTGCTGGCTTACGCCACGCAGCAACACTCGGGTAATGCGCCGCAGCGGGCCACGCTGGGGATTCTGGCTGCCCTGGGCGCCGGCCTGCTTTGGGGCACGATGTACATTCCCTACCGTAAAGCTTACATCAGCGGCATGAACCCGCTTTCGTTCGTCACCGTCTTCACCTTTGGGGAACTCGGGGCCACCTTCACGCTCGCTGTCGTTTTCCGCGGGGGCCTGCGCCCGCTGATGCTGGAACTCACCCGGGCGCGGCCCGCTCTCTTCTGGCTTTTCCTGGGGGGATTCTGCTGGGTGCTGGGCGATCTGTTCCAGCAATTCGCGGCCAAGTACATCGGGATCGGCCGCGGCATCCCGCTTTCCAACACCAACCAACTCTGGGGGCTTGCCTGGGGCGCGTTGGTCTTCGGCGAGTTGGCGGGGTTGGGCGTTACGGCCCAGGCATTGGTCATCGCCGGTAGCGTCATCATGATCGCCGGCGCCACGGCGATCGGCTTTGCCGAAGCGAAGGGCGAAGAGCAATCTTCCTGGAAAAGGGCGGTACAGCGGGAATGCGACCGCTACGGCATGGATCCGGAGCGTGTAGAGTCAATTCTACAGGGCCATGATCCGCTTTCGGACTCCAAGCCGAAGCGGCACTGGTGGGAAATGCTCGTCCTCTTGGCGGCGATCGGTGTATTCATCTATTTGGCCGCCTCGGCAACTCCCCAGGCGATTGCCCTCCATACCGGCTGGATGGTCGTGTTGGGATTGGCCTCCATCGTGTTGTTGGTTATGTGCGGAACGCTCCTGTGGAAGCGCACGCGCTTTTCATAGCGGATAGCCCGGAGGCGTTCCGCATCAGACTCTCGCCTTCCGGAGAGTCTACGGCTTGTGGGCTCGAATCCCCATAGCCGAAGGGCTCGAGCATGCGGTCAGCGCCTGCGACCAGGAGTTCACGTATGCGTTTCCCTCGATGTTTTCTAGGCTTCGTAACTCTCATTCTGGTTTTGCCGGGTGGCGTCGTTGCAAGCCCAGGGCCCGCAGACCACGCGGTTGAGGCTTGGGTTGCCAACCCCGAAATGCGCCTCACGCCAGCCAGTTCCAGCCGTGACCGGACCGTGAGCGCAAAGGCAGAGGCCTTCCGCAATGAGGTTGTTTCCCTGCAATTCGCCGTTCGCGCCGCCGAACCGCTCTCCCCGTTTTCCGCTTCCTGTGAGGAGGCAGTTGCCGGAGCCACAAGCCCCTTGCCTTGTTCCTGGATTGAAATCCGTTACCCCGGCTATATTTTGACTGACGAAATAGGCCAATTCACTTCTGATCCCCTCTTTGAGAAGCCACCAGAACGTGTGGAAGCGAACACCACGCAGGGCGTCTGGCTCACCATCCATGTTCCCAAGACCGCCGACCCGGTCGTCTACGCGAACTCCCTCATCGTTCATGCCGGCGCCCAGGACGTAAAATTCCCCATCGAGCTCCACGTGCTTGACTTCACCATGCCCGACCTCAATGAGGGAAAGTTCTACCTCAATCTCTGGCAAGATCCCTCCTCCGTCGCGCGATGGGCCAAAGTCCCCCTGTGGTCGGAGGAGCACTGGAAGCTGCTGGAAGCGTATGCTCGCGACCTTGCCGCGCACGGGGAAAAGTCCATCACCACGACCATCATCTACGACCCCTGGCGGTCCGACATCGGCCACCCGATGCCCGCCATGATCCAGTGGCGCTTTCCCGGTGAATGGCAACTGGGCCAGGAGTCACGATTTGCTTTTGATTTCTCGGCGTTCGACCGCTACGTCGAGCTGATGATGAAGGCGGGAATCACCCGCACCATCCACGGCTACTCGATGGTAAACGGCCCCGGTGAAACCGCCGATTGCGACCTGGGGTATATCAACACCGCCACCGGGCAACTCCTGATTCGCCACATGGTAGTCGGCGATGAGTGGTACAAGCGGGCGTGGGATACCTTCCTTCCCGCTTTCGTGAAACACCTCCAGGAGAAGGGATGGCTCGACCGCACCTACATCGGGTTTGATGAGAAGCCGCAAAACGTCATGAACCAGATCATGGCGGAACTGCACTCGGCCGCACCCCAGCTCAAGATCACCCTGGCGGGTGGCAGTTCCAGCCAGCAATCCACCCACGCCGGCGACCTCACGATTCACTGGTATGACCTGGCCCATCCGGAGGCCGTCGCCCGCCTCCTGGAGCAGCGCCGCAGCGTGGGACCCACCACGTTCTACACGGCGTGCGATCCGCCCATGCCCAACACCTTCATCTACTCGCCGCTTTGGGAAGCCCGCATGCTCCCCTGGATTGCTTTCCATTACGGCTTGGCGGGCTATTTGCGCTGGGATTACAACTACTGGATTGACAGCTTGTGGCAGCAGCCCCGCTACGTCTGGCATTCCGGCGACATGTTCTTTGTCTATCCCGGCGAGAAAGGGCCCATTGCGAGCGTGCGCTGGGAGATGTTGCGTCAGGGCATCGAGGATTTTGAAGCGCTTGACATGCTGAAACTCCGCATCGAGGGAATGAAGGCGACGCGCCCGGCGGAGGCGGCGCACTTTGAAAAGGCACTGAAAGACACAACGGCAATGGGCTGTGAACTCGACAACTGCGAAAACTGGCCCCACCCGGGCGAGGCGCGAGAGAAGGTGGATAGCCTGCTGGCGCAGGCCGCGGGGATCCCCGATCCCCACCCGAGCCCCTACGACAACACCCTCCGCGTGACTTCCGAATTCACTCCGGAAGATTTTGTTCCCGACGGCAACCTCGACAAACCTGTCTGGCGCCAGGCGAAGTGGGTGAAGATGGATCGCGACGCGTTCAGCGCCGCCACTTACCCGCAATCGGAGATGGAGGTTGCCTCACTGTGGACGGCCAGCGACGTCTTTTTCGCCTTCCGATGCAAGTACACCAAGCTGAACGTGTACGAGGGCGGCGATCCCACCAAGGACTTCTGGAAGCTCTGGGAGCGCGACGTGGTTGAGGTTTTTCTCAATCCGCAGCCCGAACGCCTGAACCACTACTTCGAGTACGAAGTGGCGCCCAACAACCTCTGGATCGACCTGGAAATTGACCTGGCGAAGAACCCCATGAACGATGCGGGATGGAATTCCGAATTTGACCATGCGACCCGCAACGACGCGCCGAACCACGTCTGGATGTGCGAGATGCGGATTCCGGTGCGAACCCTGGGAGGCGTCCAGCCTCTCCGCGCCGGCCGGGAATGGCGGGTGAATTTCTACCGCGCCGACGGCGAGACCGGCGAAGGGCAACGGCGCCTGCTTTCCTGGAGCCTCGTCCGCTCCGCCACTCGCACCTTTCACACGCCCGTTTCCTTCGGCCTTATCCAGTTCGTGAAACCGTAGCCAGTGTAGTGCGTCACCGATCTTGGTACCTGTAATTCTCCTCGGGCACTGTGTAGCGCCTGCTTGTGCCCGGCATGTGCCGACCGCATGGCGCTACATACCAGCCGCCGGCAAGCTGGCACAAGCCAAAGCGGTAGCTGACGCGACCGCAGTCCAAAGCTTCGCAGGCCACGGGCGTCCCCGCCCGTGAAGGGGGATGGCTGGGACGGCCATCGTGAAGTCGCGCGGCGGGCACCTGCGCCCGCACTCGTTCATGGCCAAGATGCCCATGCCACACGCGGCGTGGCACGGGCGTCCCCGCCCGTGAAGGGGGATGGCTGGGACGGCCATCGTGAAGTCGCGCGGAGGGCACCTGCGCCCGCACTCGTTCATGGCCAAGATGGCCATGCCACGGGTTGGACCTTACCGGCCGATGACCTCGAGGATTTTTGAGTCCGGCTCCGTCCAGGCTTCCGCTCCCTTGTGGCTCAGGTCCTGCGCGGCGTCGCTCCAATGCAACTCCGTGATACGCCCCTCGCCTTTTTCGTAGGCGTAAGTCCTGCCGTCATCCTGATAAAGGGTGAATTCGGCGTCCGCGCCCGGGTAAATGCGCAGCTTGGCAATTCTCTGAACCTGGCCGGTGCTCTCGATGGGTTCACCCAGGGGCAGAATCGACCCGGCCCGAACGAAGAGAGGTAGTGTGTCAATGGGAGCTTCGACCCGAAGGGTCTGCCCCCCGCGGACCCGTTCGTTTGTCCAATAGTTGTACCAGTCCACGCCGGCGGGAAGGTAAACACTACGGCTCGTGGCGCCCTGTTCGGTCACCGGAGCCACCAGCAAGGCCGGGCCAAACATGTACTCATCGCCGAGGGTCGCGGCGCGCGGGTCGCTCGGAAAGTCCATGAACAGAGCTCGCATGTAGGGCGCGCCCGTCTGGTAGGTGTGGTAAGCGAGCGAATAGATGTAGGGCATCAATTCGTATCGCAGCTTGAGGTACCTTTCCAGGATGGGCTCCGCCTGCTTCCCATAGGACCAGACTTCGTTGTAGAGGCGGCTGCCATGGGCGCGGAAAATCGGGAGAAAGGCCGCGTATTCAAACCAGCGCGTGTACAGTTCCGGAAAGTCGTCGTATCCGCCCACGTTCTCCCGCGCGTCGGAGGGATCGAGCAGCGGCGGATGGGCGGGGCGATGTTCCCCCGGCAAATATTGCCAGCCGCCGATGTCCTGAGTCCAATAGGCCATGCCGGAAGCGGTGAAGTTAAGTCCGGTGGGGATCTGGCGCTTCAGGGTATCCCACGTCGGGGAAATATCGGACGACCAGAACATGGTCCCGTTGCGCTGGGCGCCCAGATAGGCGTCGCGGGACAGGATAAGGGCGCGATGATTCACGTCACGACGAAAGCCGTCATAAAGGCCGGCGGTGTGGAATAAAGGATAGACGTTGAAAAACCGTGTCCCCGGCCCTACATAAAAGTAGCTGCCATTGGGGGGCAGGTCGGGCTCGGTTTCATCCGCCCAGATGGCATCAAAGCCTTTGCTGAGGACGTTGTCGCGAATCGTCTCCCAGAACCAGCGCCCTGCATCAGGGTTGGTCGTGTCGATGTCGGACCCCGCCCGGTCATAGGGAAGCCCGTCGGTCGGAGTGCCGTTGGCAAGATGCTCGAACCAACCCTTCTTCAGGAGGAAATCGTAGAAGCGCGAACCCTGCGCGAAACGGGGCCACACGCTGATCATCGTCTGGAACCCCATGTCGTGAAGCTGGCGATTCATGGCGGCCGGATCGGGCCATTTATCCGGAACAAAATCCATCTCCCCCATTTTCGAATAGTAGAACCAATCGACCACCATAATGTCGGCGGGAAGATGCCGCTCGCGATATCCCCTGGCGACGCCCAGCACCTCATCCTGACTGGCGTAGCGCTGCTTGCATTGAATGTAGCCGTAAGCCGCTTTGGGCAGCAGGGGAGTAGCCCCCGTCAGCAGGCGGTATCCCCGGTAGATCTCATCCATCGTGCCGCCGGAAATCACAAAGAAAGAAACACGGTCGCCGACTTCGGACGTCCACTGTGTTTGTTCATTGAATCCCGGCTCAATGACCGTCTTGGAGGGATTGTCCCAGATCAGGCCGTAGCCGTGGTTCGTCACCAGGAAGGGTACGCACACGCTGGGTCCGGCTGTCGCCGTGTAGTTGTGCCAGCATTCCACGCGGTGACCGCGATAGTCGAGGAAGCCTTCCTGGTTCTGCCCGAGGCCGTAATAGTGTTCGTCATCGGGGGAGACAAAAGTGGCGCCGACCTGGTAAAACGGCGGATCGGAGGCACGCTTGTCATTCAACACCCCCGCGTTGCCGTCTTTGTGGTTGGGGACGGACATGGACCAGCCCGTCATGTGCAGCAGCGTCTTGCCTTCCGCCGTCTGGAACACAATGTCGGCCCCGGGAGTGGAGCCGCTGAAAAACTTTGCGATATCCACCTGGGTTGCCACCGGCCTGCCGGGATGATCCCGTGGAAGCGTCACGATCAATCGCGAGGATCGGTAGACATCTCCCTCTTCGGTTTTCTGTTGCGTCCAGGTGTCAGCCGCGGGAGCCGCGACAAAACCATAGCCGGGCGGGGCCTGGGCGTGGTCTTTTTTCAAGCTGAGCGACACGCGGATAATGTTGGGCGCGTAAGGCTCCAGCACCATCGTACTGCCGCGGTAATCCAACATCACCCGGGGGGCCTGGGCAGGTGCCGTTCCCGCCCAGATCAACATCAAGAGAAGTAACTGACACGCTTGGCCCAGAGGCCGGGGAAAAAGTCCACACGGCGAAAATCGTGGGGAAGGGTCAGTGTTGAAAGAGGTTTCAAGACATGACTTGCCATGATTCCTGCGCATCTCCGTACCTCGGTTCGTCCACCGGCGTGAATTCTCCCGGCGCTGGAACTTCCAACTCCGGACCAGACCCGCTGACGGGAGCCGCTTCGATTGGCTTCCCTCTTGAGCCGTTTGGCCCACCGCATTGTATAACCAAACGCGCCCTAACGCAGTTTGCATATCCGGGACTCAGATGAAAGGATGGAGACACCAACTTGCCGCCCCGGCTGCCCGCGCGATTCATTGCCCGAACCCTGTCAACAAACATCCTGGTAACCGATAGGCGCTGAAGTGAACACCTGATTCGCGAACAGGCCGGGTGACCTACCGGCCGGTTTCTGGCATCCTAGGAGAGGCCAAGGGCAAGGGCCCCGTCCATATATGTGGCAATGTGTCCGTAGGAGGACTTAATGTCATTGCGACTCCTTGTCGGTTCCGTCTTTCTTGGTGTCACAGGTTGTGTTTTGACGTCCCCAAGGCCGGTTCTTTCAGGAGGCGAACGCGCGCTGGGTTTGGTTCGGTCCTCTCAAGGCGCTCGACTCGGGGGGACGGCGGTTCCCGGCTCGGAGGTGGTTTTCGACGGTGATCTGCTCGCCACTGCGAGCGGGGGAACTGCCCTCGTGGAACTTGCTCCCGGTACCAGACTGAGCCTTGGCGGGGGCAGTTCCGTGCGCTTCGTCCGTGACGGGGAAATGGTAAGGGCGGAATTGGCTTCCGGAGGTGTCGTGTCGGAGAGCGCCGGCAAACCCACGCTGATCGTGGCCACGCTCCGGCATCAATTCGCCCCGGCTGGGGACGGCAAGTGCCGGTACCTGGTGCAACTCTCTCCCGGCCAGACCCCCACGGCTGCCGCGCTGAACGGCAACGTGATCGTCAAGTCCGGAAAGACGGACGCAGGCTTTGTCCTGCGCGAAGGATATTACGCCGCACTTTCACTCGAGGTGAAACAAGCACCCGCCCAATCCGAACCAGCCGGCGCCACTCCTGCAGTTCCACTTGCCGGTACCGTTCTTAACGTCACTTCGGACGCCGTGGTGCAGCGTCAGGCGCAGGGAACGGAGACTGGTCTGAAGGAAGGAGATTCCATCGACGTTGGGGACCTGGTTATGACCCGCCAAAGCGGCAGAGCGCGGATTATGCTCGTGGATGGATCTCAGATCAATCTCGGGCCCGGTTCAACCCTGAAGGTCGCGAAGCACCAGCCCCAGCCGCAACAGACGCAATTGGAATTGACCGCGGGGCATCTACGCGTTTGGGTGGCGAAACTACGCCAGCCGGGTTCGAGTTGGACGGTGCAAACGCCCACGGCGGTGGCCGTGGCAGTGGGGACGGACAGCTTCATTGTGGACGCCCAGCCCCACGCGGCCTCGATCTATGCCATCGATGGGCTGACCGTGGTACGCAGCGCCGATCCGGCCGCGGGCGGAAGTGTCACTCTTCAGCCCGGCCAGTTCACCACCATCAACTCCGGGTCAGCGCCGTCCGGTCCGGGCAAGGCCACAGACCCGTTGTTGCAGGCTCAGCTTGACGCGACCGATATAGGCCCCACTGTGCCCAGCGGGCAGCGTGCCGCGGCCCCGGCACCGCCCTCCGGCTGGCATATCGGTCCGCTCTCGGCGGCGGAGGCAGCGGGCATTGCGGTGGGAGCGGCAGGAATTACGGCAGCTTCCATCGCCATTTACAATGCGACGGCCAGTTCCAACAACCCTTGAATCCTCTCAACGGAAAACCTGCCGTCACTAACGCGCAACACGCAAATCCAACGCGGCAAGTTCCAGAAGTTGCGCGTGGAGATGGCCATTGCTGGCCAGGGCGTTGGATGCGTTCAGACTTTGCCGCCCTTGGAAATCGCTGTATTTTCCTCCGGCTTCTTCAATAATCGGCCGGAGTGGGGCCAGGTCCCAAAGGGACATCACCGGATCCAGCCCGGCCTCGGCGCGGCCGCTCGCCACCAACAAGTAACTGTAAGCATCCCCCCAGCCGCGGCACATCTTCACTTTGGCGAGCAGCGCGGTGGCAAACTTCGGGTTGCTTCTCATGAAGTCAGCGTAGTCGGTAACATTGACCAACGATTGATCAAGGTCTTTTACCTGACTGACCCTGGAGGGACGGCCATTGAAGGTGCACCCGCACCCCGTAGCCGCAGCCACTGTTTCGTCGAGCGGCGGGCAGTGAATAACACCGAGAACGCTCTCTCCGGCGTGTTCCAAGGCAATCAAGACGGTGTAGAGCGGGACTCCGTGGATGAACGACCGCGTCCCATCGATGGGGTCCAGGATCCACCGCCACTCAGCCCCGGGGTTCGTCTCCCCACCTTCCTCCCCCAGGATCCCATGTTGCGGGTATCTCTGATGAATGCTGCCCCGAAGAAATAGTTCGGTCTCCCGGTCCGCGACGGTAACCGGGGTAGCATCGGATTTGTATTCCACCGCCACGTTGCGACGAAAGTACCGGAGAGTGATCCCGCCCGCCTCGACCGCCAGGGCCTTGGCGAATTCAAGGTATTCGCCCAACCCCCCGGAATGACCTGCCTGCTCCATTGCCCTTGCCTCCTGAGCGCGCCCCCGACGGAAGTCCATCCCACTTCAACGCAATGCCGCCCGATGGATGCGTGGTTCATTATAAGCCCATAGCATTCTTCCCATCGTGGTCACTCCCGCCGCGGCGCCCGTAGCGGGAACCGACCCGACGCGCCGGGGCGGTCCCCGCTACGAGAATTCGGCGAGCGGGGGATGTTTGGCAAGCTGTCTGGCCGCTGACTTGCTTGTAGCCGGTCGTGGCATGGCCATCCTGGCCATGCCGGAGCGCGGGCGCATGCGCCCGCCGCAGGCCTTCGCCATGGCCCTTCCGGCCATCACTCCTTCCCGGGCAGGATGCCCGTGCCACGCCCACGGCATCGCTTTCCTGCCTTATTTCGGACTATATTTCCTCTTGACAAACCGAGATTTCTGGGCTATGGTGTAGGCTTAGAAAAATTAAGGCGTACAAATGTCCCTCCGCAAGCCTCCTAGCCTTACGCCGGCTTTCCTGGCCGCCAACCGCCGCAACGCCCGGAGGTCCACCGGCCCGCGCACTGCAAAGGGTAAAGCCCAGTCGCGCCTGAACGGCCTGAAGACCGGGGTCAACTCACCCCAGCACAAGCAACTGTTGGATAACTACTTGAATGCTCCCCCCGGCGCCGCCTGCCAGGCCGCGTTGGCCACTTTGACTTGCGAGCAAGCCACGCACTCTGTATTCGCCCGGGAGTTGGACGTCATGCACTGGGCTGCCTATGGAGTTCTTAAGGAGGAAGGGGAAGCGAAGGGGAGAAGAAAAAAAGGGGGCCCCACACTTTCGCAGTCCGAACCCGGAATGTCATTGAAAAATATAGATGGGTTTGAGGATAGTCTGGCGAAGTTATTGATTAAAATAGAGTTGTAGTGTCTCGCCACGATCTTGATGAAAATACGCGAGATAACACGAAAATCGAATTCTTGCCTCGATGTTACACAAAACAAAACAGCTTAAACTCAAATGAAATCAGTAGCATGGACGGATTCTTGAGAAAAGAGCGAATCTGGGGTCTGTTTCCTGCGTTTCGGGGTCAGTTTTGCTGGAAATTACCCATTCCGCGCGACAATAGCTGCCACAATGGCGTTGCCATCCTGGCTATTACGGTCGTGGAATGGCCATCCTGGCCATGCAGGAGCGCGGGCGCATCCGCCCGCCGTGGGCCTTTGCCATGGCCCTTCCGGCCATCACTCCTTCATAGCCAAGATACCCGTGCCACGCCAATCCGAGTCCCGAGCCCCGAGTTGCGCAGTATGCTATCTTTAGAGCTTCGCGAAAGGTTTTAGATTTCATGTCCCAAGTTCGAGTCCGTTTTGCCCCCAGCCCCACGGGGTACGTCCACGTCGGCAATGCCCGCACGGCGCTTTTCAACTGGCTGTTTGCCCGCCACGAAGGCGGTGCGTTCATTCTGCGCATCGAGGATACGGACGCGGAGCGGTCGAAGCCTGAGTACGAGCGGCAGTTGCTGGCCGACCTGCGCTGGTTCGGACTCGACTGGGACGAGGGGGCCGACATCGGCGGCGCGATGGGGCCTTACCGCCAGTCGGAGCGCCACGCCATCTACACCAAGTATGCCAACCAACTGATTGCGCAGGGCGATGCCTACTATTGCTTCTGCACGGCCGAGCAATTGGAAGCGGAGCGCCAGGAGGAGCTGAAGGCCGGGCGCCAGCCGCGCTATTCCGGGCGCTGCCGCAAGCTCGCCCCGGAGGAGGCCCAGGCCCGCAAGGCGGTGGGCCAGCCGGCTGCGCTGCGCCTGAAGATCGCGGAGAGCAGTTTCTTCTGGATTGACCTCGTGCACGGGCCCACCAGCTTTTCCAGCGAGGTCATGGGCGACCCCGTGATCGTGCGCTCCGAAGGCCTGCCCGCTTACAACTACGCAGTGGTGATTGACGATCACTTGATGGAGATCACCCACGTGATCCGCGGCGACGATCACATTTCCAACACGCCTCGCCAACTGGCGCTCTATCGTGCCCTGGGGTGGGAGCCGCCCGAGTTCGCCCACCTATCCACCATTCTCGGATCCGACCGCACGCGCCTGTCGAAGAGGCATGGGGCCACCTCCATGGAGAGCTTCCGCGAGATGGGAATTCTTCCCGAGGCGTTGCGCAATTACCTGGCGCTGCTGGGATGGTCGCCGGCGGATGGGAAGACGGAGATTCTGAGCCCGCCGGAACTGGTCAGACAATTCTCCCTCGGCCACATCACCAAGAGCCCCGCCGTGTTCGACACGGACAAACTCAATTGGCTGAACCGGCATTACATGAAGGAGTGCGGGCCGCGGCGGCTGGCGGAACTGGCGGCGCCGTACCTGGAGCGCGCCGGCCGGCTGAGTCCGCAGCCGGGTCCGGAGATCCTGGCTTGGCTCGAACGCGTGCTCGACGCCGTCCTGAAGAACCTCAGCCTGCTGTCGGAGCTTCCCGAGGCCACCCGGATCATCTTCGAGTACGACGCGCCGCGCGCGCTGGCCACGCCGGAGTTCCAGGAACTGCTGG
>Ga0335069_10009541_pt1 | contig 13815 bp, 14 predicted proteins | sample Lox_Sample_11_FD_206714 | JGI IMG/M metagenome (GOLD analysis project Ga0335069, IMG submission 206714) | Soil microbial communities from Loxahatchee National Wildlife Refuge, Florida, United States - Lox_Sample_1.1 | ecosystem: Environmental > Terrestrial > Soil > Wetlands | place: USA... | reverse complement strand
GTAGTTGATGAGGTCGCGCACGCGGTTGCGGTAGACGGTGGCCGCAGCTTCGCCGCCCTCGCGCCGCCAGACCAGGCCGATCTCGGCGCTGCGGCCGCGTTCGGGCTGCAGCGTCGGCACGCCGTAACCCGGGTAGTAGAGGTCGTTGAAGCTCGGCGCGCGAAACGCGTCGGAATAGCTGGCCGTGACCTTCCAGCGGTCCGTCAGATCGAGGCCGTAGCCGAGGTACCAGGAATTCGCGCCGCCGAAATCCGAATACTGGTCGCGCCGCACGTTCGCCTGGAATTGCTGCCGGCCGATGCGCCCGGTATAGCCGAGCCAGCCGGAATTCACGTGCCGCTGCGGCGCCGAGTACACGTCAGACGCGAACTGCTGGTCGAGATGCTCGTAGCCGGCCTGGATCGTGTGATCGGGCGCGAGCCGGAAATCGTTCTGCCACGTGTACTGGCGGTTGTCGGTGTCGAAACGGTCGGTGTAGGCGCCGTTCAGCTGCGACTGGCTGCGATCGTTGCCCGCCGAGACGCTCAGGTGCGTCGTCCAGCCGTCGAGCACCTTGCCGTTCGCGAACGCGCGCACCTGCTGCACTTTCGAGTACAGGTTGTTCAGGTCGGTCGGTGCCCCCCACGCATCATCGAAGCTGTTGTTGCCGTTCGACTGGAAATAGCTCACGCCCGCATCCCAGCTCCCCTCGAAGCGATGCCGCAGCGACGCCGTGACGCTCTCGTTCAGGTAGCCGTTCGCGTTCGGGTTCGCGTTCGGCTGCCTCACCGGATCGAGCGCGGAAAAGCCATCGTCCTTCGCGCGCGCTAGCGACACGCTGAAGGTCGTCCTGCCGTCGTTGTCGAGCCGGCCCGACACGCCCGCCTGCTGCGTCTGCGTGTGATAGCTGCCGTAGCCGACCGAGAAATTGAAGCGAGGCGAATGATTGCCGCCGTCCTTCGTGAAGACCTGCACGACACCGCCGATCGCCCCCGAGCCGTACAGCGACGACACGTTGCCGTTCACCATCTCGACCCGCTCGATCTGGTCGAGCGGAAGCTGGCTGATCTGCGCCTGCCCGAGGCTCGCCGAATCGATCCGCACGCCGTCGATCAGCACGAGCGACTCGGTGGATTGCGCGCCGCGCAGGAACAGGCTCGCGGTCGCGCCCGGCCCGCCGTTGCGCACGATCTGCGCACCCGGCACGAACGCGAGCAGGCTCGGCAGGTCGGCGCCCGCATGCGCGGCGATGTCCTGGCGGTCGAATACGGTCGTCTGTGGAATCGCGTCGGCAAGCGCCTGCGGGCCGCGCTGCGCGGTGACGACGATCGGGGCAAGGGTGACGGCGCCGTCGGTGTCCGCGCCGTCGGTGTTCGCGCCGGCTGGCGCCGCGTCGGCGGCGGTCACAGCCTGCGCGGCGGCGACAAGCGGCAGCCCGCATAGCGCGCCGAGCGCTGTGCGGGCGATTGGGGTCAGCATCGAAGAAAATCCCGTGAGCAACTGCGCGCCTGCTTCCCCGCAGGCCTCGCGTCACGAAGCCCGCGCGCGGGCTCCCCGCCTCGGCCGGTATCCGGGCTGGCGGCACACCGGCTCGCCTTCCCGCGCAGGAATCGCGCAGTGGCCTGCGTATCGTGCGCGACACCGCACGATACGCACCCGAGCCGGCCTGCATCGATCCGATGCGGCCGCTTACCGTTGCGGGGGCAGCGCAGGTTGGCCGCTCCTGGCGGAGCCGGCGCCCTGCTTCCCGTTTAACCGCGCGTCACCCGCGCGAGCACCGAGGCGGCGCCAGTTTAGGAGCGGGCCGCGCGAGCGTCAAGGAACGCCTGGGCGGCGCCCGCCGCGGCCGGACAGCGCACATTCGGCGCGTTCGCCGCGCTTTCGCGCGAAGAAGCCGGGGCGTTACGACTAGAAACGTTACAGATGTCGGATTACAGGATATTCCGCGCTAAAATGCTGGGTCTTTAGAGGACGCAGCACATGCTCAACGAACTCGAAAATCTATCTCAAAATATTGGCCGGTTGATCGCGTTGAACAAGCGCTACCACTCGGAACGGATCGTGCTCGAAGAGCAGGTCAAGCAATTGCGCGCGGAATCGGAAACGGTGCGCGCCGAGCTCACCCAGCTGCGCGAGGAGCGCAATACGCTTGCGGCCGAACGCGACACGCTGTCGTCGAAGATCGACGACGCGCAGGTGAAGCTGAACGCGATCCTCGAAAAGCTGCCGCGCGCGACGAAGGGCACCGCGGAAGCGGACACCGGGCCCGACCCGCTGGGCGCGAAGGCGCACGCGAATGACGACGACGCGGCCAGCCACGGAGAACATGCATGACCACCAAGCAGATCGAAGTGTCGATTCTCGGCCAGGCCTATCGGCTCGCCTGCTCGGCGGAGACGGAAGCGGCGCTGCTTGAGGCCGTGGCGCGCGTCGACGCTGAAATGACGAAGATTCGCGCGAACAGTTCGGTTCGCGGCACGGATCGCATCGCTGTGATGGCGGCGCTGTCGCTCGCGTCGGAGTTGCTGAAACTGCAACAGAGCGTGCGTCACGGTGAAGCGTTTCCGGCGGAAGAAATCCGGCGTACAATGCACCAGATGAACGAACAACTCGGTGCGGTGCTCGCACAGCACGAGACGCAGTAACCTCGAATCCCCGCGCGGATTCCACTTGATCTGAATGGTCAACGGTGTTCAAATTGAGCGCGAGATTCACAGTTCAGTCAGCTTCCCTGCCTGGTTCGCCAAGGTCATATATTCCTTGAACCAATGCCATGTGCACGGTTGCGGAAATTTGTAGCACGGGCGCGCGCGTCACTCTGTCTGATGTACCCGATGTGCTGCTAACTGCGACCAATTCTGAACCCCAGGTTCAGGATGCCGGCCTAGCGGCCAAGGCGGGGGCCTATTCAACGGCATCGGGCGATTCCCGATGCCGTTTTCATTTGCGACGGCCGTTTTTCTGCGTCGATCACGATCCATGCAATTCTGGCTGATGAAGTCCGAACCGGACGAAGCGAGCATCGACGATCTCGCGAACGCGCCGCAACGCACGTTGCCGTGGACCGGCGTGCGCAACTATCAGGCACGCAACTTCATGCGCGACACGATGCAGATCGGCGACGGCGTGCTGTTCTATCATTCGAGCTGTCCCGAGCCCGGCATCGCGGGCCTCGCCGAAGTCGCGTCGACGCCCTACCCCGATCCGACGCAGTTCGATCCGAAGAGTCCCTATTACGATCCGAAGTCCACGCGGGAAACGCCGCGCTGGCTGCTCGTCGACGTGCGCTTCGTGAAAAAGTCGCCGCTCGTTCCGCTCGCCGCGCTGCGCGAGCACGACGCACTGGCCGACATGCGCGTGCTGGCGAAGGGCAACCGCCTGTCGATCACGCCCGTCACGCGAACCGAGTGGCGCTTCATCACCGAGCGGCTGATGAAGTAAGCACGGCCGCGCAAACGTCAAACTTGGTCAACGAGTGCGGCCGGCTCGGAACTCGCAACGAAATCGCGTAGCCTAAGCAACCGCGGCCGGCCAATCCCGCCGGCCAAGGTTCTTTCTCAAGCGCGGCCTGCCCGCGTCGCGCACGCGCGATCTGCGTGCGCGCCCTCGCACAAGGAGTCCAACAATGACCAGAAAATCCGCACTCGCGTTGTCGTTCGTTCTCGCCGCCGCCGTACCTGCCGCACTGGCCATCGCGCCCGCCGCCGCGCAGGCACAGTCCGTCAACCCGCATTTCCCGCAGCCGGCCGGCGTGCTGTCGCTGTCTGCGCAGGCGAGCGCGGACGTGCCGCAGGACGTGATCCACATCACGCTGTTCTACGAGGAACAGGCGAAGGACCCGGCCAGCCTGACGGCCGCGCTGAACCAGCGCGCCGATGCGGCGCTCGCGCAAGCGAAGAGCGCCGCGGGCGTGAGCGCGCGCACGGGCACGTTCTCCGTCTATCCGACCACCGACCGCGACGGCAAGATCTCCGCATGGCGCGGACGCACCGAGGTCGTGCTGGAGTCGCGCGATTTCGCCGCTGCATCGAAGCTCGCCGGGCAGCTTTCCAGCCTGATGCAGGTGTCGAACGTCGAGTTCTCGCTGTCGCCGGAAGCGCAGCGCGCGGCCGAGCAGAAGCTCACGACGGAAGCTATCCGGTCGTTCCGCGCGCGTGCGGACGAAGCGGCGAAAGCGTTCGGCTATAACGCGTACTCGATTCGCGACGTCAACGTCGGCGGCGGCCGCAACGTGCAGCCGTATCCGCGCGCGATGGCAATGGCCGCGCCGGCGATGGACAGCGCGAAGATGAGTGCGCCGATCGCCGTCGAAGGCGGCAAGACGACCGTGTCGGTCACCGTCAACGGCTCGGTGCAGATGAAGTGACGGCTGCATCGCCGCAATGAAAAACGCCGGCGCGAGCCGGCGTTTTGCTTTTCCCGCGCGATGCGGCGCATGCGCCGCAACTGCGTCACGCTGCCGCGGAAGCGGCGCGGCGGCGATACGCCCAGACCATCATCGCGATGCCCGCGATGATCATCGGCAGCGACAGCCACTGCCCCATCGACAGGCCCATCGCGAGCAGCCCGAGGAAATCGTCAGGCTCGCGCGCAAACTCGACCGTGAAGCGCGCGAGGCCATAACCGATCAGGAACAGCGCGGACACCGCGCCCATCGGCCGCGGCTTGCGCGAGAAGAACCACATCGCGAGAAACAGCACGACGCCTTCGAGCGCGATCTCGTAGAGCTGCGACGGATGGCGCGGCAGCATCTGGTATTGCATGAACACGTCGACCAGATGCCACTTCGCGGCCAGCTCGGGATGCGCGCCGAGCCAGGCCGCATCGTCGCGCGTCGCGCCCGGGAACATCATCGCCCACGGCGCGGCCGGATCCGTCACGCGGCCCCACAGCTCGCCGTTGATGAAGTTGCCGAGACGGCCGGCGGCGAGCCCCGTCGGCACCATCGGCGCGACGAAATCGGTGACCTGCAGCCAATGACGCTTGTGCTGCCACGCGAACAGCGTCATCGCGAGCGTCACGCCGAGAAAGCCGCCGTGAAACGACATGCCGCCTTCCCACACCTTGAAGATGTCGAGCGGATGCGAGAAGTAGTAGTCGGCCTTGTAGAACAGCACGTAGCCGAGACGGCCGCCGAGCACGGTGCCGAGCACGCCGTAGAACATCATGTCGTCGATGTCCTTCACGGTCCAGCCCTGCTCGGCGACGTGCGGCAGCTTCAGGCGCAGCCTGGCGACGACGATCGCCGCGATGAACGCGACGAGATACATGAGCCCGTACCAGCGTACGGCGAGCGGGCCCAGGTGAATCGCAACAGGGTCGAAATTCGGGTGAATGATCATGGGTTAGCGGTGAAGGGTTCAGCGTGGCAGCCCGTAATGATGTCATAAAAGCCGGGCGCCAAACGGTGGGGAAAGATCGCGAGCGGCATGCCCGCGAAGTGCGCGGCGCTCGCCCGTCCGGCGCACAACGGCGGGCGCGAGCCGACCTCGGCCAGAGTATGTTCACGCAAGTCACGGGCCTGGCTGGCTGCCCACCCCGCTTCGGTCAAATGCGACGGGGAACGCGACGATCTCTCGCGCCCTTTGCTTTTATAATGCGCGCACCGCCAACCCGGCAGCATCCGCCGGCGGAGACCCGCATGAAACGAACGATACTACGCGCTACGCTCGTGACCCTGCTCATAGGCAGCACTGCCGCCGCGCACGCCGAGCAGGCCGACGGCCTCACGCTCGCGCAACGCAAGAACTGCATGGCCTGCCACGCCGTGAACAAACCGCTGATGGGACCGTCGTTCCACGATATCGCCGCCAAATATGCCGCGCGTACGGACGCCGGCGATTACCTCGCGCAGACGATCGTGAAGGGCAGTGTCGGCGTGTGGGGCAACGTTCCGATGCCCGCGAACACGCAGCTGACCGGCACCGAAGCGCACGCGCTCGCGCATTGGGTGCTCTCCGTCAGATAACGCATGCGCGGCGAGCCGCCGCGCTTCAGCCGGCGTGCGCTGTGCGGCGGCGGGCGATCTCGTCATCGATCGCGTCACGTACCCACTCCATCACTTCCGTTTCGAGCGCGAGCGCCACTTCGCGCGTGATCTGGCTCACGAGCCACGCGGTGTGGTCGTGCAGCGCGTCACGGCAGCGGGCCTCGATCGCTTCGCGCCCCTCGCCCGTCAGGTAGGCCGTCAACCGGTCGCGCAGCCGCTCGGCGACATGCTGCGCGTCTTCCGGCGCCAACGCCGGCGGCACGTCGTGCGCGGTGGGCGCGCTCGCAACCGGCGCGGCCATCGCGGCAACCTCGTCCGCCACCAGCGCAGCCGGCTGCAACTCGACGGCAGGCACGTGCAGCGTCGGCACGGGCTCGACAATGACATCCGCCGCGTGAGCGGGGTTGCCGGTCGCCAGCACGTCGCTCAACACCGGAATCGCCGCGTCGTCGGGCAGCGCCACCATGGCCGGCTCATGTACCGGCGTCGGACTCCCGGTCGCCAGCACGTCGCTCAACACCGGAATCGCCGCGTCGTCGGGCAGCGCCGCCACAGCCAGCTCATGCACCGGCGCTGGATTGCCGCTCTCCAGCACGTCGCTCAGCACCGGAATCGCCGCGTCGTCGGGCGGCGCCGCCACAGCCAGCTCATGCACCGGCGCTGGATTGCCGCTCTCCAGCACGTCGCTCAGCACCGGAATCGCCGCATCGTCGGGCACCGCTGCGGTCGGCTCACGCGCGAGCGCCGGCTTGCCGGTTTCCAGCACGTCGGTCAGCATCGGGATCGGGGATGATTCGGCTTGCGCCACGTGATTGCTCCGTTGACGGAATCGGCTAACTGCCTTGCTTGTAATTGTTCAGCGCGTAACCGCGGTCGCGATAGAAACGATAGCGGTCGCGGCCCGCGGTCAGTTCGGCCGGCTCGTTGCCGACCACTTCGAGCAGGCGCTCGAAGCGGGCGAATTGCGCCGGCACTGCCACGCCGAGGTTCAGCAGCACGTGATGATGCGGCGCCCTCTCGAGATCGGAGGTCAGTACGATCGGCGTGTCCGCCGCGTGCGGGCTGTCGACGCCGCAATGCGGAATGAAATCGAGCGGCGAGAACGTCCAGAGCCGCTCGTCGAGCGCGCGCAGGCGCGCCGGTTCGGCTAGCACGACGACCGGCTGCCCGGCCAGGTAGGCCTTGCGCAGCAGCCGGCACGCGTAAGCGAGCGAATCGCCGACGTTGGTGTGGAAATCGATCCGCGTCATCGCCCGTCACGCCCGCGCGGTGGTGCTGTCCCGACTGCCGCCATCACTGCCCGGCGCGGTCGATCAGGAACTGCGTCAGCAACGGCACCGGACGGCCGGTCGCGCCCTTCGCCGCACCGCTCTTCCATGCGGTGCCGGCAATGTCGAGGTGCGCCCACGGGTAGCCGTCGGTAAAGCGCGACAGGAAGCAGGCCGCCGTCACGCTGCCGGCAGGACGGCCGCCGATGTTCGCGATGTCCGCGAAATTCGACTTGAGCTGCTCCTGGTACTCGTCGTCGAGCGGCAGGCGCCATGCCGGGTCCCCCGCCTCGCGCGACGCGTCGAGCAGCTCGCCCGCGAGCGCGTCGTCCTTCGAGAACAGGCCGCTGTTGTGATGGCCGAGCGCGATGATGCACGCGCCCGTCAGCGTCGCGATGTCGATCACCGCGGCCGGCTTGAAGCGCTCGGCATAGGTGAGCGCGTCGCACAGGATCAGGCGGCCCTCGGCGTCGGTGTTCAGGACCTCGATCGTCAGGCCCTTCATGCTGGTGACGACGTCGCCCGGCTTCGTCGCGTTGCCGGCCGGCATGTTCTCGCAGGTCGGAATGATGCCGACGACATTGATCTTCAGGCCCATTTCGGCGACCGCGCGCAGCGTGCCGAGCACCGAGCCCGCGCCGCACATGTCGTACTTCATCTCGTCCATGCCCTCGCCCGGCTTCAGCGAGATGCCGCCGGTATCGAACGTGATGCCCTTGCCGACCAGCACGACCGGCGCAGCCTTCGCGGCCGCGCCCTGATAATGGAGCACGATGAACTGCGGCGGCTCGATCGACGCGCGCGCGACCGACAGGAACGAGCCCATCTTGAGCGCCTCGATCTGCTTCAGGCCCAGCACCTCGGCCTTCAGGTTCCAGTCCTTCGCGATCTGCCGCGCGGTCTTCGCGAGATAGGCGGGGGTGCAGATGTTACCGGGCAGGTTGCCCAGATCGCGGGTCAGATCCATCCCGTTCGCGAGCGCGACCGCCTGCTTGACGGCGACCTTCGCCGCCTTCTCGTCAGCCGGGTCCACGCTGAACACGATGCGCTTGAGCCCGTGCGGCGCCGGTTCCGGCTTGCTCTTCAGCTGCGTGAAGCGATAGGTCTCGCCGCGCAGCGCGAGGATCGCCGCGCGCACGCCCCAGTCGGAGCTGCGCTCTTCGACTGGCAGCTGCGCCAGCGTGAAGGTGACCTGCGCCACCCGGGTCGCCAGCAGCGCGCGCCAGGCGGCGCGTGCCGCCTCCGCATAGGCTTTCTGGTTAAAAGCATCCTGTTTGCCCAGCCCGACGAGCAGCACGCGCAACGCGCCGATCCCGGACACTTCGTGCAGGAACAGCGTCTTGCCGCTCTTGCCGTCCATGTCGCCGGCCTTGACCACGCGCGAGATCAGGCCCTTGGTCGCCGCATCGATGTCGAGCGCCGCGCCTGAAAGGGTCTGCGCCTCGAACACGCCGAGCACGATGCAGTCGGACTTTCCGGTCAGGAAGCCCTTCGACTCCCCTTTGCTCCAATCACAGCCTTTTATGCTAAAGTCCATCGCGCTTGTCCTCGGATAAAATCTGGGCTAAGGATGAAAGCCGCAATTATCCGCTATTTTTCCCGTGGCGGCGTGAGCGCCGGCCCACGCGCGCTCCGCCTCCCGCCCTCTTCTCATCAAGAATGATCTTCGAACGCTCCCTCCAGCGCGAGCTTGCGTACACGGCAGGCGCCGTCTTCATGGTGCTGCTCACGATCATGCTCACGACGATGATGATCCGCATCATCGGCTTCGCCGCGTCCGGTGAAATCGACCCGAAGGACGTGCTCGTGCTGATCGGCCTCACCGTGATCGGCTATCTGGCCGTGATGCTCGTCGTCACGCTGTTCGTGTCGATCCTGTTCGTGCTGACCCGTTGGTACCGGGATTCCGCCTCATCAAGCCGATCGGCGTGTTCGCGACGCCGATCGTGCTGCTGATCGCGTTCTTCGCATTCGTCGGCTGGCCGTGGTCGAACCAGCAGAGCAAGCTGATCAAGGCGCGCTTCCAGCAGCGCGACGAGATCTCGCTGCTCGCGCCCGGGCAGTTCCGCGAATCCGCGACCAATCACCGCGTCTTCTTCATCGAGAAGATGTCGCCCGATCAGAGCAAGGTGCAGAGCGTGTTCGTGACGTCGACCGAAAACGGCAAGGTCAACGTCATCGTGTCGCAAACGGGCCATACCGAAACGAGCAGCCACGGCGACCGCTTCATCGTGCTGGAGAACGGCCGCCGCTACGACGGCACGCCGGGGCAGCCGAACTTCAAGATCATGGAGTTCGAGCGCTACGGCGTGAAGATCCAGAGCAAGCCGTTCGTCAACGTGACGGCCACCAGCAGCACGCCGACCCTCGACCTGCTGCGCAACCCGACCGCCGACAACCTCGCCGAATTCGCGTGGCGCGCGGGCCTGCCGCTGATCGCGCTCAACCTGATGGTGCTCGGCATCCCGCTCGCCTACCAGAACCCGCGCCGCAGCCGCACGATCAACCTCGTGATGGCGGTGCTGATCTACCTGACCTATTCGAACCTGCTCAACGTCGTGCAATCGGAGATCGAGCAGGGCAAGCTTTCGTTCGGCGTGGGCCTCGTCGGGCTGCACGTGATCGTCGCGGCGATCGTCGGCTTCATCTTCTGGCTCCGGGTACGCAACCGCCCGCTCATTTCACGCGCGCTGTTCAGCCGCTCGACGGGAGCATGACCGATGCGGCTCTATGAAAAATACTTCGCGCGGCAGATCTACGTCGCGTTCGTCTTCATCCTGTTCGCGTTCTCGGGCCTCTTCTTCTTCTTCGACCTGATCAGCGAACTGAACACGGTCGGCCACGGCAACTACAAGTTCGGCTACGCGGTGCTGCGCGTTGCGCTGCAGACGCCGTCGCGCTTCTACGAGATCATCCCGGTCGCGGCGCTGATCAGCGCGATCTACGTGTTCGCGCAGATGGCGGCGAGCTCGGAATTCACGATCTTCCGCGTGTCTGGCCTCGCGACAGGCCAGGCGCTGCGCTCGCTCCTGAAGATCGGCGTGCCGCTCGTGATCATCACCTACCTGATCGGCGAGTTCGTCGGGCCGTATTCCGACCAACTGTCGGAGCGCGTGCGGCTCCAGGCGCTCGGCTCGTCGGTGTCGTCGAATTTCGTGTCGGGCGTCTGGGTGAAAGATACGCTCGCCGCGCGCGACAACGGCGAGCAGGTCACGCGCTTCGTCAACGTCGGCCGGCTGTCGCCCGATTCGACGATCAGCAACGTGCGGATCTACGAGTTCGATTCGAAATTCCAGCTGCAGAACGTGCGGATCGCACAGACGGGCCGCTATCAGCCGCCGGGGCACTGGCTGCTGACGGGCGTCACCGATACCGCGCTGTCGTCGATCGCGCCCGCCGGCCAGCCCGCCGATTCGCTGAATCCGGTGTATGCGTCGAAGCAGGTGACGATGCCCGAATACCTGCTGCGCTCGGATCTCACGCCGCAGATCCTGTCGGTGCTGCTGGTGTCGCCGGAGCACATGTCGATCATCAACCTGTTCCACTACATCCAGCACTTGCGGGAGAATCAGCAGGACACGCAGCGCTATGACATCGCGCTGTGGCGCAAGCTGCTGTATCCGTTCGCGGTGTTCGTGATGCTGGTGCTGTCGCTGCCGTTCGCGTACCTGCACACGCGCGCGGGCGTGGTCGGCGTCAAGGTGTTCGGTGGCATCATGCTCGGCATGAGCTTCCAGCTGCTCAACACGCTGTTCTCGCACGTCGGCATGCTGAACACCTGGCCCGCGCCGCTGACGGCCGCGGTCCCCGGCCTGCTCTACCTCGGGCTCGGCCTGTTCGCGCTCAAGTGGGTAGACCGGCATTGAGCGCCGGTTCGTGAGGCACTCGCGATGAATTCGCACGGCATCATCCTGTTCGGTCACGGCGCGCGCGATCCGCGCTGGGCGGAGCCGTTCGAGCGGCTCGCGGCCCGGCTGCGCGCGGCGCGCGGCGACGCGCCCGTGTCGCTCGCGTTTCTCGAACTGATGACGCCACCGCTCGACGCAGCCATCGCCGCACAGGCCGCGGCAGGCTGCACGCACATCACCGTGGTGCCGGTGTTTTTCGGTCAGGGCGGACATATCCGCCGCGACCTGCCGCAGCTGATCGACGCGTGCCGCGCCGCGCATCCGCGCGTCGAGATCCGCTGCGCGACGGCGGTCGGCGAGGACGACGGCGTGCTCGACGCGATCGCGCGCTACTGCCTCGATCAGGCCGGCGACGGCGTGTAAGCGCGCCGCAGCCCGGGAAACAAAAAGGGCTGAGTCCCGTGCAATACAGGACTCAGCCCTCGGGCGCCTGGCCTTTGACTGTCCAACTTCGTGGGGGGCGGTTCACATGCCAGCGCTTTTTGTTTCAGCTTGCCGCTACGGCTCAACACGACGTCTTGCCACCACGGCCTGCCGTCATCACGCACCGCTTCGGCCGGCTGGCGCCGGCCGTCACGCCGCGTCGCGCATCGCCCCCGCAGCGGCCTTCGCGGCCTCGCCCCGTTCGGCGAACGCATCGCCGATCATCAGCAGACTCGGCTCCGCGGGATCGAGCCACGCCTGCGCCGCGCCCGCCGCCATCTCGGCCAGGGTCAGCGTCAGCGTGCGTTCGCGCGGCGTGCTGCACGCCTCGACGATCGCGACCGGGGTTTCCGGCGCGCGGCCCGCGTCGATCAGCTGCTGCGCGATGCCGGGCGCGCTGTCGCGGCCCATGTAGTAGACGATCGAATCGGCGTGCGCCGTCTCGCGGATCTCGTCGCTGCCCGGCGCGCGGCTGTGCGTCGCGAACGCGACGCTGCGCGCGACGCCGCGCAGCGTCAGCGAGCGCTTGAGCGACGCCGCCCCGGCAAGCGCCGCCGTGATGCCGGGCACGATCTCGTAGTCGATGCCGGCCGCCTCGAGCGCGCGCATTTCCTCGTCGGCGCGGCCGAACAGCATCGGATCGCCGCCCTTCAAGCGCACGACCAGCGCATGCTCGCGCGCCGCATCGACAATCTGCTTGTTGATGAAGTGCTGCGCGGTCGAGCGTTGCCCGCAACGCTTGCCGACCGCGATCTTGTGCGCGTTCGGCGCGTAATCGAGCATCGCCGGCTCGATCAGCGCGTCGTGCAGCACGACGTCGGCCTCGGCGAGCAGGCGCGCGCCGCGCACCGTGACGAGATCCGCGGCGCCCGGCCCGGCGCCGATCAAATACACCTTGCCCATGTCTGTCGCTTCCCTGGGTGGGTCAGAGCCGGCGCCGCCGTAGCGGCGGCGCCGCGCCCGTCACGCCGAAAACGCCCGGATCATGCCTGCGGCGACCGTGTGGTGCGTCGCCTCGTCGATCAGCACGAACGCGCCCGTGCCCGGATGCGCGTCATACGTGTCGCACACGATCGGCTTTTGCAGCGTCAGCGCGACGCGGCCGATGTCGTTCATCTTCAGGTCGTGGCGGTCCGTCGCATGCGACAGCGTGTGCACGTCGAGCACCTGCTTGACCGCGCCGATCTTCGCGAACACCGTGCTCGTGGTCTGCTTGAGCAGGTACTTGCGCTGCGGCGACAGCGGCACTTCGTCGAACCAGCACAGATCGGCCTCGAGCTTCCTCGCGGGCTCGACCGGCTGCGCCACCGGCACGAACACGTCGCCGCGCGACACGTCGACATCCTCGGCGAGGCGGATCGTCACAGCCTGGCCGGCGAACGCGCGCTCGACCGCCGCGGTGCCGCCCGGCACCGGCGCGATGATCTCGGCGACCGTCGCGGCGCGGTTCGACGGCAGCACGACGATCTCGTCGCCGACCTTCACCTCGCCCGCTTCGAGCCGGCCCATGTAGCCGCGGAAGTCGTCCGCCGAGCTGCCGTCCTGGCGCGCGACCCACTGCACCGGGAAGCGCAGCGCGTCGTGCGCCTGCGATTCGACCGGCAGCGATTCCAGCAAGTCGAGGAGCGGCTCGCCCGCATACCACGGCATGCGCTCGCTCGCGCCGACGATGTTGTCGCCCTTGAGCGCCGACACCGGCACGAAGCGCACGTCGGCAAGGCCGAGCTGCTTCGCAAGCGCGACGTATGCGTCGCGGATTTCGTTGAAGCGCGCCTCGCTGTAGTCGACGAGATCCATCTTGTTGATCGCGACGATCACGTGCTGCAGCGCGAGCAGCTTGACGATTGCGCTATGACGCTTGGTCTGCGGCAGCAGTTCCGCGACGCCGTTCTCGATCGTGACGCGCGTCGCATCGACCAGGATGATCGCCGCATGCGCGGTCGACGCGCCCGTCACCATGTTGCGCGTGTACTGCTCGTGGCCCGGCGTGTCGGCGATGATGAACTTGCGCTTCGCCGTCGCGAAATAGCGGTACGCGACGTCGATCGTGATGCCCTGCTCGCGCTCGGCCTCGAGGCCGTCGGTCAGCAGCGCGAGGTCGAGCTCGTCGCCGACAGTGCGCTTGTTCTTCGCGCGCGACAGCGCGGACAGCTGGTCGGACAGCACCGCCTTGCTGTCATACAGCAGGCGGCCGATCAGCGTGCTCTTGCCGTCGTCGACGCTGCCTGCCGTGATGAAGCGCAGCACG
>Ga0335069_10009540_pt1 | contig 13816 bp, 11 predicted proteins | sample Lox_Sample_11_FD_206714 | JGI IMG/M metagenome (GOLD analysis project Ga0335069, IMG submission 206714) | Soil microbial communities from Loxahatchee National Wildlife Refuge, Florida, United States - Lox_Sample_1.1 | ecosystem: Environmental > Terrestrial > Soil > Wetlands | place: USA... | reverse complement strand
AGGCCCGGAGGCGCAGTCATGCCGATCCAGAGGCTTGCCACCACAAGCAAGGATGCTAGATAGACTAGATTCTTTTTCATCTGTTCTCCCTTTCTTTCATCGTTTCAACGAATTTTTAATAACCTTTAAGCCAAAAGGCAGGACCAGCACTACAATGCCGAGTATAACGAATGTTAACGAGATTGGTCTCGTGAAAAAGATTAAAAAATTGCCACCGGAGATATTGAGAGACCTTCGGAGATTGTCTTCAAACAGGGGCCCCAGGATATAGGCAAGAGCCAGCGGAGCGGGTTCATACTCGAACTTCTTCATGAGGAATCCAACGATTCCGAAGAAGATCATGACCCCGATATCGGAGACGAGGCTCCCGATCGTGTAAGCCCCGATAAGACAGAAAAGAAGGATGCCTGAGAAAAGATATACATAGGGAACCTTAAGCAACCGGACCCATATTCCGATCAGGGGAAGATTAAGAGCAAGGAGAATCACATTGCCAACATACATGCTGCCGATCACGCCCCAGAAGATATCCGGAGTCTTCGTAATCAAGAGAGGACCGGGGACCACCTCGTGAATCATGAGAGCAGCGAGGACGATGGCCATCACACTGTTAGTGGGGACGCCGAGAGTGAGAAGGGGAATAAATGCAGAGGTTGCGGTAGCGTTGTTGGCCGCCTCAGGACCAGCTACGCCCTCGATCGCACCCTGACCAAAACTCTCGGGACGTTTCGATAACCTTTTCTCGACCCCGTACGACAGGATGGAGGATATGATTGCATTCCCGCCCGGCAGGATGCCGTAGAAGAATCCGATGACCGTGCCTCGAGTGATCGGCCCTATGGACGCCTTCCAATCCGCAAAGTTTGGAAAGAGGTTCTTGATCTTCCCTACGAAGAGAGTGAACTCCTGTTTCTCCAGATTGAGCAGAACCTCAGAAATTCCGAAGAGGCCCATGACCACCGGAATAAGCCCGACCCCGTCCATCAAAAAGTCGAATCCAAAGGTGAAGCGGTCCTTGCTGACGACCGGATCCGTCCCGATCGTGCCGATCAATATGCCTGCTGCGGCCATCATAAAAGCCTTGATCTTCGATCCGCTGCCCAGGAAACAAAGCAACGTCAGCCCGAAAAAAATGATCGATACATACTCGGTCGAGGTGAATTCCAGCGCAAATTTCGCGAGAGGCGGAGCGACAAACATCAGCCCGATGATGCTCAAGGTACCCGCGATAAAAGAGCCGAAGGCTGCTATTCCTAACGCGGGCCCGGCCCGGCCTTTGAGAGCCATTTTGTAGCCGTCGAAACAGGTGACGACGGATGCCGCTTCTCCTGGAATATTGACCAGGATAGACGTCGTGGAACCACCGTACATTGCACCGTAGTAAATCCCCGCAAGCATGATCACGGCGGCTGCAGGCGAAAGGTAGAGAGTCATAGGCAGAAGAAGGGCGACGGCGGCACCGGGACCGAACCCCGGGAGGACGCCGGTCAGTGTTCCAAGAAAGCAGCCAAGGAAGCAGTTGAAAAGATTCCTGGCCGTTAAGGCGGTGCTAAACCCTTGCAGTAGTCCTGAGAGCGGATCCATAGACCTGACCTTTTGGCAGAGGTGTTCCGAGCAAGTACGAAAAGAAACCGTAGCAGACAACGGAAATGACAAGAGCTAGCGCGATGGAAATTATCCATCCCTTCTTTCCGACGAATCTGAGCAGGAAAAAGAGGAACAGAAACGTAGTGAGGATAAATCCCAACTGCTTAAAGAGAACCATGTAGCCGATCAAAGAAACCGAGACAGCAAGGACGGTTCTCCAGCTCCCCTTCATCTCCCAAAATGACTTCTTTTCAGATTTGACGCCAGTGAACGAAGCGATGAAAAGAACTGAGGACAGGACCCCGAGCACGGTCCCAAAGACAACGGGCAGTAAGCCCGGCCCAGGCTCATGCCAGGTGCCAAACCCGTATCGGAAGCCGCCCGTGATAAATCCAACGCCCACCAGGAGCCAGAATGAACTGCTGACTACATCGTATGATCTCAAACGGGAATTCCCTTCTACATGTGGGGCGAAACAATAGTTCAGTATATTAAGAGTGAACTGTCCTGCTTGTCAAGGTTACAGGACAAGGGGCGATGTTCCCGCAGGTAATCGCCGTCAAGATGTATTACATTCTTACAAGAATCCCAAGGGACGGACGGTCCGTGGAAGAACGCATGACAAGAGAACAGCTCTTGAGCCAACTGGAGGAGATGCGACAGCAACTCCATCTGCTCGACTCCTGCAGACAAGAAATGCACTCTGGGCAGGCAAAATATGAACGACTCCTTGAGTCTGCACCGGACGCCATGCTTTTCCTCAATCGAAATGGCAGAATAGTTCTCTCGAATGCTCAATTAGAAGAATTGTTCGGTTACGCCGAGGGGGAATTGATAGGCATGGACGTCCATACCTTGATTCCGGAAAGATATCATGCCCGGCATCGGAAGAACGTGGCAAATTATTTTTCCAACCCCATTCCTCGTCTAATGGGAACTAACCTGGAAATCTATGGTCTCAGGAAGGACAAAACGGAATTCCCGGCCGACATCAGTCTGAGCCCGCTCGAAACGGATGGTGAAATACTCGTCATAGCATCAATCAGAGACATAACGGAACCAAAACTGGCAGAACAGCAGATAGAACGGAACTACCGTATTCAGACGGTCATAAGCTCTGTCCTGAAAGTTTCACTCGAACCTATTTCTCTGGATGAGCAGATCAACCGGGTTCTGGATCTGATCCTCACTACCCCGGGAATACTGCCCAATGCGGAAGGGTATATCTATAGTATCGGGGACGATCCTGAAATGCTTGTTCTCAGGGCTCATCGTCACTCCACCGGCCGGGAACCCCCCTTCGAGAGAATCGCTGCTGACAAATGCATGTGCCAGGGATTCCGATTGACCTGCACTCCGGATGCTGCGCCGTCTATCCTCGATGGTCACTTCTGCACGCCTATAGTATCATCGGGGCAAACGCTCGGGCTGATCATGATGGCAGTGAAAGAAGGAAGCACAACAACGGCAACTCCCGATGCAGAAATGTTCCTCGTGGCCATCGCGAATACCCTCGCGACAGTTATTATGCGTCACCAGGCCGAAGCGGAGAGAAATAAACTTAGGGACCAGTCGTCCGAGAGTGAAAAACTGGCTGCGCTCGGTAGAATAGCTGCGAATGTGGCTGATGAATTAAGAAACCCTCTGACGGCGGTCGGCGGGTTTGCCAGAAGATTAGAAAAAAAATGCCTGAATGTCTCCAAAGAAAAGGAGTACGTGGCCTTCATTGTGGCGGAGGTCACCAGGATGGAAGGTATCCTGCGCAGCGTCCTCTCGCTGTCACGAGGCGCAGCTCGCCGCATGGAGCAGTGCGACCTCAGTCACATTGCTGAAGAAGCGGTGCGATTGTCTGAAAAAGCTTTACGGGAACGATCCATCGCTGCAGAGAAGGTATATCATGGTGGCATGATCACTGTCAAAAGCAGCGCTGGATCTGGTTCCACCTTCTCGCTCTATCTTCCGTGCAGTAAGTAGCAAGGGCGCTGCGGGTGGTCACAATTTGACGAGGACAACGCCGCGCGTATAGAATGAATTGAAGCCAGAGGAGCCATCATCACCTTGCTCCCGACCTGGCTACGACTTGGAGGTCTCAATGCCTGCAACGTACATGGCAATAATGATGGAATCAGGGGAGGTTCGGTGGCGCCCCAAGCTCAACGCGGACATCTCTGACTCCGGACCCGATGACCACAGATTGATCATCGAATTCGAAGGCGACCTTGAAAAGATGTCATGGATCTCAAATCTGTCGTCCGGAAAGGTAACGGTCGACTTCAATCTACTTGTTGATTGCGAACCCAAACTATTTGACAAAGCATGGCTTCGACACCAGGGCTCTCGACAAGCCGGTGTTACAGCCATGGGAAGCCATCATATAATCGAGATACATCTGGAATAATACCTCGGCTAGCCCTATTACCTGATCATATTCGCCCGGCGGGTCGCCTGTTGCAACATCAACTCTCGTGTCCCATTTGCTTACTACAAGCCTAGGTGTTTTGCCGGTGTCGTCTGAAAGACTTTCTTAATCTCCTCTTTTGTGGCACCATACGCCAATAGGAGCTTAATCGTCCACTCCGTTCCCACCAGGTGGGTCGGGTTATGAACCTGGCCGTAATCCGATCCATACACAAGGTTGTCCGCGCCCACCTCCTTGATTATCCTCACTGCATAGACAGGGCCGGTCTCGTGAAGAGGAAACGTCGTTGTTCCAAGGCCTGAAAGCATGAGCTTGATCCCTTCAGAGGCGGCTTCCTTCATTTCTGAGATGAGCGTCTTGCTGTGAATGTGCGCCGGATGGATAATCTCTAATCGTTTCACCCCGACCCGCTTTGCCTCTTCCATCACAACCTTTGTGTCCGAGTACGGATAATGGCCGGAGGCCAGTATAAGATCCTGGTCCGCGCAGATCTTTAAAATCTCGGTCAATTGAGGAAACACTTGCCCCTTCTCGTCGAGAAGTTTGATCCCTGCCCCGGACCAATCGTCAAACACAACCCGCCTGTGATGATAAGAATCAACCATTGGCAGCCAGACGTATTTGAACCCGGGAAATCCAAGGCACCTCTTAACGGCGTCCGGGTTGAGTCCCCCGACAGAGTAATTGAGCGTAATCCCTCCGAGGATCTCCACCGGTCGAATCCCGCAATCCTGGGCCCACTTGTCGAGATACTTTTTGACAATCGGAATTCTGGAAGCCGACGGGGTAAACCACGTCTTGAAAACCACTGCCCTCATCTTGGCTCGGCTGTAGTCAAAAGCGATGTCGTCTTCCAAAAGGAGTCGGTCAAAGGGGTCGGATCCTCCGTGGGCGTGACAGTCAATGGCTCCTTCGAGAAGTTCTTTCACGTCGTGCTCTGTAAACTTGACGCCTGCCATGAAACGGGCATATTGGATGTTTACAAATTGGAGCTGTTGACTGATCAGGAAACTCTTCACTTCCTCGCTCAAATCGGGGATGTCGAAACGAACCAGTTTCTTCACCCTTTCAATCCGCTCCGGATCGACCTTGATCTGTAGTACCTTCTCAAATGACATATCATCTTTAAACATGGGACCCTCCTTTCGTGGGTTTTATCAAGGGAACAAGTCTTATTCAATGAACTTCAGATACTATTTTTCATCACAGATAACCGCGGATGAATATTCCTTGACCGGAGCTGCGATACAGCGGCATCTCCGGTCAAACCGCACACCTCCGGCGCGGAAACCGTGTCCTGGCCCGCCGCACGGCGGTAGAATGTTGACTGCATTGGCGCAGTATCACAATGCTGTCAACGAGCAACTCCATCCGCCGTTATCTCTTCTGCTGTTATCTGCGCACATCCGCGATAAAAATCCTGTCTTACTTTTCAGCTACCACTTTGATAAGACTTTTGACACTACCTACAAGTCAAAGAGTCGGCCGAACTTGCGCAACCCCTTCACACGGCACCGCCTGAGACAGGCCCAGAGGCCCGCCTGGGTGCTCGTTACAACCGGAATCCCTAACTCCTTCTCGAGGGGCTCGATGATCTCCATCGTCCGAAGGGCTGCGCAGCTCAAGAAGAGTCCATCCGCTTCGTGAGTCGTCATCTCTTTCGCAAGGCGGTACGTCGTCGGATAGGGAATCAGATTCTTATCGTACGAACTGACGATCCCGAGGTGCTTCATACTGACCACGGTCAGGCCGGGAATCGACCTTTCCAGAAAGTCTTTTTCCTTTATGCCCGTCCCTTCCGGATAGGGTGAAATGAGAGTGACCCTCTTCAAGTCCAGCGATTGAATGGCTTCGAGAATTGCAGAGGTCATTGTTATACTTTCTATCCCTGTCGCCCTCGTCAGTGCGTCGGAGATCTCCGAGTGTCGACTTTCGTCTCCCAGAAAACTACCGACGGTACAAGCAAAAAGAATAACATCCGGCCGGCTCATGGCGACCTGCTTGCCAGCCTGGAGCATATCTTCCTCCAGCCCAAGAAAAACGCCCTCCTTTTCCCGCTCGTCCTTCGACGAGTCAGCAATGAGACAGCGACTCACATGGAACGAAACGCCATCGGGAACCATGTGACAGAATTCATACTCCACGGTCAAATTCGTCGACAGGACGATGACTCCCAAACGGGCGCGCCACCCAATGTTCTCTTCCTTTTCCGGCCCTGCAGATAGATTCTTCACGACCTTTCCTCCAACTCCCTCAAGAGCCTTCTCCCTTTTTCTCTTTTTTAGAGCATAACCCTGTTCCACATGTCAACCCGAACCCTTTGCTCAATACCATAAAGAAAGGAATCAAGCCATCTTGACTTGCTTCGGACCCGTGCCACCGTGGAGCATTATCCTTTTCCCTGTGGGTGCCGAACGCGTGGTTTCTTAGCGCTGCTTGTTGCATCTGCAAGCGCCATAATGGCGTTGACTGCTACCATCATCGCCAGCAAGAAGCGCAGCCGAGGTGATGTTGATACTATGTGGTGGATCCTAAGCGCCTTGATTATGACAATACCAGTAATCGCTCTCCTCATCATGGCGTAACACTAAATTAGAAGAATAGGCTTGAGCACGTCGGAGTCCTGTTGACAGATGTTCTGCCTATTGGGTACTATTGAAAAAAGCACGCTACTGCCAGCAGGAGGAAAAACATGCTCAAAGGCTATACGGCTCCCCGCACGCCTAAAGGTACCTCAAGCCTTGCACCGACACCGCCATGGCACTACGTCGGCACCTGTCTTGCTGTGGAGTATGAAGCCGCGCCCAAAGCGGTTGAATCCTTTCTTCCGCCTGGACTTACTTTTCATTCGCCACGCTGCGCGGCATACTTTGTAGACTGGCAATATGCCAGCGACTCCGGAGAAGAATATCTTGATCCGGTACGCAGCCAGTATCGTGAGACCATCTTCCTGATATCTGCCAGCCATGAAGGCACACCGCTGGCGTACTGTCCTTTTATCTGGGTCGACCAGGATATTGCACTGATGCGCGGATTTGCGCAAGGGTGGCCCAAGCAGATCGGCTCCACCTGGATCACGCGTGCCTTTGACCTCTCCTCGAAGGCGGGACCCGTTGTCGGGCCAGGCGGAAAGTTTGGTGCTACACTCGCAGTGAAAGATCGTCGCCTTGTGGAAGCGCTTGTCACTCTCCGGGAGCAGACCACGCAAATGCCTTCTCCCACCTTTGCAGGGGCGGTCAATGTGCGCTATTTTCCGGAGCTCGCAGCGGGACGGCATGCAACGCCGGCTGTCCACGAACTGGTGCAGTTGAAGTCGCGCGACGTCAAGATTTCACCCATCTGGACAGGGGAGGCGGCACTTACGATCTTTGATCACCCATATTTGGAGCTCCCTGAGTTGCGACCTGTCAATGTTATTGCAGGTTACCGTTTCACGTGCGCGATGACGGTGGATGACCTGGTCTTCATACAAGACCTCAGAGCCAGATAATACCAAGTTACCTTCATTCATATAGCTTCCGGGCACCCACGCAAGTGGGTGTCCCGCGCTGTCTCACTCACTGCCGCCCGCGAAGTGAAGTTTGGTTGCTTGCGGGTGCTATTTTTGAATACAACTTGGTATAAGATGGCTTAAGCTACTTCCTCCCGCGGGCATGCGCTACAATTTCAAAAGTCTTTCAGCATTTTTGTGGGTTATCTTCGCCAGGTCGTTGGGGCTGATTGGTGCAATGTCCAGCATCTTGCGGCCGTCGGCGTTGGAGGAGAAGGGATAGTCGACCGCGAACAACATGCGGTCAGCGCCGAAGACTTCCAGGGCGCACAGAAGGGGCGGAGCCGTAAAGTAGGCGCTGGTGGTGATGTAGAAGTTGGTACGGAGATAGTCGGCCACCCGCTTTTTCAACTGGGGGTTGAGCCCCGACAGGCGGCCATCAGCCCGGACCAGCGAGAAGGGAAGGTTTTCGCCCATGTGGCCGATGATGATCTGCAGCTTTGGGAAACGATCGAACAGCCCGGAGGCTACCAGGCGGAGAGAATGCATACCAGTCTCCACATGCCAGCCCCAGGCCGACGTGGATAGCGATTCTGCGATAGGCGCCGGGAGGTCTCCGAAATAAGCTCCGTAGACTGCGGGCGGCGGTGGGGCAGGGTGCAGGTAGATCGGGACATCCAACTGTTCAGCCGCGGCAAAGACGGGCTGGAATACCGGGTTGTCGAGAAAACGCCCGTTGATCGTACCGCTGATCAATGCCCCCTTAAACCCGAGCTTGGTGACGCACCGTTCCAGTTCAGCGGCGGCGGCATCAGGAGCTTGCAACGGCAACACGGCAAAAGCGGCGAACCGGTCCGGATGAGCCTTTACGGCGTTGGCCAACATATCGTTGATGTCACGGGCCACTGCGATCCCGGCGTTGCGGTCCAACTTTTCCAGGCCATCCCCGGCGACAGACAATACCTGCATGTCGATGCCGGCTGCATCCATGTCTGCCAGCCTCCTAGCCCCCAGGTCATTTAATTTCCCTTCGAGCGCGGGTGCTGTTTCCCGCGCGTTTATGCCCGCTGCTTTGAGGGCTGCCGTGAGTTGCGGCGTGCCAACATGCTCCTCGAGAGCGACAACTCTCATGCTGGACTTCTTTGCGTCTACAGCCTCGCTGCGTGTTACAAGACCTTTCAACATGGCTGGCAACGCCATCGCTGTAACTGCCGCTGTGCCAAGAAACGTGCGTCTTCCTACCTTTGAACTCATCTCGCGCCCTCTCTTTTCCAAAAGATTGCTTGACCACCCCAGCTATAGTATTCGACATTGCCGCTCTCTGGATTATACTGGAGAGCTATGCCGCGAAGCAAATGGAACGGAAGACACCAACAAGAGGACGCGTTGCGGGCTCAAAGAAGTTGTACAGTGTAACACTAGTCTCGTAATTAACGCCGATCAGCGCGAATTCATGATGACTTCGTACCAATCCTCGCCGTAAGCCTGTCTGCCGTAAAGGAGAAGGCAAGCTCGCCCGCTCGGTACAAAATCGCTCGTATGGCTCGAAAGAAAGGAGGCTACCGCAGAAGGCGAATCCTCCACTGCACGCAGTGCATCTATTTCGCGGTCGGTTTCACTTTTTGCTTTTATGTGAAGGAGATCATCAAATGAGATGGGCAGGCGACTGCAGAAACAGAGTTCCGAGCCGTACACTGCGCGCACAAGCCCGGTCGCGCACAAAGCATTATCCAGGATGAGCCCCAGCTCTTCACGCACTTCTCTTCTGAGCGCGTCAAAAGGATCGGGGCGATTATCTGATGTGTCAAACTTCCGCTCCATAAATCCCGCTATCACATGATACTTTCGACGACGGGCATCTATACGGCTCCTCTCCTCAAGAACGATCTTCCTGTCGGTTGTGACAAGAGCAACACAGACCGTAAGAGGGTTGCCTTGCGGCTCGTGCGGAAAGGCGGCCGTGAATCGGGTTGTCTCACTACCGATGCAGCTGCGAAAATCGATGTCTGAGAGCTCAAGAGAGAGGCGGCCGCTCTCGGAGCGGACATTATCGAGACGAAGCACATTCCCGTTGTACACCTCTATTCCTGCCTTCCTTGCCGATCGGACGTACTCCTCCCACGCATCCCCGATAAACTTCTCTACGGAAGGCTCCCAGCGGATATGCACACCAGGTGTGTACCGGACATCAATAGCATTACGTTCGAAGTTCCCTTTAACCACTACCACAAACTCTTCCATCGTGTTCCCGCTCACCGGATGTACGTTACTTAACCACAATATTTGCTTTCTTCACGACTGCCGACCATTTTTTGGTCTCAGCGTCGAGGAAGGCCTGTGTATCCTTCGCGTTCATAAAATCAACCCTGTATTCCAATTTTTCTATTTTCTCCCTGGCTTCCTTGTCCTGGAGCATCTTCCTCAAAGCATCTTCCAGCTTGGTTATGATGGGAGCCGGTGTTCTGGCTGGAGCCATAAGGACGTTGTATATGGCAGCCAGCAGTTCAGGGTGTCCCTGTTCCGCCGATGTCGGTACCTGAGGAAGTCGTGGATCCCGTTTGGTGGCCAGCACTGCCAACGGTCGGATCGCGCCTGACCGTATGTGCGCTCCGCTCGACGCGTACGTGAGAACACTTACCTGCACATGGTTACCCACGAGTGCGGTGACAGACTGCAGTTCAGAATTGTAGGGAACGTGTTGTATATCTAGCTGTGTCTGAGCGTTGAACATCTCCATGACCAGATGTGGAAGCGATCCTACACCAACTGTGCTGTACGAGAGGGTCTTCGGGTGCTGTTTCGCGTAAGCCACCAGTTCAGGCAGGGTCTTCACAGGCAGATCTTTGTTAACCAGGAATATTTGATCAGCGGTGACAGTCCTCCCGATCGGCGTGAAGTCGCTCAGTTTGTATGGGAGATCAGGAGTGATGAGCGGAATGGTAACCATGGTGACCCAGTTGGTAAGAAGGGTGTAGCCGTCCGGCTTTGAGGCAGCTACAAAGGCGCTACCCAGTGCCGAGGCTGCACCGGGTTTATTCACGACGATGAGTGGCTGTCCCAGGTACTTCCCCATGTACTCTGCAACGACGCGAGCGGCAAGATCCGTGATCCCTCCAACAGCATACGGGCATATAAACTGGATTGGCTTATTAGGATAGTCATCTTTGGCCCACGCTTGCGATCCTGTGAGTATGATGCAAAAGCTAACAAGAATAAGCAGCACAGTCCTTGCGTTCATGCATTCTCCCTTCTTATTCCCTGAGAATGTACAACTGTCTACGGCAGGCTCACTGGTTACAGCCCCGGTGTGAGAATGTTTTATCCCGTTTCTATCGCTGCTTGTCAAGGAAAACTAATCGTGCCAACCAACCGTGCCGTGCAAAGTCAAGCGCTGTTCGTCATCGGCAAAAGGGTCTTCCGCATTGAATCGAAGGAGCCGCACGACTGATTGGGCAATGATTGACTCGACATGGGGGGTGTGCTAAAGTTCGGCCAAATCTGATCTTCAATACCTGCGATGCGTTTGAGAAATGGAAATTCGTTTTAAGAAAGTGTGCTTAAAGACGTAGCCAGGCAGCCTGGCTGGAAGGCTGGGTATTGTCAAAAGTCTTATGAAAACTAGAACCTGCCGGAACACTGTTTCCTTCGCTGCTCCGCTCCGGGCGGTTGACCCACTAAAGTCTCGCAATCGCTCAATCTATACGCCCACCCCAGGGGTACCGGGTCGTGCAGATTGTCCTGCGGAACGTTCTTGCTCGCCCAGCGGGTGCCCCAATCCGTCCTTTACGTCGCCGCACCCGCAAGCGGGTACCCGAGGAAAAGTTCTTCCGGCAGGGCGGATTTTGACGATACCCAAGGCTGTTCAGGGAGGGGCTTATGAAAGAGGAAGTGATACAGGCTGACGTGTTGTGCGTCGGCGGGGGCATTGCCGGTCTGATGGCGGCGATCAGGGCAAGTGAGTCTGGTGCGAAAGTTGTGGTAGCCGAGAAGTCCAATACGGTGCACAGCGGATCAGCGGGAGTTGGAAACGATCACTTCCGTTGCTACATCCCGGAGATTCATGGCTCGGACATGAAGCCCAACCTTGAGGCACTCGTGCGCTCGCCTGGTGGTGGAGGGATGAGGCACATGAAATTCATGCGCACCTGGTTGGAGAAGTCGTTCGACATCGTGAAGCTTTGGGAGAGCTGGGGTATCCCGATGAAATATGAGGGACAGTACGAATTCGCCGGCCATGGGCTTCCCGGCCGTATTCTTACATCTCTTAAGTATTCAGGCAAAGATCAGAAAGTTATTTTGACGCGTGAGGCTCTGAAGCGCGGTGTGGCCATTATGAACCGGGTGATGATGTTTGACCTCATAAACAGCAACGGCAACCTGGTAGCATTGGGCATCGACACGAGAGAGGACAAGCTCCTGATCTACGAAGCAAGAAGTGTGATTCTGGGAACTGGGTTGTGTACGAGGCTCTATCCGAGTCCTACGCCGGGGCACATGTTCAATATTGCGTACTCACCCAATAATACCGGAGACGGGCGCGCAATGGCGTACCGGGCCGGCGCTGAACTGGCAAACCTGGAACTCACGATGCGGTGGGCAGGCCCCAAGTACTTTGCCAGGTGCGGGAAGGCGACGTGGGTTGGGGTTCTCAGGGATCCGGCGGACAAGCCTATAGGACCCTTTGTTACACAACCTGACCGGAAGCTGGGCGATGTCGCAGCGGACATCTGGCATTCGGCATTCGAAGACTTCGCGAAATCGGGCAAGGGCCCGGTCTACATGGATTGTCGAGGTATCTCAGATGAGGATTACCAGTACATGATTCACTGGTTGAGGAATGAGGGGAACGTATCGCTTCTGGACCATCTGGCCGAAGAAGGCATTGATATCAAGAAACAGCCTGTGGAGTTCTCCACCTACGAATTGCACCTCTCCGGAGGAGTCTATTACAACGAGAAGGGGGAGACATCCGTCAAAGGTCTTTACGCGGCAGGAGATGAGATATTCGGTGCCATCTCATGCGCTGCAACATTCGGTTGGATTGCAGGAGAAAGCGCCGCGGCGTATTCACGAAGCGCTGCCTTCCCGCGTGCGGAAGAGGCGCGCGGACATGTCGAGGCAAAGAAACAGATACTGCACGAGATGCTCAGCCGGGCGAGAGGCCCGGGATGGAAAGAAGCCAACGTGGCCCTTCAGCAAATCATGCAAGATTATGCAGGCCCGATACGGTCAGAAACCTTGCTCTCAGCCGGGCTCACGCACCTGCGCAGGCTCAAGCAAAAGATAGCTACGGCCCTTACGGCTCGCGACCAACACGAGTTGGCGAGGAGCCTCGAAATAGTGAACCTTGCTGATCTTGCGGAGCTTCTGTTTCTTGCCGCTCTGGAAAGGAAGGAGACGAGAGCGGGACATGTGCGTACTGATTATCCGTTCACGAACCCTTTGCTTGAGAAGCTGCTCATGGTGAAAAAAGGCGAGAGCGGGCCTGTGATGGAATGGAGAGAGGTAGAACGTTGAGGAGGAGCGTATGCCACCGCTTATAGACGAGAAGATCTGCACCCGCTGCGGTGCTTGCGTGGACGTGTGTCAAAGTGATGTTTTTGTGATGACGGCAAAGAATGAGCTGCCTTCTGCTGTTTATGCGGATGAGTGCTGGCATTGCGGCGCATGCGTGGCAGAGTGCCCGGCCGAGGCCGTCACACTGAGAGTTCCGCTACCAATGATGATTTGCTGCAAGTAATCGCGCTCCCAATTCCTTGCGGTGAGGGACTGCTATCTCCGCCTTCCCCGTAAGTGCATCTAAAGGTTTTCGCGATAGCTTAGACAAGAAGTACACCTCGTAGTTCTCCTGTCTTCGGCGCCCGACGACTGATGTGAATTTCGAAGAGCGCCGGCAAGAATCCAGCCGGTACACTAGAGGATCGAAGCTTCTTCCGAATAGAGCACCTTGACGTGCTTTTTTTACGGTCTTACTATCCTCGCAGGAGGGAAGCGCCATGAAAAAGTTCATCTTCACCGCAGTACTTTGTCTGATAGTTGCCGTTTCATATGCGTATGGAAAGAATGGGCATGGCGGTGGCCGCTCCTCTGGTGGGTCTCGCACTTTCTCGACCGGACATCCCGGAGGGGGATATCACGGAGGCGGTGGAGGCCGTTGGTACGGCGGATACGTCCGTGGAGGCCACTATTACGGGGGGCATTATTATGGCGGCTACGGCAGGTATTACTACAGAGGCTATGCACCCAAAGGTGCCATATTCGGTGCTTTTCTCGGCGGACTCGTTATCGGAGGCGTGTACAGTCCGTTCTGGTGGCCTTTT
>Ga0335069_10009539_pt1 | contig 13817 bp, 14 predicted proteins | sample Lox_Sample_11_FD_206714 | JGI IMG/M metagenome (GOLD analysis project Ga0335069, IMG submission 206714) | Soil microbial communities from Loxahatchee National Wildlife Refuge, Florida, United States - Lox_Sample_1.1 | ecosystem: Environmental > Terrestrial > Soil > Wetlands | place: USA... | reverse complement strand
GGATGCTTCCTTGCCCTCGGGGGGCGCTGGCTCCACGCGCTGAGGCCGTTTTACGACTACGCGTGGTTCGTCGGATTCCTCGCTGCGGGCGGGCTCTACTGGCTCCTCATGCGCGTCCGGCCCCTCGAGGCGCCGGAAGGGGCGGCACGATGACGGTCGCGTGACGTGAAGCTGGACCCCGGCAGACGCCTCGGCCCGTACGAGGTTCTCGGCCCGATCGGGGCCGGAGGCATGGGCGAGGTGTACCGGGCCCGCGACACGCGCCTCGACCGCGACGTCGCGCTCAAGGTCGTCGCGGCGCGCCACGGCGAAGATCCCGGCGCCCTTCGCCGCTTCGCGCGGGAGGCGAAGATCGCCGCCCGCCTCACGCATCCGAACGTCTGCACGCTCTTCGACGCCGACACGGACGGCGAGGTCGCGTACTTCGTCATGGAGCTCCTCGAGGGCGAGACGCTCGCGGCCCGGATCGCCCGCGGCCCCATCCCGGAGGAGGACGCCCGCCAGATCGGGGCCGCCGTCGCGCGGGGGCTCGCCCGCGCCCACGAGCTCGGCTTCGTCCACCGCGACCTCAAGCCGCAGAACGTGTTCCTGACCTCGACGGGAGCGAAGATCCTGGACTTCGGTCTCGCCCGGTCCGGCCCGGCCGGAGCCGCCGAGGACCAGGAGACGGCCTCGCTTTTCACCGAGGCGGGGCGAGTCCTCGGCACCGTCGGCTACGTGTCGCCGGAGCAGGTGCGCGGCGAGGCTCCCGCGGCCGCCGGCGACCTCTGGGCGCTCGGCTGCGTCCTCTACGAGTGCATCGCGGGGCGGCGGACCTTCGCCGGCCGCAGCGCCCAGGAGACGTTCGCGGCCACGCTCACGAGTCCGCCGGACTGGAGCGCCCTGCCTCCCGGAGTCTCTCCCGCGACGCGCACGCTCCTCGAGCGCCTCCTGGAAAAGGACCCGGCGACGCGCCTCTCGGACGCTGCCGCCGTCGAGCGGGAGCTCTCGGGCGGGTCCGCACCCACCGCCCCGGCGATCGGTCCGGTCCCGCCTCGCCGGCGCTCGCTGGCCGCCGCCGTCGGTCTCGTCGCCGTGCTCTTCGTCGCCGCGGCGGCACTCTGGGTCTCTCGAAGGGAGCGCGGTCCGATCGGCTCGCTCGCCGTCCTGCCGTTCTCCAGCGCCGGGAGCGACGCCGAACTCGCCGGCCTCTGCGCCTCGCTGTCCGACTCGGTGATCTCGCGTGTCTCGCAGGCGCCGAACCTGCGGGTCATGGCCTCGAGCGCCGTCGCGCGGTTCGCGGGGGCGAACGCGGACCCGCTCCGGGCCGCGCGCGAGCTCGACGTGCGCGCCGTCCTGACAGGCCGCGCCGTGGGGAAGTCGGGCCGCGTCTCGATCACGACCGAGCTCGTGGACGCGCGGGACGGGCGCCACCTGTGGGGAGAGAGATACGAACGCCCTCTCGAGACCATCGCGGCGCTGCCCGCCGAGATCGCCTCCGCCGTCGCCGGCAAGCTTCGGCTTCCCCTCACGGCCGAGGACCAGGCGCGGCTCGCCCGGAAGGAGACGGATATCCGTGAGGCCTACGAGCTCTGGCTTCGGGGGCATCAGTGCTGGGGGAGCGGGCGGAGAGAAGCGGATCTGGAAAAGGCCCTCGGGTATTTCGAGAGGGCGCGCGACGCGGACCCCGGCTACGCGAAGGCCTGGACGGGCATCGCCGAGACGTGGGACGTCTTCGGCTACACGAACCGCCGTCCCGTTCCCGACGCCTACGAGAAGGCCAAGGCGGCGGCGCGCAAGGCCCTCGAGCTCGACCCCGACCTCGCGGACGCCCACGCGGTCCTCGCGCACGCGACGATGCTGACCGGCGATCCGCGCGCGGCGGAACGGGAGTTCAAGCGCGCCCTCGAGCTGGACGCGAACTCCCTGGACGCCCTCCACTGGTACTCGCACCTTCTCATGAACGAGAGACGCTGGGACGAATCGCTGGCCCTGAGCAAGCGTCTTGTCGAGCTCGACCCCCTCGGGTGGTGGAACGTCCACCTCGGCGAGCACTACCGCGCGAAGGGCGACCGCGCCCTCGCGCTCCAGCACTTCCGGCGCGCCGTCGATCTCGACCGCGACAACGCCGCCGCGCGCTGGCAGCTCGGCCGGGCGCTCCTCGAGGACGGACGGATCGACGAGGCCGTCTCTCAACTCGAGGAGGCGCGACGGCTCGACCCGGAGGCGATCGATACCCGGAAGACGCTCGCGGAGGCCTATGAAAGGGCCGGGCGCGTCGCGGACGCGGCGCGCCTGCGCGCGGTGGCCGGCCGGAAGCCCTAAGGCGCGGCCTTCGGCTCGAACGTCGCGTCGGGGAGATGCGCCTTCTCGTAGTCGAGATACTCGACGACCGTCTTTCCCGGCCGGAGCTCGTCCACGATCGTCATCTTCGAGAGCGAGAGGTTGCCCTTGACGACGCGGTACTCGTCGAACGTCGTCTCCTTCGCGGTCTTCCCCGAAGCCACGAGGAAGACGGCCTTGCGGTACAGGCCCTCCTTGTCGTCGATCCAGACGCGGGCGACGGGGTACGAGGGCGTCCTCCCCTTTCGCGCCGTCAGGCGCAGGACCGAGCACGCGAGGCCGTCCAGGACGTCCGCCCGCTCGAACGCGGCGTCGTAGTCGTCGGTGAAACGCGTCTTCGACATGTCGGCCGCCGAGAAGCCGCCCGCGAGGCGCTGGCTTTTCGGGATGCGGATCGGGTTCTTCGTGCCCGGGAGGACGAGCCAGGAGTCGTCGCCCTTCGAGACGACGGCCTTGCCCGCATTCGCGGCGTCGAGGAACGTCGCGCGCGAATCCCGTCCCTTCGCCTCGACGCGGAACGTCCCGGTCGACGGCGGCGCGTCCGGCCTCGTCGTCGTGACCCGCAGCGTGATCACGACTTCCGGCCACGCGTCCTTGACGCGCTCGGCGCGGCGCAGGAGCGCCGCGGGATCGTCCGCCGAAAGAGGGAAGAAGAGAATGCTGCTTAGAAAGAGAAGATCGGCCGGCGCGCGCGCGATCCGCCTCTGAACCATTCGAAGAATCTTCTCTTCTCTTCGTCTCTCTTCACACATGCCCGAGCGCCTCCACCGGGTTCAGCCGCGCGGCGCGGCGCGCGGGCCACCACGCGGCGACGAGGAGCGTGACCGACATGACGCCGAATCCGGCCCCGTAGGCGAGCGGGATGAAGTCGACGTGCAGGACGTTGCCGTGCGTGGCGCCGGGAGGCGGCGGCAGCATGATCCCCGAGGCGTTCAGCGCGGCCCTGAGAAGAAGCGACAGGACGGCTCCGATCCCCGAGCCGATGACCCCGAGAAGAATGCCCTCGAGGAGGAAGAGCGCGCGGACCGAGGAGCGTTCCATCCCGATCGCGAGGAGCGTCCCGATCTCGCGCGTGCGCTCGAAGACGGACATCGTCATCGTGTTCGCCGTCGCGAGGACGACGACGACGGCGAGGACGAGCCCCATGAAGAAGAAGATCGAGATGTAGAGGAGCCTGACCTGCTTGTAGAACGCCGCCGTGTCGAGCCACGTCTTCACGACGACGGGCCGCCCCGCCGCCGCGAGAGCCCTCGGCAGCTCCTCGGCCTCGCGCGCCGTGTCGCGGTCGTCCTTCAGGAGCACGACGACGGAGTTCGCCTTGCCCTCGGCCTTGAGGAGCCGCGCGGCCGCGCCGTACGGCATGAAGAGGATCCGGTCGTCAAGCTCCTTGATCGGGTAGCCGAGAACGGCCGCGACGGTCGCGTCGACGGCGTTGATCCCGCCGTCGGGCGTCGTCGTCATCACGGTGACGAGGTCGCCCGCCTTCGCGCCGATCGCACGCGAGAGGCCCGTGCCGAGCATGACCTCGTCCGCGTCGTTCCGGGAGAGGAACGCTCCCGAGACGACGGTGTCCGCGGCGAGCGAGGCCTGCTTCTCGAGCGCCGGGATCGTCCCCGTTCCGAGGTAGGCGGCGCTCTTGTCGCCCTTCACGACGAGGCCGAAGAACGACAGCTTCGGCATCGCCTGCACGATGCGCGTGTCCCGCGACAGGAGGCCCGCGAGGGCCGGCCAGTCGTCGAGGAGGATCGTCGCGGCTTCGTCGTCGGTCTTGCCGGCGGCGCGCGGGTCGAGGATGCGGAGGTGGCCGCCGACGCTCCGGATCGTCGCCCTCTTCAGCGACGAGAACGTCTGCGACACGAAGCCCGCCGTCATCGTCACGGCCACGAAGCCGACGACGACGATCGAGCCCGTCAGGAACGTGCGCCGGCCGTGGCGAAGGAGGTTTCGGGCGGCGAGGACGGCCCAACGGCTCACGCGCGCGCTCCCGCTGGGACGCGTTCGTCGGAGGCGATGCGCCCGTCGGAGAGGTGAATGCGGCGGTCCGCGCGCTCGACGATCCGGGGGTCGTGGCTCGAGAAAAGAAACGCGACCCGCCGCTCCTCGTGGATGCGCGCGAAAAGGTCGAGGAGCCGGCCGGCCGTCTCCGAGTCGAGCGAAGCGGTCGGCTCGTCCGCGAGGAGGAGCGCCGGCTCGCCGACGATCGCCCGCGCGACCGCGACCCTCTGGCGCTGGCCGCCCGAAAGCGCGTCCGGGCGCCGGCCCTCGAGGCCGCCGAGACCCACGTCGAGGAGCGCCGCGCGGGCCCGCGACCGGCACTCATGCTCCGGGAGCCTGCGGATCCAGAGCGCGAGCGCGACGTTCTCCTCGGCCGAGAGGACCGGCACGAGTTGGTGCGCCTGGAAGACGAAGCCGAGCCTCTCGCGCCGGAGACGCGCGCGGCCGCGCTCGTCGAGCGCGGAAACGTCCGCTCCTTCGAAGACGAGCGTCCCGGCGTCCGGCGTGTCGAGGAGGCCGAGGAGGTTCAGGAGCGTCGTCTTTCCGCTCCCGGACGGCCCCGCGATCACCGCGAAGGCGTCCTTCTCGAGCGTGAGCGTCGCGCCCTGGACGCCGACGACTCGTTCGTCGCCGAGGCGGTAGGTCTTCGTGAGAGCGCGGGCCTCGAGGATCGGCACCGGCGGAGTATAGGGAACGCCCGCTTCAGCGGGCCGCGGCTTTGCGCAGGTCCTCGATCACTTCCGGCGGCTCCCAGTCGTTCCCGCGCCGGATCGAGAGCACCTTTCCGTCCGGCCCGATCACGGCGGTCGCGAGACTGTGAACGTACTGGTCGCCGGACTTCAGGTACGTGAGGCCGAAGAACGTCGCGAACTCCTTGATGTGCTCGGGCGTCCCGGTCGCGAACTTCCAGTGCGCCGGCGCGACGCCCTTGACGCCTTTCAGGAACCGTTCCCGGTACTCCCGGAGGATCTCCGGGGTGTCGTGCTCGGGGTCGAAGCTCACGGAAAGGAGCTGCGTTTTCGCGTAGAGGGCGGGCTCCTTCGCGAGCGCGGCCTCCATCTCCGCGAACTGGGCGTTCATGCGCGGGCAGAACTCGGGCAGCGGACAGCGCGTGAAGATGAACGTGAGCGCGACGGCCTTGCCCTTGAAATCCGCGAGGGACACCGGCTTGCCGTCCTGGCCGATGAGCTGCGTGACGGGGGCGGCGTCGCCCGGCTTGCCGTACGGCCCCTGCTCGGGGATCACCTGCGTAGCCACGGGCGCGCCGTGGCGGGAGACGACGATGCCCTCGAGATGTGACGACTTCTCCCCGACGACGAGCTTCGCCTCGATCTCGTCCCCGGGGCGCAGCTCGGCGAGCATCTTCGGCTCGGCGACGCTGAACGGCATCGTCATCGCGTCCATGTAACCCGGGATCTCCTGGTGGCGGACGATCACCTTGGAGGCGACGGAGTCCACCGAGACGACGACGCCCTTCAGCGGATAGGGCTTTTCCGCGGCGGGCGTCGCAGCTTTCGGCGCCTCCGACCGGCCGCACCCGAGCGCGGCGGCGAGCGAGACGGCGAGGACGAATTTCCTCACCATCCGAGCACCATCGCGAAGACGAGCGGGGCGACGATCGCCGCGTCCGACTCGATGATGAACTTCGGCGTCGATCCCGCGAGCTTCCCCCACGTGATCTTCTCGTTCGGGACGGCACCCGAGTAGCTGCCGTAGCTCGTCGTGGAGTCGCTGATCTGGCAGAAGTACGCCCAGAGCGGGATCCCCTCGCGGCGGAGGTCCTGGTGCAGCATCGGGACGACGCAGATCGGGAAGTCGCCCGCGATGCCGCCGCCGATCTGGAAGAAGCCGACGGGCGTCTTCGGCGCGGTCTTCGTGTACCACTCGGCGAGGGCCTGCATGTACTCGATGCCGGTCCGCACCGTGTGGACGTTCTTCACGTCGCCTTCCATGCAGTGAGCCGCGAAGATGTTCCCGAGCGTCGAGTCTTCCCAGCCCGGGACGAAGATCGGGAGGCTCTTCTGGGCGGCCGCGAGGAGCCACGAGTCCTTCGGGTCGATCTGGTAGTGCTCCTTCAACTTCCCCGACAGGAGGATCCGGTAGAGGAACTCGTGCGGAAAGCGGCGCTCGCCGGCGCGGTCGGCCGCCTGCCACTCCTCGAGAACGGCCTTCTCGATCCGGCGGATCGCCTCCTCCTCCGGGATGCACGTGTCCGTGACGCGGTTGAGGTGCTTGCCGTGGAGAGCCTCCTCCTCGGCCGGGCTGAGCTGCCGGTAGTGCGGGATCCTCACGTAGTGGTCGTGCGCGACGAGGTTGAAGACGTCTTCCTCGAGGTTCGCGCCCGTGCACGTGATCGCGTGGATCTTGTCCTGCCGGATCATCTCGGCCAGCGAGAGGCCGATCTCGGCCGTGGACATCGCGCCCGCCATCGTCAGGAACATTTTTCCTCCGCCCTTCAGGAGGCCGTTCCAGGCCTCGGCCGCGTCCACGACCGTCGCGGCGTTGAAGTGGCGGAAATGGTGCTTCACGAAGGAAGTGATCGTCATAGGGCCGGAGCATAGGAAGAAGACGCGGCGGCGACAAGCGCGAATCCCGTAGGATCGGGGGGTGAGCTCAGAGACTCTGCTCGTCACCGGGGCGGCCGGGTTCATCGGCGCCCGCTTCGTCGAATCCTGCAACGCCCGCGGCATCCCCGTCGTGAGCGTGGACCGGCGTGAGACGTTCACGTCGCGCCCGGAGCACGGGCGCCTCGACTTCGGGACGGTCCTCGACATCGAGGAGCTTGCGGGCTGGCTGAAGAGCGGCCGGCCGGACCTCGCCGGCATCGTCCACATGGGAGCGATCTCCGCGACGACCGAGCTCGACGAGGGCCTCCTCAAGCGCCTGAACGTCGACTACTCGAAGAACCTCTGGAACGAGGCCCGGCGCCTCGGGCTCCCGCTTGTCTACGCGTCGAGCGCGGCCGTCTACGGGGACGGGGCCCTCGGGTTCGACGACGACGATGCGCTCGTCTCGCGTTTCAAGCCGCTGAACCCCTACGGCGAATCGAAGAGGCGCTTCGACCTCTGGGCGCTCGAGGAGGCCGCCGCCGGCCGGACGCCGCCCGCGTGGGCCGGCTTCCGCTTCTTCAACGTCTACGGCTATGGCGAGCGGCACAAGGGGTCGATGGCCAGCGTCGTCCTCCACGGGTACGACCAGGTCAAGGCGAAGGGCCAGATCCGCCTCTTCCGGTCCCACCGGGACGGCGTCGCCAACGGCCACCAGTCGCGCGACTTCGTCGACGTCTCGGACACGGTCGAGGCGATGTGGTTCGCGCTCAAGCGCCCGATTCCGTCCGGAATCTTCAACGTCGGGACCGGAAAGGCCCGCACGTTCCTCGACCTCGCGAGGGCCGTCTTCGCCTCGCTCGGCGTCGAGGAGCGGATCGAGTTCGTGGACACGCCGCCCGGCATCCGGGAGCGCTACCAGTACTTCACGGAGGCGAAGATGGCCCGACTGAGGGCGCAGGGCTTCGCAAAGAAGCCGGTCGCCCTCGAGGACGGCGTCGACTGGTACGTCCGCCGCCTCGAGAGCGAGAGGGCGTGACCGGCGCGTGGATCGCACAGGGACTTCATGCGTGCCCGATGGCGATTCGCTCCGCCTCGCGCTTCAGGTCGTTCGCGTAGGCCTCAAAAATCGGACGAAAGTCCGGCAGCATGCGTTTGGTGAGCGCAAAGAAGACGCCGGAGAAGCGCTCCTTCATGGTGAAGTTCGTTGAAGCATCGCCGCTGGGGTCGAGCAGGAACGTGCGAACGCCTTTGAAAACAGGAGCAAAGCCGTCGCTCCAGATCATGCGCCGCGCGGGCACGATCCCCGAAACCGTCGGGGTGAACGTACGGCTCGTGCCCGGTACGTGAAGTCGAAGGCGCGCGCCTTCGCGAATCTGCCCTTCGACGCTTGTAACGGTGGAGTTCCAATGCGAGAAACCGCTGGCGTCGGTCAAGAGGCCCCACACGATCTCCGCGCGCGCCCGAATGTTGATCTCCACCGTGCACGTCATCACGAGAAGGCTTCCGGTCTGCGTGTAGTCGCCAGCTGCAGCCTCGCTCATTCGTCGATCGCCTCCAATCCAAGGCGCCGCATGTCCAAGTGCGCTTCGTTTTACCGCCCCTTCGGTCTCCATTCCGGTACGGTCGTCGGCCCCGCGCGCTCTCTATCACGGCGCGCTGCCTCGTAAGCGGCCACCGCCCCGCTGATCTGGCGTCGTTTCACTTCCGGTATGACCTGGATGAACACGGCGACGACCACGCCGGTCCAGAGGGACCAACCGAGCGCGTGGAGGAGGTCGGCCAGGAGTCCGAGTAGCCCGCGCGGCGCAGAGGCCAGCAGGGCGTATCCACCGACATGAGCAGCCAGACCGACCACGAGTCCCACGACAAGGCTCTGGTGCAGAAGGCGCTGCCCCAGGACGTATCCTTGTTTCAGCTCGGTCGCGTGCTCGTCCATCCACGTGAGCGACCACTCATCAGTGAACGTGGGTGGAAGGCTCTTCGGTTCCTGCGATTCCTCTCCTCCGGTCATGAGTAAGCCTCCGGCGGGAGTTCGCTCACTTGTAAGCGAGTCCTCCGCAGAGATCGGCAAGCAAACAGCATTCCCCCCGCTGTTCTCGATTCGCTCTGGTCCGGCCTTTAGCGCCGGCTCGTGACGCGCCCGTTCCGGACGTCCTGGATCAGGCAGCGCCGCGCGCCGTTCCCGACTCAGGCCTTCGGCAGGTTCTTCGCCGCGAAGTCCCAGTTCAGGAGGTTGTCGACGACGGCGGCGACGTAGTCCTTCCGCCTGTTCTGGTAGTCGAGGTAGTAGGCGTGCTCCCAGACGTCGAGCGTGAGGAGCGGCGTCGCCGACGTCGTGAGCGGCGTTTCCGCGTTCGGCGTCTTGACGACCTTCAGCTTCCCGCCCTCGGCGACGAGCCACGCCCAGCCGCTCCCGAACTGCCCCATCGCGGCGGCCGAGAACTGCTTGACGAACTCCTCGTGGCTCCCGAACGAGGCGCCGATGAGGTCGGCGATCTCCTTCGGGGCCTTCGCGTCGCTCTTCGGACGGAGGCTGTTCCAGTAGAACGTGTGGTTCCAGATCTGGGCCGCGTTGTTGAAGACGGCCGCCTGGTCGGCCTTCCCCGCCGAGCCCTTCACGATCGCCTCGAGCGGGAGGTCGGCCTCGGGCTTTCCGGCCACGAGATTGTTGAGGTTGTCGACGTACGCCTTGTGGTGCTTGCCGTAGTGGAAGCCGATCGTGTTCTTCGAGATGAAGGGCTCGAGGGCGTTCTCGGCCCACGGCAGCGCCGGAAGCGTGATCGGCGTGGCGCCGCTCGCGATCGCGGGCGAGGCGACGTCCTTGAGCGCCATGCTCGCCGCGGCCACGGCGGCCGTCTTGACGAAATCGCGGCGGTCGTTCTTCTGATCGGTCATGGGAGTCCTCCGAGGCGCCATTCTGCTCCTGCTACCCTTCCGGCGTGGGTCCGCGCGCTCCGAAAGCCCCGCTTCACGCCAACCAAATGGACTTGCGCCGGGCCGGCCTGCGGATCACGCCGGCACGGCTCGCCGTCCTCGCGGCCCTCCGCGGGCGGACGGCGCCCGCGAGCCACGCGGACCTCGCGTCCGTCCTCGGAAGCGCCGTCCCGGACCGGGCGACCGTCTACCGGAACCTCGTCGAGCTCGTGAAGGCCGGCCTCGCGCGGCGCCGGGATCTCGGCGACCACGTCTGGCGGTTCGAGGCGTCCGGCGCGCGCCCGGGCGGCAAGGAGCATCCGCACTTCCTTTGCACGGCGTGCGGCTCGCTCACGTGCCTCGACACGCTCAGGGTCTCGCTCCGCCGCGGCACGCGCGTTCCGCGCGCGCTGCGGGACGACGCTGTGGAAATCCTCGTCAAGGGGCTCTGCGACGACTGCCAGGCGAAGAGGGACCGAAGAGAATAAGGAGATCTCTTAGAAGGTGAAGAGGGCCGGGCGCCCCTCGCGTGGCCGGTCCCGGCCAGCCTCTTAACCATTCGAAGAAATTCTTCGTATTCTCCTTCCATGAAGAGAGCCCCTGCCGCGCTGGTCGCCGTTCTCCTCGCCGGATTTCTTTCGTCCCTCCCCGCCCCCGCCCAGAGCTTTGCGGTCGAGAAGTACAAGCTCCCGAACGGGATGACGGTGATCCTCTACCCGGATCACACGCTGCCCGTCGCGACCATCAACACCTGGTACCGCGTCGGCAGCAAGGACGAGCCCGCGCACCGGAGCGGATTCGCGCACCTTTTCGAGCACCTCATGTTCATGGGCACCGAGCGCGTCCCGAACGGCGAGTTCGACCGGATCATGGAGGCCTCGGGGGGCTCGAGCAACGCCACGACCGTCGCGGACGGCACGCACTACTACTCGTCGGGACCCGCCTCGCTCCTGCCGACGCTCCTCTGGCTGGACGCCGACCGCCTCGAGGACCTGCCGCGCGCGATGGACCAGAAAAAAGTCGACCTCCAGCGCGACGTCGTCCTGAACGAGATGCGCCAGAGCTACGAGAACCAGCCCTACGGCCGGGCCGACCTCGCGATCCAGCAGCTCCTCTATCCCCCGTCCCACCCCTACCACTTTCCGACGATCGGGACCGCCGAGGACCTGAAGGCGGTCGTCGCGACCGACGTGAAGGACTTCTTCGCGACGTTCTACGTCCCGAACAACGCGAGCCTCGTCGTCGCGGGCGACTTCGACCCCGCAGTGGTCAAGCCGCTCGTCGCGAGCCTCTTCGGGACGCTGCCGCGCGGCGGCGAGCCCCCGCGCAAGACCTTCTCCCCCGTGCGGCTCGACGGCGTGAAGCGCGGCGCGATGTACGACAAGGTGCAGCTTCCGCTCGTCTCCTTCGCGTACCACACGCCGCCCGCGATGACGCAGGGCGACGCCGAGTGCGACCTCATCGCATCCGTTCTCGCCGACGGCAAGAGCAGCCGCCTCTACAAGCGGCTCGTCATCGACGACAAGATCGCGTCGTCCGTCTCGGCCTCGAACAACAGCCAGGCCCTCGGGTCGTACCTGCGCATCGACGTCCAGGCGCGGGCGGACGCGGACCTCGGACGCGTCGAGAAGACGGTGGACGAGGAGATCGCGCGCTTCCTGAAGGACGGACCGAACCCCGGCGAGCTCGCCCAGCGCAAGGAGACCACGGAGCTCTCGAAGCTCGCGGCGCTCCAGCGGCTCGAGACGCGCGCGGACCTCTTGAACTTCTACGAGGACGCCTGGGGCGACCCGAATGGCTTCAAGCGCGACCTCGACCGCTACCGCAGCGCGACGCCCGCCTCGGTTCTCGCGACCGCGAAGCAGGTCCTGACGCCGGACGCCCGCGTCGTTTTCCGTGTCCTGCCGGAGCAGGGCAAGCGCGCCCCCTCCGCCCGCGACACGCGGCCAAAGGACGGCCCGCCGGTCGCGTTCCGCCCGACCTCGCCCGAGCGATTCAAGCTCGCCAACGGGATCCCCGTGGAGCTCTGGAAGACCCCGGACCTCCCGCTCACGCGCGTTGCGGCCGTGTTCCGCCCCGAAGGGGCGCTGGACGGCTCCGCCGAGCGGGCGGGCCTCGCGTCGTTCATGGCCGGGATGCTCGACGAGGGCGCGGGTGCGCGTGACGCGCTCGCGTTCGGCGAGGCCGTCGCGGCCCTCGGCGGGAGCTTCTCCACCGGCGCATCGCGGCGGGCCGTGCACGTGGGCCTCACGATCCTCTCGCGCAACTTCGACAAGGGCCTGCCGCTCCTCGCGGACGCGATCCTCCGGCCGCGCTTCGAGGTTCGGGATTTCGACCGCGTGAAGCGGCTTACGCTCGACGAGATCGCGCAGTCGGAGGACGACGCGCCGGCCGTGGCCGACCGGGTCGCGGCGCGCGCCCTCTTCGGCGAGAGCCACCCCTACGCCTGGCCGGAGGACGGAACGGCCGCCTCCGTCGACGCAATCACGCTCGAGGGCGTGAAGTCAGCCCACGCGGCGCTCGTGAGGCCGGAGACCGCGACGCTCCTCGTCGCAAGCAGCCTGCCGGCCGCCGACGTCAAGGCGGCGCTCGAGAGCGCCTTCGGCGCCTGGAAGGCTTCGTCCCCGGCGCCGAAGCTCGCCGCGGTCCCCGCGGCCTATGCGCCCGCCGGGAAAGGGCTCCGCGTCTATCTCGTGGACCGGACCGATGCGCCCCAGACGAGCGTGCGCTTCCTCGCGCCGGCGCCGCGCTTTTCGGACGCCTCCCGCGTTCCGTTGCGCCTGCTCGGGACGGTTCTCGGCGGCAGCTTCACGAGCCGCCTGAACCTGAACCTGCGCGAAAAGCACGGGTACACGTACGGCGCGGGCGCCCGGTTCTCGGCCGGCCCTGTTCTCGGCACGTTCACGGCGGGGGCGGAGGTCACGGCGAAGGAAACCGGCCCGGCCGTGAAGGAGTTCCTGGCCGAGTTCGCGCGGATCTCGACGGGCGACGTGTCGGACGCGGAGACCGAGAAGGCGCGCGGCCTCGTGAAGAACGACGCCGTCGGGGCGTTCTCGGGCCTCTCGGGAATCGTCGGGACCGCGACTGCCTACGTCGAGGTCGGCGCGCCGTTCGAGACGCTCGCCGAGGACCTCGCCGCGATGGCGAAGACGCCCGCCGCGGCGCTCAACGCGCTCGCGAAGACGGCCATCCCGCTCGACAGGGCCGTCCTCGTCCTCGTCGGCGACAAGGCGACGATCCTTCCCGAGCTCAAGGAAGCCGGCCTGCCGGCGCCGGTCGAAGTGGACAGCTGGGGGGAGAAAAAGGAGAAGAAGGATTAAGAGTTCTTAGAAGGTGAAGAGGGCGGGGCGACCTTTCGCGCACGCGAGAGACGTGTCGCGCAGGCCGCTGCACACCAAGAAGAAGGGCGCCGTTGCGGATGCTCCGGCGCCCATTGACCTTCTAAGAAAATCCGAATCCGGATCTTCGTCTTCGCGTCTTCGTCCGAAGCCTAGATCTTCGACTCCTTGAACGGGACGTGCTTGCGCACCTTGGGGTCGTACTTACTCACTTCCATCTTGTCCTGATGGATCTTCTTGTTCTTCGAGATCGTGTAGAAGTACCCGGTGCCCGCCGTCGAGACGAGCTTGATCTTTTCGCGCATCGGTTAGACCTTCTTCCCTTCGCGCCGCATGCCGGCGACGACGGCGTCGATGCCCTTCTTGTCGATCGTCCGGAGGGCAGCCGTCGACACGCGCAGGCGCACCCAGCGGCCTTCGCTCTCGACCCAGAAACGCTGCGTCCGCAGGTTCGGCTTGAAGAGGCGCTTCGTCTTGTTGTTGGCGTGCGACACCTTGTTGCCAGACGTCGCCCGCTTTCCCGTGACTTGACAGATTCCGGACATCTCGAAACTCCTTCGACCCAGAGCCCTTGATCCTACCAAAACTCCCGTGCTCCCGCAAACCGCTGGAATCGCGCGGCTTGCCGGTTCAGCGGGGCACGACGACGAGGATCTCGAAAGACCCGGGCACGATCGGCGGTCGCGGGTGCGGGACTTCG
>Ga0335069_10009537_pt1 | contig 13819 bp, 9 predicted proteins | sample Lox_Sample_11_FD_206714 | JGI IMG/M metagenome (GOLD analysis project Ga0335069, IMG submission 206714) | Soil microbial communities from Loxahatchee National Wildlife Refuge, Florida, United States - Lox_Sample_1.1 | ecosystem: Environmental > Terrestrial > Soil > Wetlands | place: USA: Florida... | reverse complement strand
GCGCCACCACCCCGCGCTGCGCGCCGACGCGGCCGGCGTGCACGGCGGCGATCACGCCGGCGCGCGCGTCGGCCAGCAACACCGGCACGCAGTCGGCGGTCACCACCGCCAGCGCCAGCCGCGGTGTGCCGGTGACCAACGCGTCGGTGCCTGCCCCGCCGCCGACGGCGGCACTCTGCGGGCCGTCGACCGCCTCGACCCGGTCACCGTGGACCTGGTTCATCCACACCACCCGGTCGGCGCCCAGCCCGATCGCGGCGGCCAGCCGCTTCCGGTTGGCGGCCACCGCCGCCGGGTCGTCGCCGACGTGGTCGCCGAGGTTGAAGGTGTCGAACGGCGGCGCCGAGACACCTCCCGCGCGAGTGGTGGTCACCCGCCGAATGCGAACGCTCACGTGACCAGTATCCGGAGCGCACCGCCTGCCAGAGGGCAACGCCACCCGGACGCGGCCGGTTTGTCGCGCACTGGCAAGCAAATCGAGACCCTTAGCGGCGCATGAACGGCGGCACGTCGACGTCATCGTCGTCGCCGCCGATGTTCAGCGTCGAACCGTTGGTGTGAATCGGGACACTGACGGCGTCGACGGGCTCGAACAGCGTCGAGCTGAGCTTGCCGGCCTTGGCCGACTCGATGCGGTGCGCGCCGACCTTTTCGTCGGCGCCGCCCCCGATGACCGGCTTGCGACCCGGTCCCGTGGCGTCGAAGCCCGCCGCGATGACGGTGACCCGCACCTCGTCGCCCAGCGAGTCGTCGATCACGGTGCCGAAGATGATGTTGGCGTCCTGATGTGCGGCGTCCTGCACCAGCGAAGCCGCCTCGTTGATCTCGAACAGGCCCAGGTCGCTGCCGCCGGCGATCGACATCAGCACGCCCCGCGCGCCCTCCATCGACGCCTCCAGCAGCGGCGAGTTGATGGCGATCTCGGCGGCCTTGAGCGACCGGCCCTCGCCGCGCGCCGCGCCGATGCCCATCAACGCGGTGCCGGCGCCGGACATGATGCCCTTGACGTCGGCGAAGTCGACGTTGATCAGGCCCGGGGTGGTGATCAGGTCGGTGATGCCCTGCACGCCGTTGAGCAGCACCTCGTCGGCGCTGCGGAACGCGTCCATCAGCGACACCGCGGCGTCGCCCATCTGCAGCAGCCGGTCGTTGGGGATCACGATGAGGGTGTCGCAGCTCTCGCGCAGCGCGGCGATGCCGCTTTCGGCCTGATTGCCCCGCCGCTTGCCCTCGAAGGAGAACGGCCGGGTGACCACGCCGACGGTCAGCGCGCCCAGCTTGCGGGCGATGCTGGCGACGACGGGCGCCCCGCCGGTGCCGGTGCCGCCCCCCTCGCCGGCGGTGACGAACACCATGTCCGCCCCGCGCAGCAGCTCTTCGATCTCGTCCTTGGCGTCCTCGGCGGCCTTACGCCCGACCTCCGGGTCCGCTCCGGCGCCCAACCCGCGGGTGGAGTCGCGGCCGACGTCGAGCTTGACGTCGGCGTCGCTCATCAACAGCGCCTGGGCGTCGGTGTTGATCGCGATGAACTCCACCCCCTTGAGGCCCTGTTCGATCATCCGGTTGACGGCGTTGACGCCGCCGCCACCGATACCCACAACCTTGATGACGGCCAAGTAGTTGTGCGGGGGGGTCATCATTCGTCTTCCTCCCTGGTGGGACTCGGTGTGTCGGCCTGGCAAACCCTCAACCTCAACCATAGAGTTAGAGTTATGTCAAGTTGTTCCGCGCAAACAGAACGGTATGGGTAGTCCGCGCGCTTATCCCGCAGGCGCGCCGAGGCGCGGCACGCAAATTTTTCCGTCGCGAGCGTCACGCCGGCGTGACGTTCGCCGTCGAGCGTCACGCCAGCCTGACCCTCGACGGAGTGGGGCGGGCCCGAAACCTACTTGACGGTCGGCAGATCGGGGCTCGACACGTCGTAGGTCTTGCCGGGCTGCGTCAACAGCCCGGCCAGCTTTTCGGCCTTCTCCTCGGTGCGGTCGGTGGTCCCCCAGATCACCACCCGCCCGTCGCCCAGCGTCAGGGTGATCGAGGCCACCGACGGGGCCGCGATCCGGCTCACCTGGCCGGCGACCTCGGGGCGCAGCGCGGTCAGCACCTGCAGCGCGGCCTTGGTCGCCGGGTCGTTCGGTCCGGGATTGGCCACATCGATGTAGGGCAGCGCCGGTGGCGGCGGCGCGGTCGCGAAGTCCACGCCGTCGCGGTCGAACAGGTGCGGCCCGTCCGGAAAGTCCTTCACCGCCAACGGGACTCGCTCGACGATGGTGATGCGCAGGGCCGACGGGTACTGGCGCTGCACCCGGGCGCTGGCCACCCGCCGGATCGCCGCCACGCGCTCGGCGACCTGGTTGGTGTTGATCTGCAGCAGCGGCGTCCCGGGCCGCACCCGCGCGGCGTCGAGCACCTCCTCGCGCGTCACCGTTCCGATCCCGGTGACGACGATGTTGCGTGCCGACATCGCCGGCGTGAAATAGAGGATGAGCCCGAGGCCGACGCCGACGATGGCCACTATCACGCTGGCCAGCAGCATCTTCAGGCCCCGCACGACGCCGCGTGCGACCGGTTTGGGCTGGTTGACGATGCGACCGCTGGCCCGGCGCTTGGCCTCGCGGCGAGCTTCCTCGATGGCCCGGGCGCGGGCCTGCGCGGCGCGGCGCTCGGCTCGCTCGCGGCGGGCCCGCCGGCGCGGCCCTTCGAATTCGGCCTGGTCAGCCTGCGGCTCTTCGTCGGGCGCCCCCGTCGCGATCGGTTCGGTGATCACGCCGTCGGCGGGCTCGGGGTCGCCCGGCGTGGGCTCCTTCGGCCCGGTCATCGCGGGATCCCCGGGCTGCCCGGGGCGCTGCGGTTGGCCCGCACCCGCAGCGCGGTCACGATCTCGGGACCCAGCAGGGTCACGTCGCCCGCGCCCATCGTGACGACGACGTCCCCGGGGCCCGCGGCCGCGGCGACCTGCTCGGCGACCGCCGAGAAGTCCGGGAGGTAACGCACCGGCACGCTGACGTGCTCGGCGACGCTGGCCCCGCTGACACCGGTGAGCGGTTGTTCGCGGGCGCCGTAGACGTCGAGGACGAACACTTCGTCGGCGGCATCCAGCGCGCGGCCGAACTCGGCAGCGAAAGTCTTTGTGCGCGAATACAAGTGGGGCTGAAATACCACGATGCAACGACCGCCGAGACCGCTGCCGCTCTGCTCGAGAGCCGCGCGAACCGCCGCCAGGGTGGCGCTGATCTCGGTGGGGTGGTGGGCGTAGTCGTCGAACACCCGCACCGTTCCCGACGTTCCGACCAGTTCGAATCGGCGGCGCACCCCCTCGAATCCGGCCAGCCCGTCGAGCACCTGATCGGCCGACGCGCCGATCTCGATCGCCCCCAGCAGCGCGCCCAGCGCGTTGAGCGCCATGTGCCGGCCGGGCACCGACAGCCGCATCACCCGCGGACGGGGTTCTGCGGCAAGTTGGATGTGGGCGACCGCCTCGGTGCCCTGTTGGTCCCACGACAACAGGGTGGCGGCCAACGGGGCACCCGGCCGGTCCGCCGAGCCGTAGCGCAGCACCCGGATGCCCAGCTCGGCGGTGCGTTCGGCCAGCGCCGCCGCCCCCGGGTCGTCGGTGCACACGACGAGCGCCCCGCCGGGGGCGAGCCGCTCCACGAAGGAGTCGAACACCTCGACGTAGGCGTCGGCGCTGCCGTAGAAGTCCAGGTGATCGGTCTCGATGTTGGTGACCACCGCGACGTTGGGCGTGTACTCCAGCAGCGAGCCGTCGCTTTCGTCGGCCTCGGCCACGAAGCAGTCGCCGCTGCCGTGGTGGGCGTTGGTGCCGGCCTCCCCCAGGTCGCCGCCGACCGCGAACGACGGGTCCCGCCCGCAGTGCTGCAGGGCGACGATCAGCATCGACGTCGTCGTCGTCTTGCCATGCGTGCCGGTGACCATCAGCGTGGTGCGCCCGGCCATCAGCTTGGCCAGGACGGCCGGTCGCAAGAGCACCGGGATGCCGCGCCGCCGCGCCTCGACCAGCTCGGGGTTGGTCTTCGGGATGGCGGCGTGGGTGGTGATGACCGCAGTGACGCCGCCGGGCAACTGATCCAGCGACGACGCGTCGTGGCCGACCCGGATCTGCGCGCCCCGGGCCCGCAGCGCGTGCAGACCGCGCGACTCCTTGGCGTCGGACCCGGACACCAGCCCGCCCCGGTCCAGCAGGATGCGGGCAATGCCCGACATCCCGGCTCCGCCGATGCCGACCATGTGCACCCTCTGTAACTCAGGGGGCAGCTCGGGCGGCGACTGCTCGGCGTTCACGGGTTTCTCCCGGGCGCCGCGCGGCCGAACCGGGCCTGTCGCGCGATGTCCAGCGCCGCCTGGGCCACCCGGCGCGCCGCGTCGGGGTGTCCCACGCGCGCGGCGGCCGCCGTCATCGCCGCCAGCCGCGGCGGGTCGGTGAGCAGGCCGGCCACCTCGCGGGCGACCAGGGCCGGCGTCAGGGCGGCGTCGGCGACGAGCATGCCGCCGCCGGCGTTGACCACCGGCAACGCGTTGAGCCGCTGCTCGCCGTTGCCGATCGGCAGCGGCACGTAGATGGCCGGCAGGCCGACGGCCGAGACCTCGGCGACCGTCATCGCCCCGGACCGGCAGATCGCCAGGTCGGCGGCGGCGTAGGCCAGGTCCATCCGGTCGAGGTAGGGCACCGCGACGTAGGGCGGGTCGCCGGGTGCCGGCTCACGCAGGTCGAGGGTGTTCTTGGGCCCGTGCGCGTGCAGCACGCTCACGCCCGCCGCGGCCAGGTCGGCGGCCGCCCCGGACACGGCCCGGTTGAGCGAGACGGCGCCCTGCGAGCCGCCGAACACCAGCAGCACCCGCGCGTCGTCGGCGAAGCCGAAGTGCCGGCGCGCTTCGGCGCGCAACGCCGCGCGGTCGAGCGCCGTGAGGGTCGCCCGGATCGGCACGCCGACCACCTCGGCGCGCGGCAGGCCGCAGCCCGGCACCGCCGAGAGCACCCGGTCGGCGCCGCGGGCGCCGACGCGGTTGGCCAGCCCGGCACGGGCGTTGGCCTCGTGGATCACCACGGGGACGCGACGCCTTGAACGTGGGAGCGCGAGCGCGCCGCCCGCGGCCAGGTAGGCCGGCACCGCCACGTACCCGCCGAAGCCGATCACCACGTCGGCGTCGACGGCGTCGAGCACCGCGCGGGCCTCTCGGACGGCCCGCCACACCCTGGGCGGGAGCCGCGCCAGGTCACCGTTGGGCTTGCGGGGCAGCGGCACCGGCGTGATCAGCTCGAGGTGATAGCCCCGCTCGGGAACCAACCGGGTCTCCAGCCCGCGCCGGGTGCCCAGCGCGGTGATCCGGACCCGGGGATCCAGCGCGCTGAGCGCGTCGGCGACGGCCATCGCGGGCTCGACGTGACCGGCCGTGCCGCCGCCGGCGAGCACGACGGACAGGGAATCACGCGACGAGGTGGAATTTACCGATGATGCAGCACCGGCGGGCGAGGGGTTTCCCCCCAGCCCGCCGGCCGGCTGTTTGATCGTGCCGTTCACCCGTAACGCTGACCTTCCAATGCGCGTGCCCGCCGTGTCGGACGCTGACCGCCGTACCGCCGGCCAGATCCATGATGCCCTCCCCGCACCCGCGCGGCGCCCCCAGACTGGCGCGCCGCCGGCCGCAGCGGCTTGTCGGGGTTGCGCGACGCCTTCCGGGCCGGCACCTTGGGGCCGTTCCGGGGCGCCGGTGCGCCCACCTGCTTGCGGTCGCGGAACGCCTCGATGCGGCTCGGCACATACGGCCGCGGCAGCGGCAGCCGCAGCAGCTGGTTCACCTTGTCGTCACGCCCCGCCCGCAGCGCGGCCACCGCCTCGGGTTCGTGCCGGGCCGCGTTGGCCATGATGCCGATCATGAATAGCGTTGCGGCCGTTGATGTTCCGCCTGCGGAGATGAGTGGCAGCTGCAGGCCGGTGACCGGAAGCACGCCGATCACGTAGCCGATGTTGATGAACGCCTGGCCGAGGATCCACATGGTCGTGGTGGCGGTCACCAACCGCAGGAAGGGGTCGGCCGACCGGCGCGCGATCCGCATCCCGGTGTAGGCGAACAGCCCGAAGAGGGCCAGCAGCCCGAACGCGCCGACGAAGCCCAGCTCCTCGCCGATGATGGCGAAGATGAAGTCGTTGTGGGCGTTGGGCAGGTAGTTCCACTTGGCCACGCCCTGGCCGAGGCCATCGCCGAAGATGCCGCCGTGGGCCAGGGCGAACTTGGCCTGCCGGGCCTGGTAGCCGGTGTCCTGCGGGTCGTTCTCGGGGTTGATCCAGGACCGCACCCGGTCCGAGCGGTATCCGGCCGACATCGCCAGGACCGCGCCGGCCATGAAGACGGCCAACAGCGACGTGACGAAGACGCGCAGCGGCAGCCCGGCATACCAGAGCAGGGCCAGCAGGATGATGCCCAGCGACACCGTCTGGCCGAGGTCGGGCTGGGCAACGATCAGCGCCAGCGCGATGACCGCGGCCGGGACCAGCGGGATCAGCATCTCGCGCAGCGAGGCCCGCTCCATGCGCCGGGCCGCCAGCAGGTGCGCGCCCCAGATGGCGAAGGCGATCTTCGCAAGCTCGGAGGGCTGCATCGAGAAGCCGGCGATCACGAACCATTTGCGGGAGCCGTTGGCCAGGTTGCCGATCCCGGGAACCAGCACGAGGACCAGCAGGATGATGGTGACGAGGTAGCCGGTGAAGGCGACGCGCCGGATGAACTGCACCGACACCCGCATCGCGACGTAGGCCGCGATCAGCCCGATGACCGTCCACAACACCTGCTTGGCGAAGATCACCCAGGCCGACCCGTCGGCGTCGTAGGAGCGCACGCCTGAGGCGGACAGCACCATGATCAGACCGAGCGTCGTCAGCAACCCGGTGACCGCGATGATCAGGTGAAACGAGGTCATCGGCCGGCCCAGCCAGGCCCCGAACCGGGTGCGCAGACCGCCCGGCACGGCGGCGAGCCTGGCCCTGGCGGCGGCCGGGGGCTTGGCGTCCGCCGGCTCGGCGCCGGTGTCGATGACGTCCGTCGGGGCGTCGAGGTCCGGGGCGCTCGCCTCGCCCGGCTCCGGCGCGACGGCCTTGCTTCCCTGACCCCGGCGCAGCCGCCTGGTCAGCGCGTTTGCCACGCCCACCTACCGGGTCGCCGCGCGCACGGCGGCCGCGAAGGCGTCACCCCGGGCTGCGTAGCCGGCGAACTGGTCGAACGACGCGCCGGCCGGTGCCAGCAGCACCGTGTCGCCCGGCTTCGCGAGCTCCCGGGCGGCGGCGACGGCCGCGGTCATCACGCGAGCGCCGAGGTCCCCATCCGAAGGTCTCACTTCTGTCACATCTACACCACGAACCACAGAAGTCGCATTCATATCAGCATCCTCGCCTGTCACAACCTGGACGACGGGGACATCCGGCGCGTGTCGCGATAACGCCTCTGCAACCTCCGCGCGATCTCGGCCGATGAGCACCGCGCCGACCAGCCGGGGCGCCACCCTGGCGACCTCGGCGTCGACCGATGCGCCCTTCAGCAAACCCCCGGCCACCCACACCACGCGCGGGTAGGCCAGCACCGACGCCTCGGCGGCGTGCGGGTTGGTGGCCTTGGAGTCGTCGACGTAGGTGATCTCGTCGGCGACGGCGACGACCTCGGCCCTGTGCCGGCCCACCCGGAACGACGCGATGGCCGCCTCGATGGCCTCCGGGGGAACGCCGACGCTGCGGGCCAGGGCCGCCGCGGCCAGGGCGTCGAGCACGCCGACCGGGCCCGGCACCGGTATCGCGTCGGCCGGCAACAGCGCCAGGTCGTCGGCGAAGGCCCGGTCGACCAGCCGGCCGCCGCGCACGCCGAGCTCGCCCGCGCCGGGCTCCCCGAGCCGGAAGCCGACCCGGACCGGCGCGGCGGCGGTGCCCAGCAGCGCGGCGGCCCGGGCGTCGTCCAGCCCGACCACCGCCACCCGGCCGTCGAGCACCCGGGCCTTCGCCGCGGCGTATTCGGCCATCGTGGAATGCCAGTCGAGGTGGTCCTCGGCGATGTTGAGGACCACGCCGGCCTCGGGCCGCAGCGAGGGCGCCCAGTGCAGCTGGAAGCTGGACAGCTCGACGGCGAGCAGGTCGGCGGGTTCGTTCAGGACGTCGAGCACCGGGCTGCCGATGTTGCCGCACAGTACGCTGCTCCTACCGCCGGCGGTCAGCATGGCGTGCAGCATCGACGTCGTCGTGGTCTTGCCGTTGGTCCCGGTCACCGCCAGCCAGCGGCGCGGCCGCCCGTACCGGCCCGCGGCGTCCAGCCGCCACGCCAGTTCCACGTCGCCCCAGATGGGCACGCCCGCCGTCGCCGCGGCGGCCAGCAGCGGCGTGGCCGGGGAGAAGCCGGGGCTGGTCACCACCAGGGCGTATCGCGAGATCTGCTGCGTCGCGATCGACGTCGGCACGGTGGCCGCGCCGTTTTCGGCGTACCGGCGCAGCGTGGCCGGGTCGTCGTCGCACAGGGTCGGCGCGGCGCCGAACCGGGTCAGGGCGGCCAGCACCGCCCTGCCGGTCACGCCGCCGCCGGCCACCAGCACGGGCGCGCCCGGTCTCAAGGGGTCAAGACCGCTCATCACGCACCGATCGCGGCCAGCCATTCACCATAGAAGAGGGCCACGCCCAGGCCGCAGGCGATCGCGGTGAGCAGCCAGAACCGGATGATCACCGTCGTTTCGGCCCAGCCGGCCAATTCGAAATGGTGGTGGAAGGGCGCCATCCGGAACACCCGGCGCCCGGTGGTGCGGAAGGCCAGGATCTGCAGCACGACGGAGGTGACTTCCGCGACGAACAGCGAACCCAGCACGACGGCGAGGATCTCGGTGCGGCTGGTGACCGACAGGCCGGCGATGATCCCGCCCAGCGCCAGGGAGCCGGTGTCGCCCATGAAGATCTTGGCGGGCGCGGCGTTCCACCACAAAAAGCCGATGCAGGCGCCGGCGGTGGCGGCCGCGATGAGCGCCAGGTCGAGCGGATCGCGCACGTTGTAGCAGCCCAGCCCCGGCGCGGTGACGCACGCGTTGCGGTACTGCCAGAAGGTGATCAGCACGTAGGCGGCGCTGACCATCGCCATGCAGCCCGCGGCCAGCCCGTCCAGGCCGTCGGTGAAGTTGACCGCGTTGGACCAGGCGCTGACGATCACCACGCAGAACAGCACGAACAGCCCGGGAGCCAGTGTGACGGTGGCGATTTCGCGCACGTAGGACAGGTTCGCGCTGGCCGGGGTGAGGCCGTTGGCGTTGCGGAACTGCAGGACCAGCACGCCGAACAACACCGCGGCGAGGATCTGCCCGACCGTCTTGGCCGTCTTGTTCAGCCCGAGGTTGCGCGACCGGCGGATCTTGATCAGGTCGTCGACGAACCCGACGCCGCCCAGCGCGGTGGCCAGGCCCAGCACCAGCAGACCCGACGCGGTGATGCCTTCGCCGTCGAACGCCAGCCCCACCAGATGCGTGCCCAGGTAACCCGCCCAGATGCCGGCCAGGATCGCCACGCCGCCCATCGACGGCGTGCCGCGTTTGGTGTGGTGGCTCGGCGGGCCGTCCTCGCGGATCTGGTGGCCGAACCCCTGCTTGGTGAACAGCCGGATCAGCACCGGCGTCAGCAGGATGGACACGGTCAGCGCGATGGCGACGGCGACGAGGATCTGTCTCACGGACCGGCCCCGCCGTCTGCGGCCAGCGCTTCCGCCAGCGCGCCGAGGCCGGCGGCGTTGGAGGCCTTGACCAGGATCACGTCGCCGGGCCGCAGCTCGGCCCGCAACAACGCCAGGGCGGCATCGCCGTCGGGCACCGCGACCGCGCCCCGGTCGCCGGAAGCCCCCCACGAGCCCCATGCTCCTTCCAAGACCGCGCCGCCGTGCATGGCGCTCATCGACCTCCCGGTTCCCACGACAACGAGTCGAGACACATCTAAGCGCACCGCGAGCCGGCCGATGCGATCGTGCTCGGCGATCGCGTCCTCACCGAGCTCGGCCATTTCACCGAGCACGGCCCAGCTCCTGCGCCTGTCGGCGCCGGCGCCTTGGCCTTGTTGAGGGCCGTGGGCGATCCAGGCCAGCGCCTGCAGGCCGGCCCGCATCGAGTCGGGGTTGGCGTTGTACGCGTCGTCGATCACGGTGACACCGTCGGCGCGGGTGGTCACCTGCATGCGGTGCCGTGACACCGGGCCCGCCCCCTCCAGGGCGGCCGCCACCTGCGCGACGCCGGCGCCGCAGTCCAGCGCGACCGCGGCGGCACACAGCGCGTTGGTGACCTGATGGTCGCCGAACACGCTGAGTCGCACGTCGACTGCGCCGTCCATCGCGTGCAGGGTAAAGCGCGGCCGGGCCAATTCGTCGAGCGACACTCCCTCGGCCCACACGTCGCTGGGCCCCGAATCGGTGTGGTCGGAACGGCTGACCCGGACCACCCGGGCCGCGGTGACGCCGGCCATCGCTGCCACGGCCGGGTCGTCGACGTTGAGGATGACGGCGCCGGATGACGGAACGGCTTGGGGCAGTTCGGCTTTGGTGCGCGCGATGGCCTCCCGGGAGCCGAACTCGCCCAGGTGGGCGGTGCCGACGTTGAGGACGACCCCGATCGACGGGGGCGCGATCTCGGCCAGCGCAGCGATGTTGCCGGGATGCCGCGCCGACATCTCGAGAACCAGGTAGTCGGTGCTGCGGGTCGCGCGCAACACCGTCCAGGGATGGCCGAGCTCGTTGTTGAACGACCCGGGCGGGGCGATCACCTCGCCCAGCGGCTCGAGCACGGCGGCCACCAGGTCCTTGGTCGAAGTTTTTCCCGACGAGCCGGTGATCCCGATGATCCTCAGCCCGCCCGCCACCAGTTCGGCGGCCACCGCCTTGGCCAGCGCGGCCAGCGCGGCCAGCACCGCCGCGCCGGAGCCGTCGGCGTCGTGCTCGAGCACCCCGGCCAGCCCGGCCCCGGTGGGGCGGGGCCGGGGTTCGACCACGATGGCGGGCACCCCGACCGGCCGGGCCGCCAGCACGGCGACCGCGCCGGCCGCCACCGCCGAGGCCGCGTGGTCATGCCCGTCGGAGCGGGCACCGGGCAGCGCCAGGAACAGCCCGCCCGGGCCGACGGCCCGCGAGTCGAATTCGACGGTCCCGGTGACGTGCAGGTCCGCGGCGGCCTCGGGCGAGACGTCGGCCAGTGTGCCGCCGACGATTTCGGCGATGCGGGCGACGGTCAGGTCGATCACCGCGGAGTCCTCAGCGCCTCCAGGGCGCGAGCGAGCTCCACCCGGTCGTCGAACGGGCGCGTCTCCCCCGCCGCCCGCTGCCCCGTTTCGTGGCCCTTGCCCGCGACCAGCACCACGTCGCCGGGGCCGGCCCAGGCCACCGCGCGGTCGATCGCCGCGCGGCGGTCGGCGATCTCGACGAGCTCCGCCTTGCCGCCCGCGGCCCCGGCCAGGATCTCGCGGCGGATCGCCGCGGGGTCCTCACCGCGCGGGTTGTCGTCGGTGACGACCACCAGATCGGCCAGCTCGGCGGCGATCTCTCCCATCGGCGCCCGCTTGCCCGGGTCGCGCTCGCCACCCGCGCCGAACACCACCGCCAGCCGGCGATCCGGCCGCGCCAGCGCGGTCAGCACCGCGCGCAACGCGCCGGGCTTGTGGGCGTAGTCGACCAGGGCGAGGAAGGCCTGCCCGCGGTCGATCTCCTCGAGGCGCCCGGGGACACGGGTGTGCAGCAATCCCGGCGCCGCCTGCTCCGGCGAGATCCCCACCGCGTCGAGGATCGCCAGCGCCACAAGGCAGTTGGCGACGTTGTAGTGGCCCGGCAGCCGGACGCCGACGCGGTGGTGCACGCCGGCAGGGTCCACGACGGTGAACTCTTGCCCCCCGGCACCCATCGGCGCCAGGTCCATGGCGCGCCAGTCGGCGGGATGGCCGGCAGCGCTGACGGTGATCGCGTCGCCGGCCCGGGCGGCCATCGCCCGCCCGGCGTCGTCGTCGATGCACACCACGGCCGTGCGGGCGCGCAGCGGCGAGGCGGGGTCGAACAGCACGGCCTTGGCCTCGAAGTAGTCGGCCATGGTGGGGTGGAAGTCGAGGTGGTCGCGGGACAGGTTGGTGAAGGCGCCCACCGCGAACCTGGTGCCGTCCACCCGGCCCAGCGTCAGCGCGTGGCTGGAGGCCTCCATGACCACGGTGTCCACCCCGCGTTCGGCCATCGCCGCGAGCATCGCCTGCAGGTCGGGGGCCTCCGGGGTGGTCAGCGCGCTGGGGATGTCGGCGCCGTCGATGCGGATGCCGATGGTGCCGATCAGGCCGGCCGTGCGCCCGCCGGCCCGCAGCCCGGACTCCACCAGATAGGTCGTGGTGGTCTTGCCCGACGTCCCGGTGATCCCAATGACCGTGACCTTCTCCGATGGGTTTCGGTACACCGCGGCGGCCAGGCCGCCGAGCACGCGGCGGGGCGACGGGTGCACCAGGGTCGGCACGACGCCGGCTCGGGAGCCCAGCTCGGCGACTCCGGCGGCGTCGGTGAGCACCGCGACGGCACCGCGTTCGATGGCCTCGCCGGCATAGCGGGCGCCGTGCGTGGTCGAGCCCGGCAGCGCCGCGAACAGATCGCCGGGGCGCACGTCCTGGGCGCGCAGCGTCACACCGGTGACGGTCACGTCGGGAACGGCCACCCCGTCGGCCATGACCGCGCCGACCTGGGCCGCCAGCGCCGGCAACCGCACACCCGGGAGGGCGGTCGGGCGCTGTACAGCGGGCACCGAGACCACAGCCGCACCTCCCTCCGATGTCACCCCGTCGCATGATCAGCCATGACACCCTACCTAGCCGCACCGGCCGCGAGGCGTTCCCCGCAGGAGGGGCCCGCGCATTAGCAGGGGCGCTACGCCGAGATCGACGCTAACGCGAAAATGTGCGAGTAGACCGCACGCTAACGTCGATCTCGGCGATATCAGGCCATCGGACGCAGCCGTCAGGTGGCCTGCAAGGTCAGCGGCGGCCCCGGATCGGGTGACAGCGGCACGTTCTCCCGCTGCATCAGCCAGCCGGCGATGTTGTGGAACAGCGGGGCCGCCGAATGCCCGGGCGAGCCGTCGGCGTTGCGCTGCGGGTTGTCCATCATGATGCCGATGACGTAGCGGGGATTGTCGACGGTGGCCATGCCGGCGAAGGTGATCCAGTAGACGTCGTCGAAGTAGCAGCCGCACCCGGGGTTGATCTGCTGGGCGGTGCCCGTCTTGCCGGCCATCTGATACCCGGACACCGCGGCCGCCGGCCCGGTGCCCTGCTGGTAGCCCATCGGGTCGTGCTGCACGACGGCGCGCAGCATGCCCCGCACGGTCTGAGCGGTCTGCGGCGACACCACCCGGATACCGTCGGGCCGCGGTTCCTCGGTCCGGGTGCCGTCGGGCGCGATGGTGGCCTTGATGATCCGCGGCGGTATCCGCAGCCCGTCGTTGGCGATGGTCTGGTACATGTCGGTCATCTGCAGCAGGGTCATCGAAAGACCTTGGCCGATGGGCAGGTTGGAGAAGGTGCTGCCCGACCACTGGTCGATCGGCGGCACCAGGCCCGCGCTCTCACCGGGCAGCCCGACGTTGGTGCGCTGGCCCAGCCCGAACTTGCGGACCATGTCGTAGAAGCGTTCCGGGCCGACGCGCTGCGCCAGCATCAGGGTGCCCACGTTCGACGACTTTCCGAACACGCCGGTGGTGGTGTAGGGCATCACGCCGTGGTCCCAGGCGTCGTGCACGTTGACGCCGCCCATGTTTATCGAGCCGGGCACGTGCAGCACCTCGTCGGGG